>Ga0315282_10006764_pt1 | contig 19047 bp, 13 predicted proteins | sample YL17G07_20_MG_FD_203693 | JGI IMG/M metagenome (GOLD analysis project Ga0315282, IMG submission 203693) | Sediment microbial communities from Yellowstone Lake, YNP, Wyoming, USA - YL17G07_20 | ecosystem: Environmental > Aquatic > Freshwater > Lake > Sediment | place: USA: Wyoming | collected... | reverse complement strand
ACCACGATTTCGGCGTTCGCACGCACGTGTGTCCCCCAAGACGGCAAGGGCGCGCCGCGCCGCCCTTGCCGACAGATGCCAGAGCGACGCGGGTCGCGCGGGCGGAGCTACTTCTTCGGCTTCGGCTTGGCCGTCGCGCCCGGCTTCGCCGCCGGTACCGCTCCCGGGAACGGCACCTTGATTGTCAGCATGCGGTTTGGCACCTTCTCCGGTTCGACGTTGCGTTGAACGAGCGTCTTCCGCCCCTGCGGCGTGAAGTAGGCCACCTCGACGTCCACCCGCTTCACGTCGCCGAGTCCGACGTGCACCGGCATCTGGCTCTGCGAACAGTAGCCGCTCCCCGAGTCCATGATCCGGCCGCCGACGACCGTGCGGGTTCCGGCCGCGTACAACCGCACTTCGGAGCCCGCGCGCGTGTAGTGGCCCTTGCCGTCGACGACCACCACCTGCAGCGAATGGCGCGCCTGCTCGGGCGGCAGCATGTTGCGGTAAAGATGGTTCGCACCCGCCGGATTGTTGTTGGCCATCGCGAGGTCGATCGCGCCGTCTTTGTCGTAGTCGACCCACTGAATGCCGTGCGTGGCGCCATGCTTGCGGAACAACTCCGGCGTCACGTCGACGAACCTGGCGCCCTCGTTGTGGTACAGGAAATCCTTCTCGTTCACCGGCTTGTCGATGTAGGACGACACGTAGAGATCCGGTCGCCCGTCGTTGTCGTAGTCGCCCCAACTGGACGGCGTGGCGCGGTCGCCGCCCACGACGCCCATCTGTTCCGCGACGTCCGTGAACTTCCCGTGCCCATCGTTCCTGTACAGGAAATTGCGGCCATAGCCCGCCACGAACAGGTCGAAGACGCCGTCGTTGTCGAAATCGATCACGCTCGGCCCGTTGCTGCCCAGCCGGCCGGGCGCGATGCCTTCCATGCCGAGGTCGGAGGCGACGTCGGTGAACTTCGTCCCGTCGTTGCGCCAGAGCCCGTTCTTGTCGCCGTCCTGGTTGGCCACGAAGAGGTCGAGCCGCCCGTCCTGGTTGTAGTCGAACCACACGGCGCCGACTGTCTTGCGCGGGTCGTCGACGCCCAGCTCCTTGGCCACGTTGCTGAAGTGGTCGCCCTCGTTGTGGAACAGCATCTTCGGACCGTCACGGAATGCCACGAAGAGGTCGACCTTCCCATCGTTGTCGTAATCGACCCACACCACCTGCCGCGTCTCGAAGCCCGACACGTCGACGCCCATCGCGTGCCCGACCTCGCTGAAGTGCTTGCCGCTGCCGTCGTTGTGGTAGAGCTTGTTCGGCACGCCGGATCGCTTCGTGAACCCGACGTACAGGTCCAGGCTGCCGTCCCCGTCGAAGTCCCCCCAGGCGCACGCCCGCGTGTCGGTGAGATCGGCGAGGCCAAGCTCGGCGGCGACGTCGGTGAACGTGCCGTGGTCGTTGCGATACAGGCGGTTCGGCAGGTCGACCTTGAATCCGACGAACAGGTCCAGATCGCCGTCGTTGTTGAAGTCTCCCCAGCAGTTTGGCTGTCCCCCGCCAACGGCAAACAGCTCAGGTTGCACTTCCGCGAAACGCGGCTCGACAGCGGCGCCAACAGCGGTTGGCTTCGTCTGTGTCGGCTGCGCACGCTCGGCCTGCGCCAGCAGACCGGTGACGGCCAGCGACACCGAGGCGACGCCGATCGACATCCACAGCGCTCGTCTCATATCTGCCCCTTCCTGCCAGGATCCCTCGATATCCGGCTATCCATACTCGGCGCACCGTCATCGGCCGTGCGCCTGCCCGGCACGTCTTTCGAACCGCGCGGGACGTGTTGCCACAACCCGCGTGAGGTCACGGGCGCGCCGCGTGATGGTACAGCGTCACGCCCGCGCGTGCAACGCCATCACGCGGTCACGCGCCCGCAAGCTGCACCCTCCCCTTGACAACTCACCGTGACTAGCGTAGATGTGACAGGTCTCTGTGGCGGCATCGCCCACGTGTCGTCACCCGACCAGACGCGTGCGGCGAGAGCGGCGGCAGCAGCCGCGCAGACTCAGCGTCCTCGTCGCGTCCGGCTGCCGCCCGCTTCGGACGATCCGTCGCCGCGCCGCTCGTTGACGGCGGCGCGCTCGGCAGCCAGCGACGGGACAGCCCCCGCACGTCGGGAGTCGACCTCGCATTCGCACGTTCCTACTTCGCCTTCGACGCGAAGACAAGGGGAGGAAGAGAGGCAATGAGGATCCACAAGTTGTCGGTGCTCGCGGTGGCGTTCATGGCCGTTTTCCTGGCGACGACCCTGTCGGCAAGCGCGCAGACCAGCCTGGCAACGCTTCGCGGCAAGGTGGCGGACCAGCAAGGCGGCGTCCTTCCGGGCGCGACGGTGACCGCGCGGCAGACGGAGACCAACACGACGCGCACCGGCGTGACCAACGAGGCGGGGCAGTTCTACCTGCCGAGCCTGCCGGCAGGCACCTACGAGATCACCGTGGAGCTGCAGGGATTCTCGACCGGCAAGCGGACCTTGACCCTGCGGGTCGGCCAGGAGGCGACCGCCGACTTCACGCTCCAGGTGGGCACCGTCGCCGAGAGCATCGAGGTGACGGGCCGGGCCGCGGTCGTCGAGACGCGGAGCGCGCTGGGCGGGATGGTCGACAAGAAGGAAATCGACAACCTGCCCACCATCGACCGCAACTTCGCCGGCCTGGCCATGTTGTCGCCCGGCATCTCGTCGAGCGGCGCAAGCTCTATGGGGTTCAACGCGGCCGGTCAGCGCCAGTTCCAGAACCAGATCTTCGTGGACGGCGCGACCAACGCGCAGCAGTTTTATGGCGCGCAAGCCGAGTCGTACCCGCAGGACTGGGTCCAGGAATTCCAGGTGATGACCAACGGGTTCTCCGCCGAGTTCGGCCAGGCGACCGGCGGCGTGCTCAACGTCATCACCCGCAGCGGCGCGAACATCTTCTCGGGGCGCGGCTACGGCTTCTATCGCAGCTCGAAGCTCGACAGCGCGCCGTATGCCGGCCGGTTCGTGAACGGCCAGCCGCAGTACCTCTCCGCGCCCCCGCCGTACCACAACTACCGCGTGGGCGGCTTCCTGGGCGGTCCGATCGTGAAGGACAAGGTGTTCTTCTTCGCCGGCGTCGAGGACTACGACAACACCCAGAGCGCGATCCTGTCGATCTCCCAGTACTGGGTCAATCAGGGCTACGCCTCGGTCATCCCAGCCGAGAACACGAGCCGCGTCTATATGGGCAAGGTCGACGCGAGCCTGAACCAGAACAACCGGCTGTCGATTCGCCAGAGCCGGACGTTCCACACGGACAAGAACTGCAGCGGCCAGGGCGGCGACGGCTGCAACAGCAGCCCGCTGTGGACCCTCGAGAAGCGTGCGACGTTCAGCGGGCCGCTCTGGTCCGTCCTCGGCAACCTGACGAGCACCTTGAGCAACAACTCGTTCAACGAGTTGCGTCTCTACTACGGCGTGAACAAGCTGCTCATCACGGGGAACGCCACCGGGAAGTACGGTCTCGCGCTCCTGCAAGACACCGCGAACCTGCCGCTGACCACCGAAAAGAGCTATCCCGGTGGGGCGTTCGGGTCCGCGACGACGGGCGGGCTCGAGGGCGAGGACAACCTGTACGTCATCGACAACTTCATGTTCGTCAAGGGCAAGCACCAGGTCAAGCTCGGCGGCCAGCTGGCGCGGGTCGGGTTCTTCATGGACATCGACGCGTCCCAGAAGGGCCGCTGGGCGTTCAGAACGGACCGGGTGTTCAACATCAACGATCCGGTGAGCTATCCCTATCAGCTCAGCCTGGCGATCGGCACCGCCACCTACTTCAAGCCGGCGTGGAACCCGAGCCTCTTCGCGCAGGACACGTGGCAGGTGCGCAACGACCTGACGTTGAACCTCGGTGTTCGCTACGACATCGATAACACGATCAAGGTCGGCAACGAGCTGGTCGACACCTACAACCAGCGGTTCGTCCAAAACTACGGCGGGACGGCGCCGTTGAGCAAGGTCAAGAGCGACCTGAACAACGTGCAGCCGCGAGTCGGCTTCGTGTGGACGCCGACCGAGGACCGCCGGACGACGATCCGCGGCAGCGCCGGGGTCTTCTACGACCAGAACCACTTCAACTACAACGACACCTACATCAACCAGACGCTGCTCACGGCGAACCGCGTCACCTTGACGGACAACAACCCGACGGCCAATCCGTTCTGGAATCCCGCGGACCCGACCGGGAGCGCCACGAAGCTGCGGGCGTACCTGGCCCAGTACTTTCCCCGATTCCCCGACCTGTCGGTCCTGGGGACGCCCAAGCAGACCGCGACGGGAATGGACCCCACTTTCCACGTCCCGTACACCGCCCAGGCCACCGTCGGCTTCACGCACCAGTTTGCGAACAAGATCGCGATCCAGGCCGACTATGTCTACTCGCACGGCTACGACGTCGTGCTGCAGCGCAACATCAACATCACCAAGGACGCCAGCGGGAACTGGGTGACGATCGACCCGCGCTTCACCGCGATCAACATGTATCAGAACCTCGGGTGGATTAAGTACAACGCGCTGGTGTCGCGTATCGAGTATCGCGGCAGCAAGCTCAGGGCGGGCACGTCCTACACGCTCGCGAAGGGCACCTCCAACAGCACGGCGAGTGGCGTGGGCGGCGGCGCCGCCACCAACCCGCTGGACCTCTCGATTGACATCGGGCCGACCAACGAGGACCGCCGCCACGTGTTGGTGACCGACTTCTCGTACATCTTCCCGCTCGACTTCCAGCTAGCCGGCATCGCCCGCTACCAGAGCGCGCTGCCCTACAGCGCCACCAACGCGAACGTCGTCTACGCCCGGCCGGCAGGTTATCCGCGCAACTCGCTGCGCGGCAACAGCGAGTCGAACGTCGACTTGCGAGTAAGTAAGAACTTCAAGTTCGGACGGACTGGCGCAGCCCTCTTCTGGGAGATGTTCAACGTGTTCAACACGACGAACTTCATCCAGTACCAGGGCAACATGCTGTCGTCGTCCTTCCAGTTGCCGCAGGGCGCGCAGCCGATGCGCCGGCAGCAGGTGGGAGTGCGTATCGACTTCTAAGCCAGCAGCAGAAACAGGCGGCTCTCGGCGCAGAGCGCGGAGCCGGGAACAAACTGACCGTAGGTGGCAGGGAGCAGGAGGCAGACGGGCGCTGTCCTACCTGCTCCCTGCCATCTACGACTACCTCGTCTTCGTTGAAGGAGGAACCAACGTGAACTACCGGAGATGGGCCATTGCCATCGCGGCCGTCTGTCTCGCCACCGTCACGATCCAGTCGCAGGCGGAAAAGCTGGACTACGGGATGATGACGAAGATCCGCGACGAAGGGCTGAACCGCTCGCAGGCCATGGAGATCGAGAGCTGGATTGCCGACGTGTACGGTCCGCGCATCACCGGTTCGCCCGGCTACAGGCAGGCGGCCGAGTGGGCGATGAAGAAGATGACCGAGATCGGGCTCTCCAACGTCCATGCCGAGAGGTGGCCGTTCGGCAAGGGCTGGCAGCTCAAGCGCTTCAGCGCGCAGATGATCGAGCCGCAGGTGATGCCGATCATCGGCACGCCGAGGGCCTGGACGCCTGGCACCAACGGGCCGGTCGTCGCCGACGTCATCCGCGTGGACATCGGCTCGGAGGCCGACTTCACCAAGTACCGGGGGAAGCTGGCGGGCAAGATCGTGCTGACCCAGCCGGCTCGCGACGTGAAGATGCTCGAAGGCCGGATCACGTGGCGGATGGATGACGACCTGCTGCGCGAGGCCTCCGCCATGCCGATTCCGCCGGCGCGCCCCACCCGGCCGGCGCGCCCGGCAGGGCCGACCTTGCAGGAGAAGATCCAGCAGTTCTTCCTCTCCGAGAAGGTCGCGGCCGCGATCGACCGCGGCAGCGATCAGTCCATCGTGATGGCCGGCGGCATGGAGAACATGACGCCGATGACGCAGCGCACCGACGGTGGCACGGTATTCGTCGGCGGAGCCGGACCGCACGACAACACGAACGCGGGGAAGACGATGGTGCCGTCGGTCACGATCGCCGTCGAGCACTACAACCGGATGATCCGCATTCTCGACAAGGGAGTCCCGGTCAAGATGGAGCTGAACGTCGACGCGCAGTTCTTCGACGAGACCGACAAGAACGGGATGAACATCGTCGGCGAGCTGCCGGGCACCGACCTCGCCGGCGAGGTCGTCCTGCTCGGCGGGCATTTCGACACCGAGCCGGGGGCCACCGGCGCGACCGACGACGGGGCGGGGTGCGCGGTGATGATGGAGGCCGCGCGGATCCTCAAGGCCATCGGGGCGAAACCCCGGCGGACGATCCGGGTTGCGCTGTGGGACGCTGAAGAGTCAGGGCTCCTGGGGTCGAAGGCGTACGTGCGGGACCACCTGGCCGACATCACGACCATGCAGCTCAAGCCGGAGCACGAGAAGCTGTCGGCCTACTACAACGTCGACAACGGGTCGGGGCGGATCCGCGGCGTTTGGATGCAGAGCAACCTGGCCGTGCGCCCGATCTTCCAGCAGTGGATCGGGCCGCTGCGGGACCTCGGTATGACGACGCTGGCGGGGCGGTCGGTGAGCGGCTCGGACTACGTGTCGTTCGACGACGCCGGCATCCCGGCGTTCCAGTTCATCCAGGACCGGCTGGAGTACAACTCCCGGACCCACCACTCGAACATGGACTTCGTGGACCGGGTGCAGCGCGACGACATGATCCAAATGGCCGTGGTGGTGGCGACCTTCGCCTACAACACGGCCATGCGCGACGAGAAGCTGCCGAGGAAGCCGCTGCCGGCCGCTCAGCCCGCGCGGCCGACATCCCAGTAAGTCCCAGTAAGCAGACGACAGATGGCAGAGGGCGGACGGCAGGCACAACTGCCATCTGCCGTCTGCCATCTGCCATCTGCCTACCGATCAGATCCCGCCGCCGTTGGAGAACTGGAGCTGCCGCACCTCGACCTGCGCGATGCGGCTGTTCGGCGGCACGCTGTGGGTCAGCCAGACGTTGCCCCCGACGACCGACCCGCGGCCGATCGTGATGCGGCCGAGCACGGTCGCGCCGCCGTAGATGATCACGTCGTCCTCGACGATCGGATGACGGGGGATGCCCTTGATCGGATGGCCCTGCTCGTTCACCGGGAAGCTGCGCGCGCCGAGGGTCACCCCCTGGTAGAGGCGCACCCGGTCGCCAATCACGGCCGTCTCGCCGATGACGACGCCGGTGCCGTGATCGATGAAGAACCGCTCGCCGATCGATGCCCCCGGATGGATGTCGATGCCGGTGATGCTGTGGGCGTGCTCGGTGATCATCCGCGGCAGGAGCGGGACGCCGAGGCGATACAGCTCGTGCGCCAGCCGGTAGTTGGTGATCCCGAGAATCCCCGGGTAGCAGAGGATCGTTTCGGCAGGCAGGGTGGCGGCGGGGTCGCCTTCGTACGCCGCCTGCACGTCGAGCGCCAGCAGGCGCCGCACCTCGGGCAGGCGTCCGAGGAACGCCCAGGTCATCTCCCGGGCCCGGCTTTCGCACTCGGGGCACCTGCGCGGGTCTTCTTCCTTGCAGATGAAACAGAGCCCGCGCTTCACCTGCTCGTCGGCCGTGCACAGTACGCGGTCGAGCGTGGCGCCGATGTAAAAGCGGACGCTCTCGTGCGTCGTCGCCGAAGCGCCGAAATAGCCGGGAAACAGGACCGAGCGGAGGTCCTCGATCATCTGCGCGAGCGCGGTCGGTGACGGCAACCGGCGCCGCAGCGCGCCCGTCTCCTCACGCGCCAGCCCGTCGGACGCGCCGGCGAGCGCGTCGACTACCTCACCGAGCGCCGGCCGTTCGGCGCCCTGCCGCTCCACCGTGACGTGCCCCGGTCGCTCCTGTCCTGCCATAGGTTCAGCTTCCCTGCTCGAAGAGCCACGTGCTCAGATAACGCTCGCCGGTGTCGGGCAGCACCACGACGATCAGCTTGCCACGCGACTCGGGCCGGCGGGCCACCTCGACCGCCGCCCAGGCGGCCGCGCCGCACGAGATGCCGGCGAGGATGCCTTCTTCCCGCACCAGCCGCCGGGCCATGGCTCCCGCGTCCTCGTTACTGACCCGGATCACCTCGTCGATCAGATCGCGGCGCAGGACCGCCGGTACGAAGCCGGCGCCCAGCCCCTGGATCTTGTGTGGCCCGGGCTTCCCACCCGACAGCACGGGCGAGTCGGAGGGTTCGACGGCGACCGCTCGGAACGACGGCCTTCGCGGCTTGATGACTTCGGCGACCCCCGTGATGGTGCCGCCCGTTCCGACGCCCGAGACCAGGATGTCCACCTGGCCATCGGTGTCCTTCCAGATCTCCTCGGCCGTTGTCTCCCGATGCACTTTGGGGTTCGCCGGGTTCTCGAACTGCTGGAGCATCAGGTAGCGGGGGTCGGAGGCACAAAGCTCCTGGGCCTTGCGGATCGCGCCCGGCATCCCTTCCGTGCCGGCGGTGAGCACGAGCTCGGCACCCAGCGCCGCGAGCAGCTTGCGACGCTCGATGCTCATCGTCTCCGGCATGGTGAGCACCAGCCGGTAGCCCTTGACGGCCGCGACGAACGCCAGGCCAATCCCGGTGTTGCCGCTGGTCGGCTCGATGAGGACCGTGTCGGGCTTGATACGCCCGTCGCGCTCGGCCGCCTGGATCATGCTCAGGCCGATCCGGTCCTTGACGCTGGAGCAGGGGTTGAAGCTCTCGAGCTTGGCGACGAGCTGGCCCGGGAGGCCGGCCGCGATGCGGTTCAGCCGCACGAGCGGGGTTCGACCGACGAGGGCCGTGATGTCGGGGGCAATGGCAGCCATCTGGATCCTCTCGGAGTTCAAGCGCGGAGTAGGCTCGCGGCCTCCTCTGCGCCGATTGATTGATGAAGGAATCGAGTTCGATCGTCAGGCGGGGCTCGGCACCTCCGACTTCCGCCGCCAGTACCTGGCCAGTCCGAGCCAGCAATGGTCGGGCGGAACGGCCAGCTCGTAGCGTGCCGCTTCCTCCTCGGGCATGTGGGCGCGCAGATCCCGCCCGACCGCCTGCGCGAACTGGGCCATCCGCTCCTCGTCGCTGCCCGGCTGTTCGAGCGAGGCCTGCGCGAGTCCCGCGAGCTCACGCAGCCGGTTGGCAAGGTCGCGCAGATGGGCGTTCGGATCCGGGAACCACCCGAAATGGGTCAGGAACAGCGCGCACGGGTGCCAGGCGAGGATCCGATCGATGCTGGCATCCCAGGCATCCAGGTCGATGTCGGGCGGCGGCGTGGTCGGCATGACGTACCGGCTCGGCCCGATGCGCGCGCCGCCTGTATCGCCGACGAAGGCGGTGCCGGTGGCCACGTCGAAGTACGTCACGTGGTGCCAGGCGTGCCCGGGGGTGTAGGCCACGCGGACCTCGCGGCCGGCGATGTTCAGTTGCTCGCCGCCCTTCAGGCTGCGCGCGTTCGCGGCCGGCACCGGCACGATCTCGCCCCACAGCCGGTCCATGCTCTCGCCGTAGAGCCGCCTGGCACTGGCGAGCAGCCGGCTTGGATCGACCAGATGCGCCGCGCCACGCTCGTGCACGTACACCTGGACGCGCGGGTTCTCGCGAACGATCGCGCCCGATGCGCCAGCGTGGTCGAGGTGGATGTGCGTCGCCAGCACGGCGACGACATCGCGCAGTGACACGCCCTCGCGAGCGAGCGCCGCCTTGAGGCCGGGAAGGCTGGAGGGCGGCCCCGGATCGACCAGCGCTACGCCCTCAGATCCGACGAGCAGGCCGGCCGCGATCACGCCGGGATGGCCGAGAAAGTCGACGTCTGCGACAACGAGATCGTCGCCTGGCATCTCGATCGGTTCTCTCCTGGCGAGCGACGAGCACGCCGCTCGCCGCGTCTATTCTGGATATCCCTATTGTAATACGCAGGCTGTCCAGACGGCGGGACCGCCAGTTGGCTGCTTCCATCCGCCTGCTGGCTACTGGCTACAACTGGTTTCAAAACCCCGTCTGTCGGTCCTCGGGTCCTGTCGGCGAGCAGCCCCACCCGTGCTCGGCCCGAAGAGCACTTGTCACGCGCGTCGGCCCTGCGGCGCGGGCGGGGCGCCCCGCTCGCCGCCACCCGCCTGTAGGTTTTGAAACCACTTCTACTGACTACTTCGTCATGACTGTCGGCACCACCGACATGCCCGGCCGCAGCAGATGCTCCGGGTCCTGCTCTTTCTCGAACACGATCTTCACCGGCACCCGCTGGACCACTTTCACGTAGTTGCCGGTCGCGTTCTCCGGCGGCAGCAGGCTGAAGCGCGCGCCGGTCGCGGCGGCGATGCTGTCCACGTGGCCGCGGTAGGTACGGCCGTACGCATCGACCTTGATGAGCGCCGGCTGCCCCGGCCGCATGTTGTGGAGCTGGGTTTCCTTGAAGTTGGCCGTCACCCAGATGTCGGAGAGCGGCACCAGTGCGAGCAGCGGCTGGCCGGGCTGCACGATCTGTCCGGGCTCGACGCTCTTCTTGCTCACCACGCCGTCAGTCGGCGCCTTGATCGTGGTGTATTGGAGATTGAGCTGCGCCGTCTCGAGCGCAGCCGTCGACTGCTCGACGCGCGCCTCGGCCGACCGGGCGCGTGCTCGCATGACGGCCACCTGCTCGGGCGCCGTCCGCGCCGACCGCAGGTCGGCGTGCGCCTGCGCCTGCTGGCTCATCGCCTGGACGCGCTGGCTCTCGGCCACCGACACGCTCTGCGTGGCCTCGGCGACCGACGCCTGCGCCGACTGCACGGCCGACCCCGCCGAGGTGGCCCACGCCACCGCCGCGTCGTACTGCTGCTCGGAGACCTCATCCTTGGCGACGAGCTGCTTCATCCGCTCCAGGTCCTTCTGTGCCTTGACGTTGTTCGCATTCGCCTCGCGCAGCCGCGCCTCGGCGGCGTTCAACTTCGCCCGGGCGACCTCCACGCCTCTAGCCGCCGCAGCGGAGCCGGCCTGTGCCCGTTCCACGCTCGCCCCCGCCATCTCCACCTGGCTGGAGGTCGTCGTTGTCGTGATGGGCACAGCCGTCTCGGCCGCCGCGAGCGCGGCGCGCGCATCGGCCAGCTCGGCCTGGGCGCGCGCCAACGCCACCTGGTAGTCCTTCGGGTCGATCTGCACGAGGACCATTCCCGCCTGCACGAACTGGTTGTCGTCCACATCGACAGCGAGCACCGTGCCGCCGACGCGGGCCGCAATCGGCGTGATGTGCCCGTCGATCTGCGCATCGTCGGTCGTCTCGCGCACCGCGTAGTAGCGCCAGGCCGCCACGCCAGCCACGGCCGCAATGATGGCCAGGATGAGCAGGGCCAGCCGGGCACGCGGGCGATTGCGCAGGAACGGGCCGACGCCGTTGGCCTGCTGTCCCTGCCGGTTCTCCGGTGCCGGACCTGTGTCGGGCTGCTGCCGGGTCTCCACACTGGGCGCCATCACTGCTGTCCTCCGAGGAATTGGCTGGCCGACGCTTCCGCGACGCCGAGCGCCCGGGCCAGCGAGAGTTTCGCCAGGTTATGAGCGTAGAGGCTCGATATGAAGTTGTCGGTGGCCGTCGCGACCGCCTCCTGCGCTTGCACAACCTCGATGTTGCTCGCCACGCCCGCCGCGAACCGGTCCTGAGCCTGCACGAGCTGCTGATTGCCCAGATCGACGGTACCTTTGGCGACCTGCACCTGGTCGTCGGCCGCTTTGATGTCGAGGAGCGCGGCACGCACCTCGTAATCGATGCGGCCGCGGAGGTCCTCGACCTGCGCTCGCTGCTGCTGGAGCGCGGCGTCGGTCTGGAGCAGCCGGCCGTGCACCAGGCCGCCCTGGAACACGGGAACCCGAAGGAACGCGCCCAGCGTGTAGGTCTTCTTGGCCGTGCTGGGTGTCAGGCCAATGTCGCCGATGTCCGCGCTCACCGCGACGGACGGAAAGCTGAGGCCGCGCGCCGCCTGCCGGTTCGCTTCAGCCGCCCGGAGCCCGGCCAGCGCGCTCTTCAGATCCGAGCGCGATGCGTACGCCTGCCTGAGGCTCTCGTCGAGCGATTGCGCCGGAAGCGCCGCATAGGGCACGCGGTCGGTCAGGTCGAACTGCTGCGCCAGGGGCAGGCCAATGGCGCGCGCAAGCGCCAGCTTCTGCTTCGCGAACTCGTTCTGGTAGAAGATCAGGCGCTGCTGCTGGGACTGGAGCTGCACCTGCGCGCGCAACACCTCGATGCCCGCAACCACCCCCGCCTTCTTCATGTCGACGGCGCGGTCGTAGAGCGCCTGGGACGTCTTCACCTGTGCCTGCACCGCGTCGATGCGGCTCGCGCCGGAGATTGCCTGGAGGTACAGGTTCGCAATGACGAACACGACCGTATCGCGCACGTCCTGGTACGAGAAACGGGCCGCCTTCTCGCCCAAGGCGCCCGCCCGGTTCCCCTGGATCGCGCTGTAGTCGAACACCGGCTGCGACACGGCCAGGCGCGCATCGAAGACGTCGAAGGGACCAACGACCGGGTTCAACCCCGGGGGCAACAACGACAATGGGAAGCCGAAGGCCTCGAGGTTCACCGTCTGGCGTTCCTCGGTCAGCCGCCCGGACAGGTTTGGGAGGAGCCGGCTCAGGGACGTCCAGTGGGCACCGGCCGCCGAGCGGGTCCCCTGCTCCCCGAGCACGACGCCCAGGTTGTGCTCGAGGCCGCGCGCGATCGCGTCGGTCAGCGACAGCGGCACCACGCTCGGCATCACCTGACCGGAAGGCACACCGCCCATGAAGGGGTTCTGCGCGGCGAGGCTGAGGGTGGGCGCGGACGCCGCGAGCGGCTGGCCGCCCTCCCGCGGCAACCGCGGCTCCGGCGGCCCCTGGGCAGCCGCCACGCCGGGGCCCAGTGCCAGACCGAGGGCCAGGACGACGATCGCACGGAGGGTCCGTTTCATCGAGGCGCAATTCCTTTCCACCAGAGATCGAACACGAGGGCGACGTCCTGATCCAGCGTGCCCTTCGACCAGCCGCGCAGGCGCTGGGTGATCAGCCCGCGGGTGAGATCGAACACCGCGAAGGCGGCTGCGTCCACACGGACGGCGCGCACCCGCTTCCGGCGAGCCGCCTGCTGCAGCACCGACTCGAGCATGCGCACCTGGTCGAGGTACACCGCCTCGAACTCCCGCGGTACCACCTGCCGGGCGACCGCATGGCCGAACTCCTCGTCGTAGATCTTGAAGAACTCGCGGTGGTCCTCGAAGTACCGCACCTTGGTGGTGATGAAGGCGCGGATCTTCTCCTCGATCGAGCCGGCGGCGTTCACCGCGCGCCGGGTCTCGCGGCGCAGCTCCTGGAGCCCGTGTCTGAGCGCCGCCCAGTACACGTCCCGCTTGGAGCGGTAGTACAGGTAGAGGGTCCCCTTCGCGATGCCGGCCGCCCGCGCGATGTCGGCGGTTGTCGCCCGCTCGAAGCCGCGTGCGGCGAACACCGCTCGGGCGGCGTGCAGGATTTCGGCGCGGCGGAACTCGGTGATGACGTCCTTTCTCGTCCTCGGCACGAGCTTCTGCCGTCGCGTCCCGCCGGACGGCGCTCCCTCGTACATGCCAGTCGCGTCGAACGACCAGATCACCTGTCCTGCCTTCGGGCCGCCGGCGCCCGGCCACCGGCGACACCGGGCCCTTCACTGACTGCAAAGTCAGCTGAATGACCCTTCGGTCATTATAACGGAGCCGCGGGCACGGGCACGCCGGCGGTCGACTGCCCGTCCCGGCGCTCCGGCGGCAGGGCTATACTAGACATCGATGGCCGACCAGCAGCAGCGGCCGGGCGGCGAAACGCTCGAGAAGACGCGAGCCGACGTGCGGGAGCCCGTCCTGTACAAGGTCGTGCTCCACAACGACGATTACACGACGATGGAGTTCGTCGTCCGGGTGTTGGAAGGCGTGTTCCTGAAGCAGCCGGCCGAGGCGTACCGCATCATGATGCTGGTGCATACGCGGGGGCACGGCCTTTGCGGCGCCTACCCGTACGAAATCGCCGAATCGAAGGTCGCCACGGTCCATGAGCTGGCGCGGGAACACGGATATCCGCTTCGCGCCACGATCGAGGAGTAGCACGCCCCATCTGAGGAGGTTCACAGCGCGAAGGCGCCGGCCACGCAGGGGCACCCGGAAACGTGAGCCTCTGCGATCCCTGCGGTCTCTGCGCTGAGAATCCGGAGACCCGAGAGCCGAGAGATATGTTCAGCGCCTCTGTCGAGATGCTGCTGCACGTCGCCTATCGCGAGGCGACATCGCGGCGCCATGCACACCTGACGCTCGAGCACCTGCTCTACGTGCTCGCACACGACCTCGAGGGCGAGCGGATCCTCGCTGCCTGCGGCGCCGACCTGCCCCGGCTGCGGCAGGACCTCGAGGAGTTCCTCCAGCGCTCGATCGAGCAGTACGCGCGGGGTGCCGAGCGCGAGCCCGAGCAGACGCGCGCGTTCCGGCGCGTGCTCCAGACGGCCGTCCTGCACGTGCAAAGCGCCGGCCGCGCGGAGGTGCAGGCGGGCGACGTGCTCGCGGCCCTCCTGCAGCAGCCGAGCTCGTTCGCTGCCCAAGCGCTCGAATCGCAGGGCGTCACGCGCCTCGACGTCCTCAACTACATCTCGCACGGGATCTCGAAGGTGCCGTCGCCGGCCCCCGGCGGCGCCGAGGGCGGGGAGGCCCACGGCCGGGCCACAACAGCCGCCGAGCCGTCGGCGCCCTCACGCGACGTCCTCGGCGCGTACGCCATCAACCTGTCCGAGCGTGCCGAGGCGGGTCAGCTCGACCCGTTGATCGGCCGCACGACCGAGCTGAAGCGCACCCTCGAGATCCTGTGCCGGAGGCGCAAGAACAACCCGGTGTTCGTGGGCGATGCCGGCGTCGGCAAGACGGCGCTGGCCGAAGGGCTCGCGATCCGCCTGCTTGAGGACGACGTGCCACCGCTGCTCAGGGGCGCAGAGGTGTTCAGCCTCGACACGGCCGCCCTGCTGGCCGGGACCCGGTTCCGCGGTGATTTCGAGGAGCGGTTCAAGGCGGTCATCGCCGCGCTGCAGAAGCGGCCGATGCCGATCCTGTTCATCGACGAGATCCATTCGACGATCGGCGCCGGCGCGACGACGGGCGGCACCATGGACCTTGCCACGCTCATCAAGCCGCTCCTGACCGCCGGCGAGCTGCGCATCGTCGGCTCGACGACGTTCGAGGAGTTCAAGCACATCGAGAAGGACCGCGCCCTTGCACGGCGATTGCAGAAGGTGGTGATCGAGGAACCGTCGATCGAGGAGACGGTCCGGATCCTCCAGGGGCTCCGCTCCCGCTATGAGGCGCACCACCAGGTCCAGTACACCGACGAGGCGCTGGAGGCGGCCGCGAGGCTGGCGGGCCGGCATCTGCGCGACAACCGCCTGCCCGACAGCGCCATCGATCTGATGGACGAGGCGGGCGCCATGCTGCGGCTGCGGGCGCCAGACCAGGTGCCTGCAGCCGAGGCAGCGACGCCGCCGGCCGCGAGCAGCGCCGCTGGCGGGGTCGATGCGGCGTTGCCGGCATCGCTGCCCCGCCAGGTGACCGTCGCCGAGATCGAGCAGGTGGTGGCGCGCATCGCGCGGATCCCGGAAAAGCAGGCCACCGCCTCCGACAAGGAGCGGCTCCGCACGATCGAGGAGTCGCTGCACCGGGTCGTGTTCGGCCAGGACGAAGCCGTGCGCCTGGTGGGGGCTGCGATCAAGCGGTCGCGGGCCGGCCTCGGGCAGCCGGATCGCCCGGCCGGCTGCTTCCTGTTCACCGGCCCGACCGGCGTGGGCAAGACCGAGCTGGCGCGGCAGCTCGCCATCCACCTGGGAAACGAGTTCCTGCGCTATGACATGAGCGAGTACATGGAGAAGCACGCGGTCGCGCGGCTGATCGGCGCCCCGCCGGGGTACGTGGGGTTCGAACAGGGCGGCCTGCTGGTCGACGCGGTGCGCGCCCATCCGTACAGCGTCGTGCTGCTCGACGAGATCGAGAAGGCGCACCCGGACGTCTACAACATCCTCCTCCAGGTGATGGACCACGCCACGCTCACCGACAACAACGGGCGGAAGGCCGACTTCCGCCAGGTCGTGCTCATCATGACGTCCAACGCCGGATCGCGCGAGATCAACGCCCCGCCCATTGGCTTTGGCAGCGGCACAGGCGCGGCCGTCCACGCACAGGGTCAGGCAAAGGCGGCCCGGCGCGGCGCCAGGACGGCCGTCGAGCGGGTCTTCAGCCCCGAGTTCCGGAACCGGCTGGATGCGATCGTCACCTTCTCCCCCCTCACCCGCGCGGTGATGGAAACGATCGTCGAGAAGTTCATCCTCCAACTCGAATCGCAGCTCGCCGAGCGTCATGTGGCCATCACGCTCATGCCTGAGGCTCGCGCCTGGCTGGCGGAAAAGGGCTACGACCCGCTTTTCGGCGCGCGGCCGCTCGCGCGGGTGATCCAGACCGAGGTGCGTGACAAGCTCGCCGAGGAGGTGCTCTTCGGCCGCCTCGAGCGCGGCGGGACCGTGCGGATCGACCTCAAGGGGGAGGCGCTCCGCTTCGAGTTCGCCGACGCGAGCGTGGCGTAACGAGTTGACGTGGATCAGTAACGCGTGATGACCAACGAGCCACGAGGTGCCGGAAACACGGCGGCGACGGGTGCGGCGGCGGAACGGCCGACAGAGGCCCCCGAGCGCAAGGACGAGGATCACACCGCGCAGCCCGCGCTGAAGGTCGTGGATCGCCGGTGGTGGGTGACGGGCGAGACGGCCGCCGAGAGCGACCAGGAGTGGCACCTCCGCAAGCCGACCTACATCGAGCAACTGGAGCAGCAGCTTGCGGACAAGGACCGGCTGCTTCAGGACCACATCGCCAGGTACAAAGCCGCGGCCGGGGAGTTCGACGCGGCGCGCGTCCGCTTCCGGCGTGACGTGGCCAACGAGGTCGAGCGAGGCAAGCGTGCCATCCTCGCCGAGCTGCTGGACGTCGTGGACAACTTCGACCGCGCGATCGAGGCTGCGCGCAGATCAAGCCACGGAGGCACGGAGACACACGGAGGCTCTGCGCTTGCCGCTCTCCTGCAGGGCGTCGAGATGGTGCGCGATCAGTTTCTCGCGCGGCTCGAAGGATTCGGCGTCAAGCGGATGGACGCTGTCGGCCAGAAGTTCGATCCCAGTCTGCACGAGGCGGTCACGACGGTCCCCACCACCGATCCCGCCCGGGACGGCGTGATCGCCGGCGTGATTCGCGAAGGTTACCGCATAGGCGACGAGGTGCTGCGCCCGGCCAGCGTAGCGGTGGCGCGCCTTCCCGAATCGTAGGCGCGGGGCTTCAGCCCCGCGCGCAGTGACGGCGACGTGGGACAGACCCGCAGGCCGGCCCGCTGCCCTGCTGCTGTCGGACAGGGCTGAAGCCCTGCCGCACCGCAGAGAACCCGGATGCGACCCTCCTACCTCGACCTGCACGCGCGCGGTGAACTGGCGGATCGGGTTCGCCAGGCGGAGGCAATCCTGGAGGACTGCACGCTCTGCCCGCGTCTCTGCCACGTGAACCGGCTCGTCAGCGCCGACGGCATCTGCCGCAGCGGCGCGCTCCCGGCCGTCGCCGCCTGCCATCCGCATTTCGGTGAGGAGCGGCCGCTGGTCGGCCGCGGCGGATCCGGCACGATCTTCTTCTCGTCCTGCAACCTCCGCTGCGCCTTCTGCCAGAACTGGACGATCAGTCACATGGCCGAGGGCCACGAGGTCACGTCGCGCCACCTGGCCGCGATGATGGTGGAGCTCGAGGCCGTCGGCTGCCACAACATCAACCTGGTGACGCCGACGCACATGGTGCCGCAGATCCTCGCGGCGCTGCCCTACGCGATCGAGATGGGCCTCTCGCTGCCCCTCGTCTACAACACGAGCGGCTACGAACGCGTCGAAACCCTCCGACTGCTCGACGGCATCGTCGACATCTACATGCCCGACGTGAAGTGGATGGATCCGCAGGCGGCGGTTCGCTACGCCGCGGCCGCGGATTACCCCGAGGTGGTGCGCGCGGCGGTGCGCGAGATGCACCGCCAGGTTGGCGACCTCGCGCTGGACGACCGCGGCATCGCCGCGAGAGGACTGCTGGTGAGACACCTCGTGATGCCGGGGCAGGCTCGATCGACCGCTGACGTCATGGCTTTCCTGGCCCGTGAGATATCGCCCGACACCTACGTGAACGTGATGGATCAGTACGGGCCATGTGCCGACGCATACCGGTTCGTCGAGATCGCCCGGCCGGTCATGGCGGACGAGTTCGACGAGGCCCTCCTCGCTGCCCGCACAGCGGGCCTGCGCCGCCTCGACGCCGACGTGGGCCGCCGATTTCCGGACGGCGCCCGGGGCCGGGGCCGGGATCGTGCCGCAACCGGATCCTGACGGAATTCCGGCACGCGCTCGCCTCCCGCGCGGTGCGCCGTGCGGTCACCCCCACAACCCAAAGCGAAACAGCCAGTTAACGCCCACCAGAGGCCGGGAACGTCTGTTGCTTCCTTCAACCCGGACTTCTCGGTAGAAGGTCCCGCCAGGCCCTCCCCCGGTCCCTTCAGGTGCGCGGGACGCGACCGACCCCCCCGGACAGCCGCGGCCATGACAGCCCCGGCAGCCCCGCCTGCGCAGGACCGGCACCGGCGCGCGAACCGGAACGGATCGGCCCACGCCTGCGAGAGGAGAACCGTGTTCGAGCGCCGCGTCACCATCCTCGCGGGCCACTTCGGCGGCGGCAAGACCGAGATCGCGCTCAACGGCGCGCTGGAGCTGGCAGCCCGGGGCCTCGGTGTCTCGCTCGTCGACCTCGACATCGTCAAGCCCTACTTCCGCTCCCGATCGGCGCGCATCTTCATGGCCGAGCGCGGTGTGGACGTCATCGCGCCCGAAGGTGAGAATGCCTACGCCGACCTGCCGATCGTGCTGCCGCAGATTCGGACGCTGCTGCAGCATTCCGAGGGCCCGGTGGTGCTCGACGTCGGCGGCGATCCGACCGGTGCGCGGGTGCTCGGGTCGCTGGAGGACGTGATTCCCCATGACG
>Ga0315282_10006763_pt1 | contig 19051 bp, 5 predicted proteins | sample YL17G07_20_MG_FD_203693 | JGI IMG/M metagenome (GOLD analysis project Ga0315282, IMG submission 203693) | Sediment microbial communities from Yellowstone Lake, YNP, Wyoming, USA - YL17G07_20 | ecosystem: Environmental > Aquatic > Freshwater > Lake > Sediment | place: USA: Wyoming | collected... | reverse complement strand
CATAGTCGCGACCTTCCAGGTGCATCAGTCCCTTCTCTCGCGCGGCAGTGGGCGACCCGATCTTCATCAGATCGTCGTAGCCGAGCACCTCGGCGCGGATGAACCCGCGCTGCATGTCGGTGTGGACGCGTCCGGCGGCCTCGATCACCGGTGTTCCGCGTGGAATGGGCCAGGCGCGCACTTCCTTGCCCCCCGTTGTCGTGAAAAAGGTGATCAGGTTGAGCAAGCCATAGCCGGCGTGGATGAAGCGCTCCAGGCCGGTCTTCTCCACGCCCAGTTCGCGCAGGTAGGCGCTGGCGTCTTCCGCAGACCATTCCGCCAGGCCCGCCTCGCACTCGGCGCAGAGGATGACCAGCTCGCTGCCCTCGGATGCTGCCAGACGACGCAGCGGCTCTGTTAGCGGGCCACCGTCGGGCAGATCGTCCTCGCCCACGTTAGCCACGTAGAGCATGGGCTTGGCCGTCAGCAAATTCAGCTCGCGCACCAGCCCGGATTCGGCCGCAGAGAGCGCTGTGCCGCGCACAGGCTGGCCGCTCGCCAGGCGGACGTGCAGCGACTCGAGCGTGGCCAACTCGGCTCCATAGTCAGCAGGGCGGCCCTTGGCAGCGGTGCGTGTTTTTTCCTGTCTGCGCTCCACCGCCTCCAGGTCGGCCAGGATCAGCTCCAGGCGTACGGTCTCCACGTCGGCGCCGGGGTCGAGCTCGGCGGTTACGTGTGGGATATCCGCGTTGCGAAAGGCGCGCACCACCATGGCGATGGCATCCACGCTGCGGATGTGCCCTAGAAACTGGTTGCCCAGCCCTTCACCCTGGCTCGCGCCTTTGACCAGGCCCGCGATGTCCACCACGCGCAGCGTGGCGGGGACAGTTTTCTCGGGCTTGAAGATAGCGACAATGTCGTCCAGGCGTCGGTCGGGCACTGGCACCACGCCCACGTTGGGTTCAATGGTCGTGAACGGGTAGCTGGCGACGGCGGCGTGGGCTTTGGTCAGGGCGTTGAACAGCGTCGACTTGCCCACGTTGGGCAGTCCGACAATGCCCAGTTCCACGGCCATCTTGTCCTCCTCTTGCCCTAGGAAATGCGGAGCTGTGCGTCTGGAGAACTGCGCGCACGGTTTTCAGGGTTGGCCCGTTGCTTCGATTTCTGCGCCTCGTGGAGGGCTGCCCGGAGCAAGGGAACTAGACGAGGGACGATGTCCAGCGTATCCAACTCGTCCTCCGTCACCCAATGCGCGTCCAGGGCGTCAGTTCCAGCCGCCGCTTGGCCGCCGACGTAGCGCGCGGCGAGGTCGATGAGAACATAGTGGTAGCGCACCCTGTCCTGCTCGTCGTGCTGAATCAGCTCGGCGGTCGAGAGCACCGTTTGTGCTTCGATTTCGAGCTGGCACTCTTCGCGCACTTCGCGGGTGGCGGCCTGCGCCAGGGTTTCGCCCAGCTCCACGGCTCCGCCGGGGATGCTCCAACGGCCGCGGTCGGGCTCGTTGCCGCGGCGCACGAGCAGCACCTGCTTGTCGCGAACGATGACAGCACCAACCCCGATGATAGGCGCAATCGGATACTCGCGAGTCATGCTGGACCTCCCCTGCCTCTGACGGCGCGCGACGTCCCGCTCCAGAACTCGGTGACGTAGAGATTATACTCCCTTTTGAAGGTTGCAGGCCAGCGGGGATGTACGGACCTTCGCGAAGGTTCCCTGGCATCCTCGAGTAACGCCAGCACGGCAGTAGTGTTATAATTGCGGCATGGGGTAGTAGAGAGGTGAGAGCGGTCATTTCAGCTTCACGGCGTACGGACATCCCGATGCATTTCCCTGGCTGGCTGGCCCAGGGCATCGCGCAGGGCTTTGTGGACGTGCCTCAGCCGTACAACGGGCGCGTGAGGCGCGTGTCGCTGTTGCCCACGGACGTGCACACGGTGGTGCTGTGGTCCAAGGACTTTCAGCCCCTGTTGCACGGCGCGGGAGGAGCGCGGCAAGCGCTGGCGCGCTTCGACCAAGTCTTCTGCCACTTGACGATCACCGGCCTGGGCAGCACGGGGTTGGAGCCGAACATCCGGCCCTGGCAGGAGGTTGCTGCGCAATTGCCTGAACTGGTCGAATTCGCCGGTGACCCGCGGCGTGTGTCGGTGCGCTACGATCCGCTCGTGCACTGGTATGAGGGCGACCAGGTGCACAGCAACCTCGAGTTTGCGGAACCAATCCTGCGCACGGTGAGTGCAGCGGGCATCACGGCCGTGCGCATCTCGTTTGCCACGCTGTATGGCAAGGTGCGCAAGCGGAAGGGCTGGCGCTGGCACGACCCAACCCCGCAGCAGCGTCTGGCGATCACATGCGACCTGGTGCGGCTCGCGCGCGGGCTGGGGCTCTCGCTCTACGCGTGCAGCCAGAGCGATTTGCTGGCAGCAGGCGCGCTGCCTTCGAGATGCATCGATGGCCAGTTGCTGGCCGCGCTTCATCCGCGCGGACTGCCAGCCGCCGCCGGCAAGGACGCGGGACAGCGGCGCGATTGTGGCTGTACGCCCAGCGTAGACATCGGCTCGTACGCGATGCGCTGCCCGAACGGCTGCCGCTACTGCTACGCCAATCCGCGCGTCGGGGGCCTGAGGGCCTCCGCGCGGCTTTGACGATTCGTGGCGAATGTGGTAAACTTGCGCCTGGGCTGCGAGGGTTCCTGACTGCTCTTCTGGGGTTTGGGAGGAGCAGAGCGTCATATTCCGGAAAGGAGCACGGTAACTTTGGACAAAATCAGAGTAGCCATCATTGGAGTAGGCAACTGCGCTTCCTCGCTGGTGCAGGGCGTGCGCTTTTACAAGGATGCACCGGACGATCAGTTCGTACCAGGCTTGATGCACGTTCGCCTGGGCGGCTATCACGTCAGCGACATCGAGTTCACGGCCGCCTTTGACATTGACGTCAACAAGGTTGGCAAGGACCTCGCGGAGGCCATCTATGCCCCGCCCAACAACACGTACAAGTTCTGCGACGTGCCGCAAACCGGTGTGACCGTTTCGCGGGGCATGACGCACGACGGCCTGGGCAAGTACCTCAAGCAGATCATCACCAAGGCCCCCGGCGCGACCGCGGACGTGGTGGGCATCCTCAAGGAGACCAAGACCGACGTAGTGGTCAGCTACTTGCCTGTGGGCAGCGAAATGGCCACCAAGTGGTACGTCGAGCAGATCCTCGACGCGGGCTGCGGCATGGTTAACTGCATCCCGGTCTTCATCGCGCGCGAAGAGTACTGGCAGAAGCGCTTCAAGGACCGCGGCCTGCCCATCATCGGCGACGACATCAAGTCGCAGGTGGGAGCCACTATCACGCACCGCGTGCTGACGACGCTTTTCCGCGAGCGCGGCGTGCGGCTGGACCGCACTTATCAGCTCAACTTTGGCGGCAACACCGACTTTCTGAACATGCTGGAGCGCGAGCGGCTGGAGTCCAAGAAGATCTCCAAGACCAACGCGGTCACGAGCATGCTGGACTATGATCTGGGCCGCGACAACGTGCACGTAGGACCCAGCGACTATGTGCCATGGCTGACCGACCGCAAGTGGTGCTACATCCGCATGGAAGGCACGACGTTTGGCAACGTGCCCCTCAACCTCGAGTGCAAGCTCGAGGTCTGGGACTCGCCGAACTCGGCCGGCGTGGTGATTGACGCCATCCGCTGCTGCAAGCTGGGGTTGGACCGGGGCCTGGGCGGAACCCTGTTCGGCCCCGCCTCCTATTTCATGAAATCGCCGCCTAAGCAATACCCCGATGAGCAAGCCAGGACTCTGGTGGAAGAGTTCATCGCTGGCGACAAGAAGTAGGACCGCTACGCAATCGCGTTCCAGGAACCGGGTTTTTGCCAGAAACCCGGTTTCTGGCTCCTCTCAGGCTGCTCTGTTCTTCCTCCCTTGCCAGACTGTGCTGAGCAAGCGATAGAGTGGCCGGTTGTACACATAATCGTAGGCGCCGACGTAGCGCACCTCGTCGCCTCCGAAGCCGCGCTTGAAACGGTACAGGCCGCCCAGGCCGGTGCTCAAGACGCCCTGCTTCTCGGCCAGTGCCATCTGTGGGCCCAGGTCGCTCTCGTCCACGTCGGGAATGCCCCACAGGTCGTACGTTTCGCAGCCACGAGCCTTGGCCCAACGCATGGCTTCCCACTGCAGCAGGTGGTTGGGCATGCGCTGGCGTTCCTCGTTCGAGGAAGCACCGTACATGTACCACGACTTTTTCCCGCAGGCAAAGACCATCAGTGCCGCCAGCGTCTTGCCCTCGTATTGTGCCAGAAGTAGCGCCACCGCCTGTTGTGCCGCAAAGAGGCAAAATGCCTCACGGTAATAGGCTTGCGTGTGAACCCCGAATCCATCGCGCTGGCTCGTGACCTGGAGCAGCCCGTAAAAAATCGGTAAATCTTGCGCGGTGCCGCGCCGCACGCGGATCCCCTTGCGCTCTGCAAGCCGGATGTTGTAGCGCGTCTTGGGCTTCATGTGCGCCAGGATCGCTTCTTCATCCGGACGCAGGTCGACCAGCACCGTGCGTTGCGGTTGCACCGTCTCCCGGCTGGGACGAAAGCCCTGTAACTGAAGCCTGGTGTGTGCTTGCTGATCGTCCTCCCAATCCGGCTCGACCTTCAACAGAATGGCGCGCTGGCGACGGCAGGCGGCGTGCAGCGCCGATAGCAGCGCTGCAGTTCGCGTTCCGGATGGCGTATCCAAGTCCAGCAGCGGCCCTTTCGGAACGTAGGCCACGGTCCACAGACCGCCGGGCAACGCACGAAACAAGACTTGGGCGGCTGCCACAACGCGACTTTGCTCGACGATGGCGATGCGCTGAGCTCGCCATCCGAAGCGAGCCTTGAATTCGCCCCAGGTCCAGGACTGCAGCAGATGGCCCGACTGAGAACGTGCGACGAACTCATCCCACGCCTCGGGCAGCACAGATTGTCCGTCTCCTGATGCTTTCATTGACATGCTGGAGCCATTATACCCTCGGGCGCCAACAATTCCGAAATGGGTCCGGCTTTCGCCTCTGTGCTCGCAACTTTTGTGTGACTGCTACGTCTTCTCAAGCAGGGGGAAGGCAATGCGCGTCCGCTTGGCTTGCTATGAGTCGTTTTGCTGCAAGAGACACGCAGGTGCTCTCGGAGCGGTGCTGGCACAGACGGGCGCCGGGTAACGGCTCTGTATCGCCTACGTTGGCGGTTAATGTATTTCTTATGGTTCCTTCTTGACAGTCTAGGGGTACCACTATATAATGTTGTCTAATCGTGCTGCGAATGCGTTCGACGGCTGCTCGCAGCCGCCACTGAACATGGGGAGGCACATGGTATGGTAGAGATGACTCGCGGGCAATGCCCTCAGGATGTGCAGCGGCCTGATGAACGATCCACTACTGGGGAGCAACGCCCCACGACTCCGTTCTCGCGGGGTGTCATCCTCTCGCTCGCGGTCTTTGTGCTTTCCTTCGCCGCGCTTTTTGCTGGCCCTGCCCTGGCTCTGCGGCTGATGGCGGGACCTGCGGAGGGTGGTGGACCCAGTGAGGGACCCGGCGGGCGCTTCCCCGGCGTGCGCCTGGCGGCGACCAGCGCATTGACGGAGGTCGTGCTGCAGCAGGGCAAGAGTCCGAGCATCAACGGGAACCCCGTCGGACCCGCCTATACGGGCACGCAAGACACCTACATCAATCGTTGGATCCCCGACACCAATTTCGGCAATGAGTCGCGACTGATGCTCGGCCAGAGCCGCGCCTACCGCCCCCTGGTTCGTTTTGACCTGACTCCTGGTTCGATCCCGCCTGCCTCCACTGTTGTTACGGCCCAGCTCGGCCTGTACTGCTACGCACGCAACGTGTTCAACGCGCTGACGGCGCAGGTCTACCAGGTCGTGCGCCCTTGGAACCCGACGCAGGCCACCTGGATGAATGCTACTGCGGCCGATCAGTGGAGCATCGAGGGCTGCGACCATCCATCCACCGACCGCTGGGCGACGCCCGTGCTCACGCGCAGCGTCTTTGATCGACTCGTCTTCCAGTACTTTGACGTAACCTCCATCGTTCAGAACTGGGTTACCGACCCATCGTCCAACAAAGGCCTTCTACTCGTTGGACCCGACCCCGTGGTCATTTATTATTACTACAGTTCTCGCGCTTCTAACAGCGGCTATCGTCCCAAGCTGATTATCAACTGGGGCTATCCCACACCCACTCCGACGCCAACGGCTACGCCCGGGCCGTCGCCGACGCCGACGACCACGCCTCCTGCTCTGCCAGTCGTCATAGACAACACCGCCCTATGCTATACCCACACGCCTGCCTATGGCTTCTGGCAGCCGGGAACGACGGGCGGATACGGCAGCAACTACTGGTACGAGACCAGCAGCGCTCTAACGGGCACCGCGCGCTGGGCACCGTGCGCAGCCTTGCCGTTGCCCGTGGACGGCATGTACGACGTGCAGGCCCACTGGAGCGTGCACTCGGCGCGCCCCGTTGCTGTTCCGTACCTGATCCAATACGACGGCGGCAGCGCCACGGTGAACGTCGACCAAACCAAGGATGCTGGCGGCAATACGGTGGCCGATTTCTCGCCATCTGGCTGGCATAGCCTGGGCGTCTACCCGTTCCTCAACGGTGCGCTCAGCACCACGCAGTACGTCGAGCTCAACACGTCCAGCACGGGTGACACCTGCGCGGACGCGGTGCGCTGGGTTCCTTCGCTCAGCCTGGCTGGCCCGCCCTATACCGTGAGCATGGCGGCCTATCCTCCGACCCTGCCCTCCGACGGCGTCGCGACCACGACCCTGATGATCACCGTCACAGACCGGTTCGGGCGCATGGTGAACGACGGAACGATGGTGGGCCTCACCACCGACCTGGGCACCATAGCCTATACCTACACCGAGGCCGAGAGCGCCGACGTGACCAAACTCGGCGGCTGGGCGGATGCCCCCGATGCATCCGCCAGCGGCGGTCACTACATCTTCTCCGTGGCGACGGGCGATGAGATCTCGTGGGGGTTCCACGGTCCGGCGGTGTCGCTGGTGTACCTGACCAACGCCGGCGGCGGCATGGCCAACGTCAGCGTCGACGGCAGCTTTGTCACGACGATCAGTTTCGCCAGCTCGGCTCTGACCTACAAGGTAGAGCGGTTGCTGACGAGTGGGTTGAGTTCGGGGGTGCATACTCTTCGAATCACCAACATCGGCGTCGGGCCTATCTGGTTGGATGCCCTGCGTTCTGGCCTCAGGACCAGCGGCGGTGTGGCCACGACGAGCCTGATCGCGCCCTCCACGATCGGCACGGCCAATCTGCGCGCCGTCGCAATTCAGCCTGATGTGAGCCGCCTGACCACGGCTTGGCCGTTCACGCAGACCACGGTGGCCTTCCCCGGGCCCTCTGAGGTCTGGGTGGATGACGACTACTGCGCCGCCTGCGCCAACGGCGGCCACCACTGGAACTTTGACGCCTTCAAGACGATCCAGGCCGCTGTGGACAAGGCCCTGAGCGGTGGCACCGTGCACGTCGCCGCGGGCGTCTACACCGAGAGTGTGACCATTACCAGGCCGCTCAGCCTGCTGGGTTCCGGCGGCAGGTCGACCACCGTCCTGAACGGCGTGAACGATGCACCAGGCAGCCGTGGCATCTATGTAGATCTGGCTGACGACGTCACCATCTCCGGTTTCCGGATCAAGAACTTTGAGACAGGCGTCTATCTGCACGGCACCGGCGCCGATCACATCAACCGTGCGAGTGTCCTGGACAACTATTTCGAGAGCAACGGCGTCAATAGCAGCGCCTATGCCGTACGTGGCAACCGCGTCTACAATAGCACGATCTGCAGCAACGACATCACGCTGGGCTGGAATGGCGTCTATTTGGAACACGCCTACCTAACCACCGTTTGCTACAACCAGATCTATGACAACCAGGGATTCGGCATCACCCTCGACACCGGTGACGACAACTCGCTTGACAACAACACCATGTACGAAAACCAGAACGTCGGCATCGAGCTGACGGGAGCCACATTGCGCAACGGCGTGTACGGCAACGTGATGCACGACCTGTGGTGGGACGGTGTGCTGGTCAATGGCGGCGGGGCAGCGAGTGCAACGGTGGCGGGCAACGTCATCACCGCTACGAACCTGGTGTGGCTCAACGCCAGCGGCGCCGTGCCTGACGCCAGTCACAACTGGGGCGGAATCGTCGTCAGGGGCGTCAGCGCCGACAGCGCCGTGTACGACAACCGCGTCTCGGGCGTGTCCAACGCGCAGGGCCACCGCGCGGATGGTGCGGGCATCCTGCTCGACAACAACTCGGGGCAGGTCTCGGTCGACACGAACCTGGTGCAAGGTTGCCTGGGGCATGGCATCCGCATCACTGCTACAGGCTACCCCGGCGGGTCGCCGCTCTCGATGCACGGCAATAGCATCTATGCCAACCGTGGGTTTGGCATCTACAACCAGTGCGTGGCCGCAGTGGCTGTCGCCGAGGGCAACTGGTGGGGCCGCAATGCGCCCACGACCAGCGTCAATCCCGCAGATCTGGGCTTTGACGTCTACACAGGTTTTGGCGCAAACGTGGGTTATGCGCCGGTGATTTCGTTGACGCTCAGCGCGGCGCCGACCTCCATCCCGGCCAATGGCACGGCCACGTCGACAATCACGGCCACGGCCTCTGGAGGTGGATACTATATCCTGGATGGGACGCTGATCACCTTCACCAGCGACCTGAGCACGCTGGTCTATCCCGCCGCTTCTGTGTTTGGCGCCGGGCGGTCCAATGCCATTCTGCGCGCCGGCACCCTTGCCGGCGTGGCGACCATCACGGGCACGGCTGAGCCAGGCGTTGAGGGTCAGACCACCACGGTGACACTCACCGCGCTCGACCCCAACAGCATCTCGCTCATGGCCGAGCCCAATAGCGTCATGGTGGACGTATACAAGCAGGCCCTGGTCACGGCGACCGTACGGGACATCTACGGCAACCCTGTGCCGGGCCGCACGGTGGCCTTTGCCTGCAACGTGCTGGGCGCGGTCGCGCCTGGTTCGGGTGCGACAGACGCCCTGGGCGAGGCAGGCACCAAGTTCACCGCTGCCACCACCACCCCCGGCACCGGCGTCGTGACGGCCACAGTCGGCGGAGTGCTCAGCACTTCGATTTCCATCCCCATCACGGCCGGCCCGGTCTGCACGAGCAGCATGACCATCGCCGCCAGCCCCGCGACCATCGTGGGCAACGGCGTCTCTACCTCGACCATCACCGTGAACATGACCGACTGCTTCGGCAACCGCGTGGTGGATGGCACCATGGTGCGCTTCAACACCACCCTGGGCACGATCGTGGACTACCAGTACGTGGAGGCCGAGGACGCCGCCGTCTCCAAGTCTCCCGAGTGGTCTACTCTGCCGGACGCCACGGCCAGCAGTGGGTTCTACATCTCGACCGCTACGCCTGGCGCGGCCGCCTTCTGGGACTTTCGCGGTGGGGCCGTCGCTCTGACCTATTGGCGCTCGGGCGGTGGTGGAGTGATGCAAGTGCGCATCGATGGCGGGGCACCCTTCCTGATGTACACGACCGGCGCGCCTGCGGCCTGGACTGAGCGGGTAATGGCCAGCGGCCTTGATCCTGCCGTCACGCACCGCATCGAGATCACCTACGTTTCGGGCCTGATCGAACTCGACGTATTCCGCTCTGGCGCATCCAGCGTGGGTGGCCGCGCCACGGCTATCCTGCGTTCGTCCGTGCTGAATGTGACCAATACGGCCACGGTCTACGCCACGGAGCGCATGGGTGACCTGCTGTGGCCGCCGCTGACCGTCAACACGGCGGTGACCTTTAGCCCCGCCAACGTGGTATGGGTGGATGACGACTATTGCCCGCTGTGCTCCAACGATGGCCACGTGTGGGGCAACGATGCGTTCAGCAACATCCCGGCCGGCGTGACGGCTGTGCGTCGGCCCGGCACCGTGATGGTGCTGACGGGCACGTACACGCTGCCGGTGGACATCACGATTGGCAACGTCAATCTGCTGGGCGCCGGGGCGCCGGGAGTGATTGTCGACGGCGCCGGCCTCCCGAATCCGGCCATGGCGATTTGGGGTGTCAACAACGTCGTGATCCGCGATTTCACCTTTGCCAACTGGGGCTCTGGTGTCAACATCCCCGGCCCCGCCAGCAATTTGGAGGTCTCCAACTCCGTATTCACCAACTGCATGACGCTGGGCATCTCGGGCGTGCGCGTCAACTCGAGCCTGTTCGCCAACAACACCATCCAGCACAGCGATGGCGGCGGCATCGAGCTGGACACGCTGAGCGGCGTGACGTTGCGTGACAACCGCATCCATGACATCAGCGGCACGGGCATCCACGTCTTCAGTTCCGTGGCCGTGCCCTGCATCGGCAACGAGATCTCCTACAATACCATCGAGCGCCTGGGAGCAAGCGGCATCAGCGCGGGCGCGTTCTGCTCCAACACGCTGGTGCTGAGCAATACCGTCCGCTCAACGAACCGCACAGCGACCGGCGGAGGCATCGTGCTCGACAGCACGACAGACTCGAGGGTAGAGCACAACATTGTCACCGAGGTCTCCAATGCGGGTGCCAGCACCGACACGGCCGGCATACGCATTGATGGCACGAACGCGGGTGGCGAAATCCACTTTAACCGCGTCTTGGCCAACGTGAACGACGGCGTGGCCTGCCTCAGCTACAATACGCCGCCGACCGTGACCTGCAACCACATCTATGCCAACGGCCACTACGGCCTGGTCAACAACTTTGGCACGGTCGTCGATGCGCGCGGCAACTGGTGGGGCACGAACAGCCCAACTGGTGGCCCGCCCGCGCCGGCGGACATCGGTTTCATCGTACCTGGCAATGTGAACTGGTTCCCTGCCATGCAACTGACCCTCACGGCTGAGGCGGCGTCCGTACCGGCGGGCGGCGCGCCTATCGTGATCACGGCCGTGGCCGGCGGCGGTGGCTGCGCCATGCTAGAGTCGATGCCCATCACGTTCACCACGAACCTGGGGGGTCTGGGCGCTCCGCCAACGACGACGGTGCTGATGGCCATGAGTGGCGGTGAGGCGTCCACGCTCTTTACTCCCGGGACCCATGCCGGCATTGCCACTATCACGGCCACCGTGCCCAACGGGGGGGTGGCCACGGTGACGGTGGAGGTCAAGCCAGGCCTGCCGGCCTCGATTGACCTGATCGCCACCCCTACCGCGATAGTGGTGGGCACGGGCCCCGCCAGCCAGTCGGCGCTCTCGGCCTACGTCTGGGATATGTACGGCAACCCGGTCGTCAACGGCACGCAGGTCTCCTTTACCACATCGCTGGGCAGCATCACGCCCACGATGAACACGACAGCGGGCGGCCTGGCCGCGAGCACACTCTACGCCGGAACGGTGCCCGGCATTGCCTCTGTCTCCGCGCGTTGGGATGGCAGTTTTGTCGTCGACTCGACGGATGTGGAAATCACGGCCGGGCCGCCGTTCGTCATCAGCTCCCTGACGGCCGATCCGAGCGCCATTCTCTCCAATGGCCTCGATACCTCGCAGATCACTGCAGTGGTGCGGGACGAATACGGCAACTATGTGCCGGATGGCACCATGGTGGCGTTCTACACCACGGCCGGGTCCCTGATCTACGGCACCGTGGAGGCCGAGTCGGGCAGCGTGGTGCATACCGGCTGGGCCACAGTGGCTGATGGCACTGCCAGTGGAGGCGCCTACATCCAAACGAGCACCGTGGGCGCGGAAGCACGCTGGGACTTTCATGGTGAGGCCGTGTCCGTGGGCTACCGCATGTTCGCCGCGGGTGGCGTGATGGACGTGGTGGTGGATGGCATCCCCGTGAAGACCATCAATACCAGTGGCGCTCCGGCTGCCTGGACTGAGGCCATGCTGGCCAACGGGCTGGATCCGACGGCGCTGCACCGGGTCGAGATTTTTTGCACTTCCGGCACGCTCCGCCTCGACTTCTTGCGCTCCGGGGCGACCACGACGAGTGGCCACGCGGTGGCGGTCCTGACGTCCGGCACGACCCCGACCACGGCGCACGTCTACGCCACCGGCATTGGCGGCACCTTCCCTGTGGCCGTGGTCGACGTGCAGTTCCTGGAGCCGCTGGACGTGTGGGTGGACGACAACTGGACCCCGTCCAGCAGCGGCGGCCACCTGTGGGGCTTTGATGCCTTTAGCAACATCCCGGCGGCCGTGGCGCGCGTGCGCAGCGGCGGCAACGTGCACGTGGCGGACGGCGTCTACACCCAGACGATAGACATCGCCAAGCCGCTGCACCTGGACGGCGCGGGCAGCTCCAGCACAACGCACTTGGTCGGACCAGGCACGGGCGACGGCATCCACGTCTTCTGGCCCGCGGATGGCACTACCATCGAGGGCTTTGCCATCATGAGCTTCACGCACGGCATCAACCTGACTGGCCATGCGGCGGACTATTTGCAGGGCGTGACCGTGACCAACGTGGTGATCGAGCGCTGCGGAGCCCCGGGCGTCGGCGGAGCCATCACGGCGACCTACGTCAACAACGGTTACTTTGCGGACAACGCTCTGCACAACGATAACGGCTATGGCTTTGATCTGGATACGGGCAACAACAACATTCTGCGCAACAACCACATCTATGACAACAGCGGGTTCGGCGTGCGCATTATGAGTGGAGCGCTCGCGAGCGACAATAACCAGGTCCTCGAGAACAACATCTATGACTTGCGCTGGGAGGGCATTCGTGTGGGTCTGAACTCCACGAATTCGCGCGTGATGACCAACACGGTACACAACACCAACTTTGCGACGGGTGGCGGCTTTGACATGGGTGGTATCGCGCTTTACGGCACGATCAATACGCGCGTGGAGGACAACACGATCTACGACGTCCAAAATGGCGGCGGAGCCCTAGCAGACACGGCTGGCGTGGCGCTGAGCCTCTTTAACAGCGGCGCGCTGATCCAGAACAACCGCATTCTGAGCAACCGCAATCATGGTATCTGGATCCGCAACGACGGCTATCCGGGGGCCTCGGTGCCGCAGATTCACGGTAACAGCATCTATGGCAACCTCGGCTTTGGGATTCTGAACAACGTCATCCCGGCGACAGGGGTGGCGAACGCAGAGGGGAACTGGTGGGGCCGCAATACGCCCACCGTAGGCGTCGTGGGGCCTCGAGACATCTTCAATGGTTGGGGCGCCAACGTGGACTACACTCCGCAGATCAGGCTGGACCTGACCCGTTCACCGACGCAGATCGTCGCCGACGGCGTCTCGACGGCCGTGATCACGGCTACCATGAAGACCACAGCTCCCGACTACCACGTGCTAAACGGGACGCTGGTCACGTTTACCACCAACCTGGGTTCGTTGGGCGCGCCGTTTGTGGTGCGCGCGATGGCCAATGGTGTGGCGAATGTGATCCTGCAGTCGGACACCGTCAGCGGACGCTCCTACATCACCGCAACGACGCCTTCGGCCGGACTCGACACGACCTGGGTGGACTTGGTCGCCGGGCCACCGGCCAACATCGAGATCACGGCCAGCCCGGCTGCCGTGTGGGCCTGGGATTGCACGCCCGCCGGATACCCGCGCACGTCGACGATCAACGTGACGGTCACTGACCAGTATGGAAACCCCTGCGAGGGGCAGAACATCACGTATACCCTGAGCTCGGGCCTGGGGGCTGCGCTGTCCTGGACGACAGGCATCCTGGATGTGCTGGGCGCGCACTTTACTACGTTCGCCTCGGGCAACATCGCGGGCACGGCTCTGGTGACCGTGACGGCGGGCAGCATCTCGCGTGCGGTTCCGGTGCAGGTCATGTCTGGTCCACCGACGGACGTGTCGGTGGCGCGCTCGCCGGAGGCCATCGCGGCGGACGGCGTGTCCACATCGACCATCAGCGCGACCGTGCGTGACAACTGCGGTTCGGCCGGCGTGGGCAACCTGGTGTACGACGGCACCATGGTCGGCTTTGTCACCAGGCATGGCACGTTGCCCTACGGCTACGCCGAAGCCGAGTCTGCGCTGCCGTCTGTGCACATATCGGCGCCGAGCGACTGGGCGACGGTGGCCAGCGGGAGCGCTAGCGGCGGCGCCTACCTGCGTACTACGCACTCGGGCGCCTGGGTGTCGTGGCAGTTCACAGGCACCGCCGTATCGTTCATCTATACACGCTACTCCGCCGGGGGGCAGGTGCGCGTCTACGTCGATGACGTGCTGCGAAAGACCCTCTCGACCTTCACGGGTGGTCCGGACGAATGGCAGCGCGAGACTGTGATCGCCAACGCCCTCGCGTTTGGGCCTCACACGCTGAAGGTTGAAGCGTCGACGCTGGCACCCGGCATCGGCATTGCAGTGGACGCGTTCCGTTCGGGTGCGACGACGATGAACGGGGTGGCCACGGCCATCCTGACTTCTGAACCGCTCTCCTGTACGGCCTACATCACTGCCACGGCGGTGGACAGCCGGCTGGAGGCCCTCAGCGGCCTGCCGTACGGGGCCACGACCGTGCGCTTTGAGCGCGCGAACCTGGCCATCCAGAAGACGGCCAGCGCGACGAGTCTGCCCTCGGGCATGACGGTGGACTTTACTCTGACCTACACGAACACGGGCCTGGCGCAGGCGACCAATGCGCTGATCACAGATACGCTCCCGGTCTCGTTGACCTACGTGAGCACAACGTCGTCGCCGTTCATCGGCCTGCCCACTAACCCGATCACCAACGTGTGGGTCTGGAGTCTGGGTGACGTGCTGGCTGGCGGCGTTGGCACCGTCACGATGACGGCTCGCCGCCTCTGCCAGCCAGGCCTGGGCGTGGTGACCAACACGGTCGACATCGGCTCGTTGACCATCGAGACTCCGCCTGGTGGGGCTCTGAACAACAATCATTCTTGGGTCACCATGACCCTGGCGCATGCGGAGCCGTTCACGGTGACTCTGCGCTCCGTTCCGCCCGCTGTCCAGACCGACTCGCACTCCACGCTCCACATCACGGTCACGGATGCTTGTGGTGATGCGGTGCCCGGCGCAACCGTGTACCTCACCACCAACGTGGGCGCCTTTATCTCGTATCCGGGCGTGACGCACACGACGCGCATAGTAGATGCGGTGGGTCACGCCAGTGTCTCGTACTGGGGTGGGCCGTCCTGCGGCCTGGCAACGATCAACGCCACTTCGGGTGCCGCGCAGGGGGTGCTGTACATCTCCATCGGCGCTGGTCAAATGGCACACAGCGTGGTGATGGCTGACCCGCCCGCCATCCCGGCCGACGGCCTGTCCGCTTCGGCCATCTCGGCTCAGATCCTCGACACCGGCATGTGCATCGTGCCCGACGGGACCTTTGTCGGGTTCACCACCACGGCGGGTTCTACTGTGTACGGCTATGCCGAGGACGACTCGCCGCAAGTGCACCAGTCACCGCCCGGGAGCTGGGACCCCTGGTCGGACTCGCAAGCGAGCGGCGGCAGGTACATCTTCACCTCGCTCGATGGCGCGGCAGTCTACTGGAACATGGTTGGGAACGGGGTGTCTCTGGTCTACCTGCAGGTTCCAGGAGCTGGCGTCGCCGACGTGGACCTGGACGGCGTCCCCTTGGGCGAGATCAACATGCACAGCATTACCACCACGGTGTACCTGGCCGAAAAGGTGTACACCTGGCCGGGCAGCCCGACGGAAAACCACGTCGTTTCCGTCCGCCGCCGGCCGGGCAGCGCGGGTCCCGTCAATGTGGACGCACTGCGCTCTGGCCGGACTACGCTGGGTGGAATGGCTGTGGCCTTGCTGACCTCGACGACGACGCCGATGACGGCCACGGTGTACGCAACCGCCATCTCGGAGACCCTGGGCATCCCGATCAGGATCCCGGGCCACGTCAACGTGGCCTTTGGCGCAACCGACCTGGGCATCTCCAAGACGGTCCAGCCGGCAGTCCAGGTCACGATCGGCCAGAAGATCACCTATACGCTGACGTATCGCAACTATGGGCCGGTGACGGCCACCAGCACGTACGTGGACGACGTGCTCAGCGTGGATGCGCTGAGGGACCTGTTCTTCAGCGAGACTCCATTCACAGCGACCAACTACGTGCACTACTACTGGCCGCTGGGCAACGTCCCGCCCGGCGTGAGCAGGACCATCACGTTTGGCGGCACGATCGACACCAGCCACTACTGGCCGTCGGCGACGGCTCTGGTCAACACGGCCGTGGTGGGCTCGAACACTCTCGATCCGGTCAGCGCCAACAACACCGACGTGGTCACGACGACGATCGTGCCCGGACGTCCGGCCAGCCTGTCACTGTGGCCGTCACCTGGCTCCATACCGGTAGGCGGCTCCATCTCCACGCTGACGGCGTCTGTGCGCGACAGCTACGGCAACCCTGTCCCGAATGGGACGCCGGTCACCTTCACCACCACGCTGGGCGGATTCCCGGCAAGCTCGGAGTTCGTGGGGACTACCAGCGGTGGCGCAGCGGTTGCCAGCCTGGCTTCTAGCAACAACGTGGGCACGGCCAACATCCTCGCCGCCGTTGACGGTCTTACAGCCACCACGCAGGTGGTCTTCTACCCGCTGCCTCCGTTCACCATGACGCTGATGGCGACACCGCCGCAGATCTTTGTGGGCGGATCGAGCTCCATCATCGACGCCTGGATTGTGGACCAGTACGGCAACTGGGTGGCGAACGGCACCGCGGTGCAGTTTGCGACCTCGGCGGGCACGATTCAACCGTCCAGCGTAGGCACCAGCAATGGGCGGGCTGCGGCGGTGCTGACCTCGGGCAATACGGCGCTCACCGCCACAGTCACGGTGACCGCTTTGCCAGTGAGCAGGACGGTTCAGGTCGTCTTCCTTCCCGGCACACCCCGCGTGACGATGACGGCGCGGCCCGCGACGCTCAGAGTGGGCGAGACCTCCATGATCACCCTGACCGCGCGCGACGAGTTCAACAACCCGTTGGTCGGCGAGCCGGTGACCTTTACCACCGATCTCGGCGACTTTGGCAGCGGCTACATGACCGTCACCGTCGGCACTGACCTTACGGGCCGGGCCTGGGTCGGGCTGCGATCCACGCTCGTGGGCCAGGCCCTGGTGCGTGGCAGGATCAGAACCGAGTCGGGCGCCGTGGTCGTAACGTTCGGCCCGGGCGACCCCTATGCGATCACACTGCGCGTGGATCCGGGCACGATCGTGGGCTGCGGGGGAACGGCCCTGGCGCGCGCTGAGGTCAAAGACCGCTACGGCAACCACGTGCGTGATGGCACAGTGGTAGTCTTTGACGTCGCGCCGCAGGGCGAGGTGCGTCCCATTGATGGTGGGCGTACAACGGATGGTTGGGCGTCGGCCTGGGTGGTGTCGGGCGCTGTGCCTGGGCCGGCGACCGTGTGGGCCTGGCCGGAGAACTGGCGCAGCCAGGTGGTGGCCCAGTTCCCGATGGACTTTCTGGTCGGCCCGGCCGATAGAGTGGAACTGACGGCGGTGCCCTCCCCGCTGCCCGTAGGGCACGAGCGTGGAGTCATCAAGCTGCACGCGGTGGACTGCGGTGGCTATCCCGTCGCGAACGGCACCCCGGTCACCTTCACGATTACCACGGGTGAAGGTAGCCTCTCGCCGCAGTTCACGACAACAACCAATGGTTGGGCGTACTCGGACTTGACCTCACCCGACGAGGCTGGATCCGCAAGCATCCGGGCGAGCATCGACGGGCGGGAGGCAACGGTAGTCGTTGTGTACGATCCTGGCCCGGTCTACAACGTCGAGGTGGACGCAGTTCCGGCCCTGATCGCGGCCAACGGCGTGTCCACGGCAACGATCACGGCCAAACTGAGAGACCGCTGGGGCAACTATGTGGCCGATCGCACAGAGCTCATCTTCACCACGGATCTGGGCAGCTTCAGTGGGAGCCAGTCGTTCAGAACGTCTACACGTGGCGGCCTGGCTGCGGCCGTTTTGACTGCCGGCCTCACGCCCGGCAGGGGGCACGTGGCGGCCACGGCCAACAATGGCCGACGGGGCGAGACCTACATCGACTTGTTCTCGGCGCCGACGCCCACACCGACGCTGACGCCCACACCGCGCAGCAAGATCGCGTTGCCGATCATCATGAAGTATCGCTATCGCTAACGAGGTGATGGCGTGCAGAACGCAGAGCACGCGGGGAGGCACATACCATGCACCTCCCTGCGCGGGCTCTGCGGTCTCCGCGCTGAGTTTAACCGTATCTAGCAGACTTGAGGCACGTCATCTGAGTTAGATTGTTCCGTACGACCACCCGGGAGGAGGGGAACATGCATCACAAGTCGGGGATGTTCAAGTCAGCGCTCGTGGTTGTGCTGCTAGTTGGAGTTCTGTTCGGAGCACTGGCTTTGCTGCCTGCGCTGGCGCAGGCGCCAAAGCATGGGCGTGCTGGACCGGAAGAGCCGTTTGTGCAGGAGCCCGGCGAGGTGTCGGGGCAGATGATCCCCTCTCAGACCGGGTACACAATCGACGACGGGGAGCCTGGGTTCACCAGCACACTGGCCTCCGCCTCGCTGGATGGTTGGACATTGTTCGCGGGCTTGGGTGGCGTCAACAACGACTATCTCTTCAGCCCGGCCGACAATGACGGTGACTGGGCGCGCTGGACGCCGGATCTTGCGGCGGGCACCTATCAGGTGCAGGTGCACTACTATGCTCACCCCACCTGCTACAGCAGAGCCAAGTACAGCGTCACCTACAACGGTGGCGTGGACAACCCACTGCCGGTCAACCAGCAGTTGTTGGCTGACCAGTCCACCGTTCCTCCTCCTGGGGGACAGGACTCTGGCTGGCTTACTCTGGGGCGCTATCCGTTCCTGGCAGGTGCCGGATCCGGGTGGGTGACGTTGACTGACGTCACCAACACGTTCGGCGCGGGCGTCAACGTGATCGCTGATGCGGTGCGTTTCCTGCCGACTGAGGTCTGGGTCGATAACGACTATACCTCTGGCGGGACGAACGGCGGCCATCTGTGGGGCGTGACCGCTTTTGATGACATCCGGGTGGGCGTGGCTGCGGTGGCTGACTATGGAACCGTCCAT
>Ga0315282_10006762_pt1 | contig 19051 bp, 16 predicted proteins | sample YL17G07_20_MG_FD_203693 | JGI IMG/M metagenome (GOLD analysis project Ga0315282, IMG submission 203693) | Sediment microbial communities from Yellowstone Lake, YNP, Wyoming, USA - YL17G07_20 | ecosystem: Environmental > Aquatic > Freshwater > Lake > Sediment | place: USA: Wyoming | collected... | reverse complement strand
GAACGCAATAGCGTAAAATATTTATACGTGTCCCACTTTGAGTATCCGGTACACATAACCGAGGCGTATTATCGGACTTTTTTCCTTGTAATTATTATTAAGAGAAAAGACGGCTCGCTGGGGTTCTTAACAGCATTTTCGGTTGATAGATATAATCAATTTTTAAGTAAACTCGAGTCTTGGAGAATTCCTTGTTTTCGCAAGGTGGCGGCTTAAATTTCTTGACAAGAGTCTAATTTATGGTAAACTTTCCTTAGAGTTGAGACGCAGGAGGGCTTAGCACCTAATTTAGCTGGCGAAATTAGGTTTTACGGTCCCTGCCTTGCGCCAGCAAAAGAAAACCAAAGCTCGTGCTTATTACAGAGTGCGGGCTTTTTTATTCCTTATTTCATTCCTCAAACTTTACGCCTTGACCCTCGCCTTTTAAGGTATATAATATGTGATATTATGATATTGGGCGTGCATATTTCAGGCGAAAAGAACTTGCCCGATGCCCTGGCCATGGCGCAGGAGTTAGGCTGCAATACCATGCAGGTATTCGCGCGCAGCCCCCCAGAGGTGGCGGCAGGATTTTATCAAACCGGAAGAAATAGAGGAATTTAAGCGCAGGCGCTGTGCATACAAGATCAGCCCGTTCTTTATCCATATAGCGTACCTGATTAACCTGGCTTCCCCTAACCCCAGATTATACGAGGCCTCCATTGAGGCATACATAGAGGATATTTTAGAGGCGCAGGCCTTAAAAGCAGATTACATTGTTACGCATATGGGCAGCCACAAGGAGACCTCCGAGGAGCTGGGCATAAAACGGCTGACTGAAGCCTTGAATAGAATCCTGGAGAAGACCAAAGGCGCCAAAGTTGGGATATTACTGGAAAACACTGCCGGCTCAGGCTCTTGGCTGGGCTATAAATTCAGCCACCAGAAAAAGATTATCGATGGCCTGGCGCAAAAGAGCCGTATAGGGCTTTGCTTAGATACGGCGCATGCCTATTTAGCCGGATACGATATTAAAACCCAGGCCGGTTTAGAGGGGATGCTGAACGAGATAGAGGGCCTGGTGGGGATCAGCCTGATTAAACTCATCCATTTAAATGACGCCAAGGGCGCCTTAGGCTCAAAACACGACAGGCATGAACATATCGGCAAAGGCAGTATTGGCCTGGCAGGGATGAAGAGGATTATAAACCATGCGAAATTAAAAGACATCCCGCTTATCTTAGAGACGCCCAAGGATAGCATAGATGCCGACCGGCGCAATTTAGCCTTGGTGAGAAAATTAAGGGTTGCCTGAATTTTTGGAGGTAAATACGCAAGATGCACTATCCTTTTAAAGAAATAGAAGAGAAGTGGCAGAGAGAGTGGGATAAGGAAAAGATTTTCTCCGCCAGAGAAGAACAGGGGAGGAAAAAATACTATCTCCTGGAGATGTTCCCCTACCCTTCGGGAAAAATCCATATGGGCCACGTGCGCAATTATACCATAGGCGATGTGGCCGCCAGATACAAGTCCCTGCGGGGTTTTTCCGTGCTGCACCCCATGGGCTTTGACGCCTTCGGCCAGCCCGCGGAAAACGCCGCCATAAAAAACAAGACTAAACCCGATACCTGGACGCATAAATGCATTGCTTGGATGCGGCAGGAGTTAAAGAGAATGGGTTTCTCCTATGACTGGCAGAGGGAGATCTCTACCTGTGACCCCGGCTATTACCGCTGGAACCAATGGATATTTTTAAAGATGTTTGAGCAGGGACTGGCTTACAAAAAGGCATCCTCGGTAAACTGGTGCCCTGCCTGCGAAACAACCCTGGCCAATGAGGAAGTAGTGGATGGCGGCTGCTGGAGGTGCCAGACAAAGGTAGAGGATAAGGATTTGGAACAGTGGTTTTTAAAAATTACCGCATACAGAGAGCGCCTGCTGGAGGACTTAGGGCAACTGAAAAACTGGCCGGAGAGAGTTTTAAGTATGCAGTCCAACTGGATAGGTAAAAGCGAGGGCGTGGCTATATATTTCCGCTTGAAAAACAGCGATAAGAGCATCACGGTTTTTACCACCAGAGTAGATACTATTTTCGGCGCAACTTATATTGTCTTGGCTCCGGAGCATCCCCTAGTTAAGGAGATTATCAAGGGTAAGCCACAGGAGAAGGAAGTTTTAAAATTTATTGAGAAGACAGCAAGAGAAAGTAAATCTGACCGCGCGCAAGAGGGCTTAAAAAAGGAAGGTGTTTTTAGCGGAGCTTATTGCATAAATCCGGTGAATAATGAGGAGATACCTGTATGGGTAGCGGATTATGTTTTGCCGGAATACGGCACAGGCGCGATTATGAGCGTGCCTGCGCATGACCAGAGGGATTTCCTCTTCGCCGGGGAACACGGCTTGCCGATGAGGGTAGTTATACAGAGTCCACAGTCCACAGTCCACAGTCCACAGAATATGGTCGAAGCGTATGAGGGTGATGGCATACAAGTTAACTCCGGGCAATTTGACGGTTTGCCGAACGAAGAGGCAAAGATAAAAATTGCAGAGTGGATGGAAAAAGAGGGTATCGGAAAAACGGAAACTCATTGGCGCTTACGTGATTGGCTGATTTCCCGGCAGCGCTATTGGGGCACACCTATCCCTATTATCTATTGTCCTGCCTGCGGCATCGTCCCTGTGCCCTATGCGGATTTGCCTGTGGAGCTGCCCAAAAACGCCCCTTTTACCGGCGAGGGCGGCAGCCCGCTGGCCAAGGTTAAGGAATTCGTCAACGTCAAATGCCCTAAATGTAAGGCCCAGGCCAGGCGGGAGACAGACACCATGGCTACTTTTTTTGACTCCTCCTGGTATTTCTTAAGGTTTTGTTCCCCTGAATTTACAGAGGGGCCTTTTGCTGCAAAAGAGGCCTCCTACTGGATGCCGGTTGACCAATATATAGGCGGTATTGAACACGCTATTTTGCACCTGTTATACTCGCGCTTCTTTAGCAAGTTTTTTAAAGATTTGGGGTTAGTGGATTTTTCCGAGCCTTTCCTCCGTCTGCTTACCCAGGGCATGGTCTTAAAGGATGGCGAAGTAATGTCCAAGTCGCGCGGCAATATCGTTGACCCTGACGCCATCATCAAGAAATACGGCGCGGATACCCTGCGGCTTTTTATCCTCTTTGCCGCTCCCCCTGAAACGGAATTAGAGTGGGATGAGCGGGGGATTGAAGGCGCTTCTAAGTTTCTAAACCGCGTCTGGCGCATAAAAGAAAACCTAAAAGAAAAAGCAGATGCCTCTTTAATCCGGCTGATGCACAAAACCATCAAGAAAGTTACCGAGGATATTGAAAGCTTTAAATTTAATACCGCTGTAGCCCGCCTGATGGAGCTGACTAATGCCATATACCAGTCAGGAGCAAACAGGGAAGTCTTTTTGAATCTGGTCGCGATGCTTAGCCCCATTGCCCCGCATTTTAGCGAGGAACTCTGGCAGGAATCAGGCAATAAAGAAAGCATTTTTAAGGCCCGCTGGCCGGAATACGAAGATAGCTTCCTTTTAGATGAGACGGTTACTGTGGTCATTCAGGTCAACGGCAAGCTGCGCTCAAAAATAGATGTCCCCGCGGATATCCCCGAAGATAAGCTAAAAGAACTCGTCCTTTCCGACGCAAAACTTGCCCCCTGGCTTCAGGGCAAGCCCCTCAAGAAAGTCGTAGTCATTCCGGGAAAACTGGTCAATATCGTCATATAATCATATAATATATAATCAGGGACCCCTTCCGATTGACTCGACGGGTGTCCCTTTTTATGTTAGATTTCTTTATTCTATGCGTCTATTGTAGTAGGCGTATAACTAAAAGGAGGCCGCTATGTTCGAACTCACCCGGCAGGAAAAACAGGTAATTTTATTTCTGGTGGCTACTGCCTTAGCCGGCATAGGCATTGATTTTTCCGTGAAGCGGTTCTCCACGGCACAGAGCATGGCAGCCTTTAATGAAAACCTGGGAAAAATTGACTTAAACAGCGCGGATAAGGATTTATTGCTGAGTGTTTCCGGTATCGGAGAAAAGCTCTGCCAGCGCATCATCAGCTATCGGCAGGAAAAAGGCAGGTTTCTAGAGCAGGCAGAATTAAAAAACATAAAAGGCATTACAGCTTCTAAGTATGAAAAAATAAAAGGGTCTTTTATTGTCAGATGAAAAAGCATCCCCTGGCATGGCTTACATTTATTTTTTCTTTCGGTATTTTCATTGCCTCCTGGATTAGGGCGCCTTTTTATCCGCTATATTTTCTGGCAATAGCAGCATTGATATCTACTGCTTTATTTTTCAAGAGAAGCCCTTGCTTTAATCTCTCTCTATCCTGCCTGGTTTTTCTCCTGGGTGCTCTGAACTTGATAACTTGCGACACGCTCCCCGGATACCACATTGCTAAATATGTAAATTATTACAGGAGCGATACGCCTTATATTATAAAAGGTTACATAAATAACCAGCCGCAGGCAGGTAGTTCCCGGAGTTCCTTTATTTTTAAGGCAGAAGAAATACAAGCCGCTAATCTGAGAAAGAAGGCCTGCGGGAATATGCTGGTATATGTAAAAGGGAAGCAAAATTTATCTTACGCAGATGAGCTGATTCTCATCGGCAATTTATACCGGCCCTTTACCCCGTTAGAAAAATCCGCCTCGTTACAAAAAGGTTTTCTAACGGGGGGCAATAAAGCGCTCAAGAGTTACCGGAATTATTTATATAATCAGGGCATATATGCAGTTATGTATGTAAAGCCTGGCTGCGGGATAGTCAGAGTAGGCAGGAACAGGGGTTTTGCCTTGAAAAAACTTGCCTTAGGCCTTAAGAAAAAAATAGAAAACATAATTTTTAAACAGGTTTCCTATCTCTGCGCAGGGGTCCTGGATGCGATGCTCTTGGGAGAAAAAAGGTATGTCCCCGCCTATATCAACAAACTGATGCTGCAGACCGGCACAGTGCATATCCTGGTAGTAAGCGGTTTTAACGTGGGGATAGTTGCTTTTATTGTTTTTCTTATTTTAAAAATTTTAAGGGTTCCCAGAAAGGCGCGCATTATCATCAGCCTGCCGCTACTGGCGCTCTATTGTTTGGCGACCGGCGCATCTAACCCGGTCTTGCGCGCGACGCTGATGGCGGCAGTATTGAGCCTGGCCTATTTTTTCAGGCGCGAGCCGGATATGTATCACTCTTTAGCTATTGCTGCGCTGGTTATTTTGAGCCTCTCTCCCCGGCAGTTGTTTGATATCGGGTTCCAACTTTCCTTTGTCAGTGTGCTCTCCATTGTTTATCTTTACCCTAAAATAAAAACGCTTACCCGCCTGGATGGTTTAAAAATAAGATGGATAAGGCTCATCCTGGATAACTGCCTTGTTTCTTTATCCGCCTGGCTGGGCACTCTGGGGTTTATCGCTTATTATTTCAAGATATTTTCTCCGGTCACTGTGCTGGCAAACCTGCTTATCGTGCCCCTGGCAACCCTGATTACTTTATGCGGTTTTGCCCTTGCGTTTATTTCCCTGCTCAGCCAGCCGCTTGCCCAATTCTTTGCTGCCGCAGCAGAATTATTAGTCGCACTTCTATTCCTAATCAATACTTTCCTGGCTAAGCTCCCCTTTGCCTGTATTTACCTTGCAGGGCGGGGTTGACAAAGCCCTGTATGTATGTTAAAGTTAGGCTTATGCTAAAGCTAAAGTTAGCCTTATTTATGCTTATTTTCTGGGGTTTATTCCTTACTCCGGCATACCCTTACTGGATCTGGACACCCAAGACAGGCAAGTGGGTAAACCCCAAAAACATGGTAAAACCCACCCCCAAAGAGCAGTTTGATTTTGCCAAAGGGTTTTATGACGCCAAACAATACGAAGACGCCAAGCGCGAGTTCAAAAGACTACTTAAGTCCTATCCTAAATCCTTTGAAGCCTCGGAGAGCCAGTATTATCTGGGGCTTACAGAAGAAGAAGAGAATAATCTCTACGAGGCATATTTAGCCTACCAGAGGGTGATTGATAAATATCCCTTTTCCGAGAGGATACAGGAGATTAATGAGCGGGAATATAAAATAGGGGAGGCCTTTATGGCCGGGTATAAACGCAAGGCCCTAGGCGTTACCCTGCCGGTAGAAAACCCGGCTGCGGAGATATTCGCCAAGGTAGTAGAAAATTCCACTTACGGCCCGCTGGCCCCCAAGGCGCAGTATAAATTAGGCCTGATTTTAAAGAGCCTGATGCGTTATTACGAAGCGGAAGAGGCCTTTAACAAAGTGATTACGAATTATCCTAACAGCGAGTGGGTGGAGGCGTCCAAATTCCAGATTGCCTCCTGCCGCGCAGCGGTTTCGCGCGGCTCAGATTACGACCAGGGCGCAGCGCAGGAAGCAAAGCAAAAATTCGAGGATTTTGTGAGAGAGCATCCTGAGGCAATCCTATCCAGCGAGGCCGAGAAAAACGTCCAGCAGTTAAAAGACAAGGAAGCAGAGAGCGATTACAATATCGCCCGCTTCTACGAAAAGCAGAAGGCCCTAGGCGCTGCCAAAGTATATTACAATGATATAATCACCAATTACCCGGATAGCGCTTGGGCAGCAAAGGCAATGGAAAGGCTGCAGATAATGGAGAATAAAAAATGAATGAGCACAGATTACACAGATTAGTAATACAGGTTACACAGATTGTCTTTGCGGTTTCCGTAATATCTGGCTGCGGATACACCGCGCGCTCCATGATCTCGGATAAGTACAGGACAATTTATATCGCGCCCTTTGCCAATAAAACAGATATAACCCGTGAGGCAGACGCTGCGAATAAATACAAACTTTACCGGCCGATGCTGGAATCAGACATCACCAGGGAAGTTATAAACAAATACCTTTTTGACGGCAACCTCAAGCCCGGTAAGGAAGAGAGTGCGGATTTGACCCTAAGAGGAGAATTGACCGATTTCCGTAAAGACCCCGTCAGATACGACGAAAATGACAATGTCTCAGAATACCGCGTGAACATGGTGGTTAACCTTACGCTCTGGGATAATAAAGCGGACAAGCAGGAGTGGCAGGAGTCGGGGTTTACCGGAGAATCTACCTATTTTACCAGCGGCACACAGGTAAAGTCCGAGGGCACAGCCATAAACGAAGCCATAACGGATTTAGCCCGGCGCATCGTAGAGGGAACAGTAGAGCAGTGGTAACGGGATGGTGTACTTATTTGTAGGCAGCGACCACCTTTCCAAAGAAGCAAAACTAAAAGCCCTTAAAGAAGAGTTCCTGCAGAAACAAACAGAGCAGTTTAATTTTGACGTATTGTACGGCAGGGACCTTACCCTGAAGAGTTTACAGGAAAAGCTGCTTTTCCTTCCGCTAAAATCCCATAAAAGAATTCTGGTGATAAAAGGCGCGCAACAGCTTAAAGAGGAACTCAAGGAATTCCTCCTGCGTTATGTAAAAAAACCGCAAACTGCGGTTATCCTTATTTTGGACATAGACAACTCTGCCTCCTGCGCCGGTTTTATCAGCCAGATGCCTAAGGATGCAAGAGTAATGCGTTTTAGGGAAGCCCTTAGAGTAGATGCCTTTACCCTGGCGCGGGCAATAGAAGACAAGAGGCCGGAGCGCGCTTTGCATTTATTAAATCAGCTGCTTCGGGAAGGAGAAAGGCCGGAGCGTATCTTGGGAGGCCTGCGCTATTCCTGCGAGAGGAATTCGGCTTATTCTCCGGAGGCAAGGAGAAAACTAAAACTTTTGCTTAACTGCGATATACAGATAAAAACCGGCAGGCTCAAGCCTGCCTTTGCCTTGGAGAAACTGGTGGTAGAGTTATGCGTTAGGGGCCTTTAAGCCTTTTCATTAAGCGCGATTTCCTGCGGTTGGAGGTGGCCGGGTGGATTATTCTTTTTTTCGCCGCCTTGTCTAACTGAGAAAATGCTTTCCCCAGCAGTTTCCTGGCTTCTTCAATGTTCTTGGCCGACAGGAGCGCCTGGAATTTCTTAAGTGTCTTTTTAAGTTGTTGTTTTACCCTGAGGTTGCGCAGGTGTTTCTTTTTATCTGCGCGGGTCTTCTTTAAGGAAGTCTTGCGCCTGGGCATATTTTATTCTCCTTTACCTTCTCTTATAGCATAATTAATTATTTATGTCAATAGACTCCTCATCCTATAAAGAATCCCGGCACCTCGTGGCTAAATCCGCCGGCACTATCGCCTTTGCCACTCTTTGTTCTCGCATACTCGGGTTTATCCGCGATATCGTTATCGCCAGGCTTTTCGGCATTTATATTTACGCGCAGGCATTCGTGATTGCCTTTCGCATCCCCAATCTTCTGCGCGATTTAGTGGGAGAGGGGGCAACCAACGCCGCATTCGTGCCGGTGTTCAGCGAATACACGGCCAGGCATACTAAAGAAGAATTCTGGGAACTGGCAAATGTAGTGCTTAACCTGCTCCTGATTGTGGTAGCGTCCCTGACTGTTTTAGGGATAATATTATCCCCGGTTATCGTGCGGCTGATCGCCCCCGGCTTTATCGCTTCCCCGGAGAAATTAGCAGCCACCATAAAACTAAACCGCATCATCTTCCCCTACATCTTATTAATCAGCCTTGCCGCTTATTCCATGGGGATACTTAATTCCCTCAAAACTTTTGCCGCCCCTGCCTTTGCACCCTGCCTGTTGAATATTTCCATCATCGTCTTTGCCCTGCTTTTTGGAGAAGGCATAACCGGGCTTGCCTGCGGCGTCTTAATCGGCGGCCTGCTGCAATTGGCTGTCCAAGTCCCTGTTTTATATAAAAAGGGTTTCCGCCTGAAATTATTTCAGAGGTTCAGGCATCCTGCTGCCAGGCAGATAGGGTTATTGATGCTGCCGCGCCTGTTTAGTACCTGCATCTACCAGCTGAATAATTTTGTAGATTCCATATTCGGTTCGCTGGCCTGGATTGTAGGAGAGGGAGGGGTAGCCGTACTCTATTTTTCTTACCGGCTGATTCAGTTTCCCTTAGGGATATTCAGTACCGCGCTTTCTCAGGCGATATTACCCACTTTTTCTACGCAGGCACTGGAAGACAACCGCGTTCAGTTAAAACAGACGCTTTCCTGGGGTTTGCGCGTGGTGTTTTTCCTGATGCTTCCGGCTTCAGCAGGATTGATGGCGCTGGCGCGGCCCATCATTGCAACTCTATTTGAGGGGGGCAGGTTTGATGCCTCTTCCACCGGCCTTACTGCGGGCGCATTATTTTTTTACAGCCTTGGCTTATGCGCCTACGCCGGAACGCGGATTTTGCAATCCTGTTTTTTTGCCCTGAAAGACACGCTGACGCCCACAAAGGTAGCGGGAGTGGCCCTGGCCGTAAATATCGCCTTAAATACGTTGCTTATGTTCCCTATGAAAATCGCCGGGCTCGCCCTGGCCACTTCTTTATCCGGCATAAATACTTTCTTTATCCTCTTTTTTCTTTTAAGAAAACGGCTGGGCGGCTTTGGCGGCCGCAGGATCGTGATTTCTTTCTTAAAGATGCTGGCAGCGAGCCTGTGCATGGGGTTGTTCTGCCGCTATCTTGCGCAGAGGAACATATTTTTACCGGTTTCTGCTTTAAATAGATTCCTTAATTTAGGAATCCTGCTTGCCGCAGGCATCTCTTCGTATATTCTTTTTTGTTTCTTATTCCGGGTTTCCGAGTTGCGGGATTTCTGGCAGCGGCTGGCCCGGCGCAAAATATTATGAATAATAAACTCAAGGAAAAAATTGCCTCTATGCCGGATGCACCGGGCGTTTATCTGATGAAGGATACGCAGGATAAGGTTATTTATATCGGCAAGGCCAAGTCGCTTAAGAAGCGGTTGAATAGTTATCTTAGGCAGGACCTTTCTACCAAGACCGTGGCCTTAATGGAAAAGGTTTGCGATATAGAATATAGGAGTACCGCCACAGAGGCAATGGCATTGTTGTTAGAGGCCAACCTTGTGCATCAATATAAGCCCCGATACAATGTCTCTTTGCGCGACGATAAGAGTTTTCCTTTTGTAAAAATTACCCGGGAAAAATTTCCCGGTCTTTATATTACCCGTAAGAAAGATCCAGACGCTGCGCGCTATCTGGGGCCCTATACCAATGTCAAGCTGCTCAGGCAGGCCTTAAAAGTTATCCGCAGGCATTTTCCCTATCGTTCCTGCAGGAAAATGCCCAAGGAACCCTGCCTTTACGGCCGGATTAATCTTTGCCCGCTTTGCTGCGTCGGGAAAATCAGCGCAGAGGAGTATGCAAAGAGATTAAAGGATATATCCCTTATTTTAGAAGGCAAGGCCGATAGCTTGATTAAAAAATTAACGCGAGGATTACAAATGGCAGCCAGAGAGCTTAAATTTGAAGAGGCAGCTAAAATCCGGGACCAGATAAGCGCCTTAAGCGCTATGGAGAGGGCTCGCGCCTGCGCTAGCCCGTACCTTGAGTTAGAAGAGCTGAAAGAACTGCTGAAACTTAAAAGTCTTCCGGAAAGGATTGAAGCCTTTGATATTTCTAATATATCGGGCAGGCAGGCATGCGGCTCAATGGTTGCCTTCTGCAGTGGGCTTAGCGATAAGGATAATTACCGCAGGTTTCGCATTAAGAGCGTGCACTCTATTGATGATTACGCCATGCTGGCAGAGGTTGTGCGCAGGCGCTATGCTAAATTAATCGCTCTAAAATTACCCCTGCCGGATTTGATACTCATTGACGGAGGCAGAGGCCATCTCTTGACCGCGCAGAAAGAACTAAAGGCCTTAAATTTAAAAATACCCTTAGCCAGCATTGCCAAGAGGGAGGAAAACATATATATTGAGGCGCAGGATACTCCTATAAAATTAAAATCGGATACCCCTGCTTTAAACTTGCTGCGCAGAATCCGCGACGAGGCGCATCGTTTCGCAATTTCCTACCACCACATATTAAGAAGAAAGGAAGTGATAGGCAAATGACGCCTTTTGCTATAAGAGTCTATAAAGCAGTATTGAAGATACCCTTGGGCCAGAGGCGCACCTATAAATGGGTGGCGCGCAGGGCAGGCTCAACCTGCGCTTGGCGGGCAGTAGGCCGGGTTCTCAAAGCCAACCCCTATCCCTTAATTATCCCTTGCCATCGCGTGGTAAAAAGCGATAATAACATAGGCGGATATGTCTTTGGCGTAAGAGCGAAGAAGATGCTTTTAGATTTAGAAAAGGAGGCTGCACTTTGCGTTACGCACAGAAGATAAGGGCCTTATTGTTTTATATAAGCCTGTTTATGTTTCTCGGGGGGCTGCCCTTTATTCTCTCTTTTGCCCTCGGCTATAAATTCAACAGCCGCACTTTTAAATTCACCAAAGCAGGGCTCATTGTTTTAAAGACCCAGCCGCAGGGTTTAAGGGTTTATCTCGACGGCAAGTTACTGCAGCAAACCACCCCGGCTACTATTGATGAACTCCTGCCCGGGGAATACGCAGTGAGGCTGGAGCTGGAAAATTATTATCCCTGGTCAGCCCGGGTGACTGTAGAGGCAGGTAAAGTTACGCGGCTGGATAAAATTATGCTTTTTGCGCAGAGGACGCATATCAGGCAGTTAAGCCGCCAGCAGTTTTCTTCCTTCTGGGCGGACGCGCTTAACAACACGATTTATTATTTTAATGAAAAGGAGCCGAGTATTTATAAATCCGGCCTTGACGGAGAGCAATTCGAAAAGATAGCGGACCTGCCGCAGATTACGCCGCCTGCCGCCAAATGGGTTCTCTCCGCAGACAGGGAACAGTTATTATATTTTAACCGGCAGCAAATTGCGGTAGCCTATCTAGCCGGGTTGAATGCGCCGCAGGCAGCGGAGGATTCTTTTATCTTGAACTATCCCGGCCGCAATATAATAGACGCATTCTGGCATTCCGATAATTACCATATTATCCTGATCAGCGCTAAGAATATAGAGGTGCTGGAGGCTGAGCCCGGTGCCGTCCCCCTTGTCCTGGTTACTCTTAATAAAAGAAACACCTCCGGTTACTATGATATTAAGACGGATATGCTCTATTATATAGATTCGCAGAGGGCCAGCGACGGGAATCTGTACGATAACCTCTATAAAATCCATCTGGGCAGCAGGCTTTATCCTTTGCATGAGTTGATGCGGCCACGCCCTGCGCAAGAGGAGGAAGAAGGCCAATGGCAGGAAAGAGAGCCCTAGAGAGGCGCCTTGAGATTATCCCGGGAGCAATATCCTGGGCCGTAATTATTTCTTTTATTCTGCTTTCCGGCCTTAATCCCATTGCCTGCGCCACAGCCATCATCATCTTTGACTATTACTGGATTATACGCACAGGGTACCTGACCACGCTTTTAATTATGGCTTACCGGAATTTGCGCCGGCAGCAGGATAAAGACTGGCTTCTGGCCTGCCGCTGTCTGCCTGCGCAAAAAGACTGGCAGGGGTTGTATCAGCTGGTTATTTTTCCGGTGTATAAGGAAGGCCCGGAAATACTGCGCGCTTCCCTTAAGGCCTTAAGAGAAAGCCACTACCCCAAGGATAAGATGCTCGTAGTAGCCGCCTTTGAGGAAAGGGACCCCCGCGCAAAAGAAAAAGCGGCAGTTTTAGAGAGGGAATTCCAGGGGGGTTTTTTCGGATACCTCTCTACCTTTCATCCCGATAATCTCCCCGGAGAGAGGCGCACCAAAGGCGCTAATGCCACCTGGGCGGCAAAAAAAGCCAAAGAATTTTTAAACGGCCGGGGCATTTCCGACGCAGAGGTAATTATTTCCTGTTTTGACGCAGACACCCGCGTGAATAAAGAATATTTCAGCTGCCTTACTTACCATTTTCTTACCACAACCCTGCCGCACCAGGCCAGTTACCAGCCTATGCCGGTTTACAACAACAATATCTGGCATGCGCCTTCTTTTGCGCGGTTGGTAGAGATAAGCGCATCCTTCTGCCAGCTGATTGAGAGTGTACGCCTGGAGAAATTTATTACTTTCTCCAGCCACAGCATGAGTTTTAAAACCCTGGTGGACATAGATTATTGGCCGCTTGATATGGTCTCCGACGATTCGGTAGTATACTGGAAGGCATTTCTGCACTACAAAGGCAATTACAGGGTAGTGCCTCTATACGTTACTGTCTCTATGGACGCAGCCTATGCCTGCACTTTTTTCAAGACCATTGCCGTGCAGTATAAACAGAAAAGAAGGTGGGCCTGGGGTATCGAGAACTTTCCTTTTGTGGTAAGCAGGTTTCTCTCTGACAGAGAGATCCCCCTTATGCTTAAGATCCGAAAGGCCTTACATCTTCTGGAGAGCCATATTACCTGGGCGCTCTGGGCAATTATTATCGTGTTTATCGCGCCTCTTCCGGTTTTACTGGGCGGGGCTGTTTTTGCGCAGATGACTACCGTCGGGCATAACCTGCCGCGCATTACCGGCCTGCTGCTTAACTTTACTTTAATCACCAGTTTCGTCTGGATATGCTTAAGCAGGACCATACTTCCGCCGCGGCCGCCAGATGTAAAATGGAGCAAAAACCTGGTAATAGCAGGGGAGTGGCTGCTTGTGCCGTTTATAATATTAATCCTCGGTTCAACCCCTGCCCTGGATGCGCAGACGCGGCTGGCGCTGGGAAAATATATGGAATTTAACCCTACTGCAAAAGGCAGCAAGGTGGTATAATACGATATACGATAAAATCTGGAGGACAAGATGAGTATAAAGAAACTGCTGAAAGAGATGATTGATAAAGATGCCTCTGATTTATTCTACCGCGCCGGCGCCATCCCTCGCTTAAGGATTGACGGAAAGATTGTCCTGGCAGGCGAGAAGGCAATAAGCCTTGACGACGTCATGAAGGCGATGGAGGAGTTGACCGCGCCCCAGCAGAGGGAACTTTTTAAGGAAAAGCTGGATATAGATTTTGCCCTCTACCTGGAGGAGTTAGACAGGAGGTTCCGCGTCAGCATATTCATGCAGAGGAACTGGCCTTCCATTGTCATCAGGAACGTGCGCAACATCGTGCAGGGTTTCGAAGAGCTGAATTTACCCGCCGAGATATTAAAGAAATTATCTTCCGAGGCCAGGGGCCTGGTTTTATTAACCGGCAGTATGGGCAGCGGAAAGTCTACCACCATTGCCAGCATGATTGAATACATTAACCAGAACAGCAAAAAGCATATCTTAACCGTAGAAGAACCCATTGAATTCATCTTTAAGGATAAACACTGCATCATCAACCAGAGGGAGTTAGGCCTGGATGTCTCTTCCTATGCCGTGGCGCTACGCGCCTTTACCCTGCAGAGCCCGGATGTCATCTATATAGCCAATATCCGCGACCTGGAGACGATGTCCGCGGCGATTACCGCCGCAGAGACAGGTGTTTTAGTTTTAAGCACCCTGCATACGGTCAATGCCTATCAAAGCGTGGAGAGAATAGTTAATTTCTTCCCGCCGCACCAGCATCAGGAAGTGAGGAACCAGTTGGCCTCTCTGCTTAAAGGCGTAATCTCCTTAAGGCTCCTACCCCTTAAAGACAGAAGCGGCCGTATCCCGGCTTATGAAATTATGCTGCTTACCCCCACTATCAGCCGATTGATCAGAGAGGGCAAGACCTTTGAGATACCGCAGTTTATTGAGGACGGAGTTGTCTTTGGTATGCAGTCATTTAACCAGTCCCTGATAAAGTTAGTCAACGACCGCAAAATAACCGAAGAGGAGGCTGTTTTGGCCGCGGATAATAAGGATGAATTTGTTTTAGCCTTAAAAGGCATTAGGAGGACGTAGGCGTTATAAAGAGCAGCTATTAAAAACGGAGAAGGACGATGCTCGGCCAGATACAGGATAAACTTAAAAATATCCATGATTACCTAGAAACCCTAAGAGGTTATCTTTGACATAGATAACAGGAAAAAACACATTGAAGAGTTATCCAGCCGTATGTCGGCCGAGGGCTTCTGGGGCGCAGGGGAAAGTTCTGCCAAAGTAGTAAGGGAATTAAAGAACTTTAAAAGCGTGGTTGAGCCCTGGGAGACGGCCGCCAAAAAATATCAGGAACTGGCGGAACTGGCCGCGCTCCTGAAAGATTCTGACCGGGAATTAATCTCCGATATAACCCGTAATATAGATACCTTGGCCGCCGAGTTAGACAGGCTGGAATTCAAGACTGTTTTTTCGGGAGAGCTTGACAGCCATAATGCTATCCTCAGTATTAACGCCGGAGCGGGCGGGACCGAATCCTGCGATTGGGTGGGGATGCTCTTAAGGATGTACACCCGTTTTGCGCATACAAGAGGCTACAACGTAAAGACCCTGGATGTGCTCTTTGGCGAGGAGGCAGGGATAAAAAACGTTACTCTCTTAATTGAGGGAGAGTACGCCTACGGGTATCTCAAGGCAGAGCGCGGAGTGCACAGGCTGGTGCGCATTTCTCCTTTTGACGCCAATAAGCGCAGGCATACTTCTTTTGCCTCGGTGGATACGATACCCGAAGTCAGCGAAGATACGGATATGGTTTTGGAGGAGAAAGACCTTAAGATAGATGTATACCGTTCAAAAGGCGCCGGCGGCCAGAGCGTCAATACCACGGATTCTGCTGTGCGCGTAACGCACCTGCCTACCGGTTTGGTTGCGCAATGCCAGAATGAGCGCTCGCAATACCAGAATAAACAGACCGCTCTTAAAATATTGAAGGCCCGGCTTTACACATTGGAAAGGCAGAAGAAAGAGGAGGAACTGTTCAAGCAATACGGCGCGCAGAAGAAAAAGATAGAATGGGGCAGTCAGATACGCTCTTACGTGCTGCATCCTTATAACATGGTGAAAGACCACCGCACGGGCCTTGAGACAGGGGATACGGCAAAAGTTTTAGACGGCGGGATTTTAGAGTTCATCGAGGCGTACCTTAAGAAAGTAACCAGAAACCAGAGCACAGAAAGTAGATAAAATTCTGGTTACTGTAATCTGGTATCTGGTTTCTCCCGAGCAAAGCGAGGGGCAATGCTTAAGTTTATTAAACAATCCCTTTTAAATAGTAAGCAGAATGCCATAAAAAGCAAGTTTCCCGATGTGAATATCTCTTTGCATTCTGAGATGCCCAGCCCCTCCATGAGCAAGATGCTCGAGGCAAGCCGCGCCGTTAGTATTATAAATTCCCTGGAGCCGCAAATATGCGCCCTTTCGGATGCGCAGTTAAGAGAGAAGACAGCGGATTTTAAGGCAGAGATTATGCACAGGGCCGGCGAGTATGCTGCGCAGATAAAGGAACTGGAAGAGGCGATGCTGTCGGTGGCAATCCCCGAAGAAAAAGAAAAATTAAAGGAGAGGCTCAAAATTACGCGCAATAAAATTTTTGAAGATATCCTGCCTGAGGCATTCGCTGTGGTGCGGGAGGCATCAAAGCGGACAATAGGTTTAAGGCACTTTGATGTGCAGCTGGCAGGAGGCATTGTCCTGCATGAAGGCAGGATTGCGGAGATGGCTACAGGCGAGGGCAAGACCCTGGTAGCAACTCTGCCGGCGTACCTGAACGCGCTTTTAGGAGCCGGTGTGCATATAGTTACGGTTAATGATTACCTGGCGCGCCGGGACCGGGAATGGATGGGCCCGATTTATGAATTCCTGGGCTTAAGCGTGGGCGTTATCCAGCATGAGATGTCTGATGGAGAGAGAAAAATTGCTTATTCCTGCGACATCACCTACGGCACGAATAACGAGTTCGGCTTTGATTACCTGCGCGACAATATGAAATACAGCCTCCAGGAACTGGCGCAGAGGCCTTTTTATTACGCTATCGTCGACGAAGTGGACTCTATCCTGATTGACGAGGCGCGCACGCCTCTGATTATTTCCGGGCCGGCTGAGGAGTCCACGGGTAAATACTATACCGCCAAGAAAATAGCCGACCAGCTAAAGGGCAGGCGCCTCACCGAGAGGGACCAGATAGATGCCAAATATAAGGGCGAAGATTTATCCGCAGATTTTGATTACGTCGCGGATGAGAAGGCCCAGACAGCAGCGCTTACCGAAGAAGGCGAGGTTAAAGCAGCCCGGCTCTGGGGTGTAGAGAGCCTGCATAATATCGAGACCATGGAATACAGGCACCATACTATCCAGGCGCTGCGCGCAAAGGAGTTTTTCCAGAGTGATGTGGATTATGTACTAAAAGACGGCCAGGTCATTATCGTCGATGAATTTACCGGGAGGATGATGCCGGGCAGGCGCTGGTCAGACGGCCTGCACCAGGCGATAGAGTCAAAAGAAGGTTTAAAGATAGAGCGGGAAAACCAGACCCTGGCTACCGTCACCTTCCAGAATTATTTCCGTATGTATGAGAAATTGAGCGGCATGACCGGCACTGCCTTTACCGAGGCCAATGAATTTAAAAGCATCTACCAGCTGGATGTGGTGGTGGTGCCCACCAACAGGGTGTTAATCCGCAACAATTACCCGGACAGGATTTATAAAACCGAGAAAGAAAAATTTGCAGCGGTAGTGGAAGAGATAGCCGAGCTTTACCATGCCGGCAGGCCGGTATTAGTCGGCACCATCTCCATAGATAAATCCGAACACTTGTCCAGGCTGCTCAAAGCGCGCGGCGTAGCACATCAGGTGCTCAACGCCAAATATCATGAGTTGGAAGCGCAGATTGTGGCGCAGGCAGGCAGGTTAAAGGCAGTGACCATTGCCACCAATATGGCCGGCCGCGGAACGGATATTTTATTAGGCGGGAACCCGGAGTTTATGGCCAAGAATACCGCCAAACAGGAATTAAAGCCTGATGACTCTAACTATCAGGATGAATATAAGGATTTATCGGCTAAATATAGAAAAGAAAGCGAGGAGGAACACAAAAAAGTAGTGGATTTAGGCGGCCTGCATGTTTTAGGCACGGAGCGTCACGAAGCGCGGCGTATTGATAACCAGCTGCGCGGCCGAAGCGGCAGGCAGGGAGATCCGGGCTCCTCCAGGTTTTACGTTTCCCTGGCAGATGAGTTGATGCGCCTCTTCGGCTCCGACAGGATTGCCGGGCTGATGGAAAAGCTGGGTTTGGAAGAGGGGCAGGTTATAGAGCATCCCTGGGTCTCGCGCTCCATTGAAATCGCGCAGAGGCGGGTGGAGCAGCATAATTTCGAGATAAGGAAACAGCTATTGGAATACGACAACGTGATGAATAAACAGAGGGAAATAATTTACAGCCAGCGCAGAGAAGCGCTCTCTGGGGTTTCTTTAAAAGAAAATATCCTGGAGATGGCTTCAAGCAGCATAGAGGATATCCTGGCCGTTTATTTGGGAGAGAATGCTACTCGACAGGAAACGGATACCGCAAGCCTTTTAGGCGTGTTGAAATTAAAATTCGGTTTTGACGCAGAGAAGGCAGGATTAGAGAGCCTTAAGCAACAGGATTTAAGTGCGCATTTAAACCGCGTCATTGCCGGCGCATACGAAGAAAAAGAAAAGACAATCGGCTCTGGATTACTGCGGCACCTGGAGCGCATGCTTCTCTTACAGATTATAGACAGCAAGTGGAAGGATCATTTATACGCCATGGATATATTAAGGGAAGGGATAGGCCTGCGCGCTTACGGACAGCGTGACCCCCTGATAGAATATAAAAATGAGGCCTTTAATATGTTTAACCAGATGATTGCCGCGATAGAAGAGGAAATAGTGGAGGCAGTCTTTAAATTACAGCCGGCGAAAGAAGAGAAATTCAGAGGGGTATTCAGTTCAGTGGCGCAGGAATTTTCTCATCCTGAAGTAGAAAAGTTTGAAAAACCTGAAAAGGAGACATCAGATGGAGGCGTGCCCGGAGTTTTACCTCCGAAGGTTGCAATGAAACCTATCCAATCATCTCATCCCAAAGTAGGCCGAAATGACCCCTGTCCGTGCGGAAGAACAGATCCCAGAACTGGCAACCCGCTGAAATATAAAAAATGCTGCGGCCGCTAGTTCAGTCAATAGTCCATAGTCGACAGTCCACAGTAAAACCTAACAGGAGTTTGTTAGTTTTTTAGTTTTCCTTTGAATCGTTCCGACTTGATATTGTATAAGGAAACAGCAAGTTCTTTGTTCTTTGATAGCAGGAAGCTGGAATCAATG
>Ga0315282_10006760_pt1 | contig 19052 bp, 13 predicted proteins | sample YL17G07_20_MG_FD_203693 | JGI IMG/M metagenome (GOLD analysis project Ga0315282, IMG submission 203693) | Sediment microbial communities from Yellowstone Lake, YNP, Wyoming, USA - YL17G07_20 | ecosystem: Environmental > Aquatic > Freshwater > Lake > Sediment | place: USA: Wyoming | collected... | reverse complement strand
TCGCCGCACGGGGCGAACCTTCATGGCGGGCGCTCCTCCTTCCAAAGCGGCAACTACCTGGAAGCTTTCTTGAGGAGCGCCCCGCACCCCTCCTCATCAGCGCAAGTTTTATGAGTCACTGCTGGCAAGAATGCCCGACCTACGCAATCGTCGGGCAAGAACGCCCGACCTACGTACCGGGATGGCGGCCCCACGCCCTCCTCTTTGCCGTGCGAGGCGGCTTTCCTTCTGGGGCAGAAAAGGAATGGCCGCGTGGGCGAGGAAGCTGCGCCTGGGGAGAGGAGACCCCGCCGGTTCCCTGGACCAACTCCTGCTTGGGGGCGTCGTGCGCCCTTCTGCTACGCCGCGACGTGAAGTGCAGGCCGGGGCTGCGCAGAATGCCGCAAGGCAGTGGCTGCAACGAAGTTGCCTGTTGGGGGGATGGCACCGTGCGAGTTCATGGTAAATGGCGCCACCACATGGGCGTGATCGCCTGCTGTCTGCTGGCCGCGCTGGCCATCGGCGGGCCGGTGCTTGCCGGCTCGCTGGGATACCGGAGTTCTGGCGCCGCCATGCGCCGTGGCGGCCCCTGGTGGCCGTCGCTGAAATGGCGCGTGCCCATGGGCACCGGCTGGAACGCCAGCCCCTCGATGGCCGATCTGGACTACGACGCGGGGGTGGAGATCGTCTTCGGCTCCACCGACGGGCGCCTCTACTGCCTGTCAGCGCTGGGCAAGGTGCTGTGGCAGTTCCAGACGGGCGGCGAGGTTAACTGCAGCCCCCTGCTGGCCGACGTAGACGACGACGGGGCCATAGAGGTCTGCGCCGGCAGCAAGGACGGCAAGCTCTACTGCCTGACGCCGGCGGGGCAGCAGAAGTGGACTTTCGAGACCGGCGCACCCGTGCAATCCAGCCCCATGGCCGCCGACATCAACGGCGACGGCCACCTGGAGATACTGTTCGGCTCCAACGATGAGAAGCTGCACTGCCTGCGCGGCGATGGCAGCGAGCTGTGGAGCTACCAGACGGATAGCTGGGTGGTGTGCACGCCAGCGGCGGGGCAGATCACCGACAGCCCCGGCCTGGAGGTGGTCTTTGGGTCGCTGGATTACGGCGTGTACTGCCTGAGCAGCAAGGGCGAGCTGATCTGGAAGTACGACACGGCGGGCTGGGTGCAGTCGTCCCCCTGCATCGCCGACCTGGACGGGGACGGGCCCACGGAGACCATCATCGGGTCCGACGACGGCTTCGTGCACTGCATCAACCCGGACGGCAAGTTCCGCTGGAAGGTGCAGGCGCGCGACGAGCCAGAGCACTTCCTGGGCAGTCCGGTGGCGGCGGAGATGGACCGCCGCCAGGGCCTGGAGGTGCTGGTGGGCGCGGGGTCCCACCTGCACTGCATCAGCACCGACGGCGCTTTGCTCTGGGCGGCGCCGGTGGACGGGGAGATCGTCAGCGACCCGGTGGTGGCGCAGTTCAACAACAGGGGTGTTAACCAGGCGATCGTGGCCACGACTTCGGGCTACTTCTTCGGCCTCAGCGGCTACGGCAGCCGCGAGTGGGGCATGAAGGCGGGCTTCCAGTGCTGGTCGGGGCCCACGGTGGCCGATCTGGATAGGGACGGGAAGCTGGAGGTCTACCTGGGCATCCGCCGCGACGAGGAGCGCACCGAGGGGTGGTTCTACCAGTACGAGACCGCGGCCAGGCACGGGCCCATCGCCTGGCCCACGTTCGGCGGGGACCGCTGCCGCACGGGGAATCAGCGCAACGCGGCCACCTACGGCCTGGCCATGCAGGCCGGGTACGACTACGCCACGGCCTGGGAGCCGTTTGGCCTGGGCGCGCGGCCCACGAACGTCCCGCCGCTGGCCAGCAAGCTGACTATGAGCGCGGACGGGCGGGTGGACGACAGCCAGACGGGGAACGGCAACGGTCTGTTGGATGCGGTCGAGAGTGGGGTCGTCCGCGTGCGGCTGAGCAACGGAAGCAAGGGCCCGATGTACGGCGTCACGTGCACGATCTCCATCCTGGACCGCGAGCTGTCCACGACGCCCAAGACCATGTACCTGGGCCGCTTGCCGGCGGGCGCAACCAAGCAGGTTCAGTACACGCTCACGGCGGCCAGGCAGGCCCGCCTCGAGAACCCGACCCTTGCCTTCGTGGCGCGGGAGAGCGGCGTCAACGTGGGGGTGGCCTCGGCCCGCATTGGCATCGCGCCCTACCTGGCGCCGGCCTTGCACTGGACGGCGGTGACCGTGCGCGACGCCACCGACCAATGGACCCTGGGCAACGGCAACCGGAAGGTGGACGCGGGCGAGACCGTCGCCCTGGACATCGCCGTCCGTAACGAACGCAAGGGCACCGCCAAGAACGCCCTGGCGGCCCTGGCAAGCGAGACTGCCGACGCCCTGGTGCTCGTTGGCCGGCAGGATATGGGGGCCATTCGGCCGTTCTCGACCAAGACGGCGCGCTTCCACGTCAAGGTGGCGCGCAAGCCGGCGCAGCGGGCGCTCGAGCTGAAGCTCAGATTGCTGAGCAGCCTGGCCAAAGAGACCGTGCAAGACGTCAAGCTGCCCATCTGGGGGCGATATGTGGACGTGCGGCCGCCGCGCATGTTGCTGGCACAACCGCGTGGCAGCGTCGTGGTGACCGCGAAGGACTACGTGGTTCTGAAGGGCACCATCCTGGATGAGTCGGGCATCGAGGAGGTGCGGCTCAACGGCGTGCTGGTGCAGGGCGGGGCCATGTACCAGGTGGTGCAGAAGGGGGCGCGGGGGCACGGCTTTAGCTGGAAGAAGATGCTGGAGCTGGGCGAGAATCCCCTGCGCATCACCGCCCTGGACCGCGCGGGGAACTCGGCAACGGCCTTCGTGAGGGTGATCCGCAGATGAGAGTGCGCATAGTCCACGTGTTGACGACACTGGCGCTGGCGGGAGGGGCGCAGGCGCAGTTGCCGCGGGTTGAGGTGAGCGGCGCGGGAGCCCAGCGCTCCCTCACCGTTTACCGCGAGTCCAAGACCGCCGTGGTGCGCGACGCGAGGGCGGCCAGCCTCCCCGCGGGGCGCAGCGAGGTCTTCTTCGCCGATGTGCCCGCCTCGGCGGCGCCGTACAGCTTCGGCCTGCGGGTCGCGCAGGGGCCCGGCACGGTGCGGGTGGTGGAGCATCGTCTGGAAGCCGGCCCGCCCACTCCAGGGCAGTTGCTGAGCGGCTTCGTGGGCCAGCAGATCACCCTGGTAACCCGCGACCAGCAAGGCAACCCACAGCGGCAGCAGGCGACGCTGCTGCGCGTGGAGGGCGACCGGCCGGCCCTGGTGCTCGTGGGCGACACGCTGGTGCTCTGGCCCAGCGGCAGCGTGGAGCTGCCCAGGGCCGCCGTGGGGGCCTTGCCCGTGCGCGCGGGCCTGGTCTGGACGGTCGAGGCCAGCGCGGCGGGCGACTACGTCCTGGAGTCCACTTACACCTGCACGAACCTCGCCTGGGAGCCCGTCTACACCCTCCAGATTGACCAGGCGGGTACGCAGGCGCGATTTGCGGGGGCCATCCACCTGGAGAACAGCACCGGCTCCGGCGGCCAACTCACCGACGCGGCCATAGAGCTGGCTGAGGGCGCCGCGGCCGGCCCCGAGGCCCAGCGTGTGGTCAGCTACAAGCTGCTCCAGCCGGTGAGCCTGGCGTCGGGCACGAGCCTCGACGTGCCCATTGTCGCCAGCGATAAGGCGCCGGCGCAGCAACTGCTGCTATTCGAGGCGCACAAGGTAGGCGCACAGGGCCCCATCAAGTGGGTCGTGCGGCTGAACAACGACGAGGCCAGTGGGCTGGGCGTGCCGCTGCCTGCGGGGAAGGTGCGGGTCACCAAGGAGGTCGCGGGCCACCTGTTGCAGCTCGCCGGCGATGCCTCGGCGCCCGCCACTGCCGTGGGCAGCGCGTGGGCCATCTACCTGGGCGACGCCGTGGGCTTGAAGGGGCGGCGTGAGGAGGCCTCCAAGCGGGAGCTGAACCCGGAGACGATGGAGGAAAGCTACAAGATCACCATCACCAGCACGCGCGAGGCCGAGGTGCAGGTCGTGGTGGTGGAGCAGATGCAGGGCAAGTGGACGATCTCCAAGTCCAGCATTCCACCGCAGCAGATGGGGCCCAACCTGGTGCAGTTCACCCTGACCGTGCCGCCGGGCGAGGCCAGCGTGCAGTATACGGTGGAGATCAAGAAGTAAGGGCCGGTCGTCTGCCGGCGGCTACCACTCGAACACCTTCGCCGGCTTGGCGAAGTAGATGGTGGACGACAGGGGCACGCCGTTGTACAGGCCCATGTCGTAGTAGATCTCCCTACCCCGCCAGCGCTGGTCGTCGTCTCCGCCGTAGTACCGGCCGTCGTACCAGCCAGCGCGATAGCCATTGCGGTAGCCAAGCTGGTAGCTGCCGCCCCAGTTGCCGCCGTAGTACTGGGGCGAGTAGGCCGGGTAGTAGTAGCGGGTGGCGGGCTGGGGGGAGCCCGAGGTGTAGCTGATCCACCAGTTGCCAAACGGGTACTCGTAGTGGATGTACCCAGGCGTGGTCGGGCCGGTGCGGATGACCAGGCGCTGGGCGCTGGCAGCGCCTGCCAGCAACAGGATTGACAGCACCACGACAACCGCCAGGATGCACTTGGTGGCTCTCATCGTCGTTATTCCTCCCTTTAGCAGACAGGATTCTTCCCCTTTGTTGACGAACCTATGCCTGGAATTGTTCTGTGACGCAAAGCACACCGAGGTTAGGGGTGTGACGGCTTTGGGGAACAAGTTCGCGAAACACCAAACGGCTCTGCAACATCGGGTGATGTTGCACTCCATAAACGGCGTTACGGAGGGATACACATGGACAAAGTAGGCGTCGGCATGCTGGGCTCAGGATTCATCGCCGAGATTCACGTGGACTGTTTCAAGCAGATACCGGACGCGGAGGTGCGGGCGGTAGCCGCACTTCCTGAGGGGCACCCCGAGGAGTTCGCCAGAAAGCACGGCATTCCCAAGCATTTCAGCGACTATCGCAAGCTGCTGGAGCTGGACGAGGTTGACGTCATCACCATCGGCATCCCCAACGACCTGCACTGCCAGGTCACGGTGGACGCCGCCAGCGCGGGCAAGCACGTCATCTGCGAAAAGCCGCTGTGCATCAACCTGGCCGAGGCGGACCGGATGATCAAAGCCTGCCAGGACGCCGGCGTGAAGCTGATGTACGCCGAGGAGCTGTGCTTCGCGCCCAAGTACGTGCGCTGCAAGGAGCTGACTGACGAGGGCGCGCTGGGCCAGGTGTACATGCTGAAGCAGTGCGAGAAGCACGACGGCCCGCACATGCCCTGGTTCTGGGACGTGGAACGCTCGGGCGGCGGCGTGACCATGGATATGGGCTGCCACGCCTTCGAGTTCTTCCGCTGGGTGTTGGGCAAGCCCAAGGCGCGCAACGTCTATGCCGAGATGGACCTCAAGGTGCGGGGCGACCGCACCAAGGGCGAGGACAACGCCATCATCATCGTCAACTTCGAGCCCGGGCCCAACAGCGTGCCGGCCGGCTGCACCTGCATGGCCGAGGAGGGGTGGGCGAAGATGGGTGGGATGGAGGACCGGGCGGAGTTCTACGGCTCGAAAGGGGTCATCTACGCCGACCTGCTCCAGGGCACCGGCATCACCACCTACAGCGACGTGGGCTACGGCTACGCGGTAGAGAAGGCCAGCACCACCAAGGGCTGGACGTTCACGACTTACCACGAGGCCTGGAACTACGGCTTCCCGCAGGAGATGGCGCACTTCATTGACTGCGTGCAGAACGACAAGCAGCCCTTAGAGACCGGCGAGGACGGCAAGGCGGCCCTGGAGATCATCTTCGCGGCCTACCACTCGGCCGCCACCGGCCGGCGGGTGGACCTGCCGTTCAAGACCGAGGCGAAGAAGCCGATTGAGCTGTGGCTGGGGAGGTAAGTGGTGATTGGTCAACTGGTTGGTAACTGGTAATCGGCAATCGGTAACCGGCTGCAACGTAGGGCAGGAGCTTGCTTGCCCTGAGCGTGCGACGCTTCGCGTCGCGAGTCGAAGGGCCTCCTGCCCTGTGTTGGTCCCTATTGCCTTTGTAGGAGCGGGGTCTCGCGGCGACTAGGGGTTGTCGTTGGGACCTAATCGCGGCCGACGGAGGTCGCCAGCTGCAGTCGCCCTGAAGTGGATCGGTGGATGTAGAGCATGGTCACACTGCATAGGAGGCGATGGAGATGAAGCTGCGACAATTGGAGATCCGGAACTTCCTGTCGTTCGACGAGGAGGGCGTGGAGGTTGAGATCGGCGACGTGACTGCCCTGGTCGGACAGAACAACTCGGGCAAGTCCAACATCATCAAGGCCCTGGACCTGCTCCTTCGCCCACAGAAGGCGAAGATCGACAAGGACACATTCCACCACGGCGGCCTCGAGAGGCAGATCGAGATCAAGGGCGTTTTCGAGGACCTCACACCTGGTGAAACGGCCAAGCTGAAGCGCTCGCTTGACGGGGATCGGTTAGTCATCATGCGCCGGTGGTGGCGGGCTCAGGACGAGGAAGGCCACCCGCTGGGAACGGACAACGAGCCCGAGATCGCGGACAGCGTCTCCGCCTTCGTGCGCGAGCCAGAGGCCGAGTGGCTCGTTGAGGACAACGTGAACCAGAAGTCGATCACCAAGTGGCGCACAGACAGGGAGGCGCTCACCATCGGAGAAGCCTGTTTCCTGGACTACCTGCCACCGGGCGGAACACCGAAGGTAGAGGACTGGAAGAAGGCAATACCGGGTTTCATCGAGAAGAACCGCGAGGCCATTCCCATGGTGGCACGGCAGAAGCTGGACCCGAAGGGCTTGGCTTCGGTGCTGCAGCACAACCTGCCAGAGATCATCTGGGTCCCGGCTATACGGGAGGTGGAAGACGAGGCCAAGGTGCAGAAGACGAACCCTTTCGGCCAGTTGGTGAACCGGATGGTCGAGGCGATCTCGGAGGCTGCTCTTGCTGACGTGAAGACCAACCTGGAGGCCGTTGCTCGCAGGTTGAACCGTAGTGAACCAGGAGAGCGCATCGAGCAGATCCAGGCCCTGGAAGAGGCGATCAAGAGAGAACTAAATAGGCAGATACCCTGCGACCTCGAGATCGAAATCGAGACGCCCAGGCTGGACACCATGCTCACGACTGGGATACGGATATTGGCTGACGATGGGTTCCGGAGCCTGCTGGACAAGAAGGGCCACGGCCTCCAACGTTCAGTCCTGTTCTCGCTGCTTCGCACCTACGTGCAGCTCGATGCGCTATTCGGCGAGGAGGCAGCGCCCAGCCTGCGCCCGGCTATGTTCGCTATAGAGGAGCCTGAGATCTACCTTCACCCTCAGCTACAGCGCAGGATGCTGGCCTTGCTCTACGAGATTGGCCAAGGCGCAGACCAGGTTGTCTACTCCACTCATTCTCCCCTACTGGTCGAGATGGCGTGGTTCGATGATATCCGGGTCGTCCGCAAGGAGGGCAGCGGGCGGGAGGCCCACACGCACATCGAGCACCTGACCGCCGACCGCCTGCTTCAGGACCTGGTGGCACGCTGCCCGGACGTCGGGGGGACAGCAAGCTGCGACAGCATACGCGAGCGCTATGAGAACGCCTACAGTCCCGGCCGCAATGAGGGATTCTTCGCCGCGAAGGTGATCCTCGTGGAGGGCGCGACGGAGGCCGCCGCACTGCCGGTCTACGCGGCCGCTATGGGCTACGACCTCGACGCGGAGGGGATCTCCGTTGTGGAGACGGGCGGCATCGAGCAGATGGATAGACTGCTGCGCGTCTACAATGAACTCGGCATACCCTGCTTCGTGGTCGCCGACTGCCACCAAGGGAGGAGACCCTCCGACGTTGAGCGGCTGGCGGCACTGCTAGGAGAGGAACTGCCTCAGGGACCGCTGGGATCGGCGTTCGTCAGCGGCAGTCTGTTCGTACACGCCGACAAGTGGGAGACGACGATCCGCGCCGAGGTCGGTGAGACAGAGTACGACGAGCTATCAGCTGAGGCAGGCAGGTACCTCGGCACAGACAGCAAGACACTGAAGGCACGGTTCGTGGCCCGCCGCCTGCGGGAGAAAGGGTCTCAAGCGGGCGACGAGGGCAAGTTCGTGCCACAGAGCGCTCGGCACATCGTCGAGGGCGCGCTCGCACTGGAATGGCGAGGCAGCGTCTTGAAGACGTAGCATCTAGGGCAGGAGGCAAGCTCCTGCCCTATGGGAACGACGTGCGCAACGTCGGGAGACGTTGCACTCCACAAACGGCTAGTAAACGAAGGCGTCCTGGGGTAGCTCGATGCGCTTTTGGGCTTCCATGGCCTGGTTGCCGATGATGGCCGGCACGGCGCTGCGCATGCCGACTTCGCCGTCGCAGCGCGGCACCTTGTTCCCCCGCACCGCCTCGATGAACTCCATCAACTCCAGCTCGTAGGTGCTCTTCTTCAGTTGCCCATCGGCGGTGATGAGCTGGCTGATGGGGATGCCGGCCAGCGGCGGGCCCTCAGTGATGGTGGCATCCAGGACGATGGCCTCGCGCGGCGGCTTGGGGTCCCAGTCGCCGAGCTGCGTTTTGTGCGCGGCGTCCATCCACAGCTCCTTGAGCGCGCCGGGCTCCTGGAAGAACCAGCCGCGCGGGCGGGGGACGTTGGACATGACCAGGGTGCCCTTGGTGCCCTGGAACATCTCACAGTGCTCGCCGAAGACGCTGAAGGCGTTGGTGGTCAGCGACTCGTAGGCGAACTTGACGCCCTTGGGGTACTCGAAGAGGCAGTGGACGTTGTCGTAGACGGTGCGGCCGTCCTTGTAGAAGTCAATGCCGCCCACGCCGCTGGCAGCCACCGGGACGGAGTCCAGGAACCAGTTGACCACGTCGGTCTGGTGGCTGGCCAGCTCGGTCATGAGCCCGCCGGAGAGCTGCTTGTAGAGGCGCCAGTTGGCCAACTGGTCCGGGGTTTCGTAGCCCCACTTTTTGAGGAGGTCGGGCGTGACGTCGGCCTGGGCGGGCAGGTCGGGCCGGCGCCAACTGCCGTTGCGGTTCCAGTGGGCGTTGACGGTGGTGATGTCGCCCAGCAGCCCCGTGTCAATGAAGGTGCGCTTGGCGTGATGATAGAGGGGATGGTAGCGCAGGTGGTGGCCAATCTGGAGCACCTTGTTGGCCTCGCGGCGGGCGCGCAGCATCTGCTTGCACTGCTCCAGGTCGTAGGCCATGGTCTTCTCGCAGAAGACGTGCAGGCCAGCCTTGAAGGCATCCACGGTAACGCGCGCGTGCAGGAAAAGCGGCGTGGCGATCATGACGGCGTCCAGTTCGCCTTTGGCCTTGCCCAGCATCTCGGTGTAGTCGCGGAATCCCTGGCAGCCCTCGCCGGCCTGCTTGAGGGCGGCCTGGAGATTGTCGTCGCGGAGGTCGCAGGCGGCGATGAAGCGCACGCCCGGTATGCGCATGGCAGCAGACATGAGGGCGGTACGCCCCTGGCCGCCGCAGCCGATGAGGCCGAAGCGGAAGGGCTGGGCTTCCTGAGCCTGGGCCTCGCTAGTGAGCGCCGCCAGGCCCAGGCCCGCGGTCGCCGCCAGGGCTCCCGCCGAGCGCAAGAAGTCCCGCCGGCTCAGCCCCTGCTGTTCGTTCGTCTTCATACTCGAGACACTCCTTTTCCATGGTACAGCCAAGCTCGTGGACGGCCATCTGTCCCGCCTCCCCCTCAGAGAACAGAACGGACGCCTCGTGGTTCCGTGCGCAGAGGTGACGGGCGTCATCCACGCCCATGACGAAGAAGGCGGTGGACAGGGCGTCGGCCCTGGCCGCCGAGGAGGACACCACCGTGGCACCCAGCATCCCCTGGGCAGGGCGCCCGGTCCTGGGGTCGAGCAGGTGCCCGTAGCGCACGCCGCCGTGGGTGAAGGACTGCCGCAAGTTGCCCGAGGTGCAGAGGGCCTGGTCGCGGAGCGTGAAGGCGCCGACGCGACTGCTCTGGTCGCGGGGGTCGAGCACCCCGATGCGCCAGCCGGCCCCTTCGGCCCTTCGGCAGAGCTCAGGGCAGGCAAGCTCAGGGCAGGCCCGGCCCGGCGGGCAGCCCAGGGCGTAGATGCTGCTGCCGCCGCTGTGCACCAGGGCGCAAGATATGCCCCATGCGCGCAGGTGCTCGACGGCGCGGTCCACCACGTATCCTTTGCCGATGGCTCCCAGGTTCAGCTCAACTCCCTGGCGCCGGAAGTGGACGGTGCGGCGCTCACGGTCTAGCTCGACGTGCCCCATGCCCACGTTCGCCAGGGCGGCGGCCAGTTCCTCGTCCGTGGGCACGGCGCCCTGGCCCTCGTAGAAGCCCCAGCACTTAAGCAGCGGGCCGACGGTGATGTCGAAGGCGCCGTCGGTCTGCTGGTGTATGTCGGCGGCCAGCTCCAGCAACTCGAACAGGCGCGGCTCGACCGGAACGGGACGCTGCCACGCGGTGTCGTTGATCCAGCAGATGTCGCTGCTGGGGATGAAGGCGCTGAGCTGCGCTTCGAGCCGCTTGGCCTCCTCGACCGCCGACTCGGCGATGTCCTTGAGCACGCGCTCGTCCCGGTCGCCGTCCAGGATGACCTCGAACGACGTGTGCATCGCCTCACGGGTTACGCGCAGGCGCCAAGGGTGGTCAGTCATGGGCCCAGAGGTCTTCGTCGGGCAGGAGGCAAGCTCCTGCCCTACCGGGGGCTTTAGGGCTGGAGGCGCAGGCGGGCGGGGCCACTCGGGCCCGGGGCGGCGCCTCTGCCGAAGCGACGCAGGGCGGTGGCGGCCGCCGTGGCATTGGGGAAGCGGCCCTCCGGCTCTTTGGCCAAGGCCCTATTCAGGAACTCCTGGACGGCCGTGAGCGCCTGCAAGCCCGCCTCGGCCAGGGTGGGCGGCGGCTGGCTGAGGTGCTTGAGCATGATGCTGAGGGGGTCCTCGCCGCCGAACGGGGGCCGGCCGACTGCGGCGTGGAAGACCACGCAGCCAATCGAGTAAACGTCGGTGCGGTGGTCGAAGTCCTCGCTCCGGCACCGCTCGGGCGACATGTAGGCAGGGTCGCCCAAGGCGTCCACGGGGGAGGCGGAGGCGGCCTGCACAGCGGCCTCTGCGGCCAGCAGAGCGGCCTTGTCGGCCAGGCGGCAGGCGCGGTCGAAGCCTACCAGGCAGAGGTTGCCCGCGTCGTCGAACATGATGGCCGAGGGGCTGATGCTGCGATGGGCTATGTCCTGCTTGTGCAGGCGTCCGACCGCCTCGCACAGCTTCACGGCGAAATCGGTGACCTGCTCGGCGGGCAGGGGCCCCTTGGCCAAGCGCTGAGCCAGCGACTCGTTGAGGAGCTGCATGCTGTAGGCGGCCTCGGCGCCGGCGCGGGGGGGCCAGGCTTCGTAGACCTTCACAATGCCCTGGTGCTCCTCACCGTCGGGCAGGCTCTTGAGCAGGTGCATCTCGTTCTGGAACAGGCGCTGTAGGGCCACTTGGGCCTTCTTGAGCGCGTCGGGCGCGGTGCCGGGGGAGCCGACGCGCGACAGGCTCAGCTCCTTGATGGCGCGGACCTCTCCGACGGAGCGGTCAATGCCGCGATAGACCTTGGCGAAGCGGCCGACTTCGAGCAGGTCCACATCCTCGAAAGCGTCCCACCATTGGCCAGTGACGCCGCGCTCGCGGATGGGGGCGGGCACGCCCAGGGTCACCTCGCGCACGTCCTCTTCTATGCCAGCTAGCTGGAGCAGCGCCTGCCGGAGGTCAGCGGCGGTCTGGAAGCGCTCCTGCTGGTTCTTGGACATGGCTTTGAGGACCAGGCGGTCTATGTCGGCGTAGAGCGACTTCTCAAGCTGGCTGGGCGGCGCAGCCTGCGAGGCAGCGTGCGCCATCATGGTGGCCAGGCGCGTGCCGGCATGGTACGGAGGCCGGCCCACCAGCATGTGGTAGAGCACGCAGCCGACGGCGTAGATGTCGCGCAAGGGGCTGGGCTCAGCGTGCTCGATGAGCTCCGGGGCCATGGTCTCGGCGGAGCCCACCTGCGACCTGGCCGCTTCGCCCAGGGCGTCACCCGCCAGGAGGGTGAGGCCCGCGCCGGTCAGCTTGATGCGGCCATCGCCGCCGACGACGATATCCTCCGGGCGCACGTCTCCGTGCAGCAGGCCATTCTGGTGCAGGTGCTGGAGGCCGCGCAGGACCTCGGCGATGATGGAGCCCGCCTCCCGCAGCGAGAGGCGCTCGCGCTCCTCCAGGAGTCGCGCGGCGGTTTTGCCGGCGGCTCGCTCCGTGACCACGTAGTACTGCTCGTCGTCAGCGCCGCCGTCCAGAACCCTGGGCAGGATCTCGTGCTCCATGCGTCTCAGCGGCTCCAGGCGCTGGCGGAACAGGTCGGGGAAGGGCAGGGCGTCGGAGACGTCCTGGTCGAAGATGGCGACCGCCACTTCCTGACCTTCGGCCGTGGTGCCGGCGCAGGTGCGATAGGCCTCCAGCTCGTTGACGATGTACTGGAGGGCGAACTGCCCTACGCGGGCCACCTCGGCCGCGGCGGAGAGCAGGCGCACGCGCTGCTGCACGTCGGCGAAGCTGGGATCGCGGCGGGCCACCTCGCGGAAGATGCGCAGGGCCTGGCGCTCCTGGCCGGCCTGCTGCGCACCGACGGCTGCCACGTAGAGCGCCGTGTCCACCTCGTCGGCGGGCTCCAGCCCACGCAGGTAGCGGTAGGCGGTGTAGTGCTGGCCGGCACCGACGCAGGCTCGACCCAGCAGCTCGCGGGCCGGCAGGTTGTCGGGCTCGGCGGCCACTACCGCCCCCAGGGCCGCCACCGCCTCCTGGTGCCGCTCAAACCGGTGGTAGGCGGCCCCCAGGTGTTGCAGCAGACGCAGATCGTCGGGCCGGCTCTGGCGCGCCGCCTCCAGGACGGGAATGACCGCCTCGGTGAGGATTCCCTGCTGGACGTAGGCGTCCGCCAGGAAGGCGGCGAGCTTCTGGCGGTCCTCGGGGTTCTCCGGGCCAGCCTCGTACCAGCGCTCGCAGGCTTCCAGTGCCTTGAGGTCGCGCCGCTGCTGCGCGATAGCGACCCTGGCGTAAGCCTCGACGGCGCGCACGTCATCCGGCGCGCCCTCCAGCCAGCGTTCAGCCAAGTCCTGAGACTCAGGCCGGGTGGGACTGGTGCGTGCGTCGTGGAGGGCTACGGCCCCCAACAGCTTGCGGTCTCGCGGTCGCCGCTCCAGCAAGGCACGATAGAGGTTCATGGCCTTCTGGTCGCTGCGGCCCAGCGCCAGATAGACGCGGGCGACCGGGAGGCGCACGGCCGTGCCAGCCAGGCCGAGCAGCAGCGGCCCAAAGGCCACGAGCACGACGAGGGCGACGGCCACTACCTGCGGCCAATGCTGCGTGGCCCAGGCCTTGCCCAGCAGGAGCCAGGCCGGCCCCACCTGGGCGCCGACGCTTCCGGCCAGCTCCACAGCGGCGCGCTTCTGTGCGAACGTTTCGGCGGCGGCCAGCGCCGTGCCCGCCAGCTTCTGGGCCCGGGCCTTGTCCTTGTCGCCGACCAGCTTGGCCAGGCCGAGAGCCGCCTGGTAGTTGCGGGCGTCCAGCTTCAGCGCCGCTTCGTAGTAGGCGCGGGCGTCGTCGGGCAGCTTCTGGCTGGCAAAGATGTCTCCCAGCATAGCTGCCGCGCCCGCGTTGCTCTTGCCGGCCTTCCACACGTAGAGCATGCCCTCTTTGGCCTGGGCGGTCTTGCCAGCGCGGAGGCGGACCTCAGCCATCAGCACGGGCACTTGGGGGTCGCGGGGGTTCAGGTCACGGGCTTTGCCCAGGTGATCGTTGGCCTGCTGATAGGCTCCCACACGGACGTAGAGCTGACCGGTCTGCTTCTCGGCCGCGGCCAGAGCACTGCGGCGAGCGGCCAGGACCTGCTGGCTTGCCTTCTGCGCCTCTGCCTCAGCCAGATCGTCGCGGTAGAAGCCGGCGGCGGCGGCGTGCAGCTGGGCAGAGAAGCCGCTGAGGCCCCAGCCCTCCAGGGAGGAGCCCAACTGCTGGCAGAGGGCGGGCTTTTGCAGCCTGGACTGGTACACCAGCCATCCCGTCCAGACTAGCAACAGGGCCATGAGCACGACCAGGATGGTCCGCAGCTTCAGCATAATGGCACCATCTGCCCTCTGAAGATCCGGCGCAGGTCAGCGGCTTACTCTTCGGTCATCGTCACGACGACCTTCAGACAGCCGTCCCGGTGGTCGCAGAAAAGGTCAAACCCTGTGGCGATGTCGTCCAGCGCAAGGCGATGGGTGACGATCCTGAGGGGATCGGCGCTGGTGTCCGCCATCAGGGCCAGATTGGCAGGGAAGTCGTCAAGGTGAATATACCACGAACCCATGATCTCCAGGTCGCGGCGGATGAGGTCCTGAGAGGGGCTGATCTCCAGCCTGCCGCACTCACCCAGGAAAAGCGCTCGGCCAGCCGGCCGGAGGCAGCCAATCGCCTGGCGCTCGGCGGCGGGGTCGCCGGTGGCGTCTATGCTCTTGGTGGCGCCGCCCTCGGCCTGCTCGCGGATGGAGGCCACCGGGTCGGTCTTGCTGACATTGATGACGTGAAGGGCGCCCAGTTTGCGCGCCGCCTCCAGCCGGTAGTCCACGAGGTCGCAGGCGATGACCCGCGCGCCGTAGGCCTTGGCGATCTGAACGGCGTTGAGCCCGATAGGGCCACAGCCGAAGACCGCGACGGTGTCTGCCGGCCCCACTCCCAGCTTGCGCACACCCTTGGCCGGGGTGCCGAAGGCGTCGGAGAGCAGGCAGGCACGGTCAAAAGGCAATCCGTCGGGGAGGGGGATGAGGTTGCGCTCGGGGGCCACGACCAGCTCCCCAAAGGCGCCGCTGACCGAACCCTGGCGGTCCGGGCAGTAAGTGAACTGCCCCTGCCGGCAGTAGCCGCACGCGCCACAGCCGATGACATCATAGATGACCACGCGGTCGCCCGGGCGGCGGTGCCGGACGCCACTGCCCACCTCGACGACCACACCGGCCCCCTCGTGGCCGTGGACGCCGGGCTTGGCGCCTGGGTTCAGGTACAAGCCCTTGTCGGAGCCGCAGATGGCGGAACGGACCAGGCGCACGATAACGTCGTCAGGATGTCGCAGAATGGGATCGTCAACGTCCGCGACCTGGACTTCACGCTGGCCGACAAATAGGGCCGCTCTCATCGCTGCCTCGACAGGGGAAGGGACATGGCAGGGCCCTGGCGGAGGCCCGGCGTGTGCGGGGCTAGGGCGGTGTCACGCCGTGCCGGCGGGCTTCTTCTGCCAGCCGCTCCTCGGCCGTGCCCGGCTTAGTGCGACTGCTGGCGGCGGGCGCGGGAGCGGGGGATGGCGCGCCACGGGCGCTGGCCACGGTGAAGGTCAGCGGGCTGCCGAGCTGAGTGTCGCCCCGCAACAGGGTCGCCTCGTAGCTGCCCGGCGGGAGCTTCTGGCCCTGGGGCATGGCGAGCTTAAAGGCCCCCTTGTGGCTGCCGGGGGTGAGGTCCAGGTTCTGGGGCAACGTGTAGCGGCCGCCTTGCGCATCCGTGAACACCAGCTTACAGGTGATGGTCGTGTTGGCCGGGGCGTTGCGGTACTGGAAGTGCAGGATAGCCTCGGCGTCCTGGGTGGTGAAGGTGGTGGTGGGGTCCTTGGGGTTGCCTTTGGCGTCTACGCTCTTGCAGACCTGCGGGTTGTAGAGCACAAAGTCCCTGGGCCCGCACCCGAGGGAAGCCAGGAGCAGTACGAGGAGCAGTGCCAGCGCGAAGCGGGCTGCGATCTGTGCTTTCATGGTGGACTCCATCCTCTGCCGCGAGCGCGGTGCGCGCTCACCGCCGATGCTGCGCGCCGACCGCCCGCTGAGGCCGCCGGTGCAGCAACAGTATACCACATTTTGGCGAAGTCGGGGAGCAGGCGGCGCTCAGACGGCGAGTTGGTGCGCAGACACGACGGGGCCTCAGGCAGCCGAGGGTGCTCGCTGGCAGCGCCGCCCAGGCAGGGCCTGTGCTCCTTGTCTGCGGCTCCGTGCGCAAGCAGGAGGACGCCAGGCGGCTGCGAACTGTCCCCGTGAAGGCTGCAAGGACGCCGCGGGAGGTGGTCGCATGCGGCACGAACTAGCGATGGTGCTAAGTCTGGCCCTGGCGCTGGCCGCAGGCTCCAGGGCCCCCGCGCGGGGCGGGTGCGACTACTGGGCGCACCATGGGGGCCCCTGGCCACTTGGCCAGATCGTGCCTACGCCCCGGCGGGTGCAGTACGAGGCGGAGCGCGTGTTGCCCGTATTCCAGGGCGGCAGGACATTTCGCCGGTTGGGGGGAAATGGGGTCCGGTGATCGGGCCGCCTCGCACTGAGGTGTATTAGGATGCAGGACCTGGGCTGGGCCGTGTGGCTAATGTTCAGCCTGTTCACGGCCTTCTACACGCATGTGATCGTGTGCGGCCGGAAGCATGGGCCCAGGCGCGAGTACCTCCGGCCTTGGTGGTTCTTTGGCACTTGGTGGATCGCGCTCGGCCTTTTGGCCTTCGCGCCGTGGAGCAAGCTGCACCTCCTGTGGGTCTACCCAGCCCTCTTCCTCGGATGGCCGGTGGTCGGCTTCTTGGGGCACGAATACCGTCGCTCAAAGCGGGTATGTCCCGACGCCAACGGGCTGGGCATGGTGGAATTGAAGCTGCAGGCGCGTGTTCGCGTGCTCGGGAGAAGCATGAGCGCTAGCGAAGTGGCTGGGGTCCTGTGCGAGGGGGTCGTAATGGGGCGGGTTCTGGACGAGGGCATGGAACGGCACATTCAGGGCATGGTCTCGGCCTTGGACTTGACGGAATGCGAGCATATGACGCTACTCACCGGGCTGCTTGGGGAGTGGTTCTGGGTTGCACGGCGCGCTTGCCAGGAGTGCCTTGGCGCCGGAGATGCGCAGCGCGTTCTCCAGGAGCTGCGAGGGATGCTCACCGCCGCGTTCCAGCAGGGGTTCACAGAGAGCGGCCTCGCCGGAACGGTCGTCGATGTGCTGTGGGATCGCAGCACCCAATACGAGCGGCTGTGGGCCGGGGCGGCACGTCGTCGTGTGGAGGCGGTAGTTGCGCGAGCCGTGCTGGAAGACGCCCTGGGTCCCCCGGGGGACGGATGGCAGAAACTCGAAGGGCAGGGGCTACGAGAAGGGGCCGTCAGGGCGGAGGCGAGGAGCCTTGCGTGGCGCTTGGAGTGTGCGCGTCGAATCCTGAGTGCGGTGAGCGTGGAAGGCTAGGGGGCCTAGTGCGTCCGTAAGGAGGTCCGTAGGGTGCTTGTCGGGGGCCTGGTTCTGCTCGTACTCGGGCTCGCGGTCTTGCGTTGGGCCGACAGGGTGTTCACCGCGCCTCCTTGGAACCGGCCTCTGGCCTTCGCGTACCCCACCGGGACCCAGGTCGTAGTCGTCACGGTGCTGTGGGTAGCGCTGCTCGGGGGAGGGCTGGTCATGGTGTGGTCTGCCAATCGCATTGTCGCAGTGGTTATCCTCGCCGGTCTGTTCCTCCTCAGGCTAATGCGTCGGAGTCGGCAGGCCGCGATCACTGCGCGAGCACGAACCATCGCGCGCTGGTACAAGCGCATCAGACAGCACTTCCCAGACATGAGGCAAGAGGAGGCTCTGAAGACGACAGCGTATGCGTACCTGAAGAGTCTGGGGTGGGACGAGCGGGCCATCCCCGAAGCCCTCGAGGACCTCCTTGTGGGGTGGGCAGGGGTGGGGTGCGCTTTCGCGAGCGCTGCCGCAATCCCTGGCGGACCTGACCGAAGTGTGGAAGCGCTAACGTGGCTGACGGGGCGGCTGCTGCTCCTCGAGGGCCGGTCGGACCTCATCTGGGGTCGTGGGGGCGACTCGGGCGCCTTCCTGCACGTGGTTAGTGAAGCCTGGCGTGCCGAACTCGGGGAGGAGTCGGGAGAGCCGGAGGAGCCGTGACAGTGGCCGGGACGGACGCACCTGCCGAACGCTGGCGAAGGGCCGGTGCTGTGGCTGTCGTCAACGACGAGCGGGAGGGTCGTGTGCATGAGCCAAGTGCTGGCAGTACTCGCAAGGGCATGGGATTGGGTGAAGCGGGTGTGGGCTCTGGAGAGACGAGTGGGCGAACTCGAGCGCCGGGTGGCCGAGATTCAGGCGGCAAGGCCCCCTCGCCCCGAGGACTTGGGGCCCCATCATGGCGTGTGGTGGGGACGCTATCCACCGAAGGAGCACCCAGACCCTCACTGCGGGGCGTGTGCAGCAGACGGGAAGTACGTCGTTATGGAGGCTGACTGGGGCCTGGGCCAGCGCATCCGTCTGTGCTGCCCGAAGTGTCGGCACACGCTTGAGCTATCGGAATCCCAATGGGAGGACGCGGGAGGCGCGCCAGGCGGTCCCCCGCGGCTTCCCGCGCGACCGGTCCCACGAGCTCCCTCGTACAACTTCGGACGGCCCAGCCGAAGGCCCTGACACGCGTACCGGCTCCCGTTCCCGATGATGGCCTCCCGGATGGGCAACGGGTTTTCGGAGCACACGTCAGGCATGCCTAACGGCGCCTGCGAACTCCCACCACTACCGTCCAGCGCCAAGTTCGCACAACCTGCATCGCTTCGCCACGGCTAGAAGTGGTTTCATAACCCCCGGTGTCTAGGTTTTGGGGGGTCTAGATTTTTCTGGGCTTATGTGTAATAGTAGTGGGCCAGAGGTGATGACCGATGGCCCGCAAACGCCGGCCGTTGCTGAGTGACCAGCAATGGGCGAAGATCGAGCCGCTGCTGCCGCCGCTGCCAGCCCAGCCGCAGGGCGGCCGTCCCTGGTGCGACCACCGCAGTGTGCTGGAAGGCATTCTGTGGATCCTGAAGACGGGTGCTCGCTGGCGCGACCTGCCCGACAGATACCCCAGCCCCAGCACCTGCTGGCGGCGGCTACAGCAGTGGGAAGCAGAAGGCCTGTGGCTGGAGATCTGGCGCACCTTCCTGGCCCAGCTGGACCAGCAGGGACGCTTGGACTGGGAAGAGAGCTTCGCCGACGCCAGCTTCGCTCCGGCCAAAAAAGGGGCCCTGCAGTGGGCAAAACCCGCCGGGGCAAAGGCACGAAGTGGCTGGTGGTG
>Ga0315282_10006758_pt1 | contig 19054 bp, 13 predicted proteins | sample YL17G07_20_MG_FD_203693 | JGI IMG/M metagenome (GOLD analysis project Ga0315282, IMG submission 203693) | Sediment microbial communities from Yellowstone Lake, YNP, Wyoming, USA - YL17G07_20 | ecosystem: Environmental > Aquatic > Freshwater > Lake > Sediment | place: USA: Wyoming | collected... | reverse complement strand
GTCAAGAAGCCTAGAAGCTTACTCTCCCCTGCCTTATATCGCTTCACCACATCGGGATTATCATCGATCACCTGCTGAACTATCCTCCCTAGATCGCCCGAGTCAACAGTCTGAAGTTGTTCGACTAAATCAGCAGCAGACTTGCCGGTCTTTTCCATTAACCCACGCAGTTGGCGAGCTAATACATCTGACAGATTATGCTTCATAATAATGTCAGCAAAATCCATAAGTCGAGATCGCTCCCAATCAGTTTTAAGCAAATTGGCCAGGAAAATCGGCTCAGATTGCGGATAGCTGGTCTTCATGGACAAATAAATGATCAACTTGTCAGTATTCTCCAATTCACAAACATGTTCATAAGACAATCCTGTCTGCTCTGCCTTCATTCGTATAACCGATGGCAAAACATTGTTTATACCCTCTGACCAATTTTTTATTTGCTTGCCATCTAAGACGATTGGTGGCAGATCCGGTTCGGGGAAGTAGCGATAGTCGATGGAGCCCTCCTTGCTGCGCTGGAGAATAGTGGTGCCAGTTTTCTCGTCCCAGCCCCGGGTTTCTTGCTGTAGCTTTTCCCCCACCTCCAGAGCTTTGATCTGGCGCTCTATCTCATATTTGAGCGCCTGCTCCATAAATTTAAAGGAGTTCATATTCTTAACTTCGATCTTGGTTCCCAGAGCTTTAGTCCCTTTTGGCCGAACCGATACATTAGCATCCACCCGCAGGTGGCCTTTCTCCATATCTGCGAATGAAACGCCTAATGCTCGAACAATTTTTCGCAACTCCTGCATAAACGCTTTGGCCTCCTCCGGCGAGTTAATATCTGGCTCGGTCACGATCTCCATTAACGGAGTGCCACAGCGATTGAAATCCACCAGTGTCGCTTCCTTGGTATGCACCAACTTGCCGGCATCCTCTTCTAGATGCAGCCGCGTGATTCCGACCAAAAATTCCTTTTTGGTTTTGCGGTCCGGGCCAAGGTAATCCACCGATATTTTTCCGTGCTCGCCCACCGGGAAAAAGAACTGCGATATCTGATACGCCTTAGGCAGGTCGGGGTAAAAGTAGTTTTTACGATCGAAGCGCTGGAAATTATTAACCTTACAACCCAGCGCCAGCGCAGTTTTTACCCCATACTCAATGGCGGTGGCGTTCCCCACCGGCAGTACTCCGGGAAAACCTATACACAAGGGGCAGACCACGGTGTTTGGCTCTTTGCCTTCCGCGTTATTGTCGCAGCGGCAAAACATCTTGCTTTTGGTAGCCAGCTGCACGTGAATCTCTAAACCAATTGTGGGAATATACTCCTTCATAACGCGTTCAGTTTTTTCAACGCGCGGTGAAATGCGGCTACCGCACCATCTGCTTTACCGACAGTAATATTAAAATCAATATCGTGAACTAATTGGTTGCGCATTTTGTGCGCCGCCCAGACTCCTCCTTGCCGGCTACCAATTAACTTCTCCGCCTTTCTAAATCTTTGCGCAAAGGCTTCGCCTGCCAGGTGCATCTTCCGCATCGCAAAATCTAAGGCCTTGTCTGCTTCTAACACTGCTTCTTTGTATTTCTTCTCTTCCATCAATGCTTCAACTTCTTTCCACTTGCGCAGGATGATCGAGCGCTCTTTTTCGGATAAATTCTTGGTCCGCGTCACCCACCAGAGCAGCAGCCAGGCGAACAATAGGACCGGTAGCAGCCACCAGGTCATAGTCATCGTTTCCTCCAATCCCCGCTCTGTTCATAGGCATACGCTGCCTGCAACACCTTGCTCTCGCCAAGCTGCGGCCCCATGATCTGCAGGCCCACCGGCATCCCGTCCGCCAAACCACAGGGAACCGAGATCGCCGGAATGCCCGCTATGTTTGCCGATACGGTCAACAGGTCCGCCTTATACATACTCAAGGGGTCAGCGGTCTTCTCGCCTAATTTAAAAGCCACCGTTGGCGTGGTCGGGGTAATCAGTACATCTACCTCTTTGAACACTCTATCAAAATCCTGCTTGATCAACATCGCCACCTTGCGCGCTCTGTCATAGTACGCATCGCGGAATCCCACCGAAGTGGCATAGGTGCCCAGCATGATCCGGCGCTTCACCTCGCCACCCAAATATTTTGCTCGAGTCTGGCGGTACATCTCCTCTATTGTTTCGATGGCATCATCAGCCCCCAAAGACTGACTGTACTTCACCCCATCGAAGCGCGCCAGATTGGCGGAAACCTCTGCCGGCTGAATGATGTAATAAGTGGCCAATGCGTAGCGCGTATTCGGCAAACTCACTTCTTTTATTTGCGCGCCCAGCTCTTCTATTTTTTTAATGGCAGCTCGCACCTTCTCTTCCACATCCTTATCTACGCCTTCGCCGAAAAACTCTTTGGGCACACCGATCTTCAAGCCCCTAATATCTTTTTTCAGCTCCGCGCTATAATCTGGCACTGGCACATCAAGCGAGGTAGCATCCAATGGGTCATGTCCTGCAATAATCTTTAACACTAACGCGCAATCCTCTACATTGGTGGTAACCGGACCGATCTGATCGAGGGAACTCGCCATCGCCACCAATCCGTAGCGGCTCACCCGGCCATAGGTTGGCTTCATCCCCACCACGCCGCAGAACGCGGCTGGTTGGCGGATCGAACCTCCGGTGTCGCTCCCCAAACTGAATGGCGTAACGCCCGCGGCCACTGCCGCCGCTGAACCCCCCGAGCTGCCTCCTGGCACCCGTGTAGGATCTAGTGGGTTTTTTGTGGCTCCGAAAGCAGAATTCTCGGTGGAGGAGCCCATCGCAAACTCATCTAAATTGAGCTTGCCGGCAATCCAGGCGCCGGCTTGTTTGAGTTTAGTGATCACCGTCGCCTCGTATGGCGATTTAAAACCTTCTAATATTTTGGATGCGCAGGTGGTTGGGTATTCTGTCGTTACGATATTATCTTTGATCAAACATGGCACAGCCAAATCGCCTTTGCCCAATTTTCCGGCCTTATCTGCTACGGATAATAAAATATTAAATTTCTCGTGCGCTGACTTGGCGTCTTCGAGAAATTGCTTAAGATCAATCTTTTTAGCAGACTGAATATCCATTACGTTTCCCGCCCCAGCACGCTTTTGACTTTGATATAGCCCTTTTCAGTGGCTGGCGCATTTTTGAGTAGTTCGTCACGAGAAAGTTCACACCCTTTAACCTCATCGGCTGCTAACTGATTAGTCAGCCCGGTGATCTGTCCCACATCCGGAACGTCTTTTATGTCCAGTTGTTTAAGCTCCTCCACATAATCCAAAATCGCGGAGAGTTGATTTGCATACCTCTGCTTTTCGGGCTCCGAGAGCTCAATCCGCGCCAAGCGGGCAATATGTTCAATCTCTGTCTTGGGAAGCTTCATATAGCTATTATACCCGTTAGCGTATTAGCTTAAGGAATTCCTCTTCAGGTAGGATAGTAATCCCTAACTTTTTGGCCTTGTCGTATTTACTGCCCGGATTATTGCCTGCCACCACGTAGCTGGTTTCTTTCGAAACAGACGAGCTGGCCTTGCCTCCCAACGCTCTTACTTTAGCTTCGGCCTCCTCGCGGCTCATCGAAGATAGTGTGCCGGTAACCACAAAAGTTTTGCCAGCTAACTTACTGGAGGTCGCTTTGGCAGCCGACCTAATCTTGATACCGTAACTTAACAACCTATTAATCAACTCCAAATTTTTCTTGTGGTGCACCCAATCATAGACACTCTTAGCCACTACGCCGCCAACACCATTGACTGCTTCCAGCTGTTCAATATCGGCGATAATCAGCGCTTTCCAACCGCCAAAATGGTTCGCTAGATCACGTGCGGTTTGATCCCCCACATGCAGTATTCCCAAACTATATATAAATCGGTCAAGCGGAACGGTTTTCGCGTTTTGAATCGCCGCAATTAAATTTGCCGCGCTCTTTTCTGCGAATCTCTCTAATGGTTCAATATCGCCTTCTTCTAACACAAAAAAGTCCGCCGGATCGCGCACTAATCCCTCTTTGTATAACTGTTCCACGATTTTGGTGCCCAGTCCTTCGATATCAAACGCGGCTCGGGAAACAAAATGCTCCAATTTACGTACCTGCACTACAAAACATTCCTTATTGGCGCAACGATGGGCCACCTCGCCTTCTCCTCGCACCACTCGCCCGCCGCACACTGGACAGACAGTGGGCATCTTGAATCCTTTGCTCCCAGAACCCCTTTTCTCTTTGATCACCTGGACTACCTCGGGGATAATATCACCCGCTTTTTGGATGATCACGGTATCCCCCACACGCACATCTTTTCTTTTTATTTCATCCTCGTTATGCAACGTGGCTCGGCTGACCGTGGAGCCGGCAATACGCACCGGCGCCAATACTGCTACTGGTGTGAGCGTGCCCTGCCGACCAACCTGCACGACAATATCCAAGATCTTAGTCTTTTTTTGTTCGGCCGGGAATTTATAGGCAATCGCCCAACGCGGCGCCTTAGCGGTCACTCCCAATCGACCGCGCAAGGCAACATCATTTACTTTAACTACCACCCCATCCGTTTCATAGGGCAGTTTTTCGCGTTGTTTGCCCCAGCCGTCAATAAATTCCTTGACTGCTGCAAGGTCACGGCACAGTTTATTCTCTTGATTCACGGAAAATCCTAAATCAGAGAGAGTCCTTAGCATCTCCATTTGGGTCTTGGGCGATAGGTCGCCTTCCAGATCGTACATAAAACTGCGCAGATTTCTTTTCGAGGCGACCTGCGGGTCCAACTGTCGCACTGTTCCAGCCGCCAAATTACGCGGGTTAGCATAAAGCTGGCCGCTCGATCTTTCTTGCTCCCGATTGATCTTATCGAAATCCTTTTTGCTGATATAGATCTCCCCTGATACCACCAAGCTGAGCGGCCTGGGCAGTTTGAGTGGGATATCACGAACCGTGCGCACCGTGTGGGTAACGTCCTCCCCTACCCGGCCGTCACCGCGAGTAGCTGCTACGTTAAGCAGTCCTTTTTCATAGGTAAGCACCATCTGCAAACCATCGATCTTCAGTTCGCAAACGTAATCCCATAACCCCTCCTCCCCTCCCCTTAATTTAAGGGGAGGCAGGGTGGGGTTATAAACCTTTTTAGCCCGCTCTTCGAACGCGTCTAAATCCCCCAACGAAAAGGCGTCGTCCAAGCTCATCCGCCGCTTGCTATGAGTGATTTGGGCGAACCCTCCCGATACCTTATCCCCCACCCGTTGAGTCGGCGAATCCGGCTGGATCAATTCTGGATACTGCCCCTCCAGGGCCACCAACTCCCGGTATAGCGCGTCGTAGTGGGCATCACTAATCTCCGGCTTATCCAATACATAGTATCGGTAGCTGTGATAGTTCAGCTCCTTTACGAGTTCTTTAATCCTCCCCTCCGCCTGCCTTTTATCCATAAGTTAATTATAACCGTTAGCTCCCCCGCCGCCATTGGAGGAGAAACGTGAGCAATTGAGCTAAATCTTGCGGGCGGAGCCCGTTGTCTGTTAGGGCGAGAGCCGACAGAGATTTAGCCAATTGATAGTTTCGACGACTGGCGGAGAATTTTGGTTACTTTTCTTGGAAAAGTAACAATTAATTAAAGGCTGATAGGACAAAACGGCCGCTGGGCTGGATCCCTCGACTTTGCTCGGGATAACAATCTATTTTTGCTGATCGCTCAGATCAATCGAGCCATTATCTCCATCCAGCGGGGTCCATTCGTTGGGCTTATTCTGCGCCTCATCAGATTTCTGTTTGCGCAGCTCTTCGATCTTTTTCTTGTCAGCGCCCAGATCCGCCACCGGATTCGGCCTAGGTTGATTGGGTTTCTGGCCTGGCACCCACGGCTTCTTAGCTTCCATCGCCGAGATCACCTTCTTGAGCAGCGAATCGTTGGGCTTCCTCTTGGGCTGCATTGGCGTCTGGGCTGGTTTAGCCGCCTGCCCGCTGTCGCGGGACGCGGCCAGGGGCTCCACCTTCAGTCCTGGCCGAAAGGGCACCGGCCGATTGGGCAAACCGCGCTGTGGCTGCTGTTGAGGAGCCGCCCCAACGGGGCCCCGTTGGGGCTGGAAGCCCCCCTGGCTACCTCCACCTCCACCTTGCTGAGGACGCGGGGCTGGCTTCTCCCAGCGCTGCTGAGGTTTAGGAGCAAAAGCCGCCCCGAAGGGGCCCCTTCGGGGCTGTGGCTCAGGAACCTCTAATGCTTTGCCGATCTTCTCCTCCACAAAACTGGCCGGCCGCGAGTAGTGTTCACGGGAGGCTGCCAGGATCTTCTCTTCGTTGTGATTAACATCCGTCGGCAGCGGCAGTGTCTGCGCCGAGAAGGCATTGGTAGTGATATTGTCGATAGATAGTTTTACATAGATGCTGAACATACTTAGATTTACTAAATCGTTCGCTTCAAACACCGGGGCAAATTCCTTCTCCAAGAACTTGGCGTCATCTCCGCCCACTCGGAAGGTAATGATGGTATTAACGTTACCAAAGATGGCGTTGCTGACCTCAGGGATCAGCTGATCCATATACTGATTAGCCAAGGTCAGCGACAGGTGATACTTTCTAGCCTCCGACAGGATCGTCTGAAATGATTCGGTAGCAAAGTTCTGAAATTCATCAACATACAGGTAAAAATCTTTCCGCGCTTTCTCCTCCGTGTCTGCCCGGGACATCGCCGCCAACTGCAACTGCGTGATCATCATCGCTCCCATCAGCGCAGCGTTATCCTCACCAATGATCCCTTTAGCCAGTTTCACCAGCAGGATCTTGCCCTCATCCATCACTTTGCGGAAATCAATGCTGGAGTGCGGCTGACCAACAATATTACGGATGACCGGCGAAGAGAGGAACTGCCCTACCTTGTTTAAAATAGGTGAGATGGTTTCGTTGCGTTGCTTCTGATCCAGTTGGTTATATTCGGAGATCCATCGGGTTTTAATTAACGGATCAGAGATCTTAGCCACCACCTTCTCCCGGAAATCCACATCGGTGAACAACCGCGGGATCATCATCAAGGTGGAATCGGGGTAGTCCAGCAGGGCCATCACCGCCGAGCTTAGCCAGTACTCCAGCCTCGGCCCCCAGGAGTAGCCAAAGATCTTTTTAAAGATGCCCACCACGCCGGAGGCCACCACCACCTTGTATTTCGGATCTTTCAGCTCCAACATATTAACCGCAATGGGGTAGTCGCGATCGCCCGGATCGAATAAAATTATATCGTTCACCCGGTAGTTAGGAATGAATTTCAGCACAGTATCCACGTAGTCGCCATGCGGATCGATAACACCCACTCCGCGCCGCTCCCGGATGTCGTCAATCGCCATATTGGCAAGCAGAGTGGACTTACCGGTACCACTTTTACCGATGATGTAGATGTGGCGAGGGCGGTCAGCCAGTTTAATACCAAATTTTTCTTGTGTCCCGCGGAAATTAGTGGTGGCCAACACCGTAAGCTGCTCCGCCGATACCTCCCCCACCAACGGAAGGTTAGCCGGTGGCTCGCCTTTGCGGGAACCCGCCCAGACAATGTTGGGTGTCGCCACACTCACGTTCGGCAAGTGGTAGATGCTGGCCAGCTCGGTAACGTTCAGAATAATGTAGTCCTTGCCGATCTCTCGGTTGGTATAGCTGTTTAAGATAGCCGAGCGGTCGCTTACGTACCTATCCGGACGGAAAGAGTTGAGATTAATGGTATCAAACTGCTTAAAGGCGCCCAGTGCCAGCTGCAGCTTGGTTTTCGCGGCCAGCTCGTCTTTGTCCCACACTACCAGCCGCAGCTTGGTCCGAAAACCCAGTTTGGCGCTCTTCTCCTCGATCGCCTTTAGCACCAGATCAGTACCCGGCGAGAGCTCTGTCTTGGCCCCTTCTTTCTTCGGTTCGTAGACGCCCCCGCGGAAGATCCCTCCTACCACCTCCCCGGCCAAAGAAAAGAGACCCTTGGTGATGGCTTTGCCTAATTCGGGGGCGCGGCCCGCTTTCACTGCCGAGATAAAGGCCAATGCCCGATCGCGCCAGCGATTGCTCTCCGGTTGGATGACCAACTGGACCCACATGTGTTCGTTCTCAGTAAGTTTTCCCAGCATACCGGTAATGGCCGCCAGCGGGTCCACGTCAAAGTTAAGAAAGGTTTTAATAGGAAAGAAATCTTTTTTGGTGAACAGCAGATCGGTAGCGGCTCCCCAGACACCCTCGGGCACCCACTCGCCTTGCGAGTAATCCTTCATCTCCAGGATGTTGATATCTGGGTACTGGGCATATAACTGGCTCTCAACGTAACTGCGCAATCGCAGCGGCGTCCATACATAAAACCGCACCGACTTTTCCTTAGCTTCAATTTCGAAACTCAAGCGTTGGCCGCCGATACCATGCAAACTAGAAAACAGCGTCTCCGCCGCCAACGGAGTTTTCTCGTTCTCTTTAGGCACCTCAATCGCCAACAGTACCGCCGCTTCCTGCCCCACTGCCGAGAGCGGCCCCGGCTGCTCGCCGCGGAGGCCAGTCAGCTTACGGACGATCCACCACGTCAAAAAAATGGCCACGGCCAGCCACCCCACCACCAGAAGCACCCCAAAGATGAGCTCACCCGCACCTATCATCACTTTGTTGATTAATGCTTGTCCGCCCTCTCCGAACCGGACGGTTCTCCGGACCGGAGGTCACCACCGGACTTAGTCAAGTCGTAGGTGGCCTTGGCCACTTTAGTAAATAAGGAACGGTTTTGCAGATTCGCTATAATTGTATTCCGCTTGACCTGCCGGCGTTTCATCACCTCATCCACGATCTCAGAGATCTTTAAGGGGTGCCCGGCCTGCTTCAACACCTCCTTGATTACATCCGAGACCACCCCTGGCTGATACCCCCAACTTTTGAGGGCGTAGATGCCGCGGCCCACTAATACAAACCGCTCGTCGCTAATTAGTTCGTTATGGACCGTCCGACTCAATACTGGACGGTCGCCGGCAAATTTTTGCGAGATGAGTTTGGTGATCTCTTCAAAATGTAACGGCTTACCGACCTCCTCCAGGATAATATAAACCTTGTCGCGAATTCGGCGCGGCACCACCAGTGGCCAACTGGTCAATCCCCAGTGGCCTTTGTTATCCATCCCTAACTTGGCCCCCACCCGCAGAGCCCCCCTAACCAACGCTCCGCTAGCGCCTTTTACCTGTCCCGTCACCCTCCCCACCAGGTCACTTTCGACTAGAGGTTCTCCGGCGGAGGTCAAAACCTCCACCGCCGCTTTCTGAATCTGCAGAATATCTTCTTGCTTAGCGCCATCACCCAGCCACCCTTCCTTTAGATCAGGGTGCTTTTTGATCGGCTTGACTGACGCATAGGCGGCTATGGCCAACCGCAAGGCACTCTTTTCCAACTCTAAATGATTAACATCACTTAATTTAAAATGGTCAGCCAAAAAATCCACGTCAGCCACATTGCCGTGGGCAATTAGATAAGCATCTACTATCTTCCATAAGGGTTTGAGGGTAATGGCAAACTTTTTGCCGAGTTTCTTGAGAGCGGCATTTTCGATCTGTCGCACCCGCTCGCGAGTGACAGACAGCTTCTTACCGATGCTCTCTAAGGTTTCCTTTTCAGTATGACCGGGATTTATCCCGTAGCGGGCGATCAGTACATCTCGCTCGCGGTCGCGCAACTTGTTGATCGCGGAGGTTACCACTCTGGAGGGCCGGGCGGAAGCCAACTCTTGCGATTGACTCTCGGATAGGACACGATCCAGCACCGAACCTTCTATCGGTTTTTGCTCATCTGGTTGATTGGGACTTTTCTGCTCTGCCATGGCCTTCTAATTTAAACTCGCCCCATTATATCATATTTGTATGTCAATGTCAACGTTTTTATGAACATAGAACGCGGTTAAAAATCGGCTCTGGCAGCCGATTTAACCTCTGTTTATCCCCAGATAAAATTGCTACTTTACAGCATCCTGCAGCATCTTGACAACATCAGCCACAATCTTGTCCTGTGTGGATCGACTCCCCTGTTGGCGGAAGTAGTCAGTCAGCTTAGCCAGGGCGGTGTCGTAAGTCTCCTGGGATAACACTACTACCTTACCGGTAACCAAGTCCCCCAGATCGGCGCTGACCCCTCCCGCTAACCCTCCGGTAAACTTACTGTTGGCGATAATCGCGGTAACTCCGACCACTACCAGCACCGCCACCACCATCCCGGAGATCTTGAGTTTTTGTGCTCGGCTAAGCTTCATGCTCCTATTATACCGCTTTCCCTAGAAAGGCCTGGGCCCGTTTAGCGCCCATAACCCGTACGATTTCTTCCTCACTGGCGCGGCGGGCGGACGCCAAACTGCCAAAGGCTTTAACTAATTTTTTGCGAGCGCCAGCGCCGATACCCGGGATCTTTTCCGTATCACCGGAGATCTGTTTGGAACGCAATACTATTTGATAAGAGATGGCAAAGCGATGCGCCTCGTCGCGCAATCTTTGCAACAGCTGCAACGCGACCGAATCTTTTGGCAAGATCACCGACCGTGATCTCCCGGGCAAAAAGACTTCTTCTTCCCTCTTGGCCAAGCTAAAGAAGCGAATCCGCTTCTTGTCCTGCACCGAAACATGTTTTAACACCGCGCTTAACTGCCCTTTTCCGCCATCAATTAAGACCCCATCCGGAAGTTCAGCGGCAAACCGCCTATCTGTTTTGCGTTCGGGGGATAATCTTCTGGTAATGACCTCGCCCAAGGCAGCATAGTCATCGATGCCGGGCACGGTTTTAATCCGAAATCTGCGATAGCCACTCTTGTCAGGTTTGCCATCCTTAAGTACCACCATCGACCCCACCGTGTGCGTGCCTCCTAAATGCGAGATATCATAGGCCTCAAGGCGCTCTATCTTTTTTAGCTTCAGCACTTTCTTCAGCTCCGATAGGGCTTTTTTCACTCCCAACCGCTCATTAACATCTAAGAGTGATCCCGAGTGCTGGGCAGCGTTGCGCTGCGCCAACGATAGTAGTTTTTGATTCGGACCCTTTTGTGGAACCGAGACTATAACTTTTGTCCCCCGGCGATTTGAAAGCCATTTTTCTATTGCCGGATAATCTTCCGGTAACACCGGTACTACAATCTCACGAGGCAGATCTTCGAAAACTCTATCGTAAATAGTAATAATTGCTTGTGATATTAGATTGGCTTCGACATCTTTAAGCGGCGCACGCAATACAAAAATTTGTTGGCCTAATAATCTCCCGCTGCGTACCTGCGCGCGCGATACGATCATTTTTTCGCCCTCTACCAACATCCCTAAGAAATCTTGTTCCAAATCTTTCGGCCGAGAAACCTTTTGTTGCTCAAACAACAAAGATAGCGAACTAATTCGATCGCGCAATCTTGCCGCTTCCTCAAATCTTCGTTCAGCCGATAACTGCGACATCCTCGACCATAGATATTTAATGACATCCTTGATATCTCCGCCCAAAAACTTTACCACTTCCCCGATCGCCGACCGATAGTCAGAAGTAGTAGCCCTGCCCGTACACACCCCGAGACATCTCCCCAGATGATAGTTGAGACACGGCGCCTTCACGGCTCCCCTATTCAACTCTTCGGCCTTGCCACAGATGGGGAAGATACTAGTGATCAGTTTAAGGGTATTTTTAACCGCTCCACCGGAGGTGTACGGACCAAAATATCTTGGCCGATTGGGATCTCGGCTTTTTACATCTTGGGGATTAATCCTCCGGACCGAATTGATCTCCGGGAACTTTTGATCCAATCCAACTCGAATGTATTGGAAAGTTTTATCATCCCGTAGCAGCACGTTATAAGACGGCTGATATTTTTTAATTAATTCATTCTCTAAAATCAGCGCCTCGGTTTCTGTATCCGTGGCGATAAAATCTAACTTCGCTACCTGTTTTAGCAGCGCTTGGGTTTTAGCGCCTTGTTTATCGGTCTGTTTCCAATACGAACTCACTCGCTTACGCAAGTTAATTGCCTTTCCCACGTAGACCACCTTGCCCTTCGAGTTGTGCATCAAATACACCCCGGAGCCATCCGGTATCCGTTGAAAATCCGGTTTCCACACCCTGTTCATAAATTTAGCGCAGAACTCTTTTGAGATAGTGGCCAGTGTAGCTCTTCTTATTTTTAGCAATCGTTTCCGGCGTGCCTTCCGCCACGATCTCGCCGCCCTTATCTCCCCCTTCGGGACCGAGATCGATAATCCAGTCGGCAGTCTTTACTACATCCAAATTATGCTCGATCACCAACACCGTGTTGCCCTTATCCACTAACTGGGTCAACACCGCCAACAATCTTTTTACATCATCAAAATGCAGACCGGTGGTTGGCTCATCCAACACATACAAAGTTTTACCAGTAGCTCGGCGCGATAGCTCTGATGCCAACTTGATCCGCTGCGCTTCGCCGCCGGATAGCTGGGTCGCCGGCTGACCCAACTGAATATAGCCCAGCCCCACCTCACAGAGCGTATCCAGTTTATTCTGGATCGAGGGAATATTCTTAAAGAACTCTAATGCCTCTTCAACCGACATATTCAGAACCTCCGAGATGTTTTTGCCATTGTAGTGCACCTCCAGCACCTCTTGGTTGTAGCGCTTACCCTTGCACACCTCGCACGGCACATACACATCTGGAAGGAAATGCATCTCAATCTTATTCACGCCATCACCCTGACAGTTTTCGCAGCGACCGCCTTTGACGTTAAAACTGAACCGCCCCGGAGCATAACCCCTGATCTGCGCCTCGGGGAGCTTGCTAAACAGATCACGGATATCGGTGAACACGCCGGTATAGGTAGCCGGATTGCTGCGGGGGCTTCGACCGATCGGTGACTGGTCGATACTAATGACCTTATCCAGATAGTCCAACCCACCAATGGACCTGTGCTTACCCGGCTGGGCGTGCGCGCCGTACAGCGTCTGACTAATCTTCTTCACCAAAATTTCATTGATCAATGTAGATTTGCCGGAACCAGATAGACCAGTAACGCAGATGAACAATCCCAGTGGAATATCCACACTGATATTTTTGAGATTAAATTCCTGCGCGCCCTTGATCGTCAGATACTTGCCATTGGGTGACCGGCGGACGCTGGGTATCTCGATCCTTTTCTTATGGGAGAGGTACTGCCCGGTCAGCGAGAGTTTACTCTTTTTGATCTGTTCAGGAGTTCCCATCGCCACTACCCGGCCGCCCAGCTCCCCGGCACCGGGCCCCATATCCACGACATAGTCAGCGGAGAGGATCGTCTCTTCGTCATGTTCCACTACTATCACGGTATTGCCCAGATCCCGCAGACCCTTCAGCGATTTGATCAGCTTACCGTTATCGTACTGATGCAGGCCGATCGACGGTTCATCCAAAATATAAATCACCCCCGAAAGACCGGAGCCGATTTGGGTAGCCAAGCGGATGCGCTGCGCCTCGCCACCAGCCAGCGTTGTGGCGCTGCGGTTTAACGTGAGGTAACTTAAGCCGACATTGTCGAGAAAACTGATCCGCTCCTTGATCTCCTTTAGGATCTGGGCGGCGATCAAGGCCCGATGGCTATCCAACTTCAATTGATCAAAGAATCGATTGGCTTCGGCGATCGACATCGCCGAGACCTTAACGATAGATTGCCCCCCCACGGTGACTGCGGCTGACTCCGCCCGTAGCCTGCCCCCACGGCAAACCGGGCAGACCTTCTCCACCATAATTTTATCGATCTCGGAGCGGATAAAATCGGAATCAGTGTCCTTGTATCGCCGCATTAAATTCGGGATGACCCCTTCCCATTTGATTACATATTCGTTCATATTACCGCGCGCTGTTCGATAACGCACTACCACTTCCTCTTCGCCGGTACCGTGCAATAAAATATCCAGCGCCGTCTTCCCAAATTTACCGATCGGCTCATCCAATCTAAATCCGTATTTTTTACCGACCGCCTCCAAGATGCGCTGCGCCCAGCCGGTATCGCTGCTCATATGGAAGCCGCCGGCGCGAATTGCACCCTCGGCAATGGTCAGTTTTTTATTGGGAATCAGCATCTCTGGATCGATCTCCAAAGTAAAACCCAATCCGGTACAGTGAGGGCAAGCGCCATGCGGATTATTAAACGAGAAGCTCCGCGGCTCCAGCTCGGGGATACTGGTGCCACATTTAGGACAGGCCAAACTCTCGGAGAAAAAATGATCTCTGTCTCTATCGATATCCCAAATGATCACCGTGCCATCGCCTAGTTGGAGCGCTGCCTCGAGCGAACCGGTCAACCGGCCGCGACCGCCAGATTCCGCCACCGCCGTGAGCTCCAACCGATCGACCACCGCCTCAATCGTGTGTTTGCGAGTCTTGGGCAACTCGATCTTTTCCTCCAAATCACGCAGGGTGCCATCGATTCGAGCGCGGGAGAAGCCCGCCCTCTTGATATGGGATAGTATCTCTTTGGCTTCGCCTTTCTTATCCGAAACTACTGGCGCCAGCACCGCAAATTTACCCAAAGGCAGTTTCTGAACTTGTCCAACGATCTGATCGATAGACTGACGTTCTACCACCAGTCCACAGGTGGGACAGTGCGGAATCCCTACCCGCGCGTAGAGCAGACGGAGATAGTCGTAAATCTCCGTGATGGTCCCCACCGTTGAGCGCGGATTTGACGAGGATGATTTCTGGTCGATGGAGATAGCAGGAGAGAGGCCATCGATCCGCTCCACGTTTGGTTTCTCCATCACTCCCAAAAACTGCCGCGCATAGGCCGATAGCGACTCTACATACCGCCGTTGTCCTTCGGCGTAAATCGTATCGAAAGCAAGCGAGGATTTTCCGGAACCCGAAAGCCCCGTAATCACAACAAAGCGATTACGAGGCAATTTAATATCAATATTCTTGAGATTGTGTTCACGCGCCCCGTGAACCTCAATGAAATCGAACATTAATCAATGATTACGTCGTAGGGAAGAAGTGGCTGATCCCTCCCGACCCTAAAAGCCACGAGGAAAAACCGTACAAAGCGAGCCCCGAGATCGCCGAGATGATAATGTCTCTGCCTAGATTGGCCTGGTTAGGATTACCCTGCGAGGTGGCGTACACCAGCCCGCCCACGATCGTCATCACCACTCCCAGCAAACCGATCAGATAGGCCACCCCGGTCTGCATCGCACTGATCATCTCGGGGAAGGTAGTCGCCCCCGCGCCGGGGCCCGTCTGCGCCAGCGAAGAACGACCGCCGTAGATGATAGCCAGCACGATGAACAAAACGATCAGTACCACGAACGCCGCCTGGCCGACTTTTAGCCACTGTCGCGCCCGTTTATGATTCAGCTTTTTCATAGTCACCATTCTAACTCAAATTAACCGGTAAATCAACCCCTATCCCTTGATCTCCTTATCAGCAAATCCACAACTAACGCAGGTGGGCAGCTTGGTTTTGGCAGATCTCACCATTAGCCCGCCGCAGGTCGGACACCTGTCGGGCAGGGGTTCTTCCCAGCTGGCAAAGTCACACTTGGGATAGTTACTGCAACCGTAGAAGATCTTGCCCCGCTTGGTCCGCCGTGTTACCACGCGACCGTCAGCGCATTTAGGACAGGCCATCTTGGGCTTATCGCTCCCCCCCGCCGGCTCCAAACTCTTGGTATTTTTGCATTTGGGGAAATTGGAGCAGGCGAGAAATTTACCGAACCGACCCATTCTAATTACCATTGGCCCACCACACTTATCGCATTCTTGATCCGTCTGTTGGGCCAAATCCTTTTTCTCTACCGTGGCTTCTTTCTCGGATAGCTGCTGGGCAAAAGGTTTGTAAAACTCACTAATGACGGTATTCCATTTTTTCTCGCCCTCGGCGATACGGTCCAGATCCTCTTCCATTTCAGCGGTAAAGTCGCTATCCACAATGTTTGGGAAATGCTCCACCAAAAAATCGTTCACCAAAAAACCCACCTCCTGCGGCACCAGAGAGCGTTTTTCTTTCTTGATGTACCCCCTACTTATAATAGTAGTAATGGTGGGGGCATAGGTGGAAGGACGGCCGATCCCCAGCTTCTCCAATGTTTTGACCAGGCTTGGTTCGGTAAACCGATCGGGCGGTTCGGTGAACTTCTGTTCCGGCAAAACATCTTTCACCTCCAAGCACTCTCCCTCGGAGAGCTTAGGGAGCTTTAACTCGGCCAGCGGGCTCTTCTCCATCACGGCGATGAAACCGGGAAACTTAACGCCAACGCCTTGGGCGGCCAGCAGTTTGTCGCCGCAGCTAATGCTCACATTCTGCTCAGAGATAATCGCATCTTTCATCTGCGAAGCGAGCGCTCTCTCCCAAATTAACTTGTAGAGACGAAACTGATCTCGCGATAAAATATTTTCTAACGATTTGGGCGAGCGGAAAGCGGCAGTCGGCCGAATTGCCTCATGCGCCTCTTGCGCCCCCTTGCTCTTAGTTTTATAAAAACGGAATTTCTCCGGCACATACTGCTCGCCGATCTCCCTGCCGATAAAGCTGCGCATCTCGGCTACCGCCTTGGCTGCCAGGAAAGTAGAATCGGTACGCATATAGGTGATCAGACCCACCTGCCCGGACCCGTCCAGCGGCACCCCCTCGTAAAGCTGTTGCGCTACCATCATCGTCTTCCTAACGCTGTAGCCCAACTGGATGCCGGCCTGCTGCTGCAGAGTTGAGGTAGTAAACGGCGCATAAGGGGATCTTACTCTCTCCGCGTGCTCGATCCTGGCGACGGTGGAAGGATCCCGCTTAATATCGGCCACCACTCGATCCGCCTCTGCCTGATTAGTAACATTAGCTTTGGCTCCGCCAACTTCGGCCAACTCAGCGACAAAAGTTTTTCCGGAAGCTGAATAGTTGACCTTGATCTTCCAATACTCCTCGGGATGGAAGGCCTGGCGTTCCCGTTCACGCTCCACGATCAAGCGCACTGCCACTGACTGGACCCGGCCGGCCGATAGCCCCCTAAAAATTTTCTTCCACAGCAAAGGCGATAGCTTGTAGCCAACTAACCGATCCAATACCCGCCGAGCTTGCTGAGCATGAACCAGATTCATATCCAATTTGCGTGGATGCTCTAATGCTTCTCTGACTGCCTCGTCGGTAATTTCGTGGAATGCGATGCGAGAGGCGTTAGCGGTATCCGCTCCCAACACTTCCGCCACGTGCCATCCGATCGCTTCCCCCTCCCGGTCCTCGTCAGTCGCCAGAATTAACTTACCGCTTTCTCCGTACAACTTTTTTAGTCTGGCAACTACTTTTCGGCTAACCGTGGGGATGACGTACTCCGGTTCGAAGTTATGTTCAGTATCTACCCCCAGCTTGGATTTAGGGAGATCTCTCAAGTGTCCCATCGAGGCTTCCACCAAATAACCACTACCCAAAATCCGGCCAATCGTTTTGGCCTTAGTGGGAGATTCCACCACCACTAACGCAGCAGACGATTTGCTCATGCCCGATAAAAATTAATGAAGCCGCGCAAACTTGCCGGCTCCAGTTGATTTCACCATTCCTTTAATTTCCATCAACGTTAGTGTACTGCTGACCAAATGACTGTCAAGCGCGAGCTCCCGTGCGAGTTCATCCACCGACATCGCTTGTCTATTTAATAGTTCGTTGATCGTTTGCTCGACCGGTGTGACCGACGATGACGACGATGGCAGCGCTAACTGCAGGGTTAACCCCAGTGACTCTAAGATATCTGCCGCGCTGTGTACAGGCGTGGCACCCTCTTGAATCAATCGATTAGGGCCAACTGCTTCCGGCACAAAGATGCTTCCGGGCACCGCCCACACCTCTCGGCCAAACTCCACTGCATGCTGGGCCGTGATCAGGGCCCCGCTGCCTTTGGCCCCCTCTACCACCACCGTACCTAAAGTTAATCCGGCAATGATCCGGTTCCGAGCCGGAAAATTCTGTTTCAGGGGAGGGGTACCAGCCGGATATTCAGAGACCACCGCGCCTCCCCCGGCCGCCATCCTCTCCGCCAGCTGGTAGTTAATTGCTGGATAGAAGCTGGCTCGGTCCAACCCCGAGCCGATCACGGCTACCGTTATGCCCCCAGCCGCTAATGCTTCGGATAGGGCAACGGTGTCGATGCCGTAAGCCAAGCCGGATACGACCACTGCCACCCCTGCCAGCTCCCGGGCCAAATGGGCGGCCACTCGAATACCGTAGTCCGTCGGTTTACGCGTGCCCACCACGGCCACGGCTGGCGCAGCAGACAAAGCCGCTGGGTCTCCCCAGACAAACAATTGAGCCGGTGGATCGGCTATCTCCCTTAGAGCTGAAGGATAGCTGGCATCGCTCGGCCTAATTGTTATTACGTCAACCGGCACCTCTGCTTAAATAAACCAATCATATCTTGTATAATGGGCACATATGCTAAGAAAGAGCATTACATCGACCGCCATCATCAGTATAGCAACCGTCCTGGTTGTCTTTGTGGTGGCAATCGGCTTGATTCTTGCCAATAACTATCGGAAGAATAATCTTTTGCCCAAGAGCGTGCCAATCCCCGCCACGGAGGTCGAGGTTAGCCCTCAACTAACTAATTTACTGAATATCGATAAACCATACGTTATCGAATCGGCTGCCAGCTTAAAGCAACAGCTGAAGCTCTCCGGCATTGGTGGCTTTGATCCCGTCAACCAAGTATTGGCTGGGGTGGTCTTAGCCGGCAACACTGGCTACGCTGGGGTGACGCTTGATTCCACGGCCACACTGAATAACCAAGTCTTGATCAACTATCGCGTGGTCACGCCTGAGGCGGGCACCCACGTCACTGGCGCGCCCCCTCATCAATTATTTATTGCTATCGATCGAACGGTTATACCCAATTTCTCATCAGTAAGCTTTGTTTTCACCAATATGACAGCGGGGGCAACCCAAACCATTTCTAAATCACTGGGGGGTCAATGAAACAACATGAAACCTTTGATATCTCCACTGCCTCGGTCATCCGGGTGATCATTGTGCTGCTGGCTATCGGTTTTCTGTACTTCATCCGCGATATTATCGCCATAGTATTCGTGGCGATCATCGTGGCAGCGGCTCTCTCGCCGATCGTGGATCGGTTCACCAAGTGGAA
>Ga0315282_10006757_pt1 | contig 19056 bp, 18 predicted proteins | sample YL17G07_20_MG_FD_203693 | JGI IMG/M metagenome (GOLD analysis project Ga0315282, IMG submission 203693) | Sediment microbial communities from Yellowstone Lake, YNP, Wyoming, USA - YL17G07_20 | ecosystem: Environmental > Aquatic > Freshwater > Lake > Sediment | place: USA: Wyoming | collected... | reverse complement strand
GTTAAATAAAAACCCCACATTTAATTTACTATATGTGGGGTTTTTTACAATCTCAAGAGTTACTTAGAGTTTAAGATTATTTTTTAACTACATTAGTTGCCTGTTCGCCTTTGGGGCCTTGAATGACGTCAAATTCCACTTCTTGGCCTTCCTCTAAGGTTTTATAGCCCTCACCTTTTATAGCGCTATGATGTACAAATACGTCTTTGCCATCTTCGCCCGTGATAAAACCATAACCCTTTTGATTACTGAACCACTTCACTTTACCTTTTGCCATTTGTTACTTTATCACCTCCCCATATTAATAAAAAACCGTAAAGCACAATTGATATTCATTTAATTCTTGCTTTACGGTTTTTTTCAGAATACTAATATCACTACTCCTTGATTCACTACTTACTGAATAAGCATACCATGTTTTTTTAATTTGTCAATGTAAATTTAACGCGGAATCTTCTACTATTTCCAGCGAAACAAGGGTAGCCGTCGCCCAAGAAAACCCTGAAAGCACCAAAACGGGTGTCTGGACTCAAACGCTGCCTTAGAATTAACGACGAAGGGTTGCTTTAGCCCGAGGTAGCCGTAGGTTGATTTAAAGGTATTGCAAAAGTGCATATGAGTGGTAAAATAAGTGAAACCATCCCGACGTTACCTCGAGGGCTCATTTAATGCGTGCGGCAGTATACTATAATAATCACGATATAAAGATAGAAGAAATGCCTCGACCCAAGATCGGGCCAGATGAGCTTTTGCTCCGCGTTGAGGCTTCGGGTATTTGCGGTAGCGATGTGATGGAATGGTATCGTATTGACCGTGTGCCGTTAGTATTGGGCCATGAGATTGCGGGCGTAGTTGAAGAGATTGGCGAAAGGATTAAGAAATATAAAAAGGGCGCTCGAATTTCCGCATCGCACCATGTGCCCTGCGGTGGGTGTCAGTATTGTTTAAGCGGTCATGAGACGGTTTGCGATACCTTGCGTAAAACTAATTTTGACCCCGGTGGTTTTTGCGAATACCTGCGTTTACCTAAAATAAATGTAGACTACGGAGTTTATGCTCTACCTGATTCCGTGTCTTTTGAAGAGGCTACTTTTATTGAGCCTTTGGCCTGCGTTTTAAGAGGCCAGAGACTGGCTGGTTTCAAACGAGGCTGTAGTGTTTTAGTTGTAGGTAGTGGCATAGCAGGCTTATTGCATATAAAATTAGCTAAGGAACAAGGCGCGCGCCTTATAGTTGCCACGGATGTCATAGATTATCGCCTTAATGCAGCGAAAAGATTCGGGGCAGATGAGGTTTTTTTAGCCAAAGATTATACGTCAGAATTTCTGCGCAAGATAAATAACGGCCGTCTCGCGGATTTGGTCGTAGTTTCAACAGGCGCTGTTTTAGCCATAAATCAGGCGTTAGATTCCCTGGAGCGTGCGGGCGTAGTTTTATTTTTTGCACCCACAGATAAAGACGTTACCATACCTATATCTATAAATAAACTTTTCTGGCGCAATGAGAGAATGCTTATTTCATCATATGCGGGAAGTCCTCAGGATCATATAGAGGCTTTGGAGTTAATCCGTTCTAAGAAAGTAGTGGTAGAGGATATGATTACGCATCGTCTCAGTTTATCTGAAACGGGTCTAGGGTTTAAATTAGTAACAGAGGCCAAGGAATCAATAAAAGTTATTATCTATCCACAACGGTAAATTCGCCCCGACGATACCTGCCTGCCGGCAGGCAGGCGTCGGGGCTCATTTAAGGAGGAAGAAATGGATTGGGGAATGAAGAATAGGATGAGCCGGATTTTTAAAGCAAAGGACGCGCGCACGGTAATGCTTGCGGTAGACCACGGATATTTTTTAGGGCCGGTGAGCAAATTAGAAGAGCCGCGTAAAACCATTGAACCGCTTATACCGTACACAGATTCACTGATGCTTACCAGAGGCATCTTGCGTAATTGTATTGATGCTAAATACGATATCCCTGTTGTCCTTAGGGTTTCCGGAGGCAATAGTATTATCGGCAAAGATTTATCCGATGAAGAGCTCACCGTTTCTATGCAGGATGCCCTTAGGCTTAATGTAGCAGCAGTGGCTTTTTCTATTTATCTCGGCGCAGAACATGAGCATCAGACCCTCATTAATCTGGCTAATCTAATTAATGCGGCAGAGGAATACGGGATGCCGGTATTGGCGGTTACTGCCGTGGGTAAGGAATTAGAAAAACGCGATTGCCGTTTTCTTTCTTTGTCCTGCCGGATTGCTGCGGAGATGGGGGCGCGTATAGTTAAGACTTATTACTGCGAAGACTTTGAGAAGGTAGTTAAGTCTTGTCCTGTTCCTCTTGTTATTGCGGGAGGGCCTAAATTAAAAAGCGAATTCGATGTTTTACAGATGGCTTATCAGGCTATTTCTTGCGGCGCCAAGGGTGTAGATATGGGCAGAAACATCTGGCAGTCAAAATGGCCGGTAGCCATGATTTCTGCTATTCGCGGCATTGTCCATGAGAATATGTCCGCCAAGAAGGCCTTTGATTTATTCAATAGTTTAAAAAATAAAAGAAAGGCTCTCTAAGAAAATTATCCTATCTGGTTTATGCGCAAAAAAACCGTTTTTCTTACAACTATTATTATTTTAGCGTTTCTGGCGATTCCTGCTTATGCATTCAGCCAGCAGCAGCAATCTCCCGGAATCCGCAAATTAATAATTTTTCACTCTCCTACCTGCCACAAATGCCAGGAAGTAAAAAATGAATTAATTCCCGAGATACAAAAGACCTTTAAAGATAAGCTCGAGATAGAATCGCGATATCAGCGATATAGAGAATTATAAGCTGCTGTTGAGCCTACAAGAAAAATACAAGGTAAAAATAGAAAATGTTTGGCCTGTATTTTACTTCCAGGGCAAATTTTTAAATGCCAAAGGAGATATTAAGAGAAATCTTAAGGAGATGATTGTAAGATCAATAGATGCACCTTTCCTGGAGAAGTACGGATTACCCGTGATTGATTTGTTTAGTCACTTTAAGACCCTGACGTTAATGGTGGTTATCATCGGTGGCTTGATCGACGGCATAAATCCTTGCGCTTTTACGGTAATCGTATTCTTTATTTCTTTTTTAGCCCTGCAGGGATATAAAAAGAGAGAATTAATAGTGATTGGTTTATGTTTTATTTTTTCCGTATTTTTAACCTACTTTTTAATTGGTTTTGGTTTATTTGAAATTTTTTATCGTTTGGGAAATTTTTGGTTCATAAGGCGCATATTTAATTTTTCTATCGGTATATTTTGTATTATATTGGGAGTCTTAGCTATATATGATTTTTTCAAATTTAAGAGAACAAAGAAAACAGAAGGCCTCATCTTACAGCTGCCGGCCCTAATAAAAAATCAAATACATTACATAATAGGATTGCATTATCGAAAAACTAAAGAGTCCCAGGTAAAACAGCGGGTTTTACAAACACATGTTTTTGGACTAGTTATGAGCGCTCTTATAATCGGACTTTTAGTATCGATATTGGAAGGAGTCTGTACCGGTCAGACATATATACCTATCATTACCTTTGTTAGAGTTAAAACTTATCTTAGGCTTCAGGCCATAGGTTATCTTTTACTTTACAATCTTATGTTTATCGTGCCTCTATTGATAATATTTTTCTTTGCTTTATTAGGCGTTACCTCCGATGAATTTTCTAAATTTTTAAAAAAGCATCTTCTGACCATAAAGATACTGATGGCAATTTTGTTTTTTAGTTTGGGAATCCTTTTAATCTGGAGGACATAATGCCTAGATTTTATTTAGTTTTAATGTTTTTATTTTTATGTTTTTTACAAGCGGGATGTTATGCGCAGAACGCAAAGAATATAATAATAGATAATCCGAAGGATGAGAAAAAAGTTAGCGACCCCTATTCTTACGATTTTGGCAAGGTAAAGGAAGGAGGAGTTTTAAAGCATAATTTCATATTCAAGAATTCATCCAAAAATACCTTAAATATAAAAGATGTAACTACCTCTTGCGGATGCACGGTTTCTAAGGTTGAGAAGAAAACCCTTTTACCCGGCGAGACTACTTCGATAGAGGTTCAGTTTAATACTAAAGGGTATTCCGGGCTAACTCAACAATTCATATACGTCCACACGGATAATCTTGACAACCCGATTTTTAGATTTATAATTAAGGCTTACGTAGAGAAACAATAGAAAAAAGCGAGATAGCAACATAAAAATGACTAATGTCGAAATCCCTGCCTCAACCGGTGAGGCAGGCCTCACCTACTTTAGGCAGGTGAGGCGTCATTGGAGAATTCGACATTAACGTGCTATAAAACCATTATACGAGATAAGGAGGAGTGAAATGTGGTCTTTAAGATTAAGGATGTGGCTTTTGTTAACTATTCTTTTTGGATTGATTTATGCCATCATTGTAGTTTTCGGCCGCGCCTTCTTACACGTAGGAAATTTTACCTTTTATTTTATAATCTCCTTGGTAATGATGTTTATCCAGTATATGATTGGCCCAAAGCTTGTAGAATGGACAATGCGTGTAAGATATGTGAAAAGAGAAGAGCAGCCGCGCCTATACCAAATGGTAGAGGATTTAGCTATGCGGGCAAAAATACCCGTGCCTAAGATAGGCATATCTGGGATTGACTTGCCCAATGCCTTTGCTTTTGGCAGGGGCATAAGAGACGGCCGGGTCTGCGTAACGCAGGGTATTTTAAAATTGTTGAATGAAGAAGAGTTAAGGGCGGTTTTAGGCCATGAGTTAAGTCATCTCAAGAATCGCGATGTCCTCACTATTACGCTTCTTTCCGTAATTCCGATGGTGATGTACCGTATTGCCTGGCAGTTTTTATTCTACGGCCGTCGGCGCGATGAAAGAGGAGGTAATACCGCACTTGTGGGGTTGGCGGCATTTCTTTTCTATTTTATTACTAATTTATTAGTGCTTTATGCCTCGCGGATTCGCGAATATTTTGCCGATAAAGGCTCTGTGCTTTTAGGTAATCAACCCGCAAGTCTTGCCTCAAGTCTTTATAAACTTGTGTATGGCTCTGCGCGTATAGATAAAGAATCTTTAAAAGAGGTCGAGGGCCTTAAGGCTTTCTTTGTGAATGACCCCTCGCAGGCCTTAAATGAGCTCAGAGAATTAAGGCAGCTTGACTTGGATAGAAGCGGCACGCTCGATGCCTCTGAATTGGAGGTATTAAGGAATAAGAAAGTCCGTTTAAGATTTGGGGATAAATTACTGGAGTTATTAAGTACCCATCCCAATATGCTCAAGCGCATAAAGAAGCTCACCGAGTACAAGGCTTAGATTAATTAACTAAGACAGAACAAATGCCCGCCAATTTTCTTGGCGGGTTTTTGCTAACCCATTTTTCCGCGCCCTTATTCTCGAATCCCCGCCCTTTCTAAATCTCCGTCTTTTCTTTAATTGACATAACTTAAATTATCCTATATAATTATAGGTCTATGGAATTAAATGAGATTGTTGAACAAAGAAAGGCAAAGCTTAAGTCCTTAGAGGGCAAAGGGATATCAATATACGGTAATACCTGCCCTAAGTCTATCAGTGTGGGTGAGGCTTTGGGTAGCTTTCAGGAAGGAAGAAAGGTTAGTCTTTCTGGTCGGATTATGGCTAAACGTTCGCATGGGAAAGTGATTTTTCTGGATTTAAAGGATGCCACAGACAGAATCCAGCTTTATCTTAAAGCGGATATTATGGGTGCGGACAAATTCAGTATATTAGAAGATTTGGATATTGCCGATATTATAAACGTAAAGGGAGAGCTGTTTAAGACCCATACTGATGAGCCTACCGTCAAGGTAGAGGATTTCACTATTTTGACCAAGGCATTAAGGCCGCTTCCTGAGAAATGGCATGGTTTAAAAGATGTGGAGTTGCGTTATCGGCAGCGTTATTTGGATTTAATTGCCAATGAAGAAGTAAAGAAGATATTTTTAATGCGTTCTCGGATTATTAAGGCTATAAGGGACTTTTTAGACGATAAAGGGTTTCAGGAAGTAGAGACACCGATGATGCATTCTATACCCGGAGGTGCAACGGGTCGGCCTTTTAAGACGCATCATAATGAATATAAATTAGACTTGTACTTAAGGATTGCCCCGGAGTTGTATCTGAAGCGGATTTTGGTAGGCGGCTTAGAGAAGGTCTATGAGATAAACCGCAGTTTCCGCAATGAAGGCGTATCTACAAAACATAATCCTGAATTCACTATGTTAGAGGTTTATTGCGCCTATGCTAATTATGAGGATATGCTTCAATTAGCTTCGGATTTGATTATTTTTGTGGCTCAAAAATTGTTAGGGGCTACAAAGTTTGTTTATCAGGGTAAGACCGTAGACTTAAAGCCTCCTTGGGCGAGGCGTTCTTTTGCCGATATATTAAAGGAAAAGTTTGATATTGAGCCTTCTGATGAGGCAGGGGTGATGTTAGAGAAATTACATCATAAAGGTTTTGCCAAAGAAGCAAATAGGCTTTCGCGCTCGCAGGTGACTAAGGTAATCGAGGAATTGCTCGAGCAGGACCTGGATGCAAACCCTACATTTATTACCGATTATTTTACTCATCTGTGTCCTTTAGCTAAGGCTAAGAAAGATAATCCGTTGATCTCGGAAAGGTTTGAGTTGTATGTGGGAGGCTTGGAGATAGGCAATGGTTATTCGGAATTGAATGACCCGCAGGAACAAAAGAGGCGTTTTAAGGAGGAAATTCAGGATTTAACCGGCGATGAGAAAAAAAGCGTGGATGAAGATTACATCCTGGCTTTGGAATACGGTATGCCTCCGGCCGGAGGTTTGGGCATTGGGATAGATAGACTAATAATGCTATTTACCGACCAGCCTTCAATCAGGGACGTGATTCTATTTCCTTTACTTAGGCCAGAGAAGTAAGTAATATTAAGTTACTAACAGTTACTAAAGACAAAGAAAATAATAAGTTTGTTACTAACAGTTACTAACGGTTACAAAAAAGCAACCGTTAGTAACAAACAGATATGGTTTTTAAATCTGCGTTAGTAACCGATGGTAACTGATAGTAACACTGATGGTTATGAAAGCAGAGTTATTTATAAGCTGGCGCTATTTAGTTACGAAAAGAAAAGAGAAATTTATCTCGCTAATTAGCGTAATTTCTGTTTTGGGGATAGCGATAGGCGTAGCGGCTTTGGTTGTAGTGATTGCGGTAATGACCGGATTTGACCAGGAGTTACGCGATAAGATTGTGGGTAATTATTCGCATATCACTATAACCAGTTACAAAGGCATAGATACCAATGAATACGAGAATATAGCGAAGAAAATAACTATTCATCCGCACATTAAAGGTATCAGTCCTTATGTGCAGGGGCAGGTATTAATTAAAGAGGGGAAAAAATTATTTGCTGCGGGTTTAAAAGGGATAGACCCGCTTACAGAACCCCAAGTTACCAGGCTCAATAAATATTTGACTAAAGGCAATATCGAGAACTTAGGTCCCGGCGACATCATTATCGGTAAGGAATTGGCTTTATATTTGGGTTTAGGCTTAAATTCTAATTTGACTACTTATTCTCCTTTGGGTAAGCAGCGCGATTTAAAAATTATAGGTATATTTAATTCAGGGATGTATGATTATGATATGAACCTTGTATTTACGCATTTGGCGACCGCCCAGGAAATTTTAGGTTTAAATAACGAAGTCAGCGCCATAGCCGTAAAATTAGATAACCTTTATTTAGCGGATAAAATAAGAGAAGAATTGGCCGGGATTTTAGGTTATGATTACATTTTAAAAACCTGGACTGAGGCAAATGAGAATTTTTTTGCCGCTCTTAAGCTGGAAAAACTAACCATGTTTATCATATTGACTTTAATAATATTGGTGGCCTCTTTCAATATTATCAGCACACTCATTGTGATGGTGGTAGAAAAGACCAAGGATATCGGCATATTAAAAGCCATAGGCATGAATTCCCAAACAGTAAGGAGAATATTTACTTATGAAGGTTTAATCATCGGAACCTTAGGCACTTTTTTGGGCGCCGCGGGTGGCATTATCCTCTGCGGACTGCTTAAGAAATATCAATTTATAAAGTTACCCCAGGATATATATTACATTGATAAGCTGCCGGTATCTATAGAGCTTTGGCCGGATATTATTTTGATTATTTTAGCAGCCATGGTGATTACCTTGGTCTCAACTATATATCCAGCAAACAAAGCATCGAAATTGAGTCCGGTTGAGGCGCTCAGGTATGAATAGTTTTAGTTCATAGTTCATAGTTGATAGTTCATAGTTACCCATGACCCATGAACCATGAACCATGAACCATGAACCATGAGCTAACAATGTTAGAAGCAAGAAATCTATACAAGACATATAACAACGGCAATAAAGAAATTCGCGTATTAAAGGGTATAGATTTAACCATAGATAAAGGCAGGTTTGTGGCTATCGTGGGACCTTCGGGTGCTGGTAAATCTACGCTATTACATATCTTAGGCGGTTTAGATACGCCGACAAAGGGCGAGGTTATTTTTGAACAAGAGGAACTCGGTAGTTTAGGCGACTTTAGACTTTGTAAGATAAGAAATGAAAAAATTGGTTTTGTATTTCAGTTTTATCATCTATTATCAGAATTTACAGTCTTAGAGAATGTGCTTATGCCGGCACTAATCAGTCGACAGTCGACAGTCGATAGTCGACAGTCAAAAAATGAGGCATTGAGGTTATTAAAAGAGGTGGGATTGGGCGATAGGATTACGCATTTTCCCAGTCAACTTTCCGGCGGAGAACAGCAACGAGTAGCGATTGTGCGGGCTTTGATTAATCGGCCGAGTTTACTTTTGTGCGATGAGCCGACAGGAAACTTAGATTCCAAAACAGGCAGCGATATAATCTCTTTAATAAAAAAAATAAACTTAATGAACCAAATGACGGTAGTTTTAGTAACGCATAACCTCGAGTTAGCAAAATCAGCGGATACTATTTATCATTTGCAAGACGGGATATTAGTGAATTAATTGTACAAGCGGTGTACAGTTAACAGTGTACAGTTTACAGCACCAATGGATTAGCGCTGGTAACTGTTCCCGCTGTAAGCGGGATCCCGCCTATAATTTTATAGCAGGGCGGGAAAACAGTAAACTGTAAGCCGAAGGGAGTCAATAATGAAAGTTTATATTAACGGCAAGTTTTATGATAAAAATGAGGCCAAGGTTTCTGTGTTTGACCACGGGTTCTTATATGGCGACGGCGTATTTGAGGGGATACGTTCTTATAATCGTTTAGTTTTTAAGTTACAGGAACACATTGATAGGCTTTTTGAGTCCGCTCATACCATAATGTTAGAAATCCCTTTAAACAAAGTTCAATTGATTAAGGCAGTTATTGCGACCTTAAAGGAGAATAATTTAAAAAATGCCTATATTCGGCTTGTGGTAACAAGAGGCGAGGGTGATTTAGGGCTTGACCCCCGTAAATGCCGCGGGCGCTCGACCATTATAATTATTGTCGACAAAGTAGCTTTATACCCGGGGAAATTCTATAAGGAGGGTTTAAAAATTATCGCCGTGCCTACGGTAAGAAATCTTCCTGAGGCATTGAATCCGCAGATAAAATCTTTAAATTATTTGAATAATATTCTGGCCAAGATTGAGGCGCTAAATGCAGGCTGTGATGAGGCAATAATGCTTGATTCCTTAGGTTATGTGGCAGAGTGCACCGGTGATAACATCTTCATTGTGAAACGCGAGCATCTTTATACGCCCCCGCAATGTATGGGCACTTTAAGGGGGATTACGCGGGATACGGTTTTAGAGATTGCCAGAATCGATAAAATTCCTGTGCATGAACATGTGCTTACGCGCCATGAGGTGTATATTTCCGACGAGTGTTTCTTGACCGGCACAGCTGCCGAGATTATACCCGTGGTAAAGGTGGATGGACGCATTATCGGTAATGGAAAACCCGGAAAACTTACCTTAAGTCTGATGAAGAAGTTTAAGGAATTGACTAAGAAAGAGGGAGTGAGGTATTAATATGCTATGCAACATTTGTGGCAAGAATCAGGCGACGGTGCATTTGACGGAAATCATCGATGACCAGATGAATGAACTGCATCTGTGTGAAGAGTGTGCGCGTCAGAAAAGCATACAGATGGAGCAACAGTTCGGATTGAGTGATCTTTTAGCAGGTTTAGCGGAATTCGAGAAACCTGCGAAGAAAACAGAAGAGGCAGCCCTTAAATGCGCAAGCTGCGGACTTACATATGCGGATTTTAAAAAAATAGGCAGGCTCGGATGCGGTGAATGTTATAGTGCATTCAAAAAATATCTTGGGCCTCTGCTAAAGAGAATCCATGGTTCAAGTCAACATTTTGGCAAGTCTCCGCTTAAGGTCACCAAGGTCTTAAAGAAAAAAATAGACCTGGCGACTCTGCGCCAAAGCCTTCAGAGAGCAATTGAGATGGAGGCATTTGAAGAGGCAGCGAAAATCCGCGACCAGATAAGGGAATTAGAGAAGAAGCAATCGCAGAATAATAATGAGGAGAATAAGGAGAATAAATAGATATGAAGCTCAATGACCTTTTAAATCACACCAGCGAATGGCTAAAAGGCGAAGGTCCTCATTCGGATATTGTTATTTCCAGCCGCATCCGCTTAGCCAGAAACTTAGATAAGGTTGCCTTTCCTCATTGGGTGAATAAAAAACTGGGAGAAGAGGTATTAAAGAAGATTGAGGAGGCAATAGCAAATAATGATTATTTAAAAAAGGTGACTATCTTTAAATTAGCGGATTTAGACAGCTTAGATAAACAATTCCTGGTTGAAAGACACCTGATGTCCCATGAGCATGTCCAAAAACCAAATCACAAGGCAGTAGCGATTGACGAAGAAGAAGTAGTCTCCATTATGATTAATGAAGAGGACCATATCAGGATGCAGGTAATGCAGTCCGGCCTTAATCTCTTTGAGGCGTGGAATATCATTAATAAAATAGATGATGGCCTGGCAAAGGATTTGCATTTTGCGTTTTTGGCGGATTGGGGATATTTGACTGCCTGTCCTACTAATACAGGCACGGGTATGCGCGGCTCTGTAATGCTGCATCTTCCGGCGCTGGTAATGACGCGTCAGATTGACCGCGTGTTAGCCGCTATTTCTAAATTAAGTTTTACCACGCGCGGGCTATACGGCGAAGGCACGCAGGCAACCGGTAATTTCTTTCAAATCTCGAATCAAGTTTCTTTAGGACATAGCGAAGAAGAGATTATAGACAATATCAATAGCCTGATTAGGCAGATTGTTGAACAGGAGAATCAAGCAAGACAAATGATGCTTAATCGCAATAGGGCGATGTTAGAGGATAGGATTAATCGTAGTTTTGGAATCTTAAAGAGTGCGCATATTATATCCAGCCAGGAGACTATTGAGTTATTATCGATGGTAAGAATGGGCTGTGATTTGGGGCTGATTAAAGAAATGAACCCTCGTCGCATAAATGAGTTATTTATTATTACCCAGCCGGCACACCTACAGAAAATAGAGAATAAAAGACTTTCTACCCAGGAAAGGGATAGTCAGAGAGCGGAAATAATTAGGAGTAGATTGAAGATATAATGGGAGGTAAGAATGTTTAATCGATTTACTGAAAGGGCGAGAAAAGTAATTATTTTAGCCAAAGAGGAGGCAAGGCGTTTTAATCACGATTATATCGGAACAGAGCATATACTTTTGGGTCTCATCCGAGAAGGAGAAGGTGTTGCCGCCACGGTATTACAAAAGATGGGCGTTTCTTTAGAGAATATACGTTTGGAGATTGAAAAGTTAGTTCAACCCGGGCCCGCCACCCAGATTATCGGAGATATACCGTTTACCCCGCGCGCAAAAAAGGCATTAGAGTTGTCTGCTGAAGAAGCGCGTTCTTTAGGGCACAATTATATCGGAACCGAACATCTCTTATTGGGCCTCATCCGTGAAGGCGAAGGAGCGGCTTCCCAGGTGCTCTTAAACTTAGGGTTAGATTTAAATACCGTAAGAAACGAAGTAATGGAACTTTTGGGTTCGGCCTTACCAGGTTTTGGTTCAACTCCCGCCAAGACCAAGACTCCGGCATTGGATGCTTTTGGCAGAGACCTGGCCGCATTAGCCAAAGAAAATAAACTTGATCCGGTAATCAATAGGCACAGTGAAATGGAGCGGGTTATTCAGATATTAAGCAGGCGCACAAAGAATAATCCTGTCTTATTAGGTGAGGCAGGGGTGGGAAAGACCGCAATAGTCGAGGGTTTGGCTCAGGCTATTGTGGCAGGAAATGTCCCCGAGATATTAAGAAATAAGCGCATCATTGTTTTGGATTTGGCGTTGATGGTTGCCGGAACAAAATACCGCGGGCAATTTGAGGAAAGAATCAAGGCAGTGATGGAGGAGATAAAACGTTCTCAGGACGTCATTATTTTTATTGACGAATTACATACACTGGTAGGCGCGGGTGCGGCAGAGGGCGCAATAGATGCCTCTAATATTTTAAAACCTGCGCTTTCAAGGGGAGAAATGCAGTGTATCGGCGCCACAACCATGGATGAGTATAGGAAATATATTGAAAAGGACGCAGCGTTAGAACGCAGGTTCCAAACCATAATGGTTGAGCCGCCGTCGGTAGAACAAACCATTGAGATACTAAAAGGCCTGCGCGATAGATACGAGGCGCACCATCGCGTTACATTTCGCGACGATGCATTAGAAGCCGCGGCGAAGTTATCCGACCGCTATATCTCAGGCAGATTCCTTCCGGATAAGGCAATTGATATAATGGATGAAGCAGGCTCTCGCGCCAGATTGAATGTTTTGGTGGTGCCGCCTCAGATTAAACAACTGGAAGAAAAAGTAGAATCTTTAAGAAAAGAAAAAGAGTCATATATCAAAAGTCAGGATTTTGAGAAGGCAGCGTCATTAAGAGACCAGGAGAGGCAGGCGCGTCAGGAATTAGAACAGTTTAACCGGGAGTGGTCGCAGGCTAAAGATAAGATGCGGCCTGAGGTTTCAGAAGAGGAGATCGCTAAGATTGTGTCGCAGTGGACGGGTATCCCCATATTTAGACTGGAAGAAAAAGAAAGCGAAAAGCTATTAAAGATAGAGGAGGAATTACATCAACGCGTGGTGGGACAGGATGAACCCATATCTGCGATTGCTCACGCTATTAGACGCTCGCGTGCAGGCATAAAGGACCCCAAAAGGCCCATCGGTTCATTTATATTTTTAGGTCCTACGGGCGTAGGCAAGACTCTCCTGGCGCGTGCCTTGGCTGAATTTATGTTTGGCGACGAGGATTCACTTTTGCAGTTAGATATGTCGGAGTATATGGAAAAATTTAATGTCTCTCGTCTTATCGGTGCGCCGCCCGGATATGTGGGTTATGAGGAAGGCGGGCAACTTACGGAGAGGGTAAGACGCCGGCCTTACGCAGTTATATTATTGGATGAAATTGAAAAGGCGCATCCCGATGTATTCAACCTGCTCCTGCAGGTTTTTGAGGACGGTCGGCTTACGGATAGTTTCGGCAGGAAAGTGGATTTTAGGAATACGGTAGTGATTATGACTTCTAATGTGGGCGCAGAATTGATTCGTAAGACCGGCTCATTAGGTTTTAAGAACCAAAAAGAAGAAGTTACTTATCAGGAAATGAAGGAAAAATTGCTGGAGGAGGTAAAACGTACCTTTAAGCCGGAGTTCTTAAACCGCATAGACGATATTATTGTTTTTCATCCATTAGTCAAAGATGATTTGCTGCGCATCATTGAGATTGAGATAGGTTTTGTAGCAACTCGGCTCAAAGACCAGAATATAACCTTGGAGGTTAATCAGGAGGCAAAGGATTTTCTCATTGAGAAAGGTTTTGACCCTGTATTCGGGGCCAGGCCTTTAAAGAGAACTATACAGAGATTTTTAGAGGACCCCCTGGCTTCCGAGATAATCTCCAAGAGATTCAAAGACGGTTCGCAAGTTAAGGTATCGCGCAAGAACGAAGAATTAATTTTTGAATAAGCATGAAAGATTTTTTTATACTCTTAGGTAGGAAGATTTTGTCATTTTTATATTTTATGGGGGGCTTAAGTAATTTAGCCACCCAGACTTTTTATTTGGCATTCATCCCGCCTTTGAAAAAAGAACGTATCTTTGAACAAGCCAAGAAAGCAGGTATAGACAGCTTACCTATAGTTTCACTGGTCGGGTTATTTATCGGTGTTATATTAGCGTTGCAGACGGCTGTTTTGATGCAGCGGTTGGGTTCTGAGATGTATATCGCCAGTATAGTTGCCCTTTCTTTGGTAAGAGAATTAGGCCCGGTGATTACCGCGCTGGTAGTGGCAGGAAGAGTGGGAGCGGCCATTACTGCGGAGATAGGCTCTATGCAGGTAACCGAGCAGATTGACGCCCTCGAGACGCTGGCCGCAAATCCTATAAAGTATTTAGTGGTCCCGCGTTTATTGGCTTTAAGTATAATGTTACCGATCCTGACCCTTTATGCGGATATAATCGGTATATTGGGCGGTTACTTTATCTGCGTAAATAAAATGGGCATAAGTTCGAGCATGTATTTAAACATTACCTTTGATGCATTATTATTCAAGGATTTATTCACCGGCTTAGCGAAGACCGTATTTTTTGGTATGATTATCGCCTTTGTGAGTTGCTACGAGGGATTTAATGTCGAAGGCGGGGCAGAGGGGGTGGGTAAGGCCACTACGCGTTCTGTGGTCACTACATTTATTTTAATCATTGCCGCGGATTGTTTCTTTACCGCCTTATTTTATTTTATTTTGCCTTAAATTCAGGTATCCGCCTTCGGCGGATGGCTGAATTTATCCCGAAGCGTGCAGCAAAAATATCGTCCCCTGTCCACAGGACGCCCTTTAGGGCTGAAATCGCAAAGCGATTTCGGGGATTTAATCCCGGAGATTCTTCGAATCTCTCGGGAAAGAGATTTTTGCTGCGTTTACGCAAGGGAAAACAGTAGTTACTCCGCCTCGCAAGCTGTGTCAAAATTCTCTTCGATAATTTTGACACGCTCGGCGGAGTTAATTCGCACAAATAACTTATGTCGCCTTAAGTTTAAAAATATGGCTCCATAAGTTATGTGCTCATTAATGAATATACAAATCTCGGAGTTAAGAAAATCTTTTGAAAGCCATAAGGTTTTAGATGGGCTTACCTTTAAAATCGAGAAAGGCACGACTTGCGTGATTATCGGCCGCTCGGGTTGCGGTAAGAGCGTTTTGCTGAAACACATTATGGGTATATTAAAACCCGATAGCGGGAAGATTTTTATTGAGGGCAAAGAGATTACCGCATTAAATGAGAAAGAGTTAGATAAGCTTAGATTAAGGATGGGTATGGTCTTTCAAGGGGGCGCACTTTTTGATTCTATGACCGTCGGTCAAAACGTCGGGTTCGGGTTGATAGAACATGACCATCTTAACCTTAAGGAGTTATTAGAGAGAGTAGAAGAGGCATTGTGTATGGTAGATTTGAGCGGCATTGAAAATTTGATGCCCTCTGAGTTAAGCGGCGGGATGAAAAAACGCGTGGCATTGGCTCGGGCAATCTGTATAAAACCGGATATTATACTTTATGATGAACCCACTACCGGGGTTGACCCTATTACTGCGGACAGTATAAACGCGCTTATAAGAAGTCTCCATGATAAATTAAAAGTTACTTCCATTGTGGTAACGCACGATATGAAGAGTGCATATAGGATAGCGGATAGGATAGCTATGCTTTACCAGGGCAAGATTATTGCCGAAGGCTCGGCTGCTGAAATCCAAAATACAGACCATCCTATAGTGCACCAGTTTATTAATGGATTAGCTCAAGGTCCTATAACCGAAACGCTGGGAAGCTTTCACTAGAGGGAGGTTGCCATATGTTATTCGGGAAAACGAAATTAGAATTAAAGGTAGGGATTTTTGTCTTTATAGGCATGATAATTTTGGTGACTTTTGTTTTACTCATCGGAGATTTTAAGACCTGGACTTCAGGTTTTCAGGTTAACTTTATATTTAATTTTGTCAATGGCGTCAGGGTCGGTGCGCCGGTAAGATTTGCGGGTGTTGATATAGGTCAGGTAAAAGCGATAAAATTTATCTTTCTACCGCAAGAGCAAAAAACACAAGTCCAGATAGTAGGCTGGCTTAAGAAAGAGATAAATATACCCTCTGATTCTACCGTATGGGTTAACACTTTAGGGCTATTGGGTGAAAAGTATATTGAGATTATGCCTGGGAGAGATTACGCTAATCGTGTGACTGCAAATCAGAGCCTGGTAGGCACAGACCCTATTCCTATGCACGAGGTAACCCAGTTGGCTAAGAATATCGTTGAGGATTTAGATGAGGGCATTGTAAAGTTAAAGAATAAAGAAGGCACGATTGGCAAACTCCTTTATGATGACGCAATATATAAAGAATTAGAGGCCTTGATTATCGACGTAAGAAAGCATCCGTGGAAATTATTCTGGAAGACGAAGGAGAAGAAATAAGTTAATAGTTCATAGTTCATGGTTCATAGTGGATAGCCTTAAGAAGTAAAGCGAGTATAGCAATCACGATTATTAGCTAATTATGAAAACAAAAACCGTATTTGCCTGTCAGAAGTGCGGTTATCAGTCGCCTAAGTGGTTAGGTAGATGCCCTGATTGTAACAGCTGGAATTCTTTTGTGGAAGAAGATTATGCTGCGCCTTCTCTAAAGACAAAGGAGAGGACTGCATTATATAAGGATGAGCCGGTATTATTAAAGAATGTGGAAGTTAAGGAAGGAATTCGGCTTAAAACAAATATATTGGAGTTGGATAGGGTATTGGGTGGCGGGGTAGTCGAGGGCTGCGTGGTATTAATCGGCGGAGACCCGGGTATCGGTAAATCCACGATATCACTGCAGGTCTCTAATCAATTGACTAAACAAGGATATACAGTGCTTTATGTAAGCGGCGAAGAATCAGTGGCACAGACAAAATTAAGAGCTAAGCGCCTGGGGGCGCCGGTTGAGGAAGGGAATTTATACATTGTCAATCAGACGGATTTATCTTTGGTTATCGAGTATATAAAAAAGATTAATCCTGCGGTAGTAATTATTGATTCTATTCAGGTAATCTTTACGCCGGAAATTAGTTCTTCGCCTGGCAGCGTCAGCCAGGTAAGAGAATGCGCTGGAATTCTTACTCAGTTAGCTAAAACAAGCGGCACGTCTATTTTTATCATTGGTCATGTAACCAAAGAAGGCACTATTGCAGGCCCCAGGGTTCTTGAACACGTTGTGGATACCGTACTTTATTTTGAGGGCGATAGATTTTCAGCATACAGGATTTTACGTGCGGTAAAAAATAGATTCGGTTCTACTAATGAGATAGGGGTATTTGAAATGGGCTCGGGCGGCTTACAAGAGGTCAAAAATCCCTCAGAAATATTTTTAGCAGAAAGGCCCAAGAATGTTTCGGGTTCGGTAGTTGCGTCTATATTAGAAGGTAGCCGACCGTTGTTAGTTGAGATTCAATCATTGGTGAGCAAATCTGCTTTTGGTTATGCGCGGCGCCGGGCCCAAGGATTTGATTACAACAGATTAACATTATTAGTGGCGGTCTTAGAAAAAAGAATGGGTTTACACTTAGAGGCAGAGGATATATTTGTGAATGTGGCCGGCGGCATAAAGATAGAAGACCCGGCAGCAGATTTAGCGGTAGCAATGGCCATCGCCTCTGCTTTTCGCGACCAAGTAGTTCTTGCTGATATGGTAGTTTTGGGTGAAGTGGGGCTTGCGGGTGAGATAAGAAGCATATCGCAGGTTATTACGCGTATAAATGAAGCAGAAAAATTGGGTTTTAAACACTGCGTTTTACCGAGAAATAATTATAAGAGTTTAGATTATCCCGCAGTAGCGGGTTCCCGCCAAATGCGGGATAAAAAAGATAACATAGAACTAATACCGGTTTCGACATTAATGGAAGCCTTGGATATTACTGCTGCCAAAATCTAAAAATATAGATATAGTCTATAGTACTAAAAAGGTCACAAATGAATTTTGTGAAGGGATGTGAAATAAAGAAAGGAGGAGTCAGGGTGAAAAAAGGTTTTACGTTATTAGAATTAATCGTAGTAATCATTATCATAGGTATCTTAGCGACATTGGGCTTTACCCAGTATACCAAGACGATAGAAAGAGCAAGGGGAACAGAGGCGAAGATGATTCTTGGCCAGCTACGTAGCTCTCAGGAAGCCTATTACTTGGAGTATAATCAGTATTCGACAGATATAACAGTTTTAGCCGTAAATGCTCCTACAGCTTGCACCACTACGCATTTTTTTAGCTACACTGCAGTAGGAACCACGACAGCCGCTGGTATTGGAACTGCCTTAAGATGCACCACAGCTGGTAAGACTCCACAAGTAGGTACTGTATACACGGTTAATGTAACCTGGGCAACAGGCGCCTGGGGCGGAACCACGGGTTATTATTAGCTCTTAGCTCATGGCTCATAGCTCTTAGGAAAAAATTTCCTATGAGCTATCAGCTACGAGCTATGAGTTATTAACTAAGAATGGAGGTAAATATATGAATATACTACTGGTGCGTATTCTTTTTGTCATTGGTAGTATGATTATTGGTTTTCAAGCGATAGAACCCCGAGGCGCAGGTATCCTCGGTGCTTTGCTAGGCATTTCAGCTGGTCTCATAATTATAATTATTGAGATTGGTATGGGTAAAGTATCGGTGAGAGGGCTTTCTAGTGCGGTATTTGGTCTTTTGTTAGGTTTGATTATGGCAAAACTCGTTACCGATGCATTTAGCCTAGCGCCTATATCCTTTATTAGTTTATCCTTTATAAGGGTTGCGTTAACGCTTATCTTTTGTTATTTAGGCATGACAATTGGGTTACGCGGTAAAGATGAATTTAATATTATTATTCCTTATGTAAGATTGCGTCGCCAGGACCAAATAGAAGAGGTGACTCTGCTGGATACCAGTGTTGTTATTGATGGTCGCATAGTAGATAT
>Ga0315282_10006756_pt1 | contig 19057 bp, 14 predicted proteins | sample YL17G07_20_MG_FD_203693 | JGI IMG/M metagenome (GOLD analysis project Ga0315282, IMG submission 203693) | Sediment microbial communities from Yellowstone Lake, YNP, Wyoming, USA - YL17G07_20 | ecosystem: Environmental > Aquatic > Freshwater > Lake > Sediment | place: USA: Wyoming | collected... | reverse complement strand
CGATTCTGACTGCTCTCTGGGGATTTAATTACACTGCTATCAAGTTCACCAATGAAGGAATTGCCCCGGTCTTTGCCTCGACCCTGCGCTCCTTGATCGCTTCGATCTGTGGCGTGATCTATTGTCTCCAAAAGGGCGAAAAACTATTCCATACGGACATCATGCTCTTTCATGGCTTCATGGTGGGCCTTTTGTTCGGCTTGGAGTTCGCGTGCATCTATTTTGGAATGCTTTACACGGACGCCGCGCGGTCTGTGGTGTTCGTCTACACAGCCCCCTTCGTAGTGGCGATCGGGGCCCACCTCTTTCTCAGAGGGGATCGCCTTACCTTTCAGAAGACAATGGGCCTAGTTCTGGCCTTTATCGGCGTCTACATCGTGTTTCAAGGAAAACCTAAGGCGGCCAAAACAACCATGCTCCTGGGAGACGTACTTCAGATCATGGCGGCTATCTTCTGGGGAGCAACAACGGTCTACATTAAGAAATTCATGGCGGAGAAGATTCACCCCATCAATACGTTTCTGTATCAGCTTATCTTCTCTACGCCGATTTTGCTCATTGTGAGCTTGATTCTTGAAAAGGATTGGGTTTATCAGATCAACTTCTCCATTGTTATTTTCATGTTCTACCAATCGATCATCGTGGCCTTTATGAGCTACCTCATTTGGTTTAAGCTCATTCATGCCTATTCCGTAAGCAGGCTCTCTGCTTTTACATTCTTCACCCCCATATTCGGCGTCCTTTTTGGAATTCTCTTTCTTAAGGAGGAGCTCACCGTTTCGCTCATGATAGGGCTCCCCCTAGTGTGTCTTGGAATCTATCTTGTGAATTGGAGAAAAAGGATCGCGAGTACTTCTACACCAGCGCATGTCACGTCTTAGCCGTAGAGTTTTTTCAAGAGCCAGGCCATATTCTTTCCCAAGGTTTCCATTGTGCTTATTCCTTCGTCATCCTTAAGAACCTCCCCCGGGAGTCTTCCGATTCCAAAATTCCAATAGGAGGAACCTGGAATGATCATCTCCTGGAGGCCAAAGAAGAGATTGATGTCACTATAGACCATAGTCGCTCCGGCTCGTCTCACGGCAATCACCGCTGCTCCCACCTTTCGTCTAAGAAGCGTTCCGTTCGCCTTGGACACATACCCTGCCCTGTCGATGAGTGCCTTCATCTCCGAGGTGACATTGCTGAAATAGACCGGAGAGGCCAGAATGATCCCTTCTGCTGTCTCCATCTTCTCGATGTAGGAATTCAGTCCGTCGTCCGGCAATGCACATTTCTTATCCAAGTTCTCCTTGCAGCGAAGACAGGCCGTGCAACCGTGGAGAGATTTTCCCCCGATGTGGACGTACTCTGTCTCAATCCCCTCCTTCTGAAGCTCGCCAAACACTTTTTGAACGAGTAAGTACGTGTTCCCCTCTTTCTTTGGACTTCCGTTGAACGCAACCACTTTCATATATTCTGCTCCTTTCTCCCTTGCGCAGGTTTATTCCTTTCCGCCTTCTGCTCTCTGCTTTCTGCTTTCTATTATCGATTGGCGCCGCGGGCATGCATCTCCATGACAGACTCGACCCGATCGTTCCGAATCACCACGTAACGGTCATAGAGAGGGATGGTTGTGCAGCCATGGCTGGGGATTATCTCAATCTTATCTCCTGCTCGAAGATCGCGCTCAGGGTTCTCGATCTGGATATGGCCATGTTCTTCATTCAGGCTAAACAGCGCGATGCCGGGATCTCTGCAAAGAGGGAGTCCGTTGTCCGAAGAAAGCGACTTCATGCCGGCATCCACCACTGCTCTCCCTTTTTCGGGACGGCTGATGATTGTCGCCAGGATGGTAACGGCCTGCCCAAAGTCGAGACCATAATACCGGTTATGGCTGTCCATCGTCACGTAGGACCCCACCTGAATATCGGTTATGCCAGGGTAACTCCCTGTAAGATTGAATGTATTCGATCCCCCGGCTGTCACGATCTCCACAGGGAACCCGTCTCTTTCGATCAGTTCTTTCGTCTCGACGAGGCGCTGGTTGCATTCGCGAGTCTGTTTCTTCTTTTCCTCCAAATTCTCGATAAACATTCCACCTTCGTAACCCATGACGCCTCGAAATCTGAGGTGCTTCAATTGAGATAGTTTCTGAACCAGCTCCAGAGCAGGTTTGCCCGGTTTCACTCCGCACCTGGCTAGGCCAACATCGACCTCTACGAGAACATTCATCTTTCTATCGCACTCTCTGGCTGCTTCCGAAATCTCCTTGGCGTTTTCAAACTGATCCACACAGACAATAAGATCTCCATAACCTGCAAGGTGGACCAGTCGTTGGATCTTCGCGCGGCTCACGATCTCATTGGCAATTAGGATATTCTTGATTCCTGCTTCGAAAAAGATCTTTGCCTCTCCAAGCTTGGCACAGGTGATGCCAATCGCTCCTGCCTCAATCTGCTTGTGTGAAATCACAGGGAGCTTGTGCGTCTTCATGTGAGGCCTGAGCTTACACGGCTTATCCGCGAAGTAGGCTGCCATGGTCCTGATATTCCTCTCAACCTCATCCATGTAGAGCAGCAAGGCTGGGGTATCGACTTCTGTCTTGTGTCTGCCGATCATTGTTTCAAACATGACTCTCCTTTCTGATCGACTTTATCCGCCTACGCAGAAGACCACGGGCTCTGCCCGTGGATGAATGCGTGAGAGGTGTCGGTGCTAATACTGAGCCGAGGTATCACTGCTTCGGCGGATTTCGCCACTGGCGGATAACCCTCCGAAGCCTTGGTGCCTGCGTACCGAAGCGCTTCGGCGCCCATGGCGTAGGAGGGTATTCTTGTGGAGGTACCACGGGCTTAGCCCGTGGGGCTCCATGAGTTTCTTCTTGCTCTCTGCTTGATCAACAAAATTGCCACCTATTCTATAACACGGAGATCAAAAATCAAATGAGAATTTGCTTGTTAACGAATTCACTTTCGACATCTCAGATCCCTTCCTTCCCACAGTCAAGCGCTCAAAATGATGGCATTTCAAATCTCATTATTGAACGTACTAACATGATATTATTAATGAATAAATTTGTAGTTCAAATTGTGTAAAAATTCACTTTTCTTATTGAATTCTCCACCCTCGGGTAGTATAATGTGTCGACAAAATTTTTCCGAAAGGGGATAAAGATGAATAGGGGTTGGCTAGTAACTTTCTCAGGGACGGGTTTGAATCTGGCTTTAGGTGTTCTGTACTCTTGGAGCGTATTTGGAAAACAATTGACGGATGCACTGGATAAGGGTGGTTTTGGGTGGACAAAAACTCAAGCCGCACTGCCCTACACGATCGCCATTGCTTTTTTTGCGGGGATGATGGTTCCTGCGGGGCGTCTTCAAGACAAATTCGGTCCCCGGATTGTCGCCACTATCGGCGCCATCTTGACAGGTCTTGGGCTCATCGTGGCTGGCTTTGCCGCGCCGGGAAACATGGCTCCTATCATTATCGGTTTCGGAGTCCTAGCAGGCACAGGTATCGGCCTGGGATACGCTTCCGCGACGCCTGCTGCTGTTAAATGGTTTCCTCCAGCGAAGAAGGGCTTGATCACTGGCATTGTCGTGAGTGGGTTTGGCCTTGCCTCTGTGTACATTGCGCCCTTGAGCAAATATCTCTTAGGCAGGTATGGAGTCAATAGCTCTTTCATCATTCTGGGTGTGGCCTTTGCCATAGCAACGGTGATTATCTGTCAGTTTATCCGAAACCCCGAGACGGCTGCAGTGAGTGTGGTGTCCCAAGGTCAAACCAGCCGGGTGAAGGTGGATTACACCTGGCGGGAGATGATGAAGACCCGCACGTTCTACCTGCTTTGGATAGAGTACGTTTGTGGAGCCATGGCTGGACTCATGATCATTGGCCACCTTGCCCGGATCGTGGCTGTTCAATCCGACAACGTCATTCAGACTGGCTTCTTATTTGTTGCACTGCTTGCCATCTTTAATGCAGGAGGCCGGCTCATTGCAGGCGTGATGTCTGACTACATCGGAAGGATGAAGACGATTCTCTTGGTCTTCATCACTCAGGCGATTGTCATGTTCCTGTTCTCAGGATGTTGTACGATCACCGCCTTTGTCATCGCTTCGGCATTCGTCGGTTTTAGTTATGGGGCCTGCCTTTCGGTATTTCCTGCAACGACCGCAGATCATTGGGGTACCAAGAATCTGGGACTCAATTACGGTATCATGTTCACCGCATGGGGCGTGGGAGGCGTCTTTGGGCCGATTTTGGCTGGAAAAGTGGCCGATGCCACAGGAAGTTATGCGACAGCTTACATGATTTCGGCAGCCCTCCTCATCTTCGCCGCTATTCTCACTTTCTTCACCAAGGCTCCCGAGAAAAAAACGCTTGAGTAACCGGCTCTTCAAGCCGTTGCAGCCCAAGAAGTGCGAGTGAGCTGATCTCTGATCTATATCTTCCATGCAAAACAAGAAAGCCCCTTCTCGGGGCTTTTTGTTTGACCCGTCTCTTCGTTGAAAGAAAACATTGACCGGCAAGTGCCCCGTAAACCCCGCCCTTTAGGGCGTGGAGCTTCACTTACCAGTAGCCACCGACCTCCATTTTTTGGCAGAAACGGAACGGGCAACTTCAAAGAAATTATTTTGTGTTTGACGTGACACCCAATATTTTATAAGAATAAGATTGCAGCCGACATGGGACAGGAAAGGCGCGGCGCAGGAAGGAGTTCTTAGATGGAAAAGAACCTGAAGAAAACACCCTTGAATGCATGGCACAAGGAGCATGGTGGGCAAATGGTCGAATTCGCGGGTTGGGAGATGCCTGTGGCCTACAAACGCGGAATTATCGACGAGCATCTCAGCACGCGAAGATACGGCGGTCTCTTCGATATCTCGCATATGGGCCGTTTCTTGATTCGTGGGAAAGACACGATTCCCTTTCTCCAGCATGTTTTGACCAATAATGCCCTCGCTCTCGATCCAGGCATGGCTCAGTACACCTTGATCCCCAATGAACGGGGTGGGGCCATTGACGATGCCTATCTTTACCGATTGAGTGAGGATGATCCCACTGAGCCGTCCGGCTACTTTCTGGTCGTCAATGCCGCCAACAAAGACAAGGACTGGGAATGGTTCGGGGAGCAGAAGAAGAAATTTCCACAGGTCACTGTTGAGGACAAGACCGATGCCATCGGCATGGTCGCGCTGCAGGGGCCAAGATCGAAGGAAGTTCTGGAAGACATTCTGCGACAGACTCGCTCAAGACTTCCCGATCCTTGGAGAAACCGACTGAAGGCTTGTCAGTTCAATGGGGCCTGGGTGACCATCCCAAGGACAGGCTACACCGGAGAGCCTCTTTGCTTCGAGCTCTTCATTCCAACGGAACGAATGAAAGAGGTTTGGGAACATCTTCTCTCTGTGGGAGAAGGTCGCGGGATCGTTCCTGTGGGTTTGGGCGCACGAGATACTTTGAGACTCGAGGCAGGGCTTCCTCTCTATGGTCATGAGCTCGGGCTCGATGTCCAAGGGAAAGAAATTCCGATCTATGCCGTCCCTTCAGTGGCCCGATTGGCCATGAGCTTCTCGAGTCTCAAGGGTGAGTACATTGGCCGTGAAGCACTGAGACAACAGTTTGAAGAAATCAAAGCACGGGAGAATCGTCTGGCTCTTCCCCCAAAAGAAGAACAGGCGGTTCCCAAGAGGATTCAACCTATTACTGTGACAGGACAGGGGATTGCCAGACAGGGATATGAGGTCTTCGCAAACGGAAGAACTGCAGGGCATGTCACAAGTGGAACCATGGTCCCCTACTGGGTCTTCCCTAATACAGGAATCCTTTCTGGACCTTCCGACGAGAAAAAGTTGAGGCCCATTGCCTTGGCCTATCTCGATGCCGACTTGGAGGAAGGACAGAAGGTGGAGGTTCAACATCGCGGAAAGTCTTTTGAAGCGGTGATTGTCGAAAGGCACCTCTCGGGAGAGGCACCGCCTTATGCGCATCCTGTCTTTGTTGAAGAGGTTCGAGTCAAGAAACAAGCTGAAAGAGATCTTAAAGCGTTGGCGACACATCTGGTGAACCAAGCCACCCAGAACACTCTCTGGAGACAGAAAGAGACGATCAACCTGATTCCTTCTGAGACGACCCCTTCCCTGCTTGTCCGGCTGCTCACCATCATGGACCCCTCGGGCCGATACGCCGAACACCGAGAGATGAAGGCTTTTGGAGGGCAAGAGGTCTTCTACTATCAAGGAACCAAGTTCATTCAAGAAGTGGAAGTCCGCCTCATCGAGGAACTCCGAGAATTTCTGGGCTGCTCCGAGGTGGAGACGCGAGTGATCAGCGGTCAGATGGCTAATGCTGCGGTTTTCAGCGGCATGGTTGACTACCTCAACCGATTGGATCGGAAAAGTGAACCCAGAAGAATCCGGAAGATCATCAACCACCATCTCGGCCGAGGAGGTCATCTGAGCGCCCAGTTTATGGGAGCACTCAGGGATCTTGTCTCGATCGATCCAGTGACTGAAAGGCCGGCGGTAGTTGAATTCCCTGTGTTGGAAGACAACCCGTATCAGATTGACCTTAAGAAATTGCCCGAGCTTCTTGATCTCCACAAACCGGAGCTCATCGTTCTGGGTAAGAGCATGATCATTCACAAGGAGCCGGTGAGGGAGATCGCTCAGATGATCTCCAAGATGAACCCAAGACCTTTGATCCATTACGACATGGCCCATGTCTTGGGATTGGTGGGACCCACCTTCCAAGAACCTTTCAAGGAAGGAGCCGACATCGTTACAGGATCGACCCATAAGACCCTCTTCGGGTCCCAAAGAGGCGTTGTCGCCAGCAACATGTCCGAAGGAACTGAGTACGAGGAGCTCTGGGATGCCATTACACGCCGAGTGTTTCCTGGAAGCCTGAGCAATCACCACTTAGGGACGCTGCTCGGTCTTTTGATGGCTACCTATGAAATTAACGTTTTTAAATTGGATTATCAAAAGGCTGTCGTCTCCAACGCCAAGGCCTTTGCGAGAGCCCTGAAAGACCAAGGATTGAAGGTGGAAGGAGACCCGCGAATCGACTACACGGAAACTCATCAGGTGATCATCCGGGTGGGTTATGGGAAGGGACCTGAGGTGGCTGAACGACTGGAGCAGAACAATATCATCGTCAACTATCAGGGAGCGCCGGATGACGAAGGGTTCACCGCTGCCAGCTGTTTACGGACTGGCGTTCAGGAGATGACCCGATTTGGAATGAAGGAGAAAGACTTTGGAGAATTGGCCGAATATATGAGCGAGGTGATTCTGCACAACCGAAACGTAGCCAAAGAGGTCTCTCAATTCAGAAAGCGATTCTCTGAAATGAAATACTGCCTGCCGGGGAAAGAAGCCGTTTCGTTGGTAGAGAAATTGTGGGGAGCCCTAAGATAGAAGCTTTTCGTGACCTAAAGGCATATTCGCACCCTTGAGACCGTCCCATTCCCTGTGCGTGAGTGCAGAGGCACTACCGAGCTTCTTCTCAGGGAAGCGGAAATCGCTGCAAATATGGAAGGGGTCCCTAATGCACTTTGAGAGGGGGAGACGGACTTTTATTGCGGTAGATGCTTGGGTTGGTAGGCGCCGCATTGGAAATCGTTCGGGTCATCTTCCTGATCCATCCTGTTCAGGGTGCACAGGATATTCTCTGTATTTCCGGACTGACGGCAGAGGTCGCAGTCCGGAGAGTGATCCGGATGATCATCCCTGACACAAGTTGGACAAATATCCTTCCAGGTCACCTTTTTATGAGTTTTAGATGGGGCTGCTGATTTTTTTGTCTTAGTCTTTACCATCGGCTTTTCTCTCTCCGAGGTTCGGATCTCTGGGGACACCCCTCACTCATTGGACTCCAGTTTCTCGAAAAGGTTTGACCATTTCCCTTTGCCTGTATGTTGGCTATAAATCATCTCGATGTAGTTCCGGTTTCCTAGGATACCGCCCGAGGAAGACCGGATTGATTTGATGATCCTCAGGATGGCTGTGGCCTTCAAACTCTCCCCAAGATTTCTGGCTTTTCTATCCACTTCATGAAATTTCTCAAAGATCACTTTCTCGATCCCATTCTCCGCTCCCAAGACAGGGAGTTTCCCGGTCTGGAAGGCATAAATCTTTTTCAGGGACTCATGGAGGTGATCATCGTTAACCTCTCGATTATGATAAAACTGGTCAACAAAGAACCTCTCCATGGACGTAACAAAGGGGATAACCTCTTCCATCTGGAATACGTCTTTGGATTCCGCGTGAAGATCTGCGTTGATCTTTCGTGTGATATCCCGATCCAACTGATACTCGGTCCCCTTCATCAAATAGTGACAGGACGTGGGACATTCGATGTCTTTCTGTCTCTTGGTTCCACAGCACAAGGAACAGACGTTACCATTGACCGCCGGACAGAATCGGTTGCCCTTCCGGTCTCCACACGTCACACATTTTGCCATGCAAACTTTCCTTCCTTACATCTGATGAGATTGTTTTCGTCCGTCTGGAGAGAGTCAAGGATAGAAATAGAATCCCGTCCCCGATTCCTCTCTAAATTCTGCAGCCACTGGCTGCAGAATTGTGGATTCCCAGGGTGATGTTTCAAGTTTCCCTCTGGCTGTGTTGGATTACTAGACCTGACTCTACAGGCACTGCCTGAAGAATGTGAGGTCCTTGTAGGTGGGGTGCAAGTATACAAGAAACCCTTAAGACTACCGCAATCAAGGGGAAGCGCAACCATTTTTTCGTTACAGCTTATCTCGCTGTATGCGTCTTTCTATTACTTCACTCGATACGACAAATTGTTTCGCCAACCAACTGGCAATGTATTGTTGTCCTGGTGGCGCAATGTGCTTTCCCTTAACAATCCCTGTACCCCTTGCCAACTCTATTGCCTCATTATATTTGAGTCTCAGCGCTTTTGGCGGGACCAGAATCAATCCGGCAAATTGATAGGCTTGCCATTCTATTGTCCCGTAATCTCGCGCAGAAATAGATTGAGCGAACTCTTTCCACTCACCTACCCCGCTGAAGGCGTGCCGGCGGAAAAAGTCTCTGTGAAGGACAACGTGGCCAATTTCATGAGCGAGCGTAAATCTGTATCGGCCAAGGCGACTTTCTTGCACAAAAGCGTCTACACTGATGGTAGTTAGATCACTTGAAATAAAACCATCTATTTCGAAAGCCCGATGGAGCCCATGGAGGGGAACAATATCGATCCGAAACTGGAATTCGATGATCTCTTCGATTGGAACCGGCAAAGAAAGCGAAGGGTGATATTTTTTGAGAAATTCTTCAGCCCGCCGACTAATTTCCCTTGTTGAGTAATCTCGTATAGGGGGCGATAAGGTCACTTCAACCTTTCCTTATTGTCTCTATAAGTTCATCAAGTTTTTTTTCTGGCACCTTTTCACCCCGCAGAGTCCTGAACAAGACGGGTAATTTCTTTACTAACCTATCGTCGGCCAAGATTTCTTCTGGAATTTGACCTCGGCTTGCTGCCGCCAAATCGAAGAATTCGTACCAAACGCTGCTCCCTTTCCGGAGACCCAGTGCTTGGGCATATTGCTCCAATTTTTCCTTGGATTGAGGCGGGGGCAACAAGCCTCGCTCGAGTTTGCTGATGTTCCCCGGGTCAAAGCCCGACGTCTCACAGAACTGACGAAGTGTCAATCGACGCTTTATCCTCAGTTCTTTGAAATAACTCCCGAAAATTCTTCCTTTCATATGACCCCTCCCCCAACGCATCAGGTGTTGTAATTATTTTACAACAATCCAACGAACGAATCAAGCAATATTTTTCATTGATTTATTGCACTGGGAATTCCCTGTAAACTAAGGATTACTAAACATTTGCCAGACAGTGTCTAGCTTTTTCCGACCCCGAATTCATCACACACTGCCTGATGTTTTTGACCCGACTTCCTCAATCGGCCAATCCACTTACTTTTCAACGTTCACCGATCCCAATGGGTTTCTTTCTGTTGCCTCAGGTCTTCTGCAATTAACCGGAACTGTTCCAAGGCCGTTTCGAGATCATTTGCAATCTCTTGCGCAAGGACTCCGGGATCGGGAAGACTGCCGGATTCCTCAAGATTTGTGCCTTAATAAGCCCGCTGCCTGCCTTCATGGTTCTTCTCAGACCAAGTGAGTCTGCCGCGGCGGTGCTTTACAGGATTACGAAGCGGGTTGTGTCCTAATTCAGAATTGATTGAGGTGAAAGATACTTATTAAATGCTCATAGATTCTGTAAGGTATCGTTTGATGCGTTCACGGTTTGTGCCCAGACTAGAAAACTGCTTTTCACAAACATCGCTGAAGCGGGCAAGAACTTTGCGGTTAATCTCCTCTTGATCCTCAAAAATAGCAAGGGAGCGAAAAGAGAGGCCCCATCTTTCATGTTGAAGTAAAGTAATCATTGCATCCCGTGTCTTGTCGTCGTTGGGTACTGCAAAAACATATTGCGGCCTAGGCACACCATTAATCCGACAATCAATTGTGTACTTGCCTTCTGGGTCATATTTAGGATCATACCAATCAAATTCGCGTCGATTTGCAGGAACCGTTTCTTCCACAAATGTTCTGAAGTCCTCCATAAATGTTGAGCGAATCCGTTCTCGAGAAAGATAGGTGACATCCGTAATCCTCAATAGTGCTTGGACAAAACTGTATAGCGCATCGCCGTATCGGTCTTGGCTGACAGGGATGAGGAGTTCTCCTCCCCGATCCAGAACTCCAAATACCGAAAGTGCATTTGCAATGATCTTCTGCCTCGTCCCCCGTTGGAGATCTTTCTCTTCCAGATCGTAGGTTAGGTGCATATAGGTGTAACCTTCGTCAGAAAGCATCCACTTACCATTATCTGTTTTCAAAATGATGGAAAGATGATCACCATCTTCGAACATAAAAGGGGTAAACACTCTATAACGATTGATTCCTTCGGAGGCAAGACGAAGCTTCTCACAAACTTTGTCCTTGAAATCGCGCTCTATGATTTCCGGCGTCATCCTTCTTATCTCTATGAACTCTGGGTTCCCAAATTTATTTCCTTCATCAAGAGTGTGGAAAAATCGGTGGGAGAGATAAATCGCAAGACTCAATATTAGAATAACTTTTTATTCTTGAGGAATTCGTTATAATCAGCACCAGTCATTGGGCATTTCAACAAGTCGGCCAATTGACTCAATGTATCCAGTCGCAGTTGTTTCCTCATTTGTTTGAGGAGGTTGTCTCCGTAGGCCTTATAATGACTTCCATGCGAAGTATAGGTGAAAACTCCTGACTTCTTGCCTTCTACCTCGTGATAGAAGTAGCGATGATGAGAATCCTCTCTTGTAAACCCTTTTAGAACTAAGGATGACTCAATCTCACTTCGGTCAATCTGCAAGGCTATTCCTCAGACAAAAGGTTTTCGTAGACTCTCTTCAATCTTATCGCATCTCCGGCAACCTGAGACCGATCCAACTTTCTGTAGTATTCGTAGAAATGAATTATGTGCCCTCCAAGATCTTTGATGGCTTCTTCTGGTGATATACCTGTTCCGTATAAGAGAAGGGTATCGTTCTCAGCAAAAAAAAGATCTTCGTCGAAGTATATACGAACAGCGATAGGTTTGACCGTCCTAAATGTTTTCCCAGGAATTCCAACTGACCAAAGGGGTAACATCAGTTTCTGAGAAGGAAGAGAACGGAGTAATTCTTCAGCCACAATTTCCTTACCTGTATCAATTTTAACTTCAGAGTGCTTATAACTCTGTGGTAAGTATTCTTGTTTTTCTTCTCTCACCTGATAGCTATCAAAGGTCATACCACTTCTCCCTTCAAAAAACTACGATATTCATCGGTTATTAATTCTTCAAACACCCGTTTTGTATGGGCATGACTCTCCTCTATGTATTCTTCCACAGAACTTATCGACAAATCCTTATCCTTTGCATAGTCAAAGTCCAGAAGAATGGCTTCATGGGACTGGTCTATCGATATAATCGATTCAATTTTCGTTGTAATAGCCCCTCCTCCTGTTTTTGATATGAATACAAGGCTGAGATTTTCAAAATTCTTCGGAAAAACCTCAGGAAGATCCATTCTTACTTTAAGGAACCGATTCACAGGAATCAACCCAGATTCCCTTGAAAAAGGGATTATATTGATGTACCGCAAACCTGACCTATTCAATTTCCGGATTCTGTATACCTGTCCGAAATCGCTGACCCACTTCAGTACGTCTTTTTTAAATTGAGCATAACCTTTATACTCACGAACATAATATGCAAACTTGTTTATTGCGATCCTCATTCCTGATTTCTTATCCGTGCTTTCAAATCGGTAGGGCTCTAAAGCCGGGAATCCTCCTGCTTTGATAGAAGGAACTAAAACATCTGGAAAATCCCTTCTTATATTCTCATAAAAAATATCCCTGCTGCACTCAATCCTCGGTTCACCGGGAAACCTTATTTCAAATACAATCTCTACAAGGGGTGAGTTCGAGTAGATATCTTTGGTTTCCGGCATGAGCTTGTTCTCCTCATGAATCTTATACCACTTTTTGTAATTCTTTTAAATAGTTTCAAAAGTCAAAGGAGGCGACCAGGAATTACCGGCTTTTGGAGGCCGATATCTCAGATTTTTGCCGTCGCTTATTGAGAGAAGATGTTTCTTGGGCGCCCTTCCCCTTTTGTTCGGACCTAATACGCGCCAGGAGAACAGAGGCAGGCTCATAGGAGCGGCCTTCGCGGCGGGCGAGTTCGGCTTCGGTTGGGACAAGTTCACCTCGGAAAGCTTTGACAAGGATTGCCTGCGTAAGTTTTTCTGCCCTCACTTTAGCTGCTTCAACCCGCTTCTCAACAGCATCAGCCAATTTGAACATTGCTTCAACTCGGCGTACGACTTCATGTTGCTCGGTCAGAGGAGGAACAGGAACAACCATGGGTCGTATGTCATCAAGATTAAAGTTTGCGCGAGCAACGTCTGCCTTGCTCTCATGAATGTGTTCTTGCGTGTGGGGTGATATGAAATAATAGATCAGGAATTTATTAATCATTCCTTCTGGGACTAATCGAATAATGGCAACTGCCTGATTACAGTTGGCACCTTCGGTGCCTTCCGTCGCAATTGAAGATCGTCCAACGGAGGCACCGACCAAATTTAAGAGTACGTCTCCGTGACGGATGATGGAGTTCTTGTGTGAATCATTGAATATTGGGGGGAGATAAGCCATATCAGTCAAATCAAGATTTCCCCACAAAACGTTTTGACTTCGGATAAAAGGGACACCTGTACTTGAGTAATCGAATCCTTGCCACTTAGGAGAGGTTCCCTTTGTAACTAAAAGAGTCAACTGATCTACAGTAGCCAAACACCAAGTATCTGGTATCTCAAATGCCAGTTTGTATGCGGCCTTAAGGGGTTCTTTGTAACGTGCCCGGAAACCGTCTTTTTCCCTAATTTCCAATTGTATTCGTCGACGATTAAGTATTTTTAAAATCAAATCCTTGGCGTTTTCCTTCCGGTTATCATCCTGCCAGTCGGCGGTGAGGCGGCCGGAGCAGGCGGCGGTAAGGACGGCCTGACGGAAACGTTTTAGGATCACCTGCACTTTACCCAAACGTTCTCGCACTTTATTGACCCGTGCGAGCAACTCCTCAACCTTTTCCACAATCCGCTTCTGCTCTGCAAGAGGTGCTAAGGGGATTCTTAAAGACCGAATCTGAGCAAGGTTAACTCTAGGTCTTGTTGTGCCTTTAATATGCTGGAACAGTTGTTCACTAACAAGATCAGAGTTTATGCTATATGCAAGATAGGGGATAGAACAAAATTCATGGTCCAATCTAAGCCTGACAATATCGGCAACGACTATTCCTGGTCCAAAGTGTTTAGGTACAATGCAAGCTTTGCCCAGAGGATCACCTAGCTTCGTTATGACGATATCGCCTGGATGGAAATTATGGCGTTTCAGGTCCGCCGCTTTTTGGGGTCTGATAAAACGGATATTCTTTTCGATGAATCTGTTTCGCTCGACGTTCTGCAAACGAACAATTGGAACACCTTTCTCAACGTATTCAGACGCCTTCAGATCTGATCCAAATGGACCGTCAACGATATCTGACTTCGGCATATTCACGATATCTGTAAGCGCAACCCAACACCATCCCTCAGGGAGATCATTGACGTCTTCTTTGGAAGATTCCTGAAGCTCTTTAGTATTCATTCTGCCTTCTTAACACTCTGGAATTTATCTGAGTTATTACCGTTCTCCAACAGTCCTAGAATACTATTCAGCTCCTCAACCGCACTCTCCAACTCGGAAATGGCATCGGCGGCCAATTCTTCTGGTTCCGGCAATTCGTCTGCATCCTCGAGCGATTCATCCTTGAGCCATTTTAGGCTGTCGATTTTGAAGTCGCGCTCTTTTACCTCGGTGATAGTAAAGGAACGCCAGCGGTCCTCTTTGGAATCCTTTGGATCACGTTTGGCGTGGCCGTTCGGGTGAGAACCATAGCAGGTTTCGAATTCCACCAAGTATTGCGGCGTCAGAGGACGATCCTTCTTAGTGATCCTTGGGACGTTGGTCCTGGCATCGTAGATCCAGACCTTCTCGGTTGGGTCCCCTTTGGTGAAGAAGATGACGTTGGTCTTGGTGCCAGGGCTATACGGGGTAAAGGTGCCATTGGGCAAGCGCAGGACAGTGTGAAGATTACAATCCTCGGTGAGAATCTTGAACACATCACCGGCTTGATCGGCAAAGAGAACATTGTCGGGCACCACGATGCCGGCACGGCCACCTGGTTTCAGAATACTCATTACGTGCTGAACAAAATTGAGTTGTTTGTTGCTTGTGGCGACGGTAAAGTCGTCCCGGTTGGGTGCCTGGTTTGCTCCCTTGGTCCCAAAGGGAGGATTAGTCATAACGCAGTCATAACCTCCTGCCTTGAAAACCTTTTTGGGTTCATAAATGGCATCCCCTAAGTAAATGTTGGCCTGGATACCGTGGAGGTAAAGGTTCATCAAGGCCAGTCTCCTTGGTCGAGGGACAAGTTCAGTCCCAGAATAGGTAGAGGTCAGAATACGTTTCGCCTCTTCACGTTCAAGACCACCTTTCGTTTTCCCCATCAGCCATTCATAGGCACAGACCAAAAACCCTCCAGTGCCGGCTGCCGGGTCGTGGATGGTAAAATCTTTCGCTTTGCGGGGATCGGGTTTCATGCAGCGGACAATAGATTGAATCAGAATGCGTGGCGTAAAATACTGTCCGGCTCCTTTCTTTCCTTCTGAGGCTGATTTTTCCAGCAACCCTTCGTAGGCCGCAGCTTTTACATCAACATTAAGGGATGTCCATTCAATTTCGTCTATCAGATTGATCAGGCGTTTTAGGTTGACCGGGTTACTAAATCGGGATAAAGCTCCTGCATAGATGGCTCCCAACATGCCTGGCTGCTTTCCTAATTCTCTCAGAGTAGCTGCGTAGTGATCCGTTAGATCTATGCTGGATTTTTCCCTTAGGACTGCCCACGCATATTCCGAGGGTATTGGTTGCCCCTTCTCCTCGATCATCTTCAGAAAAAGAAGATAGGTCAACTGTTCGATGTAATCACCATAGTCGATTCCATCATGCCGCAAGGTGTGACAGAATCCCCAGAGTTTACCTACAACGTCGGTCATTTGTCCTGTTGTCCCTCACCCTACCCCTCTCCCGCCAGGGGCGATGGGTATTATTAAGCCGCGATGGCTTCGTTGATATCGTGGATAAGCTTCTCTAATCCACCCCCAAAGATCTTATCCAACTTGCCCCACGAAGCTCCTTCGCGGGTAAAAATTGGAAGCGTATCGATGTCTTGCCTTTCCATCAATAGGTTCTCAATAAGGTGCCTTCTGATCAGATCAAGCCATCTATTCTGTTCTTCCGTAAAGGAGCGCCCAGATTTGACCTTCATCAAAGCCTTATCCACCCTTCGTTCTACAGTAAGCAATTCACTGCCCTGAGCTGCATGGCGGATGATCGAAATGATATCAGCTAGTTCCTGGTTATGGGCACGCCGAAGATTCTTCTCATTAAACTTGTCCACCAGGTAATCTGGTTGAGTGGACAATTTCTCCCTGAGGGCCCTTAACTGACTAGTATCGAATTCCTTGGGCCTCTTCAAAAGGATTTCGAGAGCCTCGATATGTTCAGGATTCGCCTTTACGAATTTTTCAAATTCTTGCAAGTAGTCTTGTGGTCCGAGCTCTCTGCCATCTTTGGCTCTGAAAATGACTCTGGAGTAAACCTGATCCTCGGCTGTATCAGCTCGTACGAAGGTTCTCCGGGATCGCGGATATTTTTCGCAAAAATCAATGAAGGTATTGCTCTCCAAGAGCCTGATGGTTTCGCCCCAATTTTCCTCCATTCGCTGAGGCAGGGTCTTGGCAAATTCGACCAAATCGCAATTGAGGATATACTCGAACTGCCGCCTTCCTTCCTCGGTGATGTTCTTGGATATCCGATGAAGCCTTTTTGATAGAACGCGGATATTGTACTCACGATCCTGATTGTTCGCGATAGCCCGGACGATCTCACGAATGGATCTGGCTGCCTTCAAGGGAGTTTCCGCTGTAATACCGGTTGTCTTTCGGAAATACTCCAGGAGAGTGCCATTAAAACAATCAAAGACCGTGAAATGAGTTTTATGGATGTCTGGACAAAGCCGGGTGCCCCGTCCCATCATCTGTTCAAAAAGAATTCTCGACTGAACAGGCCGCAAGAAAACAATGTTCTCTATCCTTGGCACATCCACGCCCGTGGAAAGCATGTCGACCGTGACGACAATTCCCGGATTTTGACGATTTCTGAACTCGCGTATCTTCTGGAGGGGGCGATCCACCGAAGGGCTTCCGGTGATTTTCTGGACAAAATCGTCTCCACGATTGAACTTTTCTCTCAAGATTTCAACTAACTGATCACAGTGTGAGATGTGAGCAATATCATTCTGGGCAAAGATCAGGGTTTTGGGGAAATGGCCGATTTGCTGTTCCTGATCCAGGAGATACTTCTTAATCTCCTCGACAATCTTTCTGTTTCTATCAGGGGCTGTCCAGTCAATCTCTGTCGTGGGGGCAGGAAGTTCTCTTTCATCTTCGAGAACCTCGAAGACAAGCTGCCCGGTCTGGGTATTTACCAGCCCCACCTCTTCCCCTTCTTTAAGGAAGGCCCCTCGGAGCGTAATGTCCGATTGGATTGCGACGGCGTCATAATCAACCAGATAGCCCTCACGAACACCCCGTTCATAATCATAACGATAAACAATCTCTCTAAAATATGCCTTGGTATGAAGAGCAGGCGTTGCCGTCAAGCCGATCTTGATGCCATCGAAGTGATTCAAGACCTCACGCCATTCGCTTTCCTCCTGGGCAGTATACCCTCGGTGACACTCATCAGCAATGATGGCATCGAAGGCATGGATGGGGATATCTAGCTTTGAAGCATCAGAATCATCATCCTGATCCCCTGATGCAGAAAACATATCTTCATATCCAAAAAGATTTATCCTCATCCGTTGTATGGTGGAGATATAAACAAAACTGTCCCGAGCATTTGGATTGGTCAAATACTCGCCTGGAAGAATCTTAGGATCGAATTTCACATCATCATCGAGGTCCTCCCTCCGCAGTTTTTGGCTGTAAACTTCATAGCATTGGTCAAACTTCAAACCTGGTTCAGCTTCAAAACTTGCGGCAGTTGTAACCGCCTGAGCGGCGAGAGCTCTTCGATCGACCAGGAACAGGATGCGTTTGGCAAAACCAGACTTCATTAGACGATAGATCAGATTGAAAATTGTGAAAGTCTTCCCCGTCCCTGTCGCCATCGCAACCATCATGTGGCGTTTGCGCGCGAGGATGGCCTGTTCCATGGCTTCTACTGCCTCAATCTGAAAAGGCCACAAATGTCTATTATCTGTTTCATGCTGTTTAAGCCATGCTATGGAAGTTCCTTCATTTCTGCTCAACATCTCCAAGAGAGCTTGAGGGGTGTGAAATGCGGTAACCTCCCTTGATAGATTCAGTGGATCTCTCAAGTCTTGGAACCAGATTATTTTCCCGTTGGTTGAGTAGAGAAAAGGAAGGCGATAATCGCCAAAGGAGTGAGGGCCTCCTTCAAACCCCTTTGCATACCTCTTGGCCTGTTGAAGGACGTTCTGTGGTCCAACTCGCAGCTTCTTTCCCTCAACACAAGCCAATGGCATTCCCTTAGAAAAAAGGATGTAGTCAGCAGGGCCATTCTGTGTTGGGTATTCTTCGACGGAGCCGTGGTTACATTTGATACCATGATGAAAAGCTACGATGGGGCCCCATCCAGCGCTTCTCAGCGCCTTGTCAATGAAAGCATGCCTCGTTTTTGCTTCACTGATGTCAGAAGCGTCCATGACTATCAAACTCTCCGCTCCCGCCTCTCTGCTAAAGGGGGAAAACCCCGTTACAGGATCTTTTCCTGGACCATGCTGAGGACCTTATCTCTAGCGACGACAATATGGTCCAGAATTTGAACGCCTAGCATTTCAGCAACTTTCTTAAGGTCACGAGATATTGTTGTATCATCCTGGCTGGGAGCAGGATCACCGCTCGGGTGATTATGAACCAGAATTACTGCTGAGGCTGATTCCTTTATAGCCGGTTTAAAGACCTCACGAGGGTGAACCAGACTTTTATTTGAAAGTCCCACAGTAACCTGCTGTGTTCTGATGACATTGTGCTTTTCATCAAGCAGAACAATATGAAACTCTTCCTGCGTAGCTTCTCTCCCCAGTCTTGAGAACTGCCGTTTGCAGTATGCGACGGCATCGGAGGTGTTTCGAATCTTGTAAGGAGTGAAGGATCCGGTGACTTTTTGAGTCGCCAGCCTTTTTCCCAATTCAAGACCCGCCATGACTTGGCAATAGGCCGTCTCTCCTATGGCTTTGCTAACCTGCTTGAGTTCTCCTCTCGCTTGCAGAGACAGTCTTTCAAGATTATTGCCAAAACGGGAAGCCAGCTTTTCTCCGGCCTGAACAGCAGATTCGCCACGGAGGCCGGACCGAATCAGAATAGCGAGCAGTT
>Ga0315282_10006755_pt1 | contig 19059 bp, 19 predicted proteins | sample YL17G07_20_MG_FD_203693 | JGI IMG/M metagenome (GOLD analysis project Ga0315282, IMG submission 203693) | Sediment microbial communities from Yellowstone Lake, YNP, Wyoming, USA - YL17G07_20 | ecosystem: Environmental > Aquatic > Freshwater > Lake > Sediment | place: USA: Wyoming | collected... | reverse complement strand
ACTCTCAGCGTATACTTCTGTCAAGGCGTGTTCCTCCTTACCTCAAGCTTTCCACTTGAACCTTATAAGAAGGGATACGCCTGCCCTCTACCTAGCCCAATCTACACACAACAGCGTACGCTACCAGGCCATGCAGGTCCTTGCAAAAACCCTGGCGGCGTGGTATACTATCGTGGGTTATAAAGGTGCAGTCAAAGAGTGGGTCGCACGCCCACTCTTTTATCGTTTGAGCGAGTTCGGGAGAAAGGTGCAATGAACCAGGACTTCCTAGAGGCGCTCCGGCAGATAGAGAAGGAGAAGGAGATACCGCTCGAGGTGCTCCTGACTACTATCGAATCGGCGCTCGAAACGGCATATAAGAAGAACTTCGCCGCCACCGGGGATATCAGGGTCAGAGTGACCTCGTCGAAGTCCGGCTTCAAAGTCTACTGCCAGAAGGATGTAGCAGAGGAAGTCAAGAACGATCATACGGAGATCAGCCTCGCGGAGGCTCTGAAGCACGATCCTGATGCGACTGTTGGCAGCTCGATCGAGATCGAAGTGACGCCGGAGAACTTCGGACGCATCGCTGCCCAGACGGCCAAGCAGGTCGTCGTGCAGCGGATTCGGGAGGCCGAGCGTGAGCGGGTCTACGAGGAGTACGGCGACCGCGTGGGCGAGGTCGTCACCGGCACGGTCCAGCGCAGGGAGCAGCGGAACGTTTTCATCAACCTCGGCAAGGTCGAGGCCCTGCTGCCGCCCGCCGAGCAGGTTAGCACCGAGCCTTACAGGTTCGGCGATAGGCTCAAAGTCTATCTGCTCGAGGTCCGGCGCACTCCCCGAGGCCCTCAGGTCATCGTCTCCCGGACTCACCCGACGCTCATCCGAAGGCTCTTCGAGCTTGAGGTTCCCGAGATCGCGGAGGGCATCGTTACGATGAAGTCCGTCGCCCGAGAGGCCGGCGCCAGGACCAAAATGGCTGTCGCGTCGAGCGACGAGAAGGTCGATCCGGTTGGCGCCTGTGTCGGATACCGCGGCAGCCGCGTGCAGGCTGTCGTGAACGAGCTATATGATGAGAGGATAGACATTGTCCGCTGGCATCCCGAGACAACCAGGTATATTGCTGAGAGCCTTAGCCCGGCCAAGACAGTGTCTGTCACGGTTGACGAAGAGACCAAGACCGCGCTGGTCGTGGTGCCGGACAATCAGCTCTCGCTCGCGATCGGCAAGTCCGGCCAGAACGTGCGGCTGGCCGCTAGGTTGACAGGCTGGCGGATAGACATACGGAGTGAAGCGCAGCTCGCGAAAGCTGTGCTCACCGCCGAGCCGGAGCAGGTGCAGGAACCGGAACCGGAGACGGAGAAGGAGCCCGAGCCGGAGGTGGTCGCCTCCCTGGACGGCGCCGAACCTGACTCAGAGGACCATTCCTTGCTCGACATACCAACCCCGGACCAGGCCGCGGAGGGCGAGACCGCGTGATCTCAGATTTGAGGTCTCAGATTTCAGACTAAGGACAAGCAAGCACAAATCTGAAATCTCAAATCCGAAATCTGAAATCAGCTATGGTGAGCGGAAAGAAGCGACCGATACGCACCTGCGTGGCGTGCCGGTCGTCAGATGAGAAGACGGATTTGCTCCGCGTAGTGCGAACGGCGGCTGGCGAGCTGCTGATCGACCGAACGGGTAAGAAGCCCGGCCGCGGCGCCTACGTGTGCCGCAGCGCCGCGTGTGTTGCTGCGGCGGTAAAGAAGAAGAGTTTTGAGCGGGCACTGCGCACGCCAGCGCCCGCCGAATTGGCACAGGAACTGATGCGGGCCGTGCAGGAGAAAGAGAACGCGGACTCATAGGCGACAGGGAAGAGATATGGAACACTGAAACAAGAGCGAGAACCGCCTGCAGCGTGCAGGCCCAAGCGCGGACGCTCCCGCGCTCCCAGTGCTCCCATCGGCGGCTAGCCGCCAACTTCCCCTCGTTTTGCCGCCTTCCCGGTCGGCGCTCCCTTTCGCTCATGGTGTCAGGTGCCAGGTCTTGGGTGCTCGGTGGAGGCGGCCAACTGGACTCGACCCGACGTGGCCGACTCCTCCCGACCGACACCTAACACCTTGCGCCCATCGCCCGCCACATGAGGTGAGAAAGACTCTATGAAGAACATCAAGGTTTCCGATCTCGCAAAGGAAATAGGCATTGGCGCCGGCGCCCTGCTCACCACGCTGAAGGATCTTGGCGTGGAAGTAGACGGCCCAACGAGCACAGTGGATCAGGGAACGGCTGAGCTCGTCAAGGACATCATAAGCCAGGACAGCAGCCGCGCCATCGAGGTCGCCCAGTCCATTTCCGTCCGCGAGCTTGCGGAAGCGATGCATACGAGCGCCGGGGACGTCCAGAAGCGGCTTGTCGAGATGGGCGTACTCGCGAGCCTGAACCAGCAGATAGGCGCGGACGTCGCGGGCAAGGTGGCCGAGAAGTTTGGATATCGGGTGCAGGTTGCGAAGAAGGAGCACCGCGAGCCGCCGAAGACCGCAGTGGCCCCCAAGCCGAAGCCCAAGCACGCAGGCAAGACCGTGCCCAAGCCCCCGGTCGTCGTCGTCATGGGCCACGTGGACCACGGCAAGACGACGCTGCTGGACAAGATCCGTCAGACCAACGTCATCGCCGGCGAGTTCGGCGGCATCACCCAACACATCGGCGCTTACCAGGTCGAGGTAGACGGTAGGAAGATCACTTTCCTCGACACGCCGGGCCACGAGGCGTTCACGGCTATGCGCGCTCGCGGGGCGAGCATCACGGACATCGCCGTCCTCGTGGTTGCTGCCGACGACTCCGTAATGCCGCAGACCGTCGAGGCCATCAACCACGCCCGCGCAGCCAACGTACCCATCATTGTCGCCATCAACAAGATCGACAAGCCGGAGGCCAACATCGAGCGCACGAAGCAGCAGCTCTCCGAACACGGCCTGGTCCCGGAAGACTGGGGCGGGGATACGATCACGGTCGAGATATCCGCCAAGCAGGGGACGCACATAGAAGAGCTGCTCGAGATGATCCTGCTCGTCGCCGATATGCAGGAGCTTTCCGCTTCCGCCTCGGCAAAGGATGTCGAGGGCACGATCGTCGAGGCGAAGATCGACCGCGGGAAGGGGCCTGTCGCGACCGTTCTGGTGCAGAAGGGAACCCTCAAGGTGGGGACTCCGGTTGTTGCCGGCGCAGCTTACGGCAAGGTGAAGGCGATGCTCGACGAGAATGCTGAGCGCGTGTTCAAGGCCGGCCCGGCCACGCCGGTCGAGATACTCGGCCTCTCCCAGCCGCCGCTTGCGGGGGATGTTCTTGTCTCCGTCAAGGACGAGAAAGAAGGGCGGCACGTAGCCGAAGGGCGACGCCGCGAGGCCCGCGAGCAGAGGATAGCCGCTGAGACACGACTCACTCTCGAAGACCTCTACAGGCAGGTTAGAGAAGGCCGGGTCAAGGACCTGAATATCATCCTAAAGGCCGACGTCCAGGGCTCCGAAGAGGCCGTCCGGCAGTCCCTCGAACGGATCGAGCACGAGGAGGTCCGCGTGAAGATCATCCACAGCGCCGTCGGCAGCGTTACCGAATCCGATATCCTGCTCGCCGCCGCCTCGAATGCTATCGTTATCGGTTTCAACGTCAAGATCGAGCCACGGGCCGAGGAGATGGCCGAGGCCGAGCACGTCGAGGTCAGAACCTACAACGTCATCTACGAGCTGATAAACGACGTTCGGGCCGCGATGGGTGGGCTGCTCGAGCCGATCTACGAGGAAGTCCATCTCGGCGTTGCCGAAGTCCGCGCGACATTCCGGGTTCCGAAAGTCGGTACGGTTGCCGGCTGCTATGTTACCGAGGGACGCGTGACCAGAGGCGCCGGCCTGCGCGTCCGACGTAATGGCGAGGTCGTCCACGAGGGCAAGGTCGACGGCCTCAAGCACCTCAAGGAGGATGTGCGGGAGATGGCTGCCGGTTTCGAATGCGGAATCTCTGTCCAGGGCTTCAGTGACTTCCAGATCGGCGACACCATCGAAGTCTACACCACCCGCCGCGTCGCGCGAGCGGTGTGAGAGGAGGGTCAGGGAGCGGCGGCCAGGGGCCTGGTGACTGTTTAGGAATCTACCGCAACCCGGCCATCCTGAGCCTGTCGAAGGATGAGACGGGTTGCGCGGTCGGGGCTGTACTACTGAACCCTGAACAGTCACGGGGGGATGCGCCCATACCCGACCCCTATCGCCTAAATCCTACATGGTCATCGGCATTCTTACTCTCGCCCTGGCCATTCCCGGGGCGAACTCGCTGAAGGACAAGAGGCAGGTGCTCCAGAGCCTGCTGGAAGGCGTCAGGCGGAAGTTCAACGTCTCAGCCGCTGAGATAGACGACAACGACACCTGGCGCCGCGCAACTGTTGGCATCGCCTGTCTCTCGAACCACCGTGCCATGGCAAACCGGATGCTCGACAAGGTCGTGGACTACGTCGACTCCAACCCTCTCATCTCGCTTGTGTCGGTGGAGATGGAATTCGTGTAGCGAGAGGAAGGACAGGAGGGAGAGGTGAGAGACGAACGGGAAGAGGGCCGCGCACGCGCTTTCCCTCTTCACACCCCCCGTCCTGTCCTGGTAATCCCAGTGACAACCCGCCAACAGAGAGTCAACGAGCAGCTAAAGGTCGAGATCAGCGAGATCATCCAGCGGGAGCTGAAGGATCCGAGGCTCGGCTTCATCACGATCACGGATGCCGAGGTCTCGCCGGACCTGCGCCGCGCCCGGGTATTCGTGAGTGTCATGGGCGACGAGCGGCAGCAGAGCGACAGCCTGAAGGCGCTGAAGAGTGCAGCAGGGTTCGTGCGCGGAGAACTCGGCAAGCGAATGAGGATGAGGATCATCCCGGAGATCGACTTCCGAATCGACACGTCGATCGAGCACGGCGCGCGCATCTTCGAGCTTCTGCAGCAGATCAAGAAAGATGATTCTGAAGAAGAGTGATATGAAGGCCGCCGTGCGGCTTATCCGGCGCGGAGAGAGCTTCGTCATCGCAGTCCACGTGCGCCCCGACCCCGATGCTATAGGCAGCGCGCTCGCGCTTGCGCGGGCGCTCAGGCAGCTTGGCAAGCGCGCGGTCGTCGTCTCGCAAGATGGCGTGCCCGAAACCTGCTCTTACCTTCCGGATTCCGGCACTGTTCTTATCAGTACCGGGGAGCCCACTTTCGACGTAGGGGTCATCTGCGACGCGGGCGATCTGGATCGGGTAGGCGCAGCCCGCGACGCACTCACCTCCGCTAAGTCTCTGCTGGTCATCGATCACCACCCGACGAACGGCGAGCAGCCGGCGCTCAGCGGGCTGCCGGTTGTTCGGCTCGTGGAAGAGTCTTGCGCGTCCAGCGCTGAGATCGTCTTCCTGCTCCTGAAGGAACTTGGGGTGAGTGTAGACTCGGAAATCGCCCGCCAGCTCATGGCCGGCATAGTGGGTGATACCGGTGCGTTCAGGTTCTCGAATGTCACCGGGTTCACGCTGTTTATCGCTGCTGCACTGGCCGGATCGGGCGCATCCCCTGCGGAGGCTGCCCGCGAGATCTACGAAAACCGGTCTACAGCCAACACCCGGCTGCTTGGAGCCGCCCTGCTCGCGGCCCAGACCGAGGACGACGGCACGATTGTCCGCTCCCGTATCACTCAGGACGATTTCTCCAGGTTCCAGGCATCGGACGCCGACACCGACAGCATCGTGAACCAGCTGACGGCGATCAGGGGCGTGAAGGTGGCGATCCTCTTCCACGAGCTGGCCGAGAACCGGGTTCGCGTCAGCCTGAGATCGAGAGACGGCATTGACGTGAACCAGATCGCGAGAACGTTCGGTGGGGGAGGGCACGCCGCGGCTGCGGGATGCACCATCGAGTCGAGTCTGGCTGAAGCCGAGAAGGCTGTGATTGCAGAGGTTCGGAAGTGGATGGCGTCCTCAATATAAACAAACCCGCCGGCCCCACATCCCACGATGTCGTCGTCAGAATCAGGCGGTTGCTCGGTGAGAAGCGTGTGGGCCACGCCGGGACACTGGACCCGCTTGCAACCGGCGTCCTCGTTGTCTGCGTAGGCAAAGCGACGCGTATAGTCGAGTACCTGGTTACGGAGCAGAAGGAATACCTCGCGGAGATGGTCCTGGGCCGGACGACGACAACCCAGGACGCCGCCGGCGAGGAGACGTCCACCGCCGACACCTCCCACATCACTCGTGAGATGGTCGAAGCCGTCCTGCCCAGGTTCACAGGCCGCATCCTCCAGACACCGCCGATGGTCTCCGCGGTCAAGCATGAGGGTCGCCGGCTCTACGAGCTTGCCCGAAAGGACATAGAGGTCGAGCGCGAACCGCGCGAAATAACCATCTACCAGCTCGAGATCACCAGTTTCGGCCCCAACCCATCTTGCTCTCAACTCCCAACTCTCACCATCGGCCTGCGCGTCGTCTGCTCGAGCGGCACTTACATCCGAACGCTCTGCGCCGACATCGGCGCGGCTCTCGGCGTGGGCGGGTATATCCAGAGCCTCGTTCGGACCCGCGTCGGCAGGTTCGGTCTGGAGCACGCCGTGAACCTTGAGGCCCTTGAGCGGGCGGCTGCAGAGGGGCGGGTAGGGGAGTTGATGATCTCGATGGACGAAGCGCTGTCCCATCTTCCGGCAGTCACGGTCGATCGACTCCAGGCCGGACTCGTTGCTCGGGGCGGCGCGATCCCAGCTTCGGTCGCAGTGCCTGAAGGTACGCTCGTCCGTGTGCGCAGCAGCCGAGGCGATCTGATTGCCGTCGGACGAGCGCACCCGAGAGCAGGCGGGAGCGTTATCTCGCCCGAGAAGGTGTTCGTGGAGGCAGAGAGCCGGCAAGCAGCACCGGAGGCGGCGGTATGAGCTTCGTCAGTGGGCCGGAAGATGTCCCGGGGAGTCTTGTGCGGTCCGCGGTCAGCATCGGGATGTTCGACGGCGTGCACTTGGGCCACCGTGCCCTGCTCGCCGTGCTGAAAAGTGAGGCGGAGCGGATCGGCGGCCTCGCCGTTGTGCTCACCTTCGATGTCCATCCGCTGGAGGTGCTCGCGCCCGAAAGAGCGCCGCGCCGCATCAGCACGCTCGAACAGAAGGTGAAGCTGCTGAAGGAGGCAGGCGCAGGTCTCGTCGTCGTGGCGACCTTCGACCGCGCGCTTGCAGATCTGACCCCAGAGCAGTTCGTAGAACAGATCATAGTGGAGCGGCTTAGGGCTGCCGCGGTAGTTGTGGGTTCGAACTTCCGCTTTGGCCGGAAGCGGGCCGGCGACGTGGAGCGGCTCAGGGCCCTTGGGTCGGAGAAAGGTCTGCGAGTCGTGACCGTGGAGCCTGTAGCATTCCACGGCTCGCCGGTCAGCAGCACGCGGGTGCGGAACGCAGTCGAGCGCGGGGACGTCCACACCGCCTCCCAGCTCCTCGGCAGGCCGTTTCTGATGCTTGGCCGTGTAGTCCCGGGCCTCGGTCTTGGCCGCAAGCTCGGCTTCCCGACGGCGAACGTCGAAGTCGAACCCCGGCAGTTGGTCCCTCGCGACGGAGTCTACGCCGTACGCGCCCTTGTCGGCGGCCGGTCCCGCCCCGGCGCGTGCAGCATCGGCGTCAGTCCCACGCTCGACGGTGCGCGACGTACCATCGAGATCTACATAGACGGTTTCGAGGGCAGCATCTACGGGGCGGAGATTGGCGCCGCGTTCCACTCCAGACTCCGTGATGAAGTCAGGTTCGACAGCCTCGAGAACCTCGCCGCCCAGATCGCAAAGGACGTGGAAAAGGCCAGGGAGCTCGTTTGCTGCTCGCAGTAGGCACAGAGGGCGGCGCTTCTTCGAGGTCCGGGGCCGCAGCAGGCGGATCGCCCTATGCCCTGAGGTGGCCGACCCCATGAACCGCCGGCCGCTAGCTATGAACACGAAGCCTCCATGGTTTTTCGTATGCTTCGGGACAATCGTCCCGAAGCATACGAATCCACCGCACTCCGGCCATCCTGAGCTTGTCGAAGGATGAGACGGGTTGCGCGGTCGAGGCTGTACTACCGAAACCTGAACAGTCACGGTTTGTTTGACATGCGGCCTGTCCTGTGGTAGACTCTCCTATAACGTATGGAGGTAGGTACATTTGGCGCTTCTCAAGGAGCAAAAGGCTGAGATCATAAAGGACCACAAGACCCACGAAGCGGACACCGGCTCGCCGGAAGTGCAGATAGCCTTACTCACGACGCGCATCAACCAGCTCACCGACCATCTCAAGGAGCACAAGAAGGATCATCACTCCAGGCGAGGCCTTCTGATGATGGTCGGACAACGCAGGCGACTGCTCAACTACCTGCTGAAGATAGACATTAGCCGCTACCGTGCCATCGTGGCTAAGCTCGGCCTGAGAAGATAGGACAAATAACAGAATATGACGCAAAGAGTTGAACTCGAACTCGGCGGGCGCACGCTTGCCATTGAGACGGGGAAGGTAGCCGGCCAGGCGAATGGCTCCGTCCTGCTCAAGTGCGGCGACACCGTCGTCCTCGCTGCAGCCACTATGGGCGAAATGCCCAGAGAAGGCGTAGACTTCTTCCCTCTCACCTGTGACTACGAAGAAAGAAAGTACGCCGTAGGCAAGATCCCCGGCGGTTTTGTCAAACGCGGGGGACGCCCTTCCGAAAAAGCCGTGCTCACCTCACGGTTCATCGACCGCCCTCTAAGACCCCTGTTCCCATCAGGCATGCGCAACGAGGTGCAGGTCATTGCAATCCCACTTTCCATGGAGCCGGACTGCCCCTCGGACGTGCTCGCCATGGTCGCTGCATCGGCCGCTCTGACCGTGTCGGACATACCCTTCGATGGTCCGGTCGGCGCCGTTAGAGTCGGCCGGGTAGGCGGCGAGTTCGTCCTCAACCCATCGCTCGACCAGCAGGCGGCCTCCGAGCTAGACCTCGTCGTAGCTGGTACCAAGGAAGCTGTGACCATGCTCGAGGGAGGCGCGGACCAGCTCCCGGAAGACGTCATCTTCGACGCCATCAACTTTGGCTACGATGCCATAGTCAAGCTCTGCCGGCTTCAGGAAGAGCTTAGAGAGACGATGGGAACCGTCAAGGCCGAGGTCCCGCTGCACGAAATCGACCCCGAGGTCATGCAGGCTGCGCGCGAGACAGCGACCGACCAGATTGCACAGGCGATTCGCGAGCCTGATAAGGCCGCGCGCGAGACCGCCGTCGACGCGCTCAAGCTCGACGTAGTCGAACGCCTCGCCGAGCAGTTCCCCGAGCGGGAGCTCGAGATCGCAGAAGCGGCTGAAAAGGTTGTCAAGGAAGAGGTCCGCAAGCTCATTCTTGACCAGGGCGTCCGCGTGGACGGCCGCGCGCCGGATCAGATACGTGATATATGGTGCGATGTCGGGCTGCTGCCCAGAGTCCACGGCTCAGGCCTGTTCACCAGGGGCCAGACCCAGGTGCTGACCTCCGTCACTCTCGGCTCGCTCGACGATGCCCAGATCGTCGATACCCTGGAGGAAGATGGGGAGAAGCGTTACATGCACTTCTACAACTTCCTCCCGTTCTCGACGGGCGAGACCAGGCCGCTGCGCGCTCCCGGCCGCAGAGAGGTCGGCCACGGCGCGCTCGCTGAGCGCGCGCTGCGCTGTGTCGTTCCCGAACAGGAGGAGTTTCCGTATACTCTTCTCCTTACGTCCGAGGTCCTCGAGTCCAACGGCTCCACGTCGATGGCCAGCGTTTGCGGCTCGACGCTCGCTCTAATGGACGCCGGCGTCCAGATCAAAGCTCCGGTCGCCGGCATAGCCATGGGCCTCATGACCGATCGCGACCGCTACGTGGTTCTAAGCGACATCCTCGGAACCGAAGACTTCAGCGGCGATATGGATTTCAAGGTTGCAGGCTCCCGCAGCGGCGTCACTGCCATCCAGATGGACACGAAGATCAAGGGAATCCCGAACGAGGTGATCCGCGAAGCCATCAGCCGCGCCCGCGAAGGCCGGCTGCACATTCTGGACATCATGGAGCAGACCATTCCCGAGCCCAGGCCGGCGCTGTCCAGATACGCGCCGCGGGTGTTCGTCATCGAGATTCACCCCGACAAGATCGGCGACATCATCGGCCCAGGCGGCAAGATCATCAAGAAGATCGAGGCCGATACGGGCGCCAAGCTCGACATCGACCAGACCGGCCGCGTCTACATCACGGCCGTCGAGGCGGAGGGCGGGGAGCGCGCTCTCAAGATTGTCGAGGATCTCACGCGCGATGTGAAGCTCGGCGAGACGTACCTTGGCCGGGTCACGCGCGTCGAGAACTACGGTGCGTTCGTGGAAATCCTGCCGGGCCGGGAGGGGATGGTCCACATCTCTGAGATGGCCGCAGGCCGCGTAGGCCGAGTTGAGGACGTCGTTCGGGTCGGAGACGAGGTCTACGTCAAAGTCGTCCCGGGTGAGGAAGGCAAGATTCGGCTTTCGATGAAGGGACTGACTCAGAAACCTCGCCCCGGCGAGACGGAAGAGGAACTCGAGGCTCGCATGGCCGCCGCACAGATGCCACGCCCGGAAGGCGTCCGTGGTGGGCGCGGCTACCAGGGTGAGCGCGGCGGTGAGCGCGGCGGTGATCGCGGACGCGAGAGAGAACGCGGCCGAGGCCCCGCACACGACAGAGAACGCCGCGAGCACGGGCGGGAAAAAGGCCCGGGCGAGCCCAAGGCCTACTTCAGACCCAAACGATAGGTGCACAGAGGTGAGAAGTGGGAGGTGAGAACTGGGAGATGGAAAAGGCCATCTCTCATCTCCCACTTCTCACCTCACTTCTACCTATGGCTTTCAAGACATCGGTCAGTAAGACAACTCTCCCAAATGGCATCCGGGTGCTTTCCGAGTCGGTGCCCTATGTGGACTCGGTATCCGTCGGCGTGTGGGTCGATGTCGGATCGAGGGACGAGTCCGGGAGGACCAGAGGTGTCTCCCACTTCATCGAACACATGCTCTTCAAGGGCACCGAGCGCCGCACCGCCCGCCAGATCGCCGACGAGATGGACTCTATCGGCGGCCACCTGAACGCGTTTACCGACAAAGAGACTACCTGGTACTACGCCAAGGTGCTCGCGGAGCATCTGCCCACGGCTGTCGATATCCTGGCCGACATGCTGCTTCATTCGAAGCTCGACCGGGAGGAACTGGAACGCGAGAAGAACGTTGTCCTAGAGGAGATCAAGCGGCACGAGGACACTCCTGACGATCTTGTGCACGATGTCTTCGCCCAAACCCTCTGGCAGGGCCATCCGCTCGGTAACTCGGTTATCGGAACGGAGGACGCGGTCAAGGCATTCACCCAGCAGAGTGTTCGAGAGCATCTCAGGGGCTTCTACACACCCGACAACATGGCCGTCTCCGCCGCAGGCAACCTCGACCACGGCAGTCTGGTCGATCTTGTCGAGCAGAGATTCGGCGAGCTGTCCGGCTCCCATGTTCCCGACGACCCTACTCCTGTGACTTCCACAGGCGACTCCCGGCTTACCACAAAGCCGATCGAGCAGGTTCACTTCTGCATCGGCACACGAGGCTTCTCTCAGTATGACAGCGACAAGTACGTTCTCGCGGTGCTGGACGCGATGCTCGGCGGCGGGATGAGCTCCAGGCTCTTCCAGGAAATCCGTGAGAACCGCGGCCTCGCCTATGCCATAGGCTCTTATTCCGCTTCCTACCGCGAGGGCGGGATGTTCACCGTCTATGCCGGCACCAGCATGGACAACATGGACACGACCGTCGCTCTCATCAGGCAGGAGTTCGAGGCCGTCAAGACCAATAAGGTTGATGAGGAGGAGCTTCTCCGCGCGAAGAACCAGATCCGGGGCGCGCTCGTGCTGGGAATGGAGAGCATGTCCAACCGGATGAGTCGGATGGCCAACTCCGAGCTTTACTTCGGCCGGATCATCCCGGTTCAGGAGATCATAGACTCGGTTATGAGGGTCACCGCCGACGATGTGGTTCGCGTGGCGAACGAGCTCCTCGTGGCAGGGCAGATCGCGTTCGCCGCAGTAGGACCGTTCAAGGAGGCAGGCGCGAGAACCAGTGTAACTGTTCAGGAACTGTGACGGGAATCCAGCGCAACCCGGCCATCCTGAGCTTGTCGAAGGGTGAGACGGGTTGCGCGGTCGGGATTGCGCCGTCCGACGGTGAACCGTTACGAACCAGTTAAGGCGTAAAGCGCAGGGATTCGCTTCCTACGCCTCCCCTTGAGCTATGAACGACAAGATTCGAGTTCTGATAGCTGGCATCTGTGGGAAGATGGGTCAGGAGACGGCGAGGGCGGTGACGGCCGAGCCGGATATGGAGGTCGTCGGCGCCTGCGACGTCTCATTCGTCGGCTGCAGCATCGGCGAGGTAGTCGCGGGCATCAAAGGTGAGGTGCGCATCAACGACGATCTCGCAGCCGCTATCGACGAGTCCCGCCCTGACGTTCTAGTGGATTTCACCTCGCCGGCTGCCGTAATGGCCAACGTCCGAGCGAGCCTCGAGCGCAGGGTCCCGGCAGTGGTCGGCACGACCGGCATCACGCCGGAGAACCTCGAGGAACTCCGGGCCTTGAGCGATAAGACCGGCACGCCCGCGCTCGTCGCGCCCAACTTCGCCATCGGCGCGGTGCTGATGATGAAGTTCGCTGCCGAAGCATCCAGGTACATGCCGGCGGTCGAGATAATCGAGCTGCACCATGACCGCAAACTCGACGCTCCGTCCGGCACGTCGGTCAAGACGGCGGAGATGATCGCTGCGGCGAAGGGATCGGGAAACGCGGAACAGGGGGCAGGCGCCTCTGCTGCGCGCGGCGAGGAGCATTCTGGCATCCGAATTCACAGCGTCAGGCTTCCTGGTCTCGTCGCGCACCAGGAGGTCATCTTCGGCGGCCGGGGCCAGACGCTCACCATCCGCCACGACAGCATCGACCGATCGAGCTTCATGCCCGGTGTGCTGATGGCGATACGGAAGGTGCGGGGGCTGAAGGGTGTGGTGCACGGACTGGAGAACCTGCTGTAGTTCAGGCATCTGCAATCAAGTCGGAACTGTGGTATAATGTATACGTGGAGCCGATATTATGAATGCAGTCTACGTGTCCGACAAAGGCCAGGTTACGCTGCCCGCCCGAATGCGGAAGAAACTTGGCATCAAATCGAAGTCCAAGATGGAAGTGGAGCTCAGAGAGAACGAGATCGTCCTTCGGCCCGTGCGGTCGATCAAGGACGTGAAAGGCATATTCCGCGGGGTTGCGCTGGGCGAGACGAAGGACTGGGAGACTATCCGCCGTGAGACCGAGGAGGCGATTGCCAGAGAGGTGGTAAGTGAGGACAGCCGATAGGACATTCGCCATTGATGCAAATGTCATTCTGCGCTATCTGATCGCCGACAATCCGGAGCTCTTTGCCAAGGCTGAGCCTATACTGGACCGTGTGGCCCAAGGTGCCTTAACTGTCTCCCTCGACCCGGTCATCCTGGCTGAAGTCGTCTTTGTGCTTACGAGGCATTATGGGCGATCGAGAGCCGAGGTGTTTGAGGCCCTTGATCCGATCGTGAAGTCCGATCACGTCTTGATGCCCAACAAACCCAGGTATATCCGCGCCCTGGAAATCTACCGCAGCGCACAAGCGCACTTCGGGGACGCATGCGCTTGTGCGGCGGCTTTGGAAGACTGCAGCGGCAGGCTGCTCTCCTTCGATCGGAAGCTGTCCTCCCTAGAGGGCATTAACCGCACAGAATCGCCGCAGGTCTGAAGGGTTCGTATGCTTCGGGACGATCGTCCCGAAGCATACGAAGCATACGAAAGTTGGTAACTGTTCAGGAACCGTGAGGGAAATCCACCCGCAACCCGGCCATCCTGAGCTCGTCGAAGGATGAGACGGATTGCGCGGTCGGCGCTGTACTACTGAACCCTGAACAGTTACAAGAGTTGACGCGCCCTCCCCCTCGCAGGTAGAATATGCTCGCATTTAACGAAAGGTGTGCTTATTCAGTGGCAGGTTACAACGTAGCAGTAGTAGGCGCCGGAGCGGTCGGCGAAGAGATGATCAAGGTGCTCCGGCAGAGGAGTTTCCCGATCGCGAATCTGAAGGTGCTGGCCCGGACGGCGCGCCGTCAGGTCCTCGACGGCAGGGAGTTCGACATCGTCCCAACCACGGAAGACGCGTTCGACGGCACCGACATCGCCTTCTTCGCTGGCACCGAAGGCGAGAAGGGCGCGTCCCAGCTCTACGGCTGGGAGGCCGTCGCCCGCGGCGCCGTGGTCATCGATAACGGCGACGACTTCCGCATGGACCCCAGGGTCCCACTCGTCGTGCCGGAGGTCAACCCTGACCATCTCGACAAGCATCAAGGCCTGATCTCCAACCCCAACTGCAGCACCATCCAGATGGTCGTCGCCCTCGCTCCGCTTCACCGAAAGGCGAAGATGAAGAGGGTTGTGGTGTCCACCTACCAGTCTGTCTCCGGATCCGGCAGCGCCGCCATCCGGGAGCTGCAGGAGCAGATTACTGCAGCCGCGTCCGGCGAGGAGCTCGAGATCCGGGAGTACCCTTACCAGATCCTCTGCAACGTCATCCCACACATCTCGAAGCTCCGGGACGAGTTCCCCGGCTACTACGGCGAAGAGATCAAGATGATCAAGGAGACCCGCAAGATGTTCGACTGCCCCGATCTCGCCGTCTCCGCAACCTGCGTCCGCGTGCCGGTGATTCGCGGCCACTCGGAGGCCATCAACGTCCAATTCGAGAACCCGATAACCGCCGATGAGGCGCGAGAGATCCTCGCCGCCGCTCCCGGTATCGAGGTGATAGACGATCCCGCGAACGCCCGGTACCCGATGCCGCTCTTCGCAGACGGAAAGGACGCCACCTACGTCGGACGGATACGGCAGGACCCGTGCTGGCCGAACACTATAGATATGTGGGTCGTCTCGGACAACATCAGAAAAGGCGCCGCGCTGAACGCCGTCCAGATCGCTGAATGTATGATCGAGCGCGGCCTGATAAAGAGGAGATAGCTGATAGCTGACGGCTGATAGCTGGTTATGCGTCGTTCGAGGAAAGCAAAGGCGCTTCAGATCATCCCTCTCGGCGGAGTAGGCGAGATCGGGAAGAATATGCTCGCCATCTGCTTCGCCGGCGATATCCTCGTCATTGACGCCGGGCTGATGTTCCCCGAAGAGGAGATGCTCGGGGTTGATATCGTCATCCCGGACATCTCGTACCTTCTCGAACACCGAGATGTCGTCCGAGGAATCGTCCTGACCCACGGGCATGAGGACCACATCGGCGCGCTGCCCTATGTGCTCAAGCAGATCAACGTCCCCGTCTGGGGGACGCGTCTCACCCTCGGTCTCGTCGCCGCAAAGCTCGAAGAGCACGGCCTGCTCGACTCGGTCCAGTTGAACGAAGTGCGCGCTGGCGACGCCGTGGACATCGCGGGCTTCAATGTCGAGTTCGTCCGAGTCACCCACAGCATACCCGATGCCACCGGCCTGGCCATCCACACTCCAGTCGGTCTCATCGTGGACACGAGCGATTTCAAGTTCGACAATACGCCGATTGACGGCCGGCTCATCGACGTGGCGCGCTTCGCGCAGCTCGGCGACGAAGGCGTGCTCCTTATGATCACCGACTGCACCAACGTCGAGAAGAAGGGCTACACCCGAAGCGAGCGCGTCGTCGGCAGCACGTTCGACGGCGTATTCAGCCAGGCGCCGGGCCGCATCATCGTCGCAACCTTCGCATCCAACATCCACCGTATGCAGCAGGTCTACGACACCGCGCACCGCTACGGCCGCCGCGTTGCAGTCCTCGGCAGGAGCATGGAACAGAACAGCGAGATCGCCGAGCGGCTTGGCTATCTCAACATTCCAGAGGGAACCAGGCTTCCGCTCGCCGAGCTTCTCGCCGTTCCCCCGAAACAGGTCGTCATTATGACGACGGGCAGCCAGGGCGAACCCCTCTCCGCTCTCAGCAGGATGGCCATGGACGAGCACAAGCGGATCAAGATCGGCCCCGGCGATACCGTCATCATCTCCGCCACCCCCATCCCCGGCAACGAGGACCTCGTCCTCCGCACGATCAACCACCTGTTCCGCCAGGGCGCCCAGGTCGTCTACGACCTCATCACCCCCGTCCACGTCTCCGGCCACGCGAACCAGGAGGACCTCAAACTCATGCTCAACCTCCTCCGCCCCCGTTACATCGTCCCTATCCACGGCGAGCATCGGCACTTCGCCAAGTACACCGAACTCGCCGAGAGCATGGGTTACTCGCGCGACGACGTTTTCCTGCTCTCCGTTGGCGATATCCTACAGATAGACGCCAGGGGAGTCCGGGTGGACGGCCGCGTGGAGAACGCCGGAAGCATCATGGTGGACGGAATCGGCGTCGGCGATGTCAGCGATGTCGTCCTGCGTGACCGGCGGCATCTCGCGCTGGACGGCGTCATCATCGTCGTGCTCACCATCGAGAGAGCTACCGGCGCCATACTCGCCGGGCCGGACGTGGTCTCCCGCGGCTTCGTCGTCCCCGAACATGAGGAGCAGCTCCTCGAGGAGGCCAAGGACGTTATCCTCCGCCGCGTGCAGGAGCTGGACACCGAGGAGGTCACCGAGTGGTCCGCGGTCAAATCCAGTGTCCGGAGCGGCCTTGGCCGCTTCATCTACGACCGCACCGGCCGCCGCCCCATGATAATCCCCGTCATTGTCGAGGTCTAGCCAGGCCCGAACCGACCGGGCCTCGGGCCTCCATCCGCCGAGCCGCGCGATGGCTTCCGCTCAAGAGGGTCGGGAGACCTCGGTGCCATCATCTGAGGGATCGTGACGAACTCGAACCCCCTGTCCTTCAGCCGCTGCAGGATTTGCGGCAGCACGTCCACCGTCTGCTGAACGCCGTCGTGGATGAGCACTATGCCCCCGTTGCCGATCCGGTCCAGCAAGCGCGCTTCGATGACCTTCCCGCCGGGGCTGGAGTAATCGCCGGGGTCGTCTGTCCACAGCACCATCGTATAGTTGAGCGCTTCGACTGCCTCGGCCACCCACCTGTTGTAGTCCCCACCCGGCGGGCGGAACAGGAATACTCTCTCGTGGGTTATGCCCTTCAGCACATCCCCGCATGCCTCGATTTCCGTCGCCGCGTCCTCGATCGGCACCCTGGTCAGGTTGACGTGGTGGTATGTGTGGTTCCCGATCGCGTGTCCGGCGGCGATCTCGGCCTTGACCAGAGCCGGGTACTTCTCCGCCATCTCGCCGACCAGGAAGAACGTTGCATTTGCGTTGTACTGCTTCAGGATGGCGAGCAGCTTGGGTGTGTACCCCGGATGGGGACCGTCATCGAACGTGATGGCAACCTGCTTCTTGCCGAAGTCGCCCTGCATGAACTTGTCGTACCTGATCCCTCTTTCGAGCTCGTCCCGGTGCTGGGCCAACAGCTCGAGCACGCTCTTGTCCACCTCGCGCTTGGCGTTCTGCCAGTACCTGTCGAGCTGCACCTCCGGAGCAACCGGAGGTTTCGGCGCCTTCGGCGCATCAGCCGGCGGAGTTCCCGCCCCCTGCCCGCGCCGACCGTTCCCGCCGTATACCAGCGGCAGCGCCGCGAGCGCGATCATGACCACGATGATGCCCATCTTGCCCCAGGAATCGCGTCTATGTTCCAACAACACTCAGCCTCCTTTGCGCCGCCTGCAGCCGAAGCGACGGCGGGCTGCGATCTCATCCGGCGCCCCGTGCGGCGGCTTCGATCCGTTCCATCAGCGCCACCACCCGCCGGTCGTTCTCCTCCATCCGCGCAAGAATGTCCCGCATCTCCTCTGCCGACTGCTGCTCCGGAATCGCCCCCTTCAGCTCCTCCAGCCGCTTGATCGACTCCAGGATGAGCTTGTCCTGGTGCACGAGGTGCTTCATGACCACCTCGATCTCCTGTTCGGCCCGCTTATTGACCTCGTAGTCATGTTCGGCGGCCAGCCGGTCCTTCTGGGACTGCCGGTTCTGGCTCATCACGACGACCGGGCCGGTGTACGCGGCCTGGAAGCTCAGCACCAGGTTCAGAAGGATGAACGGGTAAGGGTCCCACGCCTTGAACATTCCGGGGTGCACCTTGATCGCAATCGCAAGGTACGCGTTGACGGCCAACCAGCCGCCGAGGAGAATGCTCTGAGTGATGATGAAGGGCCAACTGCCGACGGTGGCTGCGACGCTGTCGGCAATCCGCTGGCCGACCGTCATTCGCCTCTCGTATTCCTCGTTGACGTTCCGCACCGGCGGATGGTCGTGCTCGTAGACCTCCGCCGGCCCGCGCGGCCGCTCGTTCAGCTTCATCAGGAACTCTCCTCCCTTTCCCGGCCCCGCCGTCCCCGGAAAACGCTGGGCTGTCTCATTTTACATCATATACGGGGCACATTGGGAGGTCCATCCCCGCAAGTCCCTGTGCAGTTGCCATGTAGGGGCAGAGCATCCGCCAGCCACCGCCTGGGTGGCGATTTCCGAATCGCCACCCGAAACCGCTGCCGGATTTCCGAATATGGAAGCATGGAGGACCGAACCATCGAAACCGCCCTCGGCCTTTCGCGCCGTTCGCGCTCCTTCGCGTTTCACAGTCCCTGTCCACCGCTCGGAAGGAACCCGCGCCCGCCGCGCCGAAACTCCCATGTATGAGCAACGTCCTCTACTAGGGCGACAACCTGCCGATTATGCGCGACCACGTCGCGGACGAATCCATCGACCTCGTCTACCTCGATCCGCCCTTCAACTCCGCCCGCAAGCTCTTCGAGGAAAGCCCGAAGCAGTTCGAGATATGGGCCGTCGGCCTGGTTGCGGGCGTGCCCCAGCCAGAGAAGGCCGCCGATAAGGGCATTGACAGCAAAGTCTATTTCCTTGCCTGGCGGAGGATGAACCTGCTTTCGGCAACCCACCGCAGCGTGAACCCGGCTTGCTAACGGCCGAACGGGGCGTTTTTCAACACTCCCGAAAAACGTCCCGAAGCATAGCAGGATAGCAACATCATTATCTGAGGCATCGACTCTCCTTTGGTGATATTTAACCTGAGGCAACGCGACGAC
>Ga0315282_10006754_pt1 | contig 19060 bp, 12 predicted proteins | sample YL17G07_20_MG_FD_203693 | JGI IMG/M metagenome (GOLD analysis project Ga0315282, IMG submission 203693) | Sediment microbial communities from Yellowstone Lake, YNP, Wyoming, USA - YL17G07_20 | ecosystem: Environmental > Aquatic > Freshwater > Lake > Sediment | place: USA: Wyoming | collected... | reverse complement strand
TCCTGTCCGCGCTCCATTACGACGGCGGCAACGTGCTCTTGTTAGAACGCACGCTCACGACACGTGACTGGTGGGTACTGGAGCGTCCGCTGTTCCAGGTGTGGACATCGAAGATCACCGTGCTGGAGTTGGCGAAAGGCCGGTACCGAGGCCAGCGCGACGCTGTGGCTGAGGCCGCGCGGTTGCCGCATCTTCCCTTCACGGCGGCGGTCGCGCATTGTGCCCGAATCCTTCTCGCGGAGAAGCTCGTGCCGGCCGCTGAGAATGCCGACGCCCTGCACCTTGCGTTTGCCATCGTTCATCGGATAGACTATCTGCTGACATGGAACCATGCGCACCTCGCCAACCTGGAAATCCATGGCCAACTGCGAGCTGTGTGCAAACGTCACGGCTGGCGTGCTCCGTGGGTGGTGTCGCCAGACACCATCCCGAAGGCGGCTTGGGGCCACACGATACGGAGGAGCGATGAAGAGGACACCGTTTAGGGATGGGAACGTGGAACGTTGCCTGGCTGCACGCCGCAAAATTGAGCGGCGGTACAAGACCTTCGACGGCCTGTGCGCTTTCCTTGCCAAGCTTGAGGAACAGCCGTTCCCGCCCCCGGAGATTGCGAGGCTTGCGCGCCGCGGCGGCCCGCGTCCCGTGCACGCGCGCGCCAAGCCGTTTGACGAGGGGGAAGTTATGGAGCGTTGCCGCCAGGCTCGCGATGAACTGAGCAAGCGTTTCAAGACGCCGGAAGAGATGCACGCCTGGCTTATGAGTCTCGAAACACCGGCAGCGACGCGGCGCGGCGTGAGAACTGCGAAGACCGCGGCGCGAGGAAGGGCGCAGTCTGCAGTCAGGAACGCCAAGCCCGCTCTGCGAAAAGTCGCGGGTGCCTAATCGTTCTTCGTCTTGCCGGCTTCCGCCCGCGCGTTCTTATCGAGCCACTTCTTGATCTCGTCCTTGAACTGGTCTTTCACGATGCAGTTGAGATGGCCCGCGCTTTCGCAGCAAGCCCTGGTCCCCCTACTTCGTCGTCGCCGCTTTACCCAGTTGCCTCAACAGCTCGAATGTGTAGATGCCCGACGAATGGCCGTCGCTGAAAACGAGATTCAGACCGTACTGTCCGACAAGGCGCACGGCGGCAACCTTGATGTCCGCCGGCACCGCGGTTTCATCAAGCAAGCGCACGCCGCTCATTTCGTCGCGGCACGCCGCGCACGGGCAGGCCAGGCGCAGCGCACGGTGCTCGAAGTTCATCACCACGCCGTCGCTCCACACGATCTGCGGCACTTCGCGGTCGTGCAGGTGGACGTCGCGCGGCGCTGTCGCCGACTGCTTGCCCATAGTGGCGATGGAAAGCTGCGCGGCCAGAATGCGCGCGGCCGCCTCGAACGCCAGCGACGCCGGGCTGGCGCGGTCCGCGACGAACAGCGGCTTGCCCGCGTCGCCGGACGCGACCAGCGCAGGATCGAGTGGGATCGAACCGAGGAGCGGCACGCCCATGTCGCGCGCGATGCGTTCGCCGCCGCCCTTGCTGAAGATGTCGTGCACCGTCTTACAGTTCGGGCAGACGAAGCCGGCCATGTTCTCGATGATGCCCAGCACGGGCACGTTGACCTTCTGGAACATGCGCAGGCCCTTGCGGGCGACGCGCAAGGCGACATCCTGGGGCGTGGTGACGATCACGGCCCCGTTCAGCGGCGCGGCCTGGGCGAGCGTCAACTGCACGTCGCCGGTGCCGGGCGGCAGGTCGAGCAGCAGGTAATCGAGTTCGCCCCAGTCCACGGCGTTCAGGAACTGCTCGAGGATGCGGCTGGCAATCGGGCCGCGCCAAATCGTGGCTTCGTCAGGCGGGAAGATCAGGCCCACCGACATGACTTTCACGCCGTGCGCCAGCGGCGGGACGAACGCGCCGGTGAGCTCATCCGCGTCCGGGCGGCAATCCGTGCCCAGCATCCCGGGGATGCTCGGCCCATACACGTCCGCGTCCAGAATGCCCACGCGCGCGCCGGCGGCCGTCAGGGCCAGCGCGAGGTTCACGGTGACGGTGGACTTCCCCACCCCGCCCTTCCCCGACGCGATGGCGACGATGTTCCGCACGCCGCGCAGGGCGTCGCTGACGCCGTAGCGCTGGTTCCGCGTTTGAGCCGTCATCTGGACGCTCACAGCCGTGACGCCGGGCACGCTGACCACGGCATCGTATGCCTGCTGCTTGAGCTGGTCCTTGAGCGGGCAGGCGGGCGTGGTCAGCTCGACCTCGAACCCCACCGCGCCGCCGCAGATCTTCACGTTTTTGACGAACCCCAGCGAGACGATGTCCCGGCCCAGGTCCGGATCGTGCACCTGCGTGAGCGCCTTCAAGACTACTTCTTCCGTTACCTCGGGCATGGATGCTTCCTTGTCATGAGAATGCCGTCACCAGTTCATCACGCGCAGTATACGTCCGCGGCGCGACAAAGAAAACGACATCCGGTGGCCGCGCTGCAGACGCGCTGGCGTCCGGCCGAGCACCCGCTAGAATGCCGCAACTGCATTTCTGGGAGAGGTACGACTATGAGAGGACTCTCGCTTCGCGCTCTGCTTTGCCTCATTCTCCTTGCGCTTGGCGTCTGCGACGTTGGCGCCGGCACGACCCGGCAGGAGCAACTGCGCAAGCAGTACGACGACGCTCTGGCAAAGCTCAAGGACGACGACGACGCCGGCTACCAGCGCCTCGCGCTGTGGTGCCAGCAGAACAGGCTGACCAAGGAAGCCGACCAGACCTGGAGCCTGCTGCTGAAGAAGAAGCGCGAGAAGCTCGCCGCCAACCCGAGCATGCCTGCGTACCAGGCGCTGATTGCCTGGTGCGCGACTCTGGGCCTCAAGCAGCCGGCCGAGGACCTGAAGCATGAGATGCTGGTGTACGACTACGGACAGCGTAAAGCCAAACTCAAGCCCGACGATCCCAAAGACCTGCTCGCCCTGGCGCAGTGGAGCCAGCAGAACAAGCTCAGTGCGGAAGCCCTGGACTGCCTGCAAGGGGTCCTCAAGCTCCAGCCCGACAACGCGCAGGCCAAGGGCCTGATGGACGGCGTGCGCGCCGCGTGCTGGGCCGAAGCGCCGACGGGCCTGCTGAAGAACCAGAAAGTGCCGGGCTACACGCAGGAGACGGCGTGGTACCACATCTCCGTGCCGAAGGAGTGCCGGGACATGAAGGGGGGCGCGCCGCTGATCGTCTACCTGCACGGCGGCCAGCACAACGCGGGCACCGCCGACAACATCGTCGCGCTGGCGCAGGTGATCCCTTGCTTCAAGAAGAACATCGTCCTCTTCCCCAACCACCTCAAGACCTGGTGGGCGCACCCGCGGGAACTGGCGTACCTGCTGGAGACACTCGACACCGTCATGCTGCGCTGGCACGTGGACCCCAAGCGCGTCTACCTGATGGGCGGCTCGATGGGCGGCAACGGCACGTGGGCGTTCGGCTGCCAATGTCCGGAGCTCTTCGCCGCGCTCTCGCCCATCGGCGGGTTCTATGCGGACTTCCTCGAATTCCAGATGAAGAACATCGTCTCGAAACCCATCTACGTCCTCCACGGCAAGAGCGACACCGTCGTGCCGATTGACGGCGCGCGCAAGGCGTATGAGCTGCTGAAGAAGGAGGGCGCCAACATCGAGATGCGCGAGGCAGACTGCGGGCACCAGCCGCCCAACGACGAGATCACCAAGGCCGCCGACTGGATCCTGCAGTATTCGAACAAACAGGAGTTCGACCTGAAGGCGCTCAAGGAGCGCATCAGCAAGCTGCCCGTGCCCGGGTGGCTGAAGCAATACGAGGGGAACTGAGTTGTCCCTGCGGCCGGCGGCGCGTCAGCGCTTCTCCGGTGCGCGCGCCTGGAAGGCCAGGGGCACTTCCTCGGAAACCATGGCGCCCGTCCACACGGGCGCGCCCAGGTCCAGGCCCTTCCCGTCCTGCTCCGTGCTGAAGAACACGCTGACGGCATACTCGCCGTCAAGGCCGCGCAGGCCCGGGTAGTCCTTCGCGTCGAAAAACAGTTCCTTGGCCAGGAAGCCGTTGCCGCCGACGGTCGTGAAGTCCGCCTCGTCAGCGATGTTCAGCACCGCGTTGTCGGTGCCCATGTTCGCCGAAGACTGGCGCACCACAACGGACGCGAGGCCTTCCTTCTTCGGCCGCAGGAGCACGCCGTAGCCGCCGGCCGGGCCGTTGTACACGGCCTGGTCGCGCGCGCGGGTGTTCTCGACACGCACCGCCACGGAGAAACTGTTGTCGCCGCGCATCGCCAGCGCCGCCCGCGGCATACCCAGCCGCAGACCCATCACGGCGTCGCCGGCCTTGAGTTTGAACAGCGCTTCATTGGCCTGCCGCTGTCTGGCGCGCCGCGCCATCTCGCGGTCCCAATCCCGCAGGTAGCGTCCGTCGGCCACCGCGCGCGGCCGTGCCGCTCCAGCCTTCACCTGCTCCAGCAGTTCGATGTCATAGATGCACTGGGGGTGAGCGAGCCGGTAGGCGGGTCCCGCCTTGCCCTCTTCCGCGACCCGGTCCCAGAGGAAGAAGATTGCCTGCGTCCCTTCCGGCGGCAGGCGCAGTTGCTCACCCACCGCGCGGATGCGCGCGGGAGGTTTCGGCGGCGACACATTCAGCTTGTCGTTGGCAAGCAGTTCCGCGGCCCGCTTCAGCCGTTCCGCCTCGAGATACTTCGGGTCGTTCTCAAGCGCCTTCAGTGTTTCGCGCACCAGCAGCACGGCCGCGCCGTCCTGCGCCGGCCCGACCTCCGCGACCACGACGCGCTCCGCCTTCGCCAGCAGTTCCGCGAAGGTGTAGAACGTGAGCGGCTGCGGCCGCGAGCCGTCACCCTGGCCCTGCTCGGCGCACAGGCACGTGCCTGCGAGAAGAACACCCAATCCAGCGCACAGACCCGCTCTCATGGACCGCTCCGCTTCCCGCCTCTCTTGTCGGCGATACGCCACTCGAATGCAAGGGCCAAATGCACCGAGTACAGCGCCGCAGAAGTCTCTGATCATTCGCGTAAGCAAGCGGTCCAACCGCTCCCTTACGGTCGCGGCTCCGAATCCTGAACGCCGTGCAATCCGGTGACACCATACTAAACTGCGCTGCCCTCCTGTTCTCCTTCCTCAACAGTTTAGTATGGTGTCCCCAGAACTTCCTGCGATGATCTACCAGGGCGAGGAAGACCCGGCGCTCTACGGCGGCCAGGGACCGTCCATCGTGGACTACCTGGCCGGCGTCATCGGCTGCCGCAAGCGGCTGGCGGCGCTGTCGCGCGGCGCGGCGGACTACCAGTCGGTGCAGGCGAGCGACGGCGTGTTCGCGTGTCTGCGAAGTGCCGGCGACGAGCGCGCGATTGTCCTCATGAGCATGTACTCCGCGGAAGTGAGGACCTCGCTGACGCTGCCTGCGGCGTTGAATGCCGTCGCGTCGTGGAAGGACGAACTCACGGGCGAGCAGGTGAACACGGCCGGCGTGCCGATGGTGAACCATCAGGTTCGCGTGCTGACACCGCTGCGGTAAGGCGCGTCATTGTCCCAGGACAAACGTGCAGGAGCGTGTCGGGTCGGCGAACATCCGCCCGACAGGCCAGTCAATCTGGTAGTCCTGGCAGCGCCCGAAGGCGGAGAGACCGTTAAGCGCCGCGGCGATCCGCACGATCTCTCCCGCAGCGCCGCTCATGCGCAGGATTTCGCCGCCCTTGCGGCCGGCAACCCCGCCGACGAGTTTCACTTCGTCAAACGGTATCCTGACCATAAACGCGTAGCCGGGCTTGCCATCGCCGGGCACGCCCGTGATTGCCGCCAGCCGGCGGCCGAGCGGGTGCGCGGCAAGATCGGGCAGCTTCGCGCCCCAAAGGCTCTCCCGCGGCAGCGGGTAGTTGGCCGCCCAGTCCTTGCCTTCGCGATTGTGCTGGCGCCACTTGTGGGCGGCGGGTGTGCCGTCCTTCAGGAAGCCGAGGCCGAACTGCTCCTCTTCCATCCACAGCTCAATGCCGTCAGAACGCCACAACTCGCCGCCGGCCACGGCATCGAAGTGCGGCGTGTCGTCCGCGACGACGAACGCCAGGTAGAGGGCCTGCCCGTCGTGAGCGATGCCGCCGATCAGCGTGCCGGCGCGGAAGGTCTGCATGAGATCGCCCGGGATGGTCCGCTTGAAGCCGACGCTGCACGGCAACGCAACGACCTGCGTCGGCACGCCGGCCTTCTCCCAGGCGGCCCAGTCGCCGTCGAGCTTCAGCGGCGCGACCTTGGGAATGGTGACGAGCCGCGTGACGTGCCGACCTTCGGCGCGGTCGGCGAGCGGCGGCTGACCCGGCGCTCCGCCGCCATCCCAGGTGAACGTGGCCGTCTTCCGCTGCAGAGTTTCCGTGCCGTCGAGGCGGCAGCGCCCGAAGCGCCCGATCGCGTCGTCTTCGACGTAAGCGCCAACCTTGCCGTCCGGCCGCACGTAACCGTGGACGCCGTAGCGCATGTCCACGAACCCGAAGCTGTAGCCAAGCGGCCAGCCCCAGTTGCCGGTGGTGACGTGGAGGCCGTCGGGGTTGTAGACATCAATCTGCCCGCCGAAGCTCTTCGCGGCGAGCACCCACGCCGCCTTGCCGTCGTTGACCGCGCTGACGGACATGTAGTTGCCGCCGGTGCTCAGCGAGAACCACAGCGGCTTGCCGTCGGGCGCGGACTTGCCGACGCCCGTACCGTCGGCGCCCCAACCGGGGACCATCTTGTTGTAGAGGTTCGTGACGGCCAGATAGTAGATGTCGCCCGTCGTGCGGTCGCACGAAATCGCCTCGATGTGCTTCGTCCCGCGCGGCGTCGGGTCCTTCTCGATGCCGATGACCTCGGGCTTATCGAAATCGAACGTCGGGTTGTTCTGCGCGTCGAGCCCCTTGAACTTGATGCGGTTGAAGAGCAGCGAGTAGTTCTTGGGGCCGGAGACGATGTCGCCGTCCTTCGTGAACGAGAACGTGGCGTACGCCCAGCCGCCGATCGTCTTGGGCTTCTCCAGCAGCGCCTGGCGCGGCTTAAGCGGGTCGGTCACGTCCAACATGCGCAGCGTGCCGTTCCCCGTGTTGTGATACACGATAAACGGCCGGCCACCGAGGACCACGGCGCCGTTCGGCGAGCCGAAGCTCAGGCTCGTCGGCTTGCCGTCCTTGCCCGGCGGCCCCTGGCCCTGCGGCTCCTCCACCAGCCAACTCCAGGCGCCGGTCTTCGGGTCAACGCGGAAGACGCCCAGGAAGCAGTAGACATACTCGGGCTGCGTCGGATGGACGACCGCGGTATCCATGAAGTTGCTGAGCAGCTCGAAGCTGGTCTTCGGCTCTTGAGGCCACAGCGCACGCACGCGCGCCCCTTCTGTCACCAGCAAGCGGCCGTCGGGGAGAAACGCCGCACGGCGCGGGTCACGGAAGAGTTCCGCGTTCACCGGGACGAACTCGCCCGGCGGGCGCGCCTGGCCCAGCGTGCGCAGCAGCTTGCCGTTTGCGGCGTCGAGCAGCGCGATCTTCGCGGCCTTGCGGTCAACAGCAGCGAGGCGGCCCAGACCGGCTGCCAGGTACTGCGGCGTGTCCAAGCCCGTCGCGTAGCGTTTGTCCACCTGGCCGTCCGGCTTGAGCGAGACGATGTCCTTGCCGGCGAGCGCCCACAGCGGGCCCTGTTCGTCCCGCGTCACATCAGCGACACCGGCCAGCGGCCAATCGGCAGTCTTCTTTCCCGTCGTGAGGCTGATGACGCGCACGAGGTTGAGCGACGGGACGGCGACGTACACGACGTCCTTGGCCACGGCGAGACCCGCGGCTTTCGCGTCCTTCTCGTCGGCTGCGAAGACGGGGTAAGACTCCGCGCCCGTGGCCATCGGCGCGCGCTCGCCGGGCGGGGCGAGGCGGACGATCTTCGTGGCCGCGCCTTCGAGCATGCCGCCAATGAGGTCGTCGCCCAGCGGCGCAATGGCCCAGAAGCCTGCTTCGGCGAAGCAACTGGCGAAGACAGACTGGCCCGAGGCCGCGTAGCAGCGCAGCGCGTAGCCGGCCTCGTCGTACAAGGCCGTAATGGCGAAGCGTCCGTCCGGGAACGCGGCCACGCAATCGGCCTGGTCGCAGTTCCACGTACCCTTGGAGTTGCCGTTGTCGCCGATGGCGCCTTCGTCCACGAGGCGGACATCGTGCGCGATGCTGCGGACTTCGTAGGTGCCCTGGCCGGCGGGTTGGCCGAGGTCGTCGAGGCCGTTCCACCACAACTGCTGAACGCCGGCCGCATCCGCGAGTAAGGTTCGGACAAGCGTGCCGTCGGGGCGGTAGATGGCGGCGCTCTGGCGCGCTTCTTCCCTGGGGACACCGGACTTCTCAGGGGCACAGGTTGCCAGCGGAACGTCGAGAAGCTTCCAACCGTTGACCGGCTGGGGGTCGGGGTAATCGTAGGCGCCCACGCACGCCGTGCCAACCCTAATGTCGCCACGCCCCTGCGTCATGCCGGCCGGAAGGCCACCCAGGCGGAACGGTTTGCCATCGCGGTCTACGTCTACCTGTGCCCAAGGAACCCTGAGGCCAGCCCTCATCCCCGGCAAGCCTCCGCCCCAGCCGACGGCAGGCGCGATATGGAAGTCACCGGCATCCGGACTCACGAAGGCGGGCGTGACGTAGACGCTGTGGCGTTCCCAACCGGAGAGGGCAAACCACTCGTATATATTGTAGACCGCTGGCGCCGTGCCCCACGGGCCGGTGGGACCTTGCAGCGCGTTGTAATCGCTCTGCCATGCTGCACCAGAGATTGCGTCAGCGACGTAGTGGCTGTTGTTGGCGGCGAACAGACAACTGCAGATGCAGCCCCGGCCACACGAGAGGATCATCACGCCGGCGGATGTCGAGGCGACAATGGTGTCATTAGTGAGCCCGATGTTCACGCTACTTGACAGGAAGACGCCGAGCGTGCAGCGCCAAAAGACACAACTCTCTACGCGCAGTTCTTCGACTCCTTCGGCGACAAGGCCGCGCGTAGCGCCGTCGAAGGTGCAGCGTTCCACGATGACATCGCGGCACTTCTCGAGCTTGATGCCCTGGCCTGCGCCGCGGACAGTAAAGCCCGACACCGTCAGCTTCCTGAAGCGGAAGAAGTGCAGGACGGGGTCGGTGGCGTTCACGGGTTCGAGGACGACGGGGCCGGGGGCGTCGCCGGTGAGCTTGCCGCTTTCATCGCCGGAGACCTTCATGCGCGAACCGTCGGCGCTGAAGCGGTCGGCGAAGAAGGCCGCCCCACGGTACATTCCGGGACCGACGACGAGCGTATCGCCGTGGTCCAGCACCTGCGCGGCCAGCAGAACGCTGCGAAAGGCCGTGGCAGGGGTTTTCCCGTCGTTCTGGTCGCTGCCAGTCTGGCGGACGTAGAACGTCTGCGCAGGAACGCTGACGCTGAGCAAGACAAGCGCGAGCAGGCAGTATGTGGCGCTGCCGAGGGTTGAGCGCGTCGTCATAGAAGGACCTCCGGAAAGACCAGCAAGAACTGGCCGGACAGCCGGCGAGACGCCGGCGCTACAACCGCGTTATCCTGGTCTGGCACTGCGATCATAGGCGCATCGGCGCGCCGCCGCAACTCTGCACTTGTCCGCACCGGCGAAAGAGGACATTCTTAGAGCCTACTCCGTCAGAAAGGGACAACCATGAACATCATTGTAGTGATGCTCGATTCGCTGCGGCAGGATCACGTCAGTTGCTACGGTTGGAAGGGCTGCCCCGTGAAGACTCCCAACCTGGACGCCCTGGCTGCGGAAGCGGTGTTGCTCGACAATGTGTACCCGGAAGGGCTGCCGACAATCCCCGTCCGCACGGACCTGCTGACGGGGCAGAGTTCGCTGACCAACCGCAGTTGGCAGCCGCTGATGCCGACCGACGTGTCCGGGGCGACGATCTTCCGCCGCGAGAAGTACCTGACGGCGCTGGTGGCCGACACGTACCACCTGTTCAAACCGAACATGAACTTCCATGAGGGCTTTGAAATCTTCCACTGGATCCGCGGCCAGGAGTACGATGCGGTCCACGCCGGCCCGCTGAAGCACCTGCGGCTTGAGGACCACGTCAACGAGCGCATTCCCAAGGAATGGCACCGTCTGGTCCTGGCGGCGCTGCGGAACCTCGACGGCCGGTCCGCACCGGAGGACTACCCGTGCTGGAAGACCATGCAGATTGCGCTCGAGACTTGCGCCGACGCGCGCGCGGCCAAGCGCCCGCTGTTCCTGTGGGTTGACACATTCGAGCCGCACGAGCCGTGGTGCCCGCCGGCGAAGTTCGACATCTACGGCGATCCGGCATATTCGGGGGCGAAGATAATCCTCCCGCCCGGCGGACCGGCGGAGGAGTGGGGAGCGGAGCCGGAGTTCCGCCGCATCCGCAGTCTGTACGCAGGCGAGGCCGCTTACACGGACCACTGCGTGGGGCACCTCTTGAACGGCTTGCGGCAACTGGGCTACTTCGAGGACTCGTTCATCGTCGTCCTGTCCGACCACGGACATCCGTTGTGCGACCACGGGAAGTTCCTCAAAGGACCGGACCGGATGTACAACGAGCTGCTCAAAGTCCCGTTCATTGTCCGGCTGCCTGGCGGTGCGAAAGGCGGCCGGCGCGCGAAGGGACTGGGCCGTTTCCCCGACGTGATGCCGACGCTGCTGGACTTCGCCGGGCTGGCAGGCAATGCGGCCTGCATGGCGGGGCGCAGCCTGCGCCCGGTCATCGAGGGCACGGGCATTTCGCCCAACGCCGCGACTGTCAGCGGGTACTTCCCGAGCGTGGACCGCGCCGTCCGTGATGAGCGCTACAGCTACGTCATGCGCCCCGCGGGGCAGAGCGACGAACTGTACGATCTGCAGGCTGACCCGCGCGAGCATGAGAACCTGATTGGCAAAGCCCCGCAGGTCGCGCAGCGCCTGCAGAGCCAGGTCGGCACGGTATACCTGAGCGCACGCGCCAAGCCGCGGGGAGTGCAGGGAAGCATGGAGGTGGCGCATACGCCTGTCGTGTAGCACGGCTGGGGCTTGGCTATTGGCGATTGGCTATTGGCGATTGGCTCGTGCGGCGTGAAGGAGCCGTGCGAAAGGCAGGTGAAATGGGCGTAAGCTGGCCGTATTATGTTTCGCACTAACCTCGGCAGAACGCACGCCGCCGGAAAGCGGCAGTGCACAGGAGAGGAGACGACATGGAAACTTCGCGCAGGTTGCGCCTTGCCTTAGCGGGTTGTGGCACGGCAGTCCTGCTGCTGCATTCCGCGGTGGCAATGGACATCGTCACCACCGCCGCCGGGAATGGAGCGAACCTGGACTTGCGGGACGGCATCCAGGCATTGTCCGCGTCACTCGTGGAACTCCCGGATTCCGGCAACTGCGTCGCTGTTGACGCCAGCGGCAATATCTACGTCGCCGATGAAGCAGCGTCCAAAATCCGCCGAGTGGGAGCTGACGGCAACATCACGACTGTCGCCGGCACGGGCCAGCAGGGCTACAGCGGCGACGGGGGCCCGGCCACGGCCGCCATGCTCGCGGCCCCGCGCGCGGTTGCCGTGGACAGTGCAGGCAACATCTACATTGCGGACAGAAGGAACCAGCGCGTTCGCCGGGTGGCGACGGACGGGACGATCAGCACCATTGCCGGCGACGGCTTCATCGGACCGGGCGGCGACGGGCGTTTTGCGGGCGACGGGGGCCCGGCGACCGCCGCGTCACTGGACAAGCCCAGCGCCGTTCTCGTCAGCGGAAACAGCCTGTACATTGCGGACGAGGACAACAGCCGCGTTCGGATGGTGGACCTGGGCACGGGCGTCATCAACACCGTTGCCGGCGGCGGGACCGCTGCACCACCCGGCTTCGGCGACGACGGCACGGCAACTGCGGCGGTGTTGTTCTCCCCGACCGGGCTTTTCGTCACGAGCATCGGGGAACTTTACATCGCTGACAGCGGCATGAACTGCGTGCGAAAGGTTGACACCGGCGGCATCATTTCCCGTGTTGCCGGGACACCTGACGTCCCGCCGGGCTTCACCGGCGACGGCGGCGCGGCCACCAGCGCCACGCTGGACAGCCCGATGGGTGTGGCGGCAGACGGGGCCGGGAACGTCTACATTACGGACCAGAACAACCACCGTGTCCGCATGGTGGCGCAGGGGACAGGCATCATCACCACCATCGCCGGCAACGGCACCAAGAGCTTTGGCGGCGACGGCGGCCCGGTCTCGTCGGCGTTGCTGAATTCACCCAGCGGCCTGGCCATAGACGGCAGCGGGAGTTTTTTCATCGCCGACGCCGGCAACCGCCGTGTGCGCGTGATTGACGGCGCGACGGGCAACATCAACACCAGGATCGGCAACGGCACGGGGACTTTCGCGGGCGACGACGGCCCGGCGGCCGCGGCGGCGCTGAGGCTGCCCATGGGCGTCGCGGCGGACGCCGCGGGCAACCTGTACATTGCGGACCAGAGCAACGAGCGCATCCGCCGGGTTGACACAAGCGGCGTGATAACAACGATCGCAGGGAATGGCGCCGAAAGCTTCTCGGGCGACGGCGGCCCGGCGACCGCGGCGGCGCTGGACGGACCGCAAGCGATGTTCGTGGACGCCAACGGCAACATTCTGATTGCCGACGCGGACAACAACCGCGTGCGCAGGATCGCGGCGGGGACGGGGATCATCACCACCATTGCCGGCAACGGCCAATACCCGCCGACGGGCGGACCCAATCCGGCGCCCGGCGACGGCGGCCCGGCGACCGACGCGCCGTTTGACGAGGTGGTCTGTGTCATCGCCGACGGCGCGGGCAACCTGTACATCGGCGAGAACAACCGCATCCGCCGCGTTGACTCCGGCGGCATCATCAGCACATTCGCGGGCAACGGCATGGGGCTGGGCGCACCGCTGGGGGATGGCGGCCCGGCGAACCAGGCGCGGCTGGGATACCCGCGGGGCCTGGCGTTCGACACGCGTGGCAGCCTTTACGTCACGGATGAAGACGATCACCGCGTCCGCCGCATTGACGCGGGCGGCAGTATCGCCACCGTGGCGGGCAACGGCACGCGGGGGTTCTCGGGCGACGGCGGCCCGGCAACAGCGGCAGCGCTGAATGAGCCGTCCGGCGTGGCCGTAGACGGCGCCGGCAATATCTTCATCTGCGATGGGGCCAACAACCGCATCCGCAAGGTGGACGCGGCAACGGGGATCATCACGACGATTGCGGGCACCGGCATGGCGGGCTACGCGGGCGACAACGGCGACGCCCTGCAGGCGCAGTTCTTCTACCCGTCGTCAATCGTGTCCACGGCAAGAGGGCTGTTCGTCGCCGACCCCGGCAACTGCCGCGTGCGGCGGATTCGCACGAACACGCCGCCCGAGGACAAGGGCGTGACGATCTCTCAGAACCCCATGAAGGCCAACACGGACGTAACGTTTACCGCCAATGCGTCGGACGCCGACGGCGACCCGCTCACGTACACGTGGGGCAGCGGCGACGGAAGGACATGGACGGGCAACCCGATCACAGTGCAGTTCCCGGTAGAGGGCACGTACACGGGCACGCTGACGGTGAGCGACGGATTCGAGAGCGTGTCCGGGTCGCAGACGCTCACAGTGGTGGCGCCGCCCTCGTCCGCAGCGGGCGTGCAGAATGTGGACCAGGGCAAGCCGGCGGTGGTGAACCCGGTGAACAAGATCAGCATCCAGCTTGCCAGCAGCGACGGCGGGGTCGTGGAACTGGCGGTGGATATCCAGGCACTCATCCGTGACGAATACTACGCCGCCACCGACTTCGCGGACGTTCCCGGCCGGGGCAGCACGGGCATCCGCGGGCCAAGGCCGATCCACCAATACGTGCAGACCGGCGTGTTCGTGGCAACGAGCAGCGCCATGGAGGCCGCGACCGACATTTCCAAGGGCAAGGCGCGCAAGACGCTGGCCATCAGCCGCAAGGAGACGGGCCAGGAGCAGCTTGTGGCAGGGGAGCCGCCGAGCCGGGAGATCAAGCCCAAGAGCCTGAAGGGCAAGTTCATCTTCAAGACCCCCAAGCCCACACCCACGCCGGACCTGGTAACGTTCAGCGGGACCATCACGCTGCCGGCGGGGCTGGACCTGTCCAAGGCGCAGGAGGTAGCGCTGGGCGTCGGCAACATCACCGACACCACTCTGGTGGACCCGAAGGGCAAAGGGATGGTGCCGGGCACGGAGGGCCGCATCAAGAAGCTCAGCGTGAAGTACCCCAGGCTGAAGAACACCACCCTGACCGCCGGCACCGAGACGGCGCGGGTTGACATCGCCCTCAGCATGGCCGGCATGACCGCCGCGGGCTTCGACACGGAGGGCGTGACGCCAGACTCGACGGACGTGAATGCCAAGGGCATTGCGCCGCGCTCGATCCAGGTGGCGCTGGTGCTGGCGGGCGTCTCATACGAACTGCTGGCGCCGGCGAGCTTCAAGCTGTCGCCCAAAAAGGATGTGGGCCAGCTTCTGCCGTCGCGCACGAGCCAGTAGCGGGCTCTTGGCTCTTGGCTCTTAGCTATTGGCTCTTCGCTCTTAGCTATTGGCTATTGGCTCTTGGCTATTGGCTATTGGCCGATGGCTGCTGGAGGGAGACGTGGGACGCGGAACAACGTCCATGCGAGGCAAGGTCGCCCTGGTGACCGGCGCAGCCAAGCGGCTCGGCCGCGCGGTGGCGCTCGCGCTTGCGGAGGAAGGCGTCCACGTCATCGTGCACTACGGCACGTCCGCGGCCGATGCGGAGCGGACGGCGGGAGAGATCCGGCGGCGCCGGAGGAAAGCCTGGACCATCCGCGCGGACCTTGCCGACCCGTCGCAGGCCCAGGGTCTCATCCCCGAGGCCGCCAAGGCCGCCGGGCCGATCACGTACCTGGTCAACAGCGCCTCGATATTCGCTGCGAGCCGTCTCACGAGTTTCACGCCGGAGGAACTGGAGCGCCACGTGCGGGTGAACGCGATGGCGCCGCTGCTGCTGGCCCGCGCTTTCGCCGCGCAGCGCCGCGACGCACTGGCTGCGGCCAGTGGCACCGGCGCGGTCGTCAACCTGCTCGACGCGCGCATCGCCGATTACGACCGGGAGCACGCTGCGTACCACCTGAGCAAGCGCCTGCTGTATGCGTTGACGAAGATGCTGGCGCTGGAGTTCGCGCCGCTGGTGCGCGTGAACGCGGTGGCTCCGGGGCTGATCCTGCCGCCGCCGGGGCAGGACGAGGCGTACCTGCGGAAGCGCATCGGCACGAACCCGCTGCGGCGCTTCGGGACGGCGGCCGGCATCGCGGATGCGGTGCTCTTCCTGCTGCGCAGCGACTTCGTCACGGGGCAGGTGCTCTACGTTGACGGCGGACGCCACCTGCGGGGGTGCGTGTATGGCTGAACGCCCGCTGGACGCGATCCACATCCGCGACCTGCTGCTGCGCTGCGTCGTCGGAGTGTTCCCCGAGGAGCGCAGAGCGAAGCAGGACGTGATCATCAACATCACGCTCTATGCGGACCTTTCCACGGCATGCCGCAGCGACCGTCTGGAGGACACGGTTGACTACAAAGCCATCAAGAACGAGGTGATCGCCGACGTGGAGTCATCCGAGTGCCAACTGGTGGAGCGGCTCGCCGAGCGGATCGCGGCGATCTGTTTGAAGCCGGACAAGGTGGCGCGCGTGCGGGTGCTGGTCGAGAAACCCGGCGCGCTGCGCTTCGCGCGGACGGTGGGGGTGGAGATCGTGAGGGAACGCGGCTGACACCGGACCGCGAGGTAACAGACCAGCTCAGAAGCCAACTTTAGGGAAAGGACGATGCAATGAACCTGGAACGCGTGCAGCAGCTCATACGGGAACTGCTGGTTGAGATCGGCGAGGACCCCAACCGCGAAGGGCTGCTCAGGACGCCGGAGCGAGTCGCAAAGTCGTATGAGTTCCTGACGCAGGGCTATCGCGAGAATGTGACGATGGCGATCAACAACGCCGTCTTCGCGTCCTCGGCCAACAACATGATCGTGGCCAGGGATATCGAGGTCTACAGCCTGTGCGAACACCACATGCTGCCGTTCTTCGGACGATGCCATATCGGCTACATCGCCAAGACCAAGGTGCTGGGGTTGAGCAAGCTGGCGCGGCTTGTGGACATCCACGCGCGGCGGCTGCAGATCCAGGAGCGGCTGACGGCCGACATCGCCACGGAGATTCGCCGGGCTGTGGACGCGGAGGGCGTCGGCGTGGTCATGGAATGCCGGCATCTGTGCATGATGATGCGCGGCGTGGAGAAGCAGAACTCAGTCTTCACAACCTCGTCCGTTCTGGGCAGTTTCCACGACTCCGCGGCCACCAGAGCGGAGTTCTTCAGTCTCATTCCAACGGGCAAGGCAACGCCGTAGGGACAATGAGCTTCCCGAACAGGTGGCGTTTGGTACACTACCCGAGGTGTACGTTGTCACAGGAGTGCGCATGCCAGACGTGAAGGAAGTCGTCATCCAGGCTGAGCGTGGCCCGCTGGTGGTCGTCTGCAAGGAGGCCCCGGAGGAATACCGCGTTGGCGGGCGGCTGCGCCTGCGGTTCAAGCATCCGCTGGGGACCATCTTCCCGCAGTTCCGGACCATTATGAACCTCTCCGTTCCCCACCCGCTGCAGAAGGACATTTTCTTCGAACTCGAGAACAAGCGGCGCGCGACACAGGGCCTGCCTCTGCTGGGCTCCGGCGAAGTGGTGCAACTGCTCTACAAGGCGGTGGACATCATCATTGACGCGGGCATCGTCTACGTGCGGCCGCTGCCGACGCACGTCGAGAATGCATTTCCGGGCGACGAGCTGCTCTCGGAGGTGGTGCCGCGCAAGGCGATCCGGTTTCTGGACATCTCCGTGGACCCGGTGCGGCGGGAACTCAAGCGCCGGGGCGAATTGTGGCGTCTGGCCGTGCCACCGACCGATGTCAGGGAGATCAAAGAGTTCATCGCGTCGAGCCTCGCAAGCCTCGCCACCAAAGCCAGGTACTACTACAGCCGCTCCAGCGGCAAACGCGTGGTCACGCTCACCAAGTTCCTGGAGCTGGGCGCGCTGCCCACCGAGGAGTTGCGGGCGGCGCTGAAGGAAGTCCAGCGCGAAGCCAATCGGCGGAACCTCTACAGCCGGCCGGAACTGGAGTTCTTTGGGGCGGAGGAGTTCGATGCGGAAGGCCTGCTGCGCCACGACCTCGACCGGCTTGACGAGCGCGCGCTGCGGGAGCTGCACGCGAAGTGGGGCGACGAGGTCCGGAAGCAGGCCCCCGCCCCGCTCCAGCAGGACAACATCGAGAACGAGGTCTGGCGCAAGGGCATGTTCGCCCTGCTCTGCGGCGAAGGCACGCATCAGGCCCTGCGGCAGGACGAGACCGTCACCGAAGAGCAGTTGATCGGGCTCTCGCGCGAGTTCGTGCAGACGGTGCAGTGGCTTCCCGGCGCACGCATGGAGAAACGAACGCTGCGTTTCGACCCGTTGTTCAAGGAGGCGCTGGACAACCCGACCGACACGGAACTGGGGGGACTCTGTGACGAGCGCGTGAAGAGCTTCATCGCCAATATTGTGCGCCAGCATGACCGTGAGGTCGCCTCCATCAACGTGGGCAGCGTCATCCACCCTCTCGGCCGCGCCAACCACCGCGACCACGGCCGGCGCGGCGTGTACGTTTACCAGGTGCAGCTTGACGAGGAGGAGGCGCTGCTGCGGTTCATCCGCGTGCTCAAGTGGGACGTGAGGATGCGGATCGAGGAGGCTCAGCGGCAAGGCTGGCACGTCACCAGGCAGGAGGCCCTGCAGCAGACCACCGAGTACCTTGCATACGTTCTGGACAGGCACACCGCCTGCCAGCGGCTGCGCGTCAACGCGCCGGCACTCCGGGCCGACATCTGCACCGAACGGTGGGGCGACGACGTGATACTCGGGTTCTACTGCGAGCGCTCCTTCGTGCCGGGCCGCGCCACGAACCGGATCCCGGCGGAATGGTACCGCCACGGGCAGTTTGTGCGCAGCCTTGGGCGCGCGCTGGGCCGCGCGCTGGCCCCGAACATGATCGTCTCGCGAATCTCGCCGTCAGACCGCCAGGTGCTTTTCGACGACGGTGACGAGATCTGGCCCGCGGAGGCGCCCGTCGGGAGCGAACTCGACCTGGTCGTGGCCGACACGACCGGCTCCTTCCACGGCTACAACACCCCGCTGCTGGATCTCGTGCCGGGGCACATTGTGCCGGCGCTCAACCGCCGGCGCGAGCTGCTCGGCCCAGCGGCGCTGGCGGCGTTCGCGGCGTCGGTGCTGTCGGAGGCAGTGGCCCGGTATGCGAGCGTGCGGGCGGACATCACGGGCAACCAGGCGGCCTATCGTGAGTTCTTCCTGCACCGCGGCAAGCCGGACGCGGCGGGGAACCTGCCGTACCGCTGGCTGAAGACGCTGGACAGAGTCGAGCAAACGCCGGCCGAGGCCGTCCGCGACGCACTCCTGGGCGCCACCGCCAACGCGCTCGGCATGACCACGCAGGAAATGGCGGGCCTGGTCAGCCAGGCCGCGAAGGAAGGCACGGGAACGGCGTGAAGCGCAGAGATCGCAGCGCGACTCCAGCCGCAGCCAGGGTACAGGGTTCAGGGTTTAGGGTATCGGGTGTCGGGTTTCGGGTATCGGGTGTCGGAACAACGACGAGAACGTCGGGAGACGGTGTTGGCCAATAGCCAATAGCCAGCAGCCAATAGCGACGGAGAGGAGTACAGTGTGAGGAAACGTCATCCAGTGAAGCGCGCGTTGATTCAGTCCCCGGTGCTCGGCCTGGCCATGGCGTCCGCAACGCTGGCGGCTGAAGCGACTCAGACCCTCGATGTCTGGCCCGCGCAGGCGCCCGGCGAGAAGGGCGATATCGGCCCGGAGAAATGGCAGCCGACGCCGAAGGGAGAGAAGGTAGCCATCACGCGGCTGGAGAACGTCAGCAAGCCCACGCTCGCCATTTACGCGCCGCCCAAGGACAAGAACACCGGCACGGCAATCGTGATCTGCCCCGGAGGCGGGTACTTCATTCTGGCGATGAACCTGGAAGGCGAGGAGGTCGCGGCCTGGCTGAA
>Ga0315282_10006752_pt1 | contig 19063 bp, 18 predicted proteins | sample YL17G07_20_MG_FD_203693 | JGI IMG/M metagenome (GOLD analysis project Ga0315282, IMG submission 203693) | Sediment microbial communities from Yellowstone Lake, YNP, Wyoming, USA - YL17G07_20 | ecosystem: Environmental > Aquatic > Freshwater > Lake > Sediment | place: USA: Wyoming | collected... | reverse complement strand
CCTCACCTAATGGACCGTCTTTCTTGCCCATGAGGAGGTCTATGTGGGCTACTTCTGCGCCCTGTCCAGCCAATGCCTCGCCTACCCGTAGTTTGAAGTCTTTTATAATTTCGGGTGTTATGTTTATTGCCATGAAGCGCTCTTCTATAGGCTTTTCAGCAATTTCAAATGTTACTGGTTTCGGCGTTATTTTGCCAATTTTTTCCAAGTCAAGGCGCAGCTCTTCTTTAGCTTCATATGTTAGTTCTCCTCCAACGCTTAGTGGCTTTCTGACGGGGCCAACTTTGATTTTCATCATGTTTAGGGCTTCTTTTGTGCCTACGGCTCCGCTTCCAGCGATTATTCTGGCTATTTTCTGCACTTTATATTGCAGTTCACGGGCCTTTTGCAATTCGCCATTTTTCACATAGTTGTAGATTTGAACCCAAATGTCAGGTATTACATTAGCGCTTGCCAGTATGGCGCCTGAGCATCCGGCGGCTAATGCTGCTACGACAACTTCGTCGTGTCCGCATAGAACGTTGATTTTGTCTCTAACCTTCTCCAGCACAGCCAAGATGAAACTCAATTGTCCGCTGCTGTCTTTTACGCCGACAATGTTTGGAATTTGAGCTAAATCTTCAACCATCTGCCAAGGCAGCGGCAAACCTGTGCATTGTGGAATGTTGTAGAGAATTATCGGCAAATCGACTTCGCTGGCTATTGTATAGTAATGTTCGTAGATTCCGCGGTCTGCGGGCTTCAAGTAAAATGGCGTAACAATTAACGCAGCATCGGCGCCAACATCTTTTGCGTATTTCGTCATTTCAACGGCTTCGTTTGTTCCGCTCGCTCCAGTTCCAGCAACCACAGGAACTCGCCCATTAACCTCGTCAACAACAACTTTGATGACGCGTTTCTTCTCATCCGTTGTCAAATTAACAAACTCGCCAGTTGTACCACACGGAACAACTCCATGAACGCCTAACTCGATGCAACGGTTAACCAAAGCCCGCAGTCTTTCCTCATCAACAGCTTTCCCGTCATCCGTAAAAGGCGTAACCAAAGCAGGCAAGATTCCCTCAGGCTTAAACATAATTTTCCCACCTTTTAGTTACAAATATCTTTTGTGTCATTTAAGCTTTGAAGTGAAAATGTTTAAATTACCTGAGAATGAATAAGCTCAATATTCGGAGGGCAACCGTTTTTGGACAATGTTAGGGAAAGACTGAGGATTAAAGAGGAGAATCTGAAGGAAATCAACGATTTTCTTCTCAGAAAAGATAACCCGCTCATAAATGGTTTGTTAGAAATCGTTGAGAAGTATGGTGGCGTTGACGAGATTAACCGTAAAGCTAAGGAAGCCCGCAAACTCGAAAACCTCATGAGCCAGCTTAAAAAGAAAAATTCGCCTTATGTGAAAGACCTCGAATGGCTTATTAAACAACGCGACAAAGAAGCCTTTATCAGCATACCGGACTACCGCAGAAAAATCTTGGGAAAGAAGGCGGAATCCCAGAAGTTTGACGAGTCTTTCGCAGTTACGCTTGAGATTAGTGCCTTTAACTTTTTCCCATGGCTCATAGAAGAGGCAAAACGGGCGATTGCCCAACAAGATCTAATGCCAGCCCGCTATATTCGCGTTCGCAGCATGAAAGAACAGGTTGAAGATGATGACGTTCTGGCCTTCGCAGCTGCAATGCAGATTATCGGCGCTTCTTACGTGCAAACACTAGACACTAAAGGAACAATGCCTGGACCAGACGGTAAACCCATCAACGTTCATTTAGGGGGTCCCGAAACCATAACGGGCTATTTTGGAGGCGTGGGCGTGCCAAATGAGTATGCGTTAAAGTGGGTTGACGAGTTCCTTTATTACTATACTAAATATGGCGTCAAACAAGTGCTAAATGTAAACGCAGGCACTGTCATGCTGGGTTATTGGCTTCATAAGCTTGGAATAGACGTTGAATTTAAGATTTCAGTTTACCTCGGCAATGATAACCCTTACTCAATCTTTTGGACGTTGATGACGGCGAAACTTTTCAGCCGAGAGGATGGCACAACTCCGCTCATAGGGTTTAACCTATCCAACTCCGTCAACAACGAGACAATTGAGTTGTCGGCCTACGTAAGGAAAGCCTTCGGTTTCGAGGACATCGTTCGCATTGAACATCACATTGTTGAAACGCAAAAAAGTATTGTGAGGCAGCCCTATGACCGTCTCAGCGAACTTCTAGAAATAGCCGACCACGTTAAAAACATAAGCGCTAAGCATGAGGGCGGAATCCCTGAAGTTGACAAAAATCGTGAGCACCCATCAGACATTCTGGATTACTTTATGCCTAAAAAAGACATTATCAAGAAAGGACTAATGCCTAAGCTTCTCAGGAACTACCTTGACAAACATGATGCTGTAAACAGAACAGCCAAAGCCCTCACCGAAAGAGGCTTAACATTTATTGCAGCCCAAAACTTGCACAAAAAATAAAGGGAGAGAGAAACGCTACCAACTTTCTCTGGGTTTTCGCATGACAAGGTAAAGCGTTGTGGCTACGAAGAAAACTGTTGTTACCGCTAAGATGCCCACTACCATTCTTGTATTACCAAGTTCATTTAGACTTCCTTGCAGTGCTGTATAGTTCTGCTGAAGCTCCCAGAAAGTCCTATTTAGGCAAGCCAAGTTGTCGAGTGTGAGGTTCAGGTGAAAGCTGTCCCAGAAAGTCTCGTTGAGCTGGATAAACAGAGCTTGTAGATTTTTAAGCTGGTTTTCGATTGCTTCAAGGTAAACATTTTCAACATGAGTCATAGTAAAACCAAGGGTAATGTTATATGGCAATAATAAGGTTCCAAATACTCCAGAGTAGGTTGCGTTGTATGTTAAAGTGATTTCTCCGTAAGTTGTGCCCCAAACTTGCTGAGGCACGGGAAAAGTACGGGTATATTGTCTCGGAGAATCGCCAAAAGGACCTGGAAAATCTGGGTCAGTCACATTAGCCATCAGGACTTTGTATGTTCCATTTACGAAGCCGAATATGCTTAGGTTGAAGTATTCCACGTAAATGCTAGTTTGTCGCTTCAGACTTAACATAACTGTAATATTTTGGTTTGGCTGCGTCTCTGCAGTAGCATTGACTTGAATAATTATTCCAGGAATTTTAGAGTCGAGGAACGTTTTCATATTTTCTGTTGAGGCTTGAGCGTTTATGTTGCGGATTGATGCGAACGCGAGGGTAACAAGGATGAATATTAAGCCGATTCTTTTGAGTTTGTTCATTTTTTCACCTTCAAATTAAAAGCTATTGACAGAGTTTTCTCATAGTTTATTTAACACTTTCTACTAATTCCTTTGCTATCTTGCGGTTTTCAAAAGGAGATTTTTTAAAATTTGTGCATAAAATCGGCTATTTTATTGATCGGATGAAACGTTGGTATATGTATATGAAGTAAATAAGGGCGAAAACTGTTAGGGCTATTTCAAGTGTTAGGATAGCTGGATTGTTTTCTATTGCTGTGAAGTAGCCGTGTTGGAGTATGTCTGTGAAGACTAGGATTTGGAGAAATATGGCTCCGCCTAGGCAACTTAAGCCTAGGGTGTGAAAAAGCGCTCGTATTCGGCGGTCAACTCTTGCGTTGGCGTTCATGCTCTATCGTGAATATCAAGAGTCGCTGCTTTAACTTATACGTTATGAATCCCCACATAAAACAAAACCTAATAATTCACCCTAAATATCCGCATTAAATCTTCACAATAAGGGAACAGGAACAGTTTATGCATGCGAAAGTTAATGTGCATGGCTGAAGTAGCATAAGGAAGGTGATATGAGTGTTCGAGTTTGCTGACATCAGATTCAGACCATTAGAAAAGGACGACTTGAAACTGCTTCATGTTTGGGAGAACGATTTCGAGCTTATGATGTATAGCAGAAGCAAACCCCTTAACATGGTAACCATGGCTCAGCTAGAAGAAAAATATGGGGAATGGATGAAAAAGGAGAAGGACCTCTATTTTATCGTGGAAAATTCAGAATCCAAAGAACCCATAGGCTTCGCCGCTATTCGCGCAGAGGTTTGGGGAAACGTTCAAGGTGCAGACCTTGGCACTTACATCGGTAAAAAGGAATTATGGGAAAAAGGGTTCGGAAAGAAGATAACTGCGGCATTGTTAGAAATGTCGTTCATTCACTTGAACATGGACCGCTGTGAAGCGTGGAGCATAGAATATAATACACGAGCGCATCATGTGCTCGAGTTCTGTGGATTCAAGAAAGGCGGCGTCATGCGCAACACGGTATACGTGGCAGGCAGAAAATGGAGTTCCTTCCACTTTGACATACTGCGGGAAGAATACATGAACATACGGATGAGCCTATTAAAGAAAATTCTTGGAGAAAAAGTGAACTCCTATCTGAAGAGAACCCAACCGGCTCTTAAAGTGGTAAAGCACGTCCAAAAATGAGCAACTGCTTGAAGTCTAATGCATTGGTTAATCAGCTAGTTTCCTTACTGCTTCCTTTATGGTTGAGACAGATTTTTCAAGGCGTTTCCTCGTTTTAGGCATCAGTTCAAGCTCTAAAATTTTTTCGACACCGTTACTTCCAAGAATCACCGGAACACCGATGGCAACGTCTGAAAATCCATATTCGCCTTGCAGATACGCGGAAACGCCCATCACTCTGTTTCTGCCACGGAGAATGGCATCCGCCATTATTGCGATGACTGTTGCAGGCGCGTAAATTGTTGACCCCTTCAGTTTGATGACATCGGCGCCAGAAGTTACTGTCAAATTGACTATTTTCTCAATCTGTTCTTTCTTAAGCAAAGATGTTATGGGTATTCCAGAAACAGAGGCATACTCAACAAGAGGAACCATGGAATCACCATGTTCACCAATGACTAAAGCGCGAACATCCTCCCGTGAAACATTTAACTCCGCTGCAATGTAAGACCTGAAACGCATAGCGTCCAGAATGTTGCCCATTCCAAAAACGCGGTTTCTCTCGAAGCCTGATTCCTTATAGGCGACGTATGTCATGATGTCAACTGGATTCGTTACAATCATGAGCTTGCATTCAGGCGCATACTTCACAACTTCCTTCACTATGGACTTAACTATCTTTGCATTGGTATTCATAAGATCAATCCTCGTCATTCCAGGCTTTCTCGCTTGACCTGCAGTTACAATTACTAGTTCTGAACCTTTCATTTGACTATAATCGCTTGTCCCAACGATTTTTCCGTCAAACTCTATTGCAGGCGCAGTCTGCATCATATCAAGTGCCTCGCCCTTTGCCAAATCTTCAAAAATATCTATTAGAACGACATCGCTGATTCGGTATCTTAAAATGTTGAATGCTGCAGCGCTTCCTACTTTTCCAGCACCGATTATGGAGATCATAGTGTTTTAAAAGTAAGTCGTTCCAATTAAATATAATTAACTGCAAAACTGGATGATCCCTTGTATTTGGCAGATTTCCGAAAAACTAGATTGCATACTGCTTTTCTTTCTCGGTGAGAATCACTTTGCCTTTTAGGTCTCGTGTGAAGCTGGCGAATAATTCTGCATTTTCTGTGTGTATAGGAAAAATCTTCATTGCTTTAATTTCTTTGAGGATGACTTTCAGTTGCAGCGGCATTATGTGTCCAGAGACATGCGCGTGATATTGCGGTAGGCCGTAATGCCTAAGCCAGTTAATGAGCCTTTCAAAGTCTATTTCCATCTCCTCGTTAAAGGGTTCAGAAGCAGATAAAATATAACAACTACCTGCCTTTGGCTGTATTTCCACAAGTTCCTCCAAATCATAAAATGACATAGCTAGAACGGCATTGCATTGCCTTTTCGAAACTTCGAACACATCAACAATCTTACTTGGATACTGTTCCATTATTTGGTTTTCCCACTTGTCATATTTTTTCTTCGACTTTCGAAAAATCAAAATGTTCTCATTGTTTAAGTCTGGAATTTTTAAACCTTTATCTTCACGCAACGCTTTCATCAGATATGCTTGTTTAAGTGAAACAGCAAGACACCGCCCATTCTTCTTGGCAATTCGATAAAAAGAATTCAGTCTATCAACATCCGTATAGGCAAAATCAGCCAGCACAATACCATCTGCCTGCCCGACAATGCTATTTAATTTGTTTTCAACTTCACCTTCCGAAGAAACAGATGCGCCAGTCATGTTCGTAGCTTCAGTAACAACAGCCACAGGCTCAGCTTCTTTTGCCTTCTCAACAAAATCAGATGTCATTTCAGGCTTTGCCCCGTGAGCCCTAAAATCTCCAGTATAGACAACAGCCCCATTAGTGGTGTGGATAATGAAGCCGTAGGCGCCTGGAACAGAATGGTCAACGTGAATTGGCTCAATTTCCAAATCGTCGATAGCAATCTTGTCTCCTGTTCTGAAAGGCTTAAAAGTTATATTTTCAACATTAAACTCTAAATCGGCTCTACGCATTTCGCTTAACGCCTGCAAAATAATTTTTGTTGTTTCGCCGCAGTATACGGGGATTTCACGGTTTATGAAAGATATGTAGGCAGAATGGTCCATGTGTGCATGCGAAATAAAAACAGCGTCGATTTCTGGAGATTTTTCATCAATGTAGATGCCTTCAATTTTTGGCAGAATCCCAAGCTCTTGTAAACTTTTTTCGCTTTTTGGCGAAAGAAAAGGCGGAGAATAATACTGCTTCTTCAAAGCGAAGGACATGCCGAAATCGAAGAAAACTTTAACGTCTCCGTCTTGAAGTAGGATTTTGTTTCCGCCGATTTCGTTCACTCCACCGTAGAAGGTTAGAGTTGTTTTATGTTTGACCATTCCTATTCCTTCAATCTACCAGCTTTTCTACAGATGTTGGAAATAACAAAAATTATGTGTGGAAATGTGAATACACTGAAAACTTTTGTGTATTTCGGATTCCCAGCCTCCTTAACAATTTCAATGTTTCCTCCAGCCTTCAGATAACCATCAATAAAAGCCTTTGCAATAACCTCGGCTGACCGAACACCAACAAATGGTGAAACGTAGTGCCCAGCATAATACAAAAACTCCGCAACATCCCAAACCCTGTCACCATTCCGGGAAGCCTGCTCAAAATCCAGCAAGCAAATTTCACCGTTTTTCCCAATCATAATGTTTTCCGGTTTTGTGTCACCCAAAGCGATGCTGAGAGCATGTACCTCAGCAAATTTTTCACCCACCCGCCTTATGATGCTTAAGTCATTCTCCATTCCGCCAGTAGTTTTCGAATCCATGATTCTTCTTATTACTTTTTCAATGCTTTCGCCTTCTACATACTCCATGAAAACTAAGCGTTCAGCATGATTTACATATAGAAGCTTTGGAACTGCAATACCTTTCGAGTTCAAAAGTTGGTTTATGGCACATTCTCTTTCAAGTCTCGAACGCCCCAAAACAGCAAAAGTTCTGGTACCAACAGTCCATAATGTAAGCGGAAACCATTTGAAACTCGACCAGTCTTTAAACCTTTTAACAACAATCCTTCTTTCTTCGCCATTTATGAAGGCTTTAATTAAAAAGGCATCATTTAAAACGCCGCCAATTTTCTCAATGCTAACTTCCGCATCCTTGCCCGCAGAAAGCACCTTCCTTGCAAAGGCTTCAATATCCACCCTACTCGCCAATGGAACAAGCCCGCTGGCGGTAGGAACATATAGATACCGTTGAGGGTCCTCAATTTGATGGATAATTTTCGAGTTTTCCTCAGTTACGTGCTGAAGCTTAAGAAATATCTCTTTATTCTCTGAAAGAAGGCTTAGAATTTTTGGAAAGATGCTAAGCAAGTACGTGAATAATGCCTTCTGCGCTGGTTTAAAGAGATTTATGAACCGAGCTTTTCGGCTTCTGGTTTTATCCATAAAATTTCTGGAGATTTTCACGTAGCCTTTTGAAAAATTAACTAGTTTTTCTTCTTCTAGCTCTTTCAAAGCCTCTAAATATCCACGAAGAGTATTTTTTATGTTTTCCTTTTTAACATTTTCCTGCATAAAATTCAGCAAATTGTATATCATTGGAGGAAAAAGTCGGGTTCTGCTCAGCATGGTTTCATACATGAAATATTCAGGTTTTATGTGAATCTCATATGAAAGTTCTGGGAAGTCTAAAACAAGGTTTTCTAAAAGTTCGAGAGTTAAGCGTTTTTTCAATTTAACCTCTTGAACATGCAAGTAAACTTCGTTAAGTAGGGGGGTGTATGGAAAAATTAGTCCGCCAGCCAAGGCTTCGCCCAAAAATCCTCTGTCAACGTCTCTTTCAAATATCCACTCATCAACAGCAAAAACAATTATGTTTCTTTCGTCAAAAACCTTCAAATAATTCATAAGCCTCGGCTGAAAACCACGAATTACAAGCAAAACTTCCACTGCCGTTTTCGTATTGGACAATCCTAAAGCGTAATGACGGCATATGCATGCGGCTGTAATTTGGCAAGAACCAGCAATGTGTCTACAAAAGTTGAGGATTTGCTCAGACAGCTTCTCGTCTAATTGTCTTGAACGCTGAACCAATGTTTCACCTAAATGAAAGCGACAACCACAAATAGAATCTATGCATCTACAAAATATAGTTAACCCTTTTCAACAATCTTGCAATAAATTCTCAAAATTTTCAGGGCTTTCACGGCTTTTTCTGGCAAATTATACAATGGAACGTTAGTATCGCCTAGTACCTCGTGCACCAATGCAAAATCTTCTCCACCGGCGGGCACATCCACGACTGGTTTCTCTGGATATTTTGCTGCTATTTTTGGAATAACTCTAGCATCTTTTGGTTCGAAGAAGCAAGACTTAAGCATGTTAATTATTAAAACTCCGTCAACATTTTCGTCTGCAAGCACCAAATCCAGCACTTTCTCGTATCGATCAGCCCTGGCATCAGCTATAATATCTATTGGATTGGTTGCGTCCACGCCCGGATACAAACTTTCGATTTCAGTTCTAGTTTTATCCGACAAAGCGGCAAGTTTCAAGTTGTTTCTCACAATTGCATCTGCAGCCAGTATTGCTGGCCCGCCTACATTGCTTACGATAGCCACATTGTCCCCATGCATTGGAGGCTGTTTGGAAAGGGCTATTGCTGCGTCCATCAACTCTTCTATGTTTTCAACTCTTATTATTCCAGCTTTTCTAAAGGCTGCATCAAAAATTTCGTCTGAACCAGCTATCGAAGCTGTGTGCGACTTGGCTCTTTGTGCTGATTCTTGTGTTATTCCACCTTTTAAGGCGAGTATGGGTTTTTTCTTAACAATTTTTCTTGCTTCTTCTATGAATTTTCTCCCGTTCTTTATTCCTTCCATGTATAGGCATATAACCTTCGTATCCTTGTCTTTTCTGAAATACTGCAATAAGTCAACGTCGTCCACGTCTATTTTGTCTCCCATGAAAGCAAATTTGCTTATGCCAATGTTGTAAAAGCATGCCCAATCAAGTATGCATGCACCAACTCCACCGCTTTGCGAAATAACTGCAATGTTCCCCTTTTTAGGCATAACATTTCTTTCAAACGTCGTGTTTAACCCATTGACAGTGTTTATTACGCCCATAATTGTGTTGGGTCCCAAGATTCTAATGCCATACTCTTCGTTAAGTTTAAGCAGTTGTTGACGCTGCGGATTTTTATATCCGCCAGTAATCATAACGAGGGCTTTGACGCCTATCTTCGCGCATTTTTCCGCTTGAACAATAGACTGCTTTGGCGGAAGCATTATTACTGCAAGCTCTGGGATTTCAAGCAGTTTATCCAGTTTGTTATAGCCTGCTTTCTCATCCAAGTCCAAGATATATGTTCTTCCACGGAAAAATTTCTTCATGTTGTAAATGACATCTCTGAAAAGCTGAGGAGAAGTCATTCCAACTTTTTCCCGAATCACGCTTGAACCTATTAGGGCAACCTTTCCCGGTTCAAAGATGGCTTTCACTTCACTCATTGATTTAACCTTCAAATCAAACTTGTGGAGACGGAAGGAAAGAAGATACGTTATTCACATTCATAAATTTAACCTCGAAAATACAGGAAATTTCAGTGTTTGAGCATTATGTACGTTCTATTATTTCGATATAGGCGAACGCCGCGACAAGTGTAAAAATTGTCGAAAAGATTAGAACGCTAAAAATCATGTTTGGCGAAAAAGTCGGGGTACCAAGCAGAAAAGAGCGAATCAAGTCTGAACCGTTGCTCAACGGGTTAATCTCAGCCAAATTCACCAATATCATTGGAAATTTGCCATCTCGCCCAAGGTCTTGAATCAGAGAAAGCGGATAGAAGACGCTGCTGCAGAAAAACAGTGTATAATAAACTAGGCCTCTTGCTGTGATGAATTTTTCAAGGCTTGATGTAGAGACTGCAATAGCGATACTTAAGCCGGAAATGCCGATGGCCAAGAAAAACAGAACCACCAAGATTACAAGCAACTGCGCCACTGTGGGAAATCCTAAAAATGCAAAGCAAGTCAGTAACAGAGGCGACATGTAAACCATACCACGTAGTCCGCCTGAAAGCACACGTCCAATACCCAACTCAAGCCTAGTCATGGGCAAACTTAGCATATAGTGATGTATCTCTCTTCGGCGTTCCATATTCACCTCGCGCCCAATCATAAAGGCTGAGGCAAACAGGCCTGTTACGGTTAGTCCAGGTGCAAAAAAGTTGAAATAGCTCTTAATTTCCTCCATTACTGCACCGCTTAACATTTGGTTGTAAACGATAGCCATTATGAACAAATCCGCTAGGTTCATGCTGATTAAGCCTACAAGCCACCATTTGTATCGGAAGAAGTTCCTAAGATCGTGTTCAACCATGCGGATTATGCCTTTCATTTATTGCCATCCTCCACCTTCTATGCGTCGCTCGTAGATTATTATGCCAACAAAGGTGAAGAGCGAAAAGAATGCGATTACACCAAGCAACGGCAACAGCGGATTGAAATTAGTTGCTATTATTGATTCTATACCTGTGCCCCAGCGGAACAAATCAGCAGCGAAAGTCACAGGGTTGAAGCTTGCAAGTCCACCGTAAAGAGGGTTGGCTGCTTGCACGACTGCTAGAGGGTACATTGACGTGCTTAAGCGCACGATTAAGGCGTCCAGGACGCCCATGAATATGTCGAAGCGGTCGCTAGATTTTATGAGTACAGCTATAGTTATGCTCATTCCAGAGACTCCGAACGAAAACAGGAAAAGCGCAAATAAAGCCACGAGAAAGCTGAGCGGGTTAACGGCACCGATAACATATAACGACACGGCTATTAACGGTCCAACATATATGAAGGATCTGAGGCCCCCGCCGATTGACCGTCCTATCACCAGCTGTCTTCTAGAAACAGGCAAGCTAAGCAAGTACTCAAAAACGCCATGTTCTGCCTCTTCGTAAATGTCAAATCCAATGAATATGGCCGCTGAATAAAGCGTCATAACAGAAAGCCCAGCCACGTAATATTGGAAGTAATCTGGAATACTCATCATACGCGAGGCGATGAGTCCGAACAAAGCTATTTGTGATACAAACCATATGGCTCGCATTATAATTAGGAATTTATATTGAAAGAATAGGCGTATGTCTCTCTCAATCACCAAAAGAAGCTTGTTCGTTTACGGTTCACTCTCCATTTTTCTGCGCTTCTTCAATGGTTAAACCCGTGTAATGCGCGAATACATCGTCAAGGCTCGGTTCACTCATGCGTATGGAGGTGATTGGTACACCGTTCTTCATTAGCAAGTTCATTATTTGCGGAACAACCTCCTCAACACGGTTTAAGTAAAGGCGCAAGTTAGTCGGCTTAACTTGCATAACATCCACAACTTCTTTTAGACCTTTAAGGTCTTCAATGATCTGCGCTGGGGCGTCTTTTTCAAGTTGAACATCAACGATGTCGCCGCCTAGAATGCTGTCCTTTAGCCTCTTGGGGGTATCACACACAAGCAACTTGCCTCTGTGCAATATTCCAACACGGTCTGAAAGCTGATCAGCCTCATAAAGCTCATTCGTGGCAAGGATAATGGTGCTTCCTTCGTCGCGGAGTTCAAGAAGCATGTTCCATATTTTATGTTTACCTACTATGTCAATTTGGGCAGTTGGCTCGTCAACTATTGCAATCTTAGGTTTTTGAATCAGAACTTTAGCCATTTCAACACGTTTGCGCATACCGCCTGAAAGTGCATGAACATTTTTGTGCCGAGGCTCCCACATATCTAAAGCATCTAATACTTCCTTAACCCTTTGCTTTCGCTCCTGAGTTGACAACCCACAAACCTTTGCGTGCCAGTTCACTATATCCCAAGGCGTGGCAACCCACAACATTTTAGGCTCCTGAAACACTATGCCCAGAAGCCCACGCACTTTGTCCGGATTCTTTCTTATGTCATAATCGCCAACTAAAGCCGTACCTTCCGTAGGCCTGATGACTGTTGCAAGCATAAGAATGGCAGTTGTTTTTCCTGCGCCGTTAGGCCCGAGAAGCCCAATGATTTCTCCTTCCTCAATTTCCAAGTTTAGGTGGTCAACTGCCACAAGGTTTCCGAATTTCTTAGTAAGATTCTCTATCCGAATTATCGGAGCCATTTTTATACCAGACGCTGAAGCAGATACAATGACCAAGCAGCTAAATAAGATTTACCGTGATAGCAAATCCAAAGCAGTTTTTTCAGCTTTTTCCATCACAGCATGTTCATCTAAAGTTTTCACTTGCCTATTCTCCATCAAGATTTTTCCATCAACAATAACAGTGTCTACGTCGCTTCCACGTGCAGAGTAAACAATGCTTGCGTAAATGTCATGCAAGGGTTTTAGGTGAGGCTTTGAAAGGTCAACCAATATTATGTCGGCTTTCTTACCTACTTCAAGGGAGCCGATGCTTTCCCCCAGCCCTAAGGCTTTAGCGCCGTTTATTGTCGCCATCTTTAAAACCTCGTAGGCTGGCATAACTTTAGGATTCTGATAGGTGAGTTTTTGAAGTAAAACCGCAATCTTCATAGTTTCAAACATGTCAAGAGAATTATTACTAGCTGGCCCATCCGTTCCCAAACTCACGTTGACACCCAAATCGGTTAAGTCCTTTATTTTTGCTGCGCCTAAACCAAGTTTCATGTTAGCCACAGGAACATAAACCACATTAACGCCACATTTAGAAAGGATAAACATATCCTTGTTTGACAGATTTATACAATGGGCGGCGAGAACATGCCCTTTCAAAAAGCCCATTTTGTCTAAAAATTCAACCTCGCTGAAACCGTATTTCTTCTTAAATTTCCTAAACATGGTTTTTGATTCAGCCAAATGCAAGTGCACACCAACATTCAACTCCGAAGCCCTTTCACTGATCTTTTTGAGTAAGTCTTGGCTGCAACTGTAAGTCGCGTGAGGGCCAAGCATGGTTCTTACCCTGTCATTAGCGTATCCATTGAAACTTTTGGCAAAATTTATGCTTTCAGCAAGCATTTTTTCACCCAGCCCCTTGTTTCCAGCCTCGATTATGCCTTCTGCTAGAACACCCCGCAATCCGCTTTTCTCCGTGGCTTTTGCAATCATGTCCTCATGAAAATACATGTCAGCAAAACATGTCGTTCCACTTCTGATCATTTCCAAACAGCCTAAAAGGGCTCCAACATAGACATCCTCTGGCCTAAGCTTGCCCTCCACAGGCCAAATAGTCTCCTTAAGCCAAGTATCCAACGGTTGGTCTTCTGCTATTCCTCTAAAAAGGGTCATGGGCACATGTGTGTGGCAGTTAACTAAGCCTGGCATGGCAACCTTTCCCTTTGCATTTATCTTTAGATCAGCGTCTATGCTAGTTGCAGATGCAAATTTGCCCACAAAAATTATTTTTCGATTCTTTATGGCTAATGCTCCGTCCTCTATGAAGCCTTTACCATCCATCGGCAAAATAATGCATCCATGAATTAGGATGTCTGCTCTTTCCAAAATTGCCCCCTTTATTTAGAAGGAGGATTAACCATAAAAATTATGCTAACGTAATGTTGTTGTCGTTCTTAGCTGTTGCAAGCTAAAAGGAATTAGAGGATTTAGAAGCTAGATCAGTGGTTTTGATTCTTGGATTTTCTTTAAGAATGGACGCAAAGCTGGTTGCAGAGTATGCTCATCTGTTAAAGCATCTTTGGGTACGCCTGGGGTGCCTAATTTTCTGCATATGAAGTTAAGCGAATCCTCTGTGAAGTTTAACAAGCTCTGCCCCTCGGTTGTCAGTTTGTAAACTTTCCTTGGCCGTTCGTTGTCCATGTTCCATTCACTTTTCACATACCCCTTCTTCTCCAACGCATTTAGGAGCGGATAAATTGTGCTTGGTCCAAAGTACACTCCAAAGGTTTTACGAATTCTTGTAATTACTTGGTAACCATGCATGGGCGTCGAACTCAAGAACTGTAGTACTATTAGGTCGAGGAGTCCCTTCATCAGCTTGACTTGAACTTCTTTTGAGTTGTTTACCATTTTTTTCCCTTCTGTATTTGTGTCCAACAGTTTTTCTGTTAGACAAGGATACAATATGTCCTTTTTCGGACATATCTCAAGACTTTATAGAGCATAAACGATAATATAAAGCTTCATGCTTACTCCAGACATAAAAAAGCATATCGCAGCATATTAAAATATTCCATTTTATACATAACTTAAATAAGCCCAAACATGAACCAGTTCAAAACAGAACACGTAGAGCGTGAAAAAATTGACGGAAAATTTCAAAAAAGAAATTGTTCAACGCATAACCAGAAACCTACTCGATATCCAATTGTTAAGGCTTATTCAGACGCAACCCATGTGGGGATACAAAATAAAAAAGCAGGTGGAAACAAAATTTGACGTAACACTCAGACATGGAGCCTTATACCCGCTACTTAATGCATTAGAGGAAAAAGACTTTCTGACGAGCCGAAAACAACAACAAGGAGGAAGAACAAGAAAAGTATACACAATAACCAAAAAAGGAAAACAATACATAGAAACGTACAGCAGCATACTAAAAGAACAAATACAAAAACAAGACATAACATAGAACGAACGAGAATGAGCAACAAGAAATTAATAAAACAAATGAGGAAAGTAGTTGAAAAACGAGGAAAAAAGGCATACGAAACGGCAAAAGAGGCAATTCTGAAAGAAAGATTTGAATATGAGGCTATTCGTGAAGCATTGCTGTATTTCATGGGCGTATGGCCGAATTTTCACCATCCAGCATTACTCTCTCTGGCATGCGAATCTGTTGGAGGAAACCCTGAAACTACAGCTTCCATAGGCGCGTCTATAGTGCTTCTCACTGGTGCTGCTGACATACATGATGACATCATAGATCAATCAGCAACTAAAAACTCAAAAGCAACCGTTCTAGGCAAATTTGGGAGAGATATAGCACTTCTGGTTGGTGATGCGTTACTCTTAGAAGGTTGCACGTTTCTGGGCGAAACATGCGAAAAACTTCCCAAGAAACAAAGAAAAACTGTAGTAGACTTGGTGAAAAAAGCCTTTTCTGAAATGAGTGGAGCTGAAGCAGAAGAAGCAAGTCTGAAAGGCAATTGGAACGTAAAGCCGGAAACCTACCTCAACGTAATGAGGCGAAAGGCTGCAATTGCCGACATGGCTTTCCGCGTCGGGGCAATCTTGGGAGGTGCCTCTCCAGAAGAGATCGAAACATTGGGCAATTATGGCAGAATTTTAGGAATCTTGGCAAACATAAGAGATGAATTTGTAGATGTTTTCGAATCAAAAGAACTCGAGAACAGAGCAGAGAACGAATGCCTGCCGCTTCCAATTCTCTACGCATTCCGTGATAAAGCGGTGAAAGAGAAAATCATTCCAATTCTTAGAAAAAAAGACCTGAAGGATAAAGATGCCTTCGACATCGCAGACATTGTTATGACGGCCGAGGGGGTTCTAGAATTAAAAAAGGAAATGGACTATATGCGAGAAAGAGGAATCAAATGCTTAGGAAACATTAAAGCCACAAAAATAAACGAAATATTAAGCATACTACTTGAAGCGACTGTAGAAGGCCTCTGGAATCTATCTACATCCAGAAAGAGACGAACCTAACTGGTCTTTTCTTTTGAGCCTTCAACTTTTTCTCTCCTCCACTGTATTATTGTTCAACATAACTGTTTAAAAACTTTACCGTTTGTGTATTGCGACTCCAGATTTAGAATACTAAATATTTATCTAAAGAACAAAAGGTTACAGATTTTTAGACTGAAGATGATTAAACATTTATTCTTGGGAAAAACGGGAATATTTCGTAAGGTCGCATTAGCTAATATCATGTTGATTGTTAACGTTTTTGCATGGTATTCTTGTGTAGCAGTCATTCTACAAGAAATCATGGATGTTCTTGCTTTCACTTCTAGTGAAACATTATCCCTTTATACTGTTAGTTTTTGCGCGGTGACTGGTTCCATTTTGTTGGGCACTTCATTGGTTAACAGATTTGGCAAAAGGAACCTTCTTCTATTTTGGACATTGTTGGGCATGATATGTTCTGTTTTTCCTGTTTTTCTGGGAACCGAGACTGTTGTGAACGCTTTGATTGTTTCTGTTTTGTTTGGTATGTCATTTGGACTTGGTTTACCTGCTTCTATGGCTTTTTTTGCTGAAAGCACTGTCCCAGAGAATAGAGCAAGATTCGGCTCAATTGTATTGTTAGCGATGTTTCTAGGCATATTTATGCTTAAGTCCTTAATGACTTCAAATATAGTTACAAATTCAATTATCTTGGCGTGTTGGAGAGGATTAAGCCTAGTTTCTTTTCCTTTTATTCGCCATCAAGGAGAAAATATAAAGAGAAGCGCAGTACCATCTCTGATTTCGATTGTTAGAGAACGCTCTTTTATTTTATACGTTATTCCATGGACTGTTTTCTCACTAATCAACTATTTAGGATGGCCTATTAGTGCAAAGATTCATGGAGAAGAGGTCATCCGTCTTTCTGCAACGGCTGAAAGCATTATAGCAGGAATATTTGCTATTATAGCGGGTTTTGTTTCGGACAGCTTTGGACGGAAACGTACTATAGTTTCAGGTTTCATCCTATTCGGTTTGGGATATGCTGTGCTGGGAATTTATCCGTCTGACATATTTGCTTGGTATTTTTACACTGTAGTAGATGGTGTTGCATGGGGAATAATATATGTAATCTTCTTGTTCACTATCTGGGGAGACTTAGCTCATGACAAGCCAAGCGAGAAATACTACGCAATTGGCATTTTGCCATATTCTCTTTCCAGTTTTCTACGTGTTACAGCAGGCCCTTTCTTTGCAGAGATGATCTCTCCTTATGCAATTTTTTCATTTGCAGCATTTTTCCTTTTTTTGGCTGTTTTGCCGTTGATGTATGCTCCTGAGACTTTGCCTGAAAAGAAGATTAGGGAAAGAGAGCTTAAGGGGTACATTGAGAAGGCAAAAAAGGTTAAGGAAAAATACACTTAAGAATCAGAGTGCTACTTTCTTTTAGAGAAAAGAAATGTTCTTTCATGTAATATTAACAGGCGAATGCAATTCGCAGTGCAAATACTGTTTTGCTGAGGCAATGGAAGATGTAGATGAAGATTTCTCTGGTTTCGATGTTGACTACTCTCTGCCAAAAAAGATAGGCTATAAAATTGATTTGCTTGAGAGACTCTGCAGACAAGACCCAGAATGCGTGTTAACCTTTTACGGCGGCGAACCGCTCCTTTGCATAGAAGAGATCAAACAGATCATGGATCGTGTGGATGCCAAACACTTCATGATCCAAACGAACGGATTACTTTTGAACAGTCTGGAACCAGAATACGTCAATCGCTTTCACACCATTCTTGTCTCAATAGACGGTGACGAAGTTTTAACAGACTATTATAGAGGGAAGGGCACTTTCAGGAAAGTAGTTGATAATCTAAAGTTAATCAAACAGAATGGCTTTCGTGGCGAGTTAATCGCTAGAATGACTGTTATGGAGCAGACAGACATTTACAAGCAGGTTACATGGCTTCTAAACAACAGTGAATTTTCATTTTCTTCTGTGCACTGGCAACTGAACGCAGGTTTCTGGAAAAATGATTTCGCAAGGAGAGACTTCAAAAGGTGGAGCGAAGAAAACTACAACTCTGGAATACGAGAACTTGTTAAGTTTTGGGTTGACCAAATGGAGAAAAACGGAGTTGTACTGCGGCTTTATCCATTCCTTGGAATTGCTCAATCACTTCTATCAGGCGAAAAAACAAGTCTCCTGCGTTGTGGAGGAGGATGGATAAACTATGCTATTCAGACGGATGGCTACATTGTTCCATGCCCAACCATGTGGGGAATGAAAGACTATTATTTAGGACACATCAGCAACGCAGATCCATTGAAATTAAAGAAAGTTTTCGTAGGTGAACCATGCACAAAATGCGACGTTTTCCACATCTGCGGCGGCCGTTGCTTATATGCAAACGTTACCAAGCGATGGGCGGCAGAAGATTACACTCTAGTTTGTAACACTGTGCGAAATCTTATAGACGCAGTAACCAAAGAGGCCCCTAGAATCAGAAAGCTTATAGAAAATAGAAGGATAAGCCTAAAAAATTTCGAATTTATGAAGTACAATGGATGCGAAATAATTCCGTGAAGATCAAATCGTTGTTATTTTCGACATGACAACTGCATTTTACATTCCGAACAATAAACTCGCTGACTAGTTTGGTAAGGTTTTGTATGTAACTCTCTTATACTCACAGTGGTGAAAGGAAGGTTAATGTGAAACTCTAAATCTACCTTTTGCTTAATCTCGTGCTGGTGAACACGCGTGTCTTTGACTTTGCGAGATGCTCAGCATCTCTGTTGGAAAAACTTTAGGAAGATTAATGAGAACCTCGACCCAGCGAGAGGACAAGGCTGGACCCCTTTTGTCATGGTTACTGATTTACTTGAAGAAGCTGGCGAAGTAGCTGCTGTAGTTAAAGGATTGGAAGGCTTTAAGCCGCCCGAAAAACCCAAAACGAAAGAGATGTTAGCCACAGAGCTTTCAGACCTGCTTTACATAATCTTTATTTTGGCTGAACATTACGGCATAAACTTGGAAGAATCTTTCTTACAAACGGTAAACGACTACA
>Ga0315282_10006751_pt1 | contig 19068 bp, 15 predicted proteins | sample YL17G07_20_MG_FD_203693 | JGI IMG/M metagenome (GOLD analysis project Ga0315282, IMG submission 203693) | Sediment microbial communities from Yellowstone Lake, YNP, Wyoming, USA - YL17G07_20 | ecosystem: Environmental > Aquatic > Freshwater > Lake > Sediment | place: USA: Wyoming | collected... | reverse complement strand
ACGGACCAAGGGGCGCACGGCCTGTCACGCCGCTTCCTCATGTCCCCCCGCCCGCGCGGACGGGGGGATCAACTGCCGCTGGCTCGTGCCCCATGCTGCCAGCAGCACCACGGAAGATACAAGGGGCATGGCATGCCATGCCCCTACAACGGGGTCGGCGGCATGAACCGTCGTAGGGACGGGGTCTCCCCGCCCCATGGTCGTGGCACCGGGCACAATGGGCGCGGAGACCGCGCGCCTACGGATCGTCGTGCCACGAATGGAGGACATCCCATGCGTTCACTTCGCCTCGCCGCCGCGGCTCTGCTTCCTTTCCTGCTGGTGGGCTGCGCGAAAGAGCCTGATCTGGCGCTGAACAGCATCCACGACCCCGCGAGCGCGAATTTTCGTCCCACAGCGAACGCCGGTGGACCGTATTCAGTCGTCGTGAATCAGTCCCTCTGGTTGACCGGGTCATGCGGCTCCGGCGAGGCATCATCCATCTCCAAGTACGAATGGGACCGGGACGGAAACGGCACGTACGAATGGTCCTCTACTTCCACCGGACAGACGACCTATACGTACACCACGTCCGGCAACCGCACGGCGAGCTTCCGCGTCACCGCAAATAACGGCGCCACCGCAACGGCGAGCGCACAGATTACGGTTCTGGCGCCCGGCCAGGCCGTCTTCATCTCGTTCAGTTCAGCAAGTGACTTGGACCGGTTCACGCTCTATACCGCTTCTGGAACGTATTCTATTACGGGGGGAGCCCTCAGAATAACCGGTACGAGTACCCAATCTATCGCAGAAGCAGAGCTAAGGGACTTTGCATTCGGCAACGGCGCAATCGAGGTAACAACGCGATACATATCTGGCGCGACAGACTATGGTTACGGCCTGCTATTCAGGTCGGGGAGTTCTGCCAATCACTACAGGTTCCTCATTGCTGCTGCTGGGCAATATGGCATCTGGAAGTGGACAAGCGGGGTGGCACAAGCCCTGAAAGATTGGACTCTTTCCTCAACCATCGTCAAGAACGGCACAAACACTCTGAAGGTGGTATGCCAGGGCAGTGCCATCAGCGTCTACATTAACGGCAGCTACGTGACGCAAGTTGTCGACAGCACGTACAGTTCCGGGAGCGTGACACTGGACGTCGAGTACAACGGGATGATCGTGGACTTTGACGACCTCAAGATCACGCCTGCGCCGTGACCGGCGAGGGGCGGCGCGCGGGTTCCCCGCGCCGCTGAGTCCCGACGGCCAGTATGTCGTCTCGGGAAGTGGGGACAACACGATCAGGGTATGGCGGGCGCAGCGGTAGGGATTGGGATGAACAAGCGGAAGCTGCTCAAGAAGGTCCTTGCAGGATCGCGGAACATCCGCTTTGATGATATGGCGGCGCTTGTTCGAGCGTTCGGGTTCCGTCTTTCGCGGACGAGTGGCAGCCATCATATCTTTGTACACGACGACGTGCCGGAGCTCGTCAACCTGCAAGAAGTGGACGGGAAGGCCAAGCCGTACCAGATTCGGCAGTTCCTCACCCTCGTTGAACGCTACAACCTCCAGCTTGGAGACGACGCATGAAAGACTACCACATCAACATCTTCTACAGTGAAAAAGACGGCGGCTACATCGCCGATATACCGGACCTTGAGGCGTGTTCGGCGTTCGGCGAGACGCCCGATCAGGCGCTCGCGGAAGTACAACGAGCGAAGGAAGCATGGCTTGGGGCCGCCCGCGCGGAAGGAAAGCCGATTCCGCGACCGCGCTACCGCCCTGCAATCTATCAAGCCGTTCCCGTATGATGGTTGGGTCGAGCAGTATGGCGGTCAGCCCTGACGGGGGGATGCTCGTATCGGGGAATGGCGACAAGACGATCAGGGTGTGGCGGGTGCAGCGGTAGGGTTTAACAGGTGCGCGGCAAGCGTACCGGAGTCTGAGGCGGACGAGAGAACCACAAGGAGGTGGGTATGAAGGGATCAATCATGGCGGCGTGCGGGGCGTCCCTGCTGTTCGTGGGATGCGCGGTCGAGCAGCCGGAAATCGGTCAGCAGGTGGTCATCGAGCGAGTGCCGGAGAGCCGGCCGGGCTGGGTGACAACGGTACCCGCTGACCGGGGTAACACGCTCTATTTCGTAGGCATGAAGACGCACGCCTCGAGCCTCGAGAACGGCAACACCGACGCGCGGCAGGCTGCCATTCAGAAGATCGTGGAGTACCTCGGCGGCACGGGGAAGGTTGATTACACGAAGGCGCGGGTCGAGGCCGGGGTGACGGACGAGGGGCAGGCGGGAAACTACGTTGAAGACGGGTACCGCTTTCTCGCCGAGTCGGTCGCGAAAGGTGCTCGCGAAGAAGAGTCGTACTATGAGCGAGTCAAGGAGCGTCATGTCGATGGGTGGCACCACTTCTACAATTACTACGTTCTGATCGGCATCCGAAGCGACGAACTGACGCGGGCGGCGGGAGAAGCGTTCGAGCAGCAGGCAGCGCAGGCGCGGGCGCGGAACGATCAGCGGGCGGAGGCATTCGCCAACGAGTTGAAGCGCCAGGTCACGGGCACGCCAGCGCCAACGGGACGGTAGCCGACAGACGTCTACGTGCGGTATTTCAACAACAACTATGAGGACGTCCGGGGCCTCGAGATCAAGGTGCGTCGCAGCGTTGGCCGATTCGTCAATGGCTGGTTCACGTACCAGCGCTATGCCACGAGAACCGGGCAAGTCGGTCTCGAGGTGATCGCGGAGAAAGCCGAAGATTCGCGATTCTACACGCCGTCTGTGCGGACGAACCAGGCACTTGCCACGGTGCAGGCGAGTCTGCAACTGAGTTCGCCGTCCGAGTGGGGTCCCCTCGCAGGTGACTGGGTGATAGGGTCGGTGTTCACGTGGAATGAGGGAGGGGAAGTCATCTATCGTCCCGATGCTACGGTCCCGGTCCGTGATCTGCCGGAGGAGAACTTCCTTCCTGTGGCCGATTCGTGGAAGATGGATCTCAAACTCACCAAGTCGTTCCGTCTTCCCGGCAGTCGTTCTCTCTCGCTCTACGCGGACGTGCTGAACGTATTCAACACCAAGAGCCTCAACCTTGCTGCCATCAGCGACGTCAACGACTACTACCTCTACGTTGTCGAGCAGCGGCGCAAAGGCCAGGACGTGCACGTGGGCGACGCTTCGACGTTCTCCGTGCTAACGCGCCCCTATCGAGGAGAGAGCGGGCAGTGGAAGCCTCCCATCAGTGCCCGCACCGAATGGTTGCAGCACCTGTACCCACGCTTCTTCCGGTTCGGCGTTCGCTTCGAGGTCTGATGGTGATGGCCGGTCAGATCCGCTCGGTGAGAACCCGCAGCGCCGCCTCGTAGCAGGCGACAGCCCGCTGCAGGTTCTCCGCCCGGTCGCCCGTGGGAAGGTTCCCATACGCAGTCCCCAGATTGTTCTGGGTTGTTGCCTACTGGACGGGGAAGTCCCGTTCGCTTCTGACCCGCAGCGCCGCTTGGTAGCAGGCGACGGCGCGGCGCAGTGTTCGCCCAAACAGCGCTTGAACACCGGGAACCCCCGTTATTTCTCGCCCAATTCCTGCAACTGTTCCCGCGCCCGCGCAAGGTTCGCCGCTGTGCCACTGCGGTAGTGCGGAAACTCCGTCTCAGTGAATACCGTGAGCGCGTTCTCGAAACATGCAATCGCCTTGCGCAGGTTCTCTGCCCGGTCGCCCGTCGGAAGGTCAGCATACGCAGTCCCGAGATTGTTCTGGGTCCCGGCCCACTCGGCAGGCAAGTTCCGTTCGGTGCGAACGCGCAGCGCCGCCTGGTAGCAGGCGATAGCGCGCAGCAGGTTCTCCCCCCGGTCGCCCGTCGGAAGGTCCGCATACACAGTCCCGAGGTTGTTCTGGGTCATGGCCCACTGGGCGGGAGAGTCCTGTTCCGTGAAGACGCGCAGCGCCGCCTGGTAGCAGGCGACGGCACGCCGCAGGTTCTCCCCCCGGTCGCCCGTCGGAAGGCTCCGATACGCGACCCCGAGATTGATCTGCGTCCTGCCCCAGTCGGCAGGGAAGTCCCGTTCGGTGCGGACGCGCAGCGCCGCCTCGTAGCAGGCGATGGCCTTTCTCAGGTTCTCCCCCCGGTCGCCCGTCGGAAGGCTCCGATACGCAACCCCGAGATTGTTCTGGGTCTCGGCCCACTGGACGGGAAAGTCCTGTTCCGTGAAGACGCGCAGCGCCGCCTCGTAGTAGGCGACAGCCCGCTGCAGGTTCTCCCCCCGGTCGCCCATCGGAAAGTCTCGATACGCGTTCCCGAGATTGTTCTGGGTCGCGGCCCACTGAGCGGGGAAGTTCCGCTCCGTGGAGACGCGGAGCGCCGCCTCAAAGCAGCCGATAGCCCGCCGCAGGTTCTCCCCCCGGTCGCGCGTGGGAAGGTGGGCATACGTAACTCCGAGGTTGTTCTGGGTCGCCGCCCACTGAACGGGGAAGTCCCGCTCAGTGGAGATGCGGAGCGCCGCCTCAAAGCAGCCGATGGCCCGCCGCAGGTTCCCCCCCCGGTCGCCCGTCGGGAGGTCTCCATACGCAGTCCCCAGATTGTTCTGGGTTATTGCCCACTGGACGGGGAAGTCCCGCTCTGTGTAGACGCGCAGCGCCGCCTCGTACGCGGCGATGGCCTTGGCGAGGTGTTCGGCCATGGTCGTCTGGCCCTGCGCGAGATACCAGTGACAGTTCCCGAGGTAGAACCGGACTTCGCTCAACTCGACATGGTCTATCTCTCCCCGACCAATCATCGCCTCGAAGTAGCCGAGTGCCTCGGCATACTTGGATCGCTCGTAAGACAGGTAGCCGGCCACGAACTGCGCGAGGTAGACCGGCTGCGTGACGAGTTCCGTGGGCAATTCCAGGTCCGTGATGTCGAGGACATCCAGTGTGCGTTCAGCGGCGATCTTTCGCGTTCGGGGAGACTCGATCACCGTGATCCGGGGATGGAACTTCTTTTCTCCGACTTCGTTGCCCCAGATGACGAAAGGTGCCCTGCATTTCTTGCCGAAGTTGCGGGCGAGCTCGTGAGCATGGGTTAGCCCCATGCTCTCCGTCACCAAGTCCATACAGGCGTGCACTTCCATATCCTGCCCCGGAGCCTGTCGCGCCAGTTCCTCGTTGAGTGAACTGACGAGCTGGCGCTGGAGGTCATTGCTCTCCGTATCCCCCTCGATGCGCAGAACGGGGATGCCGGAGACATCTTTGGCGAAGGCATGAGGGGGAGCAGTTGCCAAGCGATAGGCGAGGGTACCGAGGGTATAGAGGGTGGCTCCGATGACATAGGACAGCAAAACGATGATCGCGAACTTGAATCGCCGGTTTCTCGGTTTTCGCTTCACCAGTTCGAGATAGTACCACCCCGCGAGACCGATCACGAAGCATATTATGGCAAACCACTTGTAGAACCCTGTGAGTTCGCCGATTAGTGTGACTATCGTGCCCGGCATCGCCAACCTCGCCTTCGGTGGCAGGAAGTGCGTGCAAGAGTCGGTTCACAGGACAAGGTATCTCCGCCAAACCCTCGGGTCAACTCAACTTCCCTTACCACCCCGTCAGGACGTAGTGTCCGCTTCCCTGGAACCAGATCGCGTCGACGAGGATACCGAGGGCGACGCCGAGGGAATGCCCGCAGACGAGGCCGAGGAAGAACGGCTGCGCCCGCGTCACGAGCCGGTGGCCGCCGAGCCGGTTGAGGATCGTCTTCGTCGCCCATGCGAGGAAGATGTTGACCGTCATCAGCCCTACGACGGACGTGGTGGCGAATGTCAGCCCGGCGGGGTGGAGCCAGAAGTTGGCGAAGCGCGACCGGATCGCGAGCACGGCGGCCATGATCGCCATCCCCAGGGCGAAGAACCCGACCCGGTACCAGTCGGTGTGGAACGCCTCGTCACTCTTCCGCGCGAGGGAGTCGTACATGTCCTTGAACGTGGACTGGTAGGCAAGTGACGGGAAGTTAAACGCGCCGACCCGGTACGCGAGCGCGATCACCGTCACCACCGCGACGATGAACGCGACCAGGACGGCCACGCCGAGGGAGGCGTAGAGCTTGCCGCGCGGTACGTCGTGCTCGTCGCCCATGCGACCGGCAAAGCCGACCTGCGGCATCATCGTCCCGGCATTCGCCCGGAAGACGACGTACGAGAGCGCAAGCGCAACCATGGAGACCTGCGGGATGTGCGCCGAGCCAACCGTCTGCATGACGATGGTCTGGGCGCTCACCGGGTTCTCGGCGTAGAGCAGGCTCGACTCGACGATGAGCTTGCTGATGCCGAGGTTGAAGACGACGACCATCGGCAGGAAGATCAGGATCACTGGCCACGTCATCCCGATGGTGCGGAACCATGCTGCCATGTAGAGGAGCCCCGCGATGAGCCCCCACACCGCGACGCGGTAGCGCCGACGCAGCCGGTCGGGAAGCTCCACGTGCGGCCTGAACGCCGACTTCACCACCTTCCTGAAGTGCTCGCGTCCCCTCCAGATGCCCCACACCACGAACACGACCATGCTCCCGGAACACTGCCACGCCGCCGTGTTCGTCCCCCAATCGCTCCACGGCTCGAATCCGGGGTTCATGCCGTTCGCGAAGCCGAAGCGCAGGCCTGCCGCCATCTCGAAGCCGATGAGCAGGCTTCCTGTCCAGAAGCCCAGGAGGATTTGGAGCGGCGCGAAGTACGCCAGCCCGAAGGTGAAGAAATCCACCTTCGTCGAGTACGCCACGCGGAACACGGTGATCGCCGAACCATCCTGGGTGGGCCCGATGTGGGGGAACAGGGGGTTCGACCAGTTCAGCGTGTTCCACGCGATGATGAGGAACGGAATTGCCGCGCCCCACCAGAACAGGCGCGAGCACACCCAGCCGGGAAACCGGCTACCTGCGGAGGAACGTCCGATGAGCAGGAGCGGGATATCCGCCATCGGGAACATGAGCTTCTCGTGGTCGTGCCATTGCTCCTGGACGATGGTCATGATGCAGATCATGACGCCGAGGGTCGCCGCGACGAGAGAACCCCACCAGAAGAACGGGACGTACCAGATGTCCCATGGGACCGCTTTGCCCAGCGCGAGGCCGTTGAAGAACGCCTGCATCCCGCCGGTCCGGTCCGAGGGGATGGCCCGCGACGGGATGTACCGGAGGTAGTATTCCGCCCAGCGGTTCTCCGGCGTTGCCCAGTACTCCGGGGAAGACATGACGCTCAGCATACTGTCGATCGCGCCGAGCTGGAAGAGGGCCGCCGTCCCGATCCACGTCATGGCGACGATCACGACGAGTTCGCCGGTGGCAAGCCTCCAGCGGCGGCGTATGCGGCTCATCAGGAGGTTCGTTCCGACGAGGAGGATTGCCGTCGCCACGACGCCGGGCGGCAGGATGCAGTAGTGAATTCGGGAGGAGAAGAGCTGGTAGATCGAGTATGGTGAAAGCCACGCCAGGAAACCGGTCAGCATCGCACCGATGATGAGGGCGCGCAACGAGAAGGAATGATCTCGGTCGAGCAGTTCCCCCCGGTCGCGCGCCGTTTCTGCCTGGGCGGTAGGCATCCTGTCGTCGCCTCTCATCGCTCTGTGGGCACTCCGATGGCGTGGGCGGAAAGTGCACGCTCAAACTGACCAGATGTCCCGTCACGAACCGCAGAGCGTCCGGGCAGGAGGAGCGCGGCGGTCAACTGTCCCCTTCTGGCGCGCACCAGAGAAGCCGATCAGGTGAAGGCCGGAGTGCCCGGGCATCCGTCCCTTCCGCCGTTCGCTGGCATCACGGGTCCGGATCGGTGTACCCCGGTATCCTGGTGACGGCCCACGGATGGTCCTGGATGAGCAGGCCCGCGTCCGGGTCATCCGGCAGGTCGAGCTTGGGATAGACCCTCCACCGCTCTCCGTCGAGCGCGGCGGCCTCCCCTCCGGCACGCAGGTGCTCGATGAGCGCTTGGCGCATCCGTCCGGCGTGTTCGTCCATGAACGGTGCATGTGCGCGATTGCGAGTCTCCAGGGGGTCGACAGCGTGGTCGAAGAGGAACTCGCGATTGTCCGGTGCGCTATAGAAGTACTTCCAGCGTCGGTCCACCGCCATGTACGAGGCGCGTCCTGCCGTCTGGAACTGACCGAAGATCATCCCACGCCTGGACGTTCCGGCCACGACTTCTGCCAGATCAACACCGTCGAGTTGGTGGCTCGTGATCGTTCCGCCGGAAGCGGAGAGAACCGTCGGCGCGATGTCCAGGAGGCTCACCGGCTCGTCGCATGTCCTGCCGCCCTCGAACACCCCCGGCAGCCGGGCGATGAGGGGGATCTTCGCCGCCGCGTCGTGCATCCCGCGCTTGCCGAACGAGTTGTAGTCGCCGAGGTACTCGCCGTGATCCGAGGTGAACAGGACGAGGGTGTCGTCCATCTGCGCCGTCTTCTGGAGCGCGTCGAGCATTCGCCCGATCTGGTAGTCCAGGAAGCTGATCGTCGCCCAGTAGTAGGCCCGGATGTTCCGCACGAGATTCCGGTCGATGCCCTGATCGCGGCACTTGTAGCGGTTCTGGGAGCGGTTGACGTACGTGAGCAGCGTTTCCCAATCCTGCGGGACGTTCGGCAGGGGCATGAGCGGAGCGCGGTAGAGCTTGTGCCACGGGCTCGGCGGCGCGAACGGTGGGTGCGGGTCGATGAAGCTTGCGAAGAGGAACCACGGTTCTCCCTTCCGCGCCGGGTCTTCGAGGAAGGCGACGGACCGGTCGCCGACCCACTGCGTCGGGTGAAATCGGGCGGGCATCTGCGCGGGTTGGGGGATGTAGTACATCTCCCCGCGGACCCCGTGAGGGTCGCACAGGTGCGCGAAACCGTTCGCGTGCAGGTATTTCAGGTAGTCGTCCTGGTCGGGCGAGTTGACGAGTTCCTCCTGCGTCTCCCGCGACTGGAACCCCCGCAGCGCCGCACGGTCCGGTGCGAAGTGGCACTTGCCGATGCCGTGCGTCCGATAGCCCGCGTCGGTCAGCGCGCCCATGAACGACACACGGCTGTCAACGGGCATCGGTGCGTTGTCGTAGCAGCCGGTGTGGAGCGGATACTGGCCGTAGATCATCGAACACCGCGCCGCCACGCAGACCGGCGACGGGGTATACGCCCGGCGAAACGCGATGCCGTCGGAGACGAGCCGGTCGAGGTTCGGTGTCTTGATGACCGGGTTGCCGAGGGCGTGGATCGTGTCGGCGCGCTGCTGATCCGTCAAGATGAGGAGGACGTTCGGTCTTCTAGACATCTGGCGCTCCACTCCGCGGAGTTCACCGGGGCGAACCGAAGAGCCGTCTCTTCATCATAAGAACGTCCCGCAGGATCGTAGCGCAACCCCGGCGAGGCGACAGTACCAGGAACGACGTCGCAGCCGGTCCCGCCGGTTGCTCACACCGCTCGGTCGGTGATATCGTCTCCTCTGCGGTTCCGAAATGCCTCTTCGACGGCGTGGCCAGTGCGGAGCGAGCCAGTCGCGGCTGCTGCCGCGTCCGACTAACCCTTCGACGAAGGATGTCCTCGTGGACGGTATCATCTACCTTGACGCGCTCGCCCGGATCGGCAAGATGGGTCCGAAGGACGAGAAGATCCCGTGGAAAGCCGAGACGCTCCTCATGGAGATGGAGCACTGCGGGATTCACGGGGCGCTCGTCTACCACAGTGTTGCACGGGAGTACGATCCGGCCTACGGCAACCGGATGCTCATGGAAGAGGTGCGAGGATCGCCGCGTCTTTACCCTTGCTGGGTGCTGATCCTCCACCACTGCGGGGAGATGCCGCCGGGAAGGGAACTCGTCCGGCAGATGCTTCACGCTGGTGTGCGTGCGGCGAGGATATGCCCGAAGGCGCACAGCTTCCCGCTCGACGAGCACGCGTGCGGGGAGTTGCTCGACGCGCTCGAATCGGAACGCATACTCCTCAATGTCGGCATCGACCAGACCACCTATACCGAGCTTGCCGAGGTGGCGAGTCGCCACCCGGACCTGCCGATCCTCATGACTGGCTGCCACTGGGGCCACACGCGCTTCATCTACCCGCTCATGGACCGCTGCCCGAACATCCACATCGAGTTCTCGACGTTTCAGGCGAACTACGCCCTCGAACGACTCACCGGGCGATACGGTGCCGAGCGGTTGCTGTTCGGCACGGACGCGCTCCTGAAGAGCCCGGGCGCGGCGAAGGCGTTCGTCGACTACGCGGAGCTCAATCCTTCGGACCGGGCGAAGATCGCCGGAGGGAACCTCGCGCGGCTCCTGAGGCTTGAGAACCTGCCGGGGGAGTATCCGGCGCGAAACGAGGGCGTGATCCTGAGGAAGGTGAAGAACGGCCAGCCGCTCGATCACATCACCGTCATCGACGCGCACACGCACCTCGTCCACGACGGTGGTCAGGGCGTTGGGTCCATGCCGATGCCGCAGGGCGACGCGGAGAACATAATCCGGCGCAACCGTCGTATGGGAGTTGATAGATTCATCACAAGCTCGTGGGTGGGCATCTGGGCCGATTGCGAAGAGGGAAACCGGGTCGTCAAGAACGCGATGGATCGGTTTCCCGACGATGTGATCGGCTACGCGACGCTCGACCCGAACTACCTCGCCGACGAGGAGTTCGACCGATGGCTCACCGTCCTGTACGAGGAGTGGGGCTTCAAGGGCCTCAAACCCTATCATCCCCGCGTGCGCATCCCGTACAACTCCCCGAGGTACGACCGGTGGTATCGCTACGGGAACGAGCGCCGCCTGTTCTGCCTGCTGCACTCCTCCGGCGGCGGCTTCCTGAGCGAGGTGGCGGACATCTCGAAGCGGTACCCGGAGATCAGCTTCCTCCTCGCGCATTCGGGGGGTGACTTCCCCACCGCGCGGGAACGGCTACCCCTCGTCCGCGAGCGGGACAACGTGTATCTCGAGATCACCCTCACTCCGGTCACGTATGGCGTCATCGAGTATATGGTCGAGAACGTCGGCGCGGAGAAGGTCATCTTCGGTACCGATGCGCCGATGCGCGACCCGCTGCCGCAGTTCGGATGGATGTGTTACGCGCACTGCTCGGACGAGCAGCTCGAACTCATGCTCGGCGGGAACATGCGGCGGATACTCGAACGGTGCAGATAGCGTGCAGGTGGGATGTCCAGAAAGATCTTGTGGGAAACCCATGTCTTGGCCGTCTGCAGATCATGGCGATCTCAGATCGCCAGACGGAGCGTAGCGCTTACTTGCGGAGTTCACCGTTGTTTTGAAGCCTGTTGTGGTGGCCGCCCGCATTTCCGAGAACACATCAGACGAGCGTCGTTCCGAACGGCGAACTCACGAGGGGTGAGTTCGGAAACGAGTTCGCAAAGCGAACTCGCGGGATCTCTAACATCTTCAGAATGGGAGAGATTCTTGCTTCGCTTAGAATCACATCCTCGGTATTCTGAATCGACGTCACATTGTTGTGCTCATTTCTGCAAGAACGCACTGGGGCGACCATTCGGAGGCCGCCCGGATGACCATCCTGCGCCCTACCCGGGATGGGTCCGAGGGCGAATCGTTCCGTCGAGCGGCGTGATCACGACGGGCGCGCCGGTGAGCGGGTCGGTGTGGACCCGGAGTTCCGTGTCGTAGACTTCGCTCAGGGTTCTTGCCTCGATCACCGCCTCGGGAGGCCCGTCGCTGCGGATGTTCCCCTCGTCGAGCAGGATGAGCCGTTCGCACGCTCGCGCCGAGAGGTTGAGGTCGTGCGAGACGAGCATGATCGTGAGGCCGCCTTCGTCGTGGAACTTCCGGAGAAGCCGGTACATGTCCGCCTGATGGCGGATGTCGAGGGCGGTTGTCGGCTCGTCGAGGAGCAGGATCGCCGGTTGCTGCGCGAGCGCCCGAGCGACGACGATGCGCTGTTTCTCACCGCTGGACACCTCGTCCATCCGCCGCGACCGCAGGTGCCACGAATCGGTCGCTTCCATGCTCTGGCGCGCGATCTCCACGTCGTCCGGACCTTCGAGGCTGAACCTGCCGAGGTGCGGCGAGCGCCCCATCAACACCACTTCGAGGGCGGTGAATGCGAAGGTGAACGTCGTCTCCTGCGGAACGACGGCGATCTGCCGCGCCACCTCCCGCCGAGACAGGAGGTGAAGCGAACGCCCGTCGAGTCGGACCACACCCCCCTGCGGGCGGAGTGTCCCGGAGAGCAGGCGAAGGAGCGTGGACTTGCCCGATCCGTTCGGCCCGATGATCCCGACGAACTCGCCGGGGTGGACGGAGAACGACACGTTCGCGAGGACGGGCATCCTGCCGTAGGCGAAGGAGACTCTTTCCACTTCGAGTGCGGGCACCCTTCCGGGGTAGGCGCTCATGGTCGAGATACGTCCGTGTCGCACGAGAGGGCGCGCCCGATCCGTCTGCCTGCGGGCGCGGACAACCATCTAAGGATGGGGGTCGGCACGCAGCGAGTCAATGAAGGCGAGACCTACCTCGTCCCTTCCGGCTGGTTCGATGCTCGTTTCAAGAGGGGTCCGAGCGACGCGACGAGCCACGTGAGTTCGTCGCGTCGCACCCTGGTGGCACATTGATGAGTGAGAATCTCGTCGCTCCGGCTTGAGCGATATCGAAGATCGAGGGGCAGGTGTTCGGACCTCGCCTCCGGTACCGCTGCGGTCAACGATTCGACCCGTTCGACCGGCACTTCGAACTCCGTACCTTCGCCCCAGGGCGCGACGGTCTTGTGCCTGACGATGACCCCGTCCGACTCGATGATGGTCCAGTGCCAGATGCGGCTGAGCGTCTTCACCCCGAGCCAGACGAGCAGGAACCCGATGAAGCCGAGCGGTGCCAGCCAGCCCACCATGAAGACCTGTACACCCCACGAAGCGTGCGTCATCACCTCGGCGATGCCTCCGACGCTCACCATGCCGAGCAGTGCGCCCGCCACAAGCCCCGCCGCGCCGTGCACCGCATGGTGGCGCCGCCAACGAGGAGGGCACGTGACGCGCCACGTCCCGTCATCGCGTATCTCAAGCCGGATGTCCGATCCCCCCGGCGGGGCGACCACGTTCATCGGGTAATCCTGTGTGCGGGGCGTCCTCCCTTTCCGCACCATGGAAGATACGCGGCGCCGTCGGACGATGGTAAGTCGGACGCGCTGGCGCACGGTTGTTCCGGCTTTTGGCCTCCTCGTACCTTCGTGCAGCTTCCGAAGGATCGAATCGCGCAGGCCAACGTGAAGGGATACCCCCATGATGCAGGAATACGAATGCACGATGATCGCGAACGACATCCCCGGCTCCGAGGGACCGTGTTTCAACCTCGACGGCGAGTTGTTCATGGTCGCGCCGAACCTCGGTCAGATCCTCCGGGTGAGCGAGGACGGGAAGGTGACGGAGTTTGCGAACACGGGCGGCATCCCGGCGGGTCTCCAGTGCGATAAGCGGAGCAACCTCTGGTGCGCGGACATGAAGCTCGGCATCCTGCGCACAAGCCCGGACGGGAAGGTGCATCACGAGGTGGTAAAGTTCGAGGGCAAGCCGATGCGCGGCTGCAACGACTGCGCGTTCGACTCGAAGGGGAATCTGTACGTCACCGCGCCCGCCGGGTCCGGCGAAGGGAAGCCGGAAGGGGAAGTCTACTGCCGTCTCAGGGACGGCAAGGTCGTCAGGCTCGATACCGGCTTTCAGTTCTGCAACGGGATCGCGGTGACCTATGATGACAGGACGCTCATCGTCGCCGAGACGATGACGAAATCACTCTGGGCGTACGACATCGAAGCGCCGGGAAAGCTCAGGAACAAGCGGCTCTGGGCAAAGCACCCTGAACCCGGTCTCGGCCCCGACGGGATGGACTTCGACGAGAAGGGGAACCTCCTCGTCGCCTACTGGGGAGGCGGGACGATCAACGTGTTCGACCGGATGGGAAAGCCCGTCAAACGGATCAGGCTCCCGTTCGAGAAGCCATCCAACGTCCACTTCGGCGGGCCGCAGAACCGGACGCTGTACATCACCGAGCACGACACGAACGGCCTCTGGAAACTGGAGTACGAATTCGCCGGGCAGCCCCAATACTGCAACCGATGAACGCCGCAGACAGCTCCGGATGCGCGAGGCCGTTCAGGAGCCGTTCCACCTCGTCAACCCGGTCGGGACATCGGTCGAACCGCGGTCGCTCGGCACGCTGAACGCCGTTCATTCCCGCATCGCAGGACCGTTCGTCGTCATGACATTGCTCCATTCCCATCGACCCAGACCACCGTCGCAAGGACAAGCTGCACGGCCATGCGCGCGTTGACGATATCGACGTTCTCCGGCACGTCGCTCGGCAGGTGGTAGTTTGGGTCGGCGTACGGAAACGAGCCGAGCACTGCCACCGCCTGCGGAATACCCGCCTTGACGAACGAACCGTCGTCGTCGTTCGGGAACGGCCCGCGAACCTTGCGCTGCACGAGGCCGATCCCGTGTCGCTCATTCATGTCCGCCATGAGGTCCGCAATCCGCTCCCCTTCCGGTGTCACGTAGCGCGTGACGTTGAACTTCTGCCAGGACCGCGTCTCCTCATCCGATTTGCCGTCAATGCTGTCCAGGTTGAAGACGGCAACGACCCGGTTCTCCGACTGCGCCACGTCTCTCGCCGTCACCTCGCTCGTCCACGGGGTGTGCTCCTCGTTAGAGAACACGAACCAGATCGACCGCTCGGCTTCGTATTGGCTCAGAACGCGCGCAATCTCCATCGTGCCGACCGTTCCGACGGCGTTGTCGTGAGCTCCCGGGACGCCGAGCATCCAGCTTTGCGAATCCTTGTGGGAGATCAGGACGATTACCTCGTCGGGGTGGCTCGTCCCGGTCTTCTTCGCATAGAGGTTGTACGCGGTGTACCATGGGTCGGACGCCACCGGAGGGCTGTACTGATGGTGGATGTTCTTGGTCTCGTCACGGCGATACGCCTGCACCCTCACCGGTTCCCGTTCGACGCCGTATCCCCACGATTCGAGCTTCCCGGCGACGTAGTCGTCCGCCTCGTAGAGCGTGCAGTTCCCGTGCCCGGGCAGCGTGTAGTTCAGCGTTCGGCACGGAAGCGGGTCCCTGGCAAGGTGGAACAGGTGTTCCCTGAGCAGTGCATCGTCAACGCGTGCGATGAGCGACGGGGTGCCCTCCATTTGGGTCAGCCTCCTCATTGGTCCGCGCTCCACACCATCACCACGAAGCTGATCGGTTGATCCTCATGTCGTGCCAAGCTGCGATTTCGTGCAACCCAATCCCCGTCAATGAGGCGTTCATCCATCTCTGCGAGGCCCCAGCCGAGTGACCCGCCTGCGATCGGGAATCCGCAGCAACCTCGTTCAGGGTTGGCCGGGCCGCCTGCGCACCACCACGTGCTCACCGGATCATCGTCCCGGACCGGATCGCCGCGAGCGCCGGATCACCAAGTTCACGGCCCGGTGCGAAGGCGTCGCCTCCGGCATGTGCACAGAGCGCGCCAAGCAGATAGCGCGCTTCGGGCAACGACTGATCGAGGTCGAGGGCGGTGACGATGATGCCGCCCTTCCCGAAGCGCCGCTCGACGAGGTACCCGAGCGAGCGCCCGACCGGATAGGAGTGCATCGCCCTGATCACCGGATCAGCGTCGCTCAACCCGAGCGATTCCAATTCGAGCGGCGGCGCTTCACCCATCAGCCGGTAGAAGTGGAGATCGGCAAATCCCTCGTGCGGAAACTCGCCGAGCATCGGATGGTCGAGGATGATCGTCCCGTCGTGGCCGTCTTCATAGGGGGGATAGTTGGCGGGCGGGGTGAAGAAGTAGCGCCCGACCGACAGGCCGAGCTTCGGACCGAACGGTCGAACCAATCCTTCCGACGCGGCCAGGACGACGCATCCACCACGACGCATGAACTCGACGAGCGCGTCATCGAGCCGTTCGGACAGCATCACCCGGAACCGGTCGGGTATCGGTCCGCCCTGCGGGACCGTGTGCGGTCCCGCGACGCCTCTCAGCCAGGTATGCTCGGGCGCTCCGTAGATGCCGACGGCCTTCGGCAATGGGACGGTCTTGGGGAAGAGCCACAGGTCCCACCGGTTGCCAAACCTGCGCGCTCCCTCAGAAAGGACCGCTTCGAGATGCGCCCTGACGGGCGTTTCCAGCTCTGGCGTGCGCAGGATACGCACGTCAAGTGACCCCACTTTCGTCGTCACGTGCGGTTCGTGCGCAAATGTGAGCCGTCCGTCTGCAATGAGCAGCGGGGCACGTTCACGCTCCCCTACGTCAACCGTGAGTCGCCACGTGACCGCCGGATTGACGAGCGGCGGATGGGAGAAATCAGACACGAACAGGTCGCACCGGAGCGAATCGCCGCCCGCGAGTATTCGATCGTGGAATCCGAGGCTGGAGAGGATCACCGTATCGCCGTTCGTCTCGCGCCACGTCGCTGCGTCGGCGTACTTCCTCTCGAAGAACTCGTCAATGATCCCCTGAGGCGACGGGTTCGTGTCCATGGCGTTGAAGTGGCAGATGCCTGCAAGATGGGGATGATCGCGCCGCATCGCTTCCATCTTCCCCTTCGCCTCGATGAACTGGAGCCGCTGGCTGTTCTGCGCCGCCTGCGGGAGGGCGTGCACGATCCCGTGGCGGGCCGCCGCCTCGAGCGCAAGCTCGGCGGCATAGGGGCGCACGGCGCCCGAGTACTTGTCCATGATCCGAACGTCGGGGAACGAGCTCCACCAGCGGAACTCGTGTTGGATGAGCGGTTTGTCCGTTTCCCTGTCGGTGTCAGCTTCCGCGTTCACGAAATCGCCCGGGAGGTCGGGGCTATAACCGCCGTCCGTCCAGATGACGAACGCGTTCGGCTTGGTCGCCTTCGTGTCGTGGTAACACTCCCACGCAACCCGCGGGAAGCTCGTGCTCTTCCCCAGTTCGTTGCTCATGCAGTACATGATGGCGGAGGGATGGCTCACGTCGCGCAGCACGATGTGGTCCCACTGCCGCTTCAGACGGTCACGGTGGATCGCAGTCGGCTGCGGCCATGCGTAGATGTGCTCCTGCGTGTGACTGCCCCACGCGCCGAGCATCCCCATTTCCGCCTGCGCGATGAGGCCGACCTCGTCGGCGACGTCGTAGTACTCCGGCACGGGCGCGTAGGACTGGCAGCGCGCGTAGTTATACCCGTAATCCTGGAGAATCAACAGCTTCTTCCGTAGCCGTTCCCGGTCAGTATCGGGCGAGCCGGTCTCCGGGAACGGGATGAACTCGCCCGTGCCGCGCAGGTAGAACGGTTCGCCATTGATGAGGAAGTGCTTGCCGGAGGTCGAAAGAGTGACGAACCCCGTCCGCTCGCTCAGGGCGTCCAGGACCTCACCATCGCGCAGCAGTTCGGCGTCCACCCGGTAGAGGTTCGGCGCGTCCGGACTCCAGAGCGCCGGGGACGGTATGGGAACCTCGCATTCCGAATCGCCGTGCGGTACCTGGGTTTCCATCACGTGCACCGACTGCTCATGCGTCACCGCTTGCGCCGAGACGCGGAGCGTGAGCGAACCCGCAGAAGGCTCCTTGCCGCCGACGCGGACGCGAAGGCGCAGTCGCTCGCCCTGTGGTCCCGGGATGATCGAGAACCGTTCGAGAAAGTGCGACCCGGTCCCCACGAGTTCGACGCCGCGATAGAGGCCGGACCAGTTTCCCTGCCAACTGTACGCAAGGCCGAGGATCCGGTCATCCTCGCACACGCGGACCACGACGACGTTCTCGCCGCCGGGGTCCACCAGATCGATGATGTCGAACCCGAACGGGACGAACGGCTCGTGGTGTTCGCCTACCCTGACGCCGTTCAGCCACACTTCGGCGGTCGGATGAACCCCGCCGAAGAGAAGCCACAGGCGCGCCTCACGCCACTCGTTGGGTACGCGGAACCTACGGGAGTACCAGCCCGTGCCCGTGTACGTGGCGCGGAATGTCCGCGCCCAGAGGCGAAAGTCCCAGATCATCTCCTTATCGTCCCCGCCGAATCCCTGCCCCTGCCAGCAGCCGGGCACGGCGATCTCGTCGCGGAACATCCCGTCGTCCTGAAACCACCGTTCGCTGACACCCCGGTCGTCCGGGTCCAGGCGGAAACACCAGGCACCGCTCAGCGACGCGCGCCGCTCGGCGGGATGGCTCAAGACAGGGTTCACGCGGGCCGGGATGATGGACTGCCGGAACATGGGATATCCCCTCCTCTTGGGATCACGGGTCGAGTACACCACGAGGGAGAGACCGGGATCGTGGACAAACGTACGCGCGGAAACGAGACAACCCAGGCCCTACATCACCGAAGGCGGAGCAAGGTCCGGCGCGTCACGGAGCCGCCTCGGACTTGGCCTTCTTCAGTCGCTTCAGGGCGAACAACGCGTCCCGATCCCGCTCTTCGAGCGTCTCTTGAAGGAACTTGACGGTCTCTTTGTATTGAGGGATGAAGAAGGTGTTGAGGGCATTGACGCGGCGTTGGGTCTTCTTAAGCTCGGTGGCCAGGAGGAGTGCCGCGCTCTCGATCTCGCCCAGCTTGGCGATGTGGCGAAGCGCTTCGTGGAACGCCCTCCCCGCCTCGTCCACGGCGCTCGTCGTATCGGCGAGGCTGTACGACGGGCGAAACTCGGCCTCGGTGGTATCGACGACCGGCACGAGTAGCCCCATCACGCTCCGCTCGCGGATCGTGATGTCGAGGACGTTCGATGCGCTGAGACCCGACCGCCGCACGACCGCGTCACCCGCTTCCACCTCGGCGCGGAGGAGCCTGGCGTACGCCTCCTTGAGGAGCCTTTCCGCCTCCGCCCGCTCCTTGCGCAGGCTGTCGATGAGCCGCATGACTTCCATGATGAGGACCTGCCGCTTCTGTTCTAGCAGCTCGTAGCCCTCCTGCGCGAGCTTCAATTCCTCGCGGATCCGGATCAGGTTGATCTTCGTCGCCGGTATGTTGAGTCGTGCCATCGTATTCTATACCTCACGCAAAGGCGCAAAGAGCGCGAAGGATCAGTGCATCCAGGCGGGTAGGGGCGAGGTTACCTCGCCCCTTGTATCTTCCGTAGTGCTGCTGGCAGCATGGGGCACGAGCCAGCGGCAGTTGATCCCCCCGTCCGCGCGGGCGGGGGGACATGAG
>Ga0315282_10006750_pt1 | contig 19069 bp, 14 predicted proteins | sample YL17G07_20_MG_FD_203693 | JGI IMG/M metagenome (GOLD analysis project Ga0315282, IMG submission 203693) | Sediment microbial communities from Yellowstone Lake, YNP, Wyoming, USA - YL17G07_20 | ecosystem: Environmental > Aquatic > Freshwater > Lake > Sediment | place: USA: Wyoming | collected... | reverse complement strand
ACCGGCCTGGCGACCGGTCCCACTGACGGAGGGTCGCCACGGAGCGTCGCCCCTACGCGGAGGTCCGGCGGGCGGCGACGAGCGCCTGGCCGAGGGAGAGGCCGCCGTCGTTGCAGGGGACCTGGTCGTGGGTGTGGACGCTGAGGCCGCGACGCTGCAGCTCCACGGTCAGCTTGCGCAGCACCCACTCGTTCTGGAAGGTGCCGCCGCCCAGAGCGACCTCCCGGAGGCCCTCGGCCGCGGCGACCTGCTCCGCCGCGTCGGCGAGGAGGCGGACGAAGGTGTCGTGGAACGCGGCCGCTATCAGCGGCAGCTCACGCCCGGCCTGAAGCTCCTCGACGATGGCGCGGATGATCGGAACCGGGTCAAGCAGCAGGTGCCCAGCCTCCGTGCCGCACCGCTCCTCACGGCGTAGCTCGAACGGGTAGGTCGGCCCCAGCGGCGCCCCCGGGCCGTTGTCGGTGGCGAGGTTCGCGACCATCTCCAGCCGCATCGCGGGCTGCGCCTCATAGGCCGCCTCCTGCTGGAGGCCGACCAGCGACGCAACGGCATCGAACAGGCGGCCGGCGCTCGAGGCGAGGGGCGCATTGGTGTGGGTCGCGATCATCTGCGCCAGCAGCGGCCACGCCTCAAGGCGCTGGCGGAGGTCGGCCGCCTCCGCCGGGAGCTGTTCAGCGAAGTCGGGGCCAAGCGCCGCCTCCAGCAACACCGCCGCTACCCGCCACGGCTCGCGCACGGCCCGCTCGCCGCCGGGCAGCGGGAGGTAGGGGAGATGCGCGGCGCGCCGGTACCCCTTGAGGTCGGCCACCAGCACCTCGCAGCCCCAGATGTGCCCGTCGGCGCCGAGGCCGACCCCGTCGCAGGCGAGGCCCACCACCGGGCCCTCCTGCCGCCGCTCGGCCAGCGTGCTCGCGATGTGCGCGTGGTGATGCTGCACGCGCACGAGGGGCAGGCCGCGGTCGCAGGCGAGCTGCTCGGCGAACTGCGAGGAGAGGTAGTCCGGGTGCAGGTCGCAGGCGAGGACCTCCGGCCTCATCTCCAGCAGCCGCTCGAAGTGCGCCAGGGAACGCTGCAGGTAGCCGAGGGTCGGCGCGTCCTCCAGGTCGCCGAGGTGCTGGCTCACATAGGCATAGTTGCGGCTCAGGAGGCAGAAGGTGCTCTTCAGGTGCGCCCCGAGGGCCAGTACCGGCGGCTCGTGCCGCGGTAGCCGCAGTGGGAAGGGTGCATAGGAGCGGGCGCGGCGCATGACGATGGTGCCGACGGGCGTGGGGCGGACCACCGAGTCGTCGCAGCCGATATAGATGTCGCGATCGTGCAGCAGGAAGCCGTCGGCGATCCCCGCCAGCCGGGCGCGGGCCTCGTTGTTGTCGGTGGCGAGGGGCTCGTCACTGAGGTTGCCGCTGGTCATGACGAGGGTGAGGGGGGCGGAGGCCTCACCCCCAGCCCCTCTCCTGAAGGAGAGGGGGGCCAGCCCACCCTCACCCCGGCCCTCTCCCTCAGGGAGGGAGAGGGGGGCGGAAGCGGAGGGACGGGCAGGAATGCCCGTCCTACGCGGAGAGAGGGAGGGGTCCTCCACCTCGGGCGCGGGACGGAGACCGCGCCCTACAGCAGGCCGGAACAGCAGATGGTGGAGCGGCGTGTAGGGCAGCAGCACGCCCACCGAAGCGCTGTCGGGCGCGACGGAAGGGGCTAGGGGGCGGGCGTCGGCATCGTGCCGCTTGGGCAGGAGGACGATCGGCTTGCGAGCGCCGGTCAGAAGGCTCTCTGACCACTCGGGGATCACTGCGTACTCGCGGATCGTCTCGAGGCAGTGCGACATCACCGCCAGCGGCTTCTCCTCGCGGTGCTTGCGCTCCCGCAGCCGCTGCACCGCCGCCTCGTTGCGGGCATCGCAGGCCAGATGGAAGCCGCCGAGGCCCTTGGCGGCGACGATGCGGCCCTCGGCCAGCAGCCGCCGCGCCGCGCCGAGGGGGTCGTCATCAGCGCTCCCATCGGCGTACACGAAGCTCAGCCGCGGGCCGCAGTCGGGACAGGCTACCGGCTGCGCATGATAGCGGCGGTTCGTGATGTCCTCATACTCGGCGCGGCAGCGATCGCACATCGGGAAGGCGGCCATGCTGGTGAGGGGCCGGTCGTAGGGCATGCCGCGGATGATCGTGAAGCGGGGTCCGCAGTTGGTGCAGTTGATGAAGGGGTGCCCGTAGCGGCGGTCCGCGGGGTCGTACAGCTCCCGCTCGCAGTCGGCGCAGACCGCCACATCGGGGCTGACCAGGATTGGCCCAGCCTCGGCCCCAGCGCCGCGCTCGCTGCCGGCGATGACGAAACCGGTCTCGCCCGTGGGAGCGAGGTCCTCGGTGCGGATGTCCTCGATGAGGGCGATCGGGGGCTTCTCCCGCTCCAGGTCCGTGGCGAACGCGGCCACTGCCTGCGCCGTCCCCTCCACCTCGATGACGACGCCCCCGGCGAAGTTGAGCACCCGGCCGCTCAGTCTGTGCCGCAGCGCCAGGCGGTGGACCGTGGGCCGGAACCCCACGCCCTGCACGATGCCGTGGACGGTCAGGCGACGACGGACCAGCGGACCCAAGCGGGTTGCACCTCAAGGGCTGGTTGGGGGTAGTGCCCGGCGGCGCTGTCGGGGACCTTCGCGGTCGGGGCGGATGGGGGCGCGATGATCTCCTCTGTCGGAGACGGCACCACCACGCGGCCACCACGGCCCGACAGGATCGCCGGGCCCACGACGGAGGGGAGGGAGGGGCGACCGCATTGGGCCGCCCCTACAACGGCCCGGACGGGCGCGGTGAACCGCGCCCCTACAGCGGCGGACGGAGCCCGACAGGACTGCCGGGCCTACGACGGAGCGGACAGAGGGGGGGCGTCAGCCCGCGTGGTCCACGTCGGTGACGCGGAGGGCCATGTGCCCGCGGTAGACACCCATGACGCCCCTCAGCTTCGGCTTGCCGGCGACGTACACCGTCAGCGGCTCGCTGAAGTGCTTGGGGAGGGGGATGACATCGCCGGGCGCGAGCTGGGCCAGCGCGCCGAGGGACACCTGTGCCCGCCCGACCTCGGCCGTGATGGGCACGTCGGCGAAGGCGGCCGTCTCGCGGAACGGCGTGTCCTGCAGCGGCGGCGGGCGGCGGGTGCTGGCCCCGGCGGAGACGGCATGCTCGGTCAGCAGCCGCTGAAGCTGCGTGGTGGGCATGCAGACATTGGCCCCGCCGCGCGTCTCGCCGGTGCGCATCTCCAGCAGCACGTGCATCATCGGCTCGCGGTCGGGGAACAGGTTGAGTGACTGATTGAGCGTGGCGACCTCGACCACGGACGGGCTCAGCGGGGCAATCTCCGCCCAGGCATGGGCAAACGTGGCGAGGGCCTCCTGGGCGAAGTTGCGCACCAAGCGCGCCTCGACATCCGTCATCGTCCGGCCCGGCGCCGCCGCGGGCCGACCGCCTAGCATGGCGGAGAGCAACGCGTAGGTGGTGGCGTCATCCACCTGCCAGATGGCCCGCGTGATGGCCGGCGGAGCGGTGAAGATGCAGATGGTGGCGGTGTCGGGCAGGAAGTCAACGAACTCGTCCCAGCGGGTGTGCTTCAGCAGGCCGACGTTGGCCTCGAACATCGCCCCCGTCGAGGCGCGGATGTTGCGCGTTAGCAGCTTGGCGAAGTCGCGGAAGACGCCTTCCAGCACGTAGAGCGGATCGGTGGAAATGCGGGCGACCTGCGTGGCATCGTAGAGGCGGACTGGCGCTTGCTGGCTCTCCTTGCGCGCCTGGGCCACCTCATCGGCGGAGCGGCCGCTGGCCATCCCGGCAATGAGGGCATCAATCTCGGCCTGTGAGAGGTTCTCGGACACCGCACACTCCGTCCCCGTGGGGTGGGTGCGCCCGCCGCCGCGCTACTCCACCATCTGGTCGGCTTCGCCGCCGGAGGAGAGCACCACCTCGCCCTTCTCCTCCAGCTCGCGGGCGACCAGCACGATCTGTCCCTGCGCCTCCTCGACGTCCTTGACCCGGACCCGCCCCAACAGCTCGATCTCCTGCTCGAGGGCCTGCCGCCCGCGGGTGGACAGGTTCGTGAAGACCGTCTCGCGGTCCGCGGGCTCGATGGACTTGAGGGCCAGGGCGAGCACGCGGGTGTCCACGTTGCGCAGCAGCACCTGCAGGTACCGCGGGTCCAGGGCGAGGAGGTCCTCAAAGGTGAGCAGCGACTCGGCGATCTCCTGGGCCAGCGCGGGGTCGCGCTCGGCCAGGCCGCCGAGGATCTCCTTCTCACTGGCACGGTCCACCTTGGTGAGGGCGCCGATGAGCACCTCGTGCCCGTTCACCGCCTGGCGGCGATCGAGGGTGGTGCCGGCGCGGGCCTCCTCGCACAACTGCTCTCCGACCTCGCGCAGCACGCCGCTGGGTGGCGGGCGCAGGGAGGCGATGGCGAAGGCCACCTCGGCCTTGCGCTCGGCCGGCATCCGCTGCAGGACCTCGGCCACTATCGGTGAGGGCAGTTGGCTGAGCACCAAAGCGATGGTCTGCGGCAGCTCCTGCTCCAGCGTCTGCAGCAGGGGGATGACCTGCATGTCGGCGAGGCGGGAGAAGTAGGCCGAGCCGTCCTGGATGCTGATGACCTCGGCCGCGCGGTTGGCGCCGAGGGTGCCGGTGAGGAGCTTGCGGGCGTAGGCGCGGCCGCCGAGGGACTCGCCGCTGATCTCCCCGCCGTAGACGTCGTTGGAGGCGATGACCCGCTCCTCGGGGGCCACGGTGCCCAGGGCGGAGATGGCCTCGGCGATCAGCCGGACGTAGTCCTCGTCTAGCTGGGAGCAGACCTTGACCGCCAGCTCGGTGCCGAGGCCGGCCACGACGATGGCGGCCTTGCGCATGCCGCTCAGGCGGTCCTCTGGGTTGCCCTCATGCGCGGCTGGTGCTCTCATGGCCTAACAACCGCCCCACAGCGCTCCGAGGGCCCGCGGACCGCGCGGGCGGCCCCGGTCCCCGGCGACCTAGCGTGCGCCTCGCCCGTTCCCGTTCTGCGACGTCAAGGCCACGTTGACCGTGATCGGCCCGTGTCCCGTCTGCACCACGAAGGTCGGGGTGGGCGTGGTGAGGGTCACCTGTAGTCCGTGCCCCGCCAGCAGCGAGGGGGGGAGGATGTCGCAGCCGCAGCCGCGTGCCTCCAGCGCCGCCATCGCGTTGCCGGTGATGATGTTGGCCACCTCGGTGATGCAGCTGGCCGCCACTCGATCCAGTCCCGCCAGCGGCTTGCCGATCAGCGCTCCGGCCACCGCCAGGGCGGTGCCGCGCGACATGCAGTACATCGCCACGCCGGCGGCGTCGCCATGGACCGGAACCAGCGCGGCCACCCCCTCGGCGGCCACGCTCAGATCGCTCTCTTCGCTCGGTTCCTCGTGGGCCACAGTGCCCGGCAGCATCTGCGCCAGAACGCGGACCGCCGAGTCTACGAACGGTTGCAGCAGGTCGCTCTGCACCCTACGTGCCTCCTCGCGATGGCCCGACGAGAACGCGGTCGGCCGCCGCGCCTGCGGCTACGTCCTACCCGGGGGTACACTTCTGGACGGCTTCCTTGACCCGCTCCGGCTGGAACGGCTTGACGATGTAGTCCTTGGCGCCCGCCTTGAGGGCCTCCAGCACCATCTGCTGCTGCCCGAGGGCGGAGCAGATGATCACCTTGGCCTTGGGGTCGTGGCCGACGATCTGCCGCGTCGCCTCGATCCCATCCATGTTGGGCATGGTGATGTCCATGAGCACCACGTCGGGCGCCTGCTCCTGGTACTGCTGGACGCCTTCTGCGCCGTCCGCGGCCTCGATCACCTCGTACTCCTCACCCTCGAGGATCTTCTTCAGCATCATGCGCATGTAGATCGCGTCGTCCACGGTCAGAACCTTCGTGGCCATGTGAAGCCTCCGTGCGGTCCGACATGCCCGAGCGGCGGGCGGCGTCCCCCGCGGCCGGCACATCCGAAGCTATTGCAGTTTGCGTTCCCGGACGCACGCCGCGCGGCGCGGGCCCGGCCGTCGCCCTCAGGGACCGGGCTTACGGTAGAAGAACGGCACCACCGGCTGTAGGCCGATCGCGTCCGGATTGGCCACCCGCTCCGTGGCGCCGATGAAGAGCAGGCCCCCCGGGCGGAGGCTGCCGGCGATGGCGGCGAAGACCTGCGCCTTGGCCTCCGGGCTGAAGTAGATGACCACGTTGCGGCACAGCGCTACGTCGCAGTCCTCCGGGTACGGGCCGCGCAATAGGTCAAGCTGCGCGAAGTGCACCCGCTGCTGCACCCGGGGCACTACCTGGAAGAGGCCGTCACCGTCCGGGGTGAAGTACTTGGCCAGCACGGCGGGCTCGACCTGGCGCAGTTGGTCGCGGTGGTACACGCCCCGGCGGGCCTTGGTCAGGGCGCCCTCGTCCAGGTCGGTAGCCTCGATGATCGTCCCGGCCCCGGTGTGCATCTCGTGGGTGATGATGGACAGCGTGTAGGGCTCGGCGCCGACCGAACAGCCGGCACTCCAGAGGCGCTGGAGGCGGCCGGTGCGGCGCATCGCCTCCAGGTACTGGCGCAGTTGCACGAACAGCTTCGCGTCGCGGAAGAACTCGCTCACGTTGATCGTGAAGCGGTCCACGAAGTCGCGCAGCCGCTCCTCATCGGAGCGCAGCACGGCCCAGAAGGCCGTCAGGTCGGGCGCACCGGCCCGGCGGACCATGCCCGCCAGGCGTCGCCGGACCTGGCTCTCCGAGTAGGAGGATAGGTCAATGCCGGTCCGCGCCTTGATGTTGCGCACGAACAGCGGCAGACCGGTCAGCACGGCATCATCGGTCATGCAGCGCTCTCCCTGGCAGCATGTGGGCCCCAGCGGCGCCAAGGCTCGCGGGGCCGTACACTAGGCCGCCGACTGCCCCTCGCGGGCCACCCCCGACTGCTGTCGCGCGACGGCGGCGACGATAGCGGCGGCGATGGCCTCCAGAGGCAGCACCTCGTCCACGCAGCCGGTCGCCAGCGCGGCCCGCGGCATCCCGTAGACCACCGAGGTGGCCTCGTCCTGGGCGATGTAGACCGCCCCGGCGCGCTTCATCAGCGCACCGCCCTCGGCCCCATCGCAGCCCATGCCCGTAAGGACCACCGCCACGGTGTTGGGGCCGCTCACCTGCGCCACGGAGCGCATCATCACGTCGGCCGCCGGACGCACGCTCCAGACGGGCGGGGTCTGCAGCAGGTGCAGGTGCAGGCTGGGGCGGACCACCAGATGGTAGTCACCTGGGGCGACGAAGGCCACGCCGGGCTGCAGCACCAACCCCTCGGCACCCTCTCGCACCTTCAGGGCGCAGAGGCCGTCCAGGCGCTCGGCGAAGCTAGTCGTGAAGTGCGGCGGGAGGTGCTGGGTGATCAGCACGCAAGCCGGCAGGCCGGCCGGCAGGGCGCTCAACACGATCTGCACCGCGCGCGGCCCGCCGGTGCTGGAGGCGATGGCCACCGTAGTGAAGCTGCCACTGGCCGCGCCGGCGGGCACGGGGCCGGCGGGCGGCGGGGTAGGGGCGACCGCCGGCTCGGCCGGCTCGGGCGGGGCAGACGCCGCCGGTGGCGCGATGCGCGCCTGCGCGGCGGCCTTCAGCTTGCGCAGGGCCTGGCGGCGGAACAGCTCCAGCGCCGGGCCGTCGGGGCTCTCCGGCTTGCAGATGAAGTCCACGGCGCCGGCCTGCAGGCAGGCCAGCGTGATGTCGGCGCCGTGGCGCGTAAGGGTCGAGACCATGACGACGGGCCGCGGGCACTCGGCCATGATGCGCCGCAGGGCCTCGGTCCCGTCCATCACGGGCATCTCGATGTCGAGCGTGACGAGGTCAGGCTGCAGCTCGCGAGCCAACTCCACCGCCTCGGCGCCGTTCGGCGCGGTGCCAACCACGGTGATGTCGGGGTCCGAGGCCAGCAGGCGGCCTAGCACAATGCGCATGTACGACGAGTCATCCGCGATGAGGACCCGCAGCTTGCCCTCGGACTGCCCTTTGTGCGCACGCTGCCGCATCGAACGCCTCGCCCTCTGCGCGCTGCCGCACCGACCGCCGCCAGACTCTCCTTACCACACACGACACCGGCGCCCGGCATGGCCCGGTGCTGCCGCCTCAGGCCGTGACGGCGCGGGCCACGCTGCTCAGGACGGCGATCTCCGTCTCCGTGCCGCCCGCCTCCCGGACCGTCACCCGGCCCGTGTCCACGTACAGGCTCATGGTGCGGCCTGCCGTGCCGCCGGTCGCCGTGGCCACCAGCGGGATGCGCATCTGCTGCAGCACTGCCGCCACCGCCTCGGCGTTGCGGAGCCCGATGTTCATCCCGGCGCTGCTCACGCTCTTGAACATCATCGCTCCGCCCCCGATGGCCGCCTTCAGGCGCCACGGGACGGCGCCGAGGCGAGTCACGGCCGCTACCAGCTCGGGCACGCCGCTGTCGGCATACTTGGTCAGGGGGTCGTCCTGGGTCGTGGCGGCGCGCCGCGCCGCCGGCCCCTCCACCGCGGCCGGGCGCTCGGGCAGCATCACGTGCAGCAGGCCGGCGACGCTCGCATGCGGGTCAAACAGCGCTACGCCCACGCACGACCCCAGGCCGAGAGCCACGAGCACGTCCTGGGGGTCAGCGCTGACCCTGCACTCGGCGATGCCGGCGGTGATCCTGGCCAATGGTCCGTCCTGCTGCCTTCTGACGCGCCAACGTTGCTCCGCATCCGTCCTGGCCCGGCCTTCGGCCCCCTCCCGATGGCGGCCCGGGGCAGCCTGACCAGCCCACCTGCCAGGGCGGCTACAGCTCCTCGAGGCCCAAGCGCTCCAGGATCGCGCTGAGAGCGTCCGTGTCGGGGAGCAGCAACAACAGCATCCGGAACTCCCCTTCCGGCCCGTCCCCCGGGGCGTGGTGCAGCTCCACGCCCAGCACGGTGCACTCATCCTGCGCCAGGCCGACCTCGGCCGCCACGCTGCCCATGATGGCCGCGGCCATGTCCACGCAGGCCATCGGGGGGTCCGGGAACATCACGAGGCCGGTGAAGCCCAGCAGCGCGGCGAGGTAGTTGGAGCCGGCGATGTTGCCCGCTTCGGCGAGCGCCGAGAGGTGAGCTTCCGTCATCTCGGACCAGGCGCCGATCGGCAGGCCCAGGCGCTCCAGCAGCAGGCGCGCGTGCTCGTCACGGATCAGCACGAGCAGCCGCCCGAAGACCTCGCCGTGGAAGGGGATGTAGATGGCCGCCCACACGTGCTCGGGGTCGCCGAGGAGGTCGGGCAGGTGCTCCGCCCGGATCGCGTCCGTGCTGGGTAGCTCGAGACGGAGGTCCAGACCGGTCAACTGGCTGAAGGAGAGGGCCGCGTTGCCGGCCCCGATGTTGGCGACCTCACGCAGCCCGTCTATCTGCAGCGCGGTGAGCGCGGTCTGAGCACGCTCAGACATGCCGTAGCGCTCCTCCTGTCCGGCGCGCGGGAGCGGGGCTCGGCGCGGGGCCGGCCCTAAGCCGCGACGGCGGCACCATAGGCATCCTGCATGATGCCCTGCACGTCGGCGATGAGCGCAATGCGCCCGTTGCCCAGCAGCGCCGCGCCGGCCAGTCGCCGGGCATGCTCCAGCGCCCCGCCCAGCGGCTTGATCACCAGCTCCTCGTCGCCGTGCAGCCGGTCCACAATGAGCCCCAGGCGCCGCTCCGCCGCGCCGACGACGACGACCCGCAGGTGCTCCTCCTTGGCGCGACGCTCGCGGCCACAGCCCATGACCTCGCGCAGGTCCCACAGCGGCAGCACACTGCCGGCCAGTTGCACCGCCGGCCGACCGTCCAGCAGGTGGATGTCCTTGGGCTGCACGTGCACCGCCCGGATCACCGAGGGCAACGGCAGCGCATACAGCTCCCCGCAGGTCTCTACCAGCAGGGCGCGGATGATAGCCAGGGTGAGGGGCAGGCGCAGGGTGAAGGTCGCCCCTTTGCCGGGCGCGCTGACCGTCTCGATGGTTCCGCCCAGCTTCTCCACCTGGGAGGACACGACGTCCATGCCCACGCCCCGTCCGGCGACCGCGCCGACCTGCTGGCGCGTGCTGAGGCCCGAGGTGAAGATGAGGCCGGTCGCCTCGATGTCGTTCATCTCGTCGGCGCGGGCCTGACTGATGAGCCCCATCGCGATGGCCTTGCGCTTGACAGCGGCCAGGTCTATCCCTTTGCCGTCGTCAGTGACCTTGACCAGGATCGCCCCCTCCTCATGCCGCGCCGAGAGCCGCACGGTGCCGGTGCGCGGCTTGCCCGCCGCCTCCCGCTCCGTAGGGCTCTCCACGCCGTGGCTCACGGAGTTGCGCAGCATGTGCGTCAGGGGATCCACGATCAGCTCGACCACCGAGCGGTCTATCTCCGTATCGCCGCCCTCCATCACCAGCTCGACGTCCTTGCCCTCCTGCCGAGCCACGTCGCGGACCAGCCGGGGGAAGCGCGCGAAGACCTGGTCAATGGGCAGCATGCGGGTCGCCATCACGCGGGCCTGCATGTCCTCGGTCACCCGCGAGACATGGGCGATCGTCTCCCGCAGCGCCTGCTGGGCGGCCTCGGCGCTGTTGTCGCCCAGGTCGCTACTGAGGCGCACGAGGCGGTTGCGGTCAATCACCAACTCGCCCACCAGCTTCAGCAGCGCGTCAATGTGCTCCACCGACACCCGTAGGCTCTGCGTACGGACGGTGGCCGCTTCGGGCGTGGCGCCCGCGCGCCGACCAGCCTGGTCGGCGGCCGCCGCGGCACTGCTCACCCCGTCGGCGAGCGCCTCGGCGTCGGCCGCCCGGGCGTGCTGCAGCACGACCCGCTTGACCTCCGACACGCCCTTGAGCGCGGCCCGGACGACCTGCGCCTCCTCATTGGTGTCCAGCACCACCAGCACGCGCTTGGGGTCCACACTCAGCGCGTCCACCTGGTCGTAGGTGGGGTCGGAATGGAAGATGCTGCCGAGCTGGGTGCAGGTGTCGAGCACCAGGCGCGCCCGGATGACCCGCATCGCGCAGTCGTCGGCCAGGTAGACCTGCAGGCGGAACGGGCCGCGGTCATGGTCGTGCACGGCCGCCCCGTCGCTCTCCCCGGAGTCGTCCTCGTGCTCGGGGCCCGCCGCGGGGGCCTCGACGGCCTCGCCGCGCGTCTCGGCTGCGAAGGCATGCAGCCGCCCGATCAGGGGCGCGGCGTCGAAGTCCTGGGGTCGGCCCTCCGCGGCGAGGTCCTTGAGGTGCTTGAGGCTGTCCACGGCCTCCAGCATCAGGTCGGCCGCCTCGGCCGTCACCCGCAGCGTGCCCTCCCGTGCGCCGGAGAGCATGTTCTCCAGCGCGTGGCTGACCTCGGAGAGGGTCGTGAAGCCCTGGCTGGCCGCCGACGCCTTGAGCGTGTGGGCCGCCCGGAAGATCCGCCGCACGATCTCCAGGTCATCGGGCGCCTTCTCCAGGGCCACGACATCGGCGTCCATGGACGCCAGCAGCTCGGTCGCCTCCTCCAGGAACAGGCCGAGGAACTCGGACATGTCGAATGCGGCACTCATCTACCGTGGACCCCCTATGCGCACTGGCATCGCCGGGCACACTGCGCCGACCGGCGCCGCCCCCGGGGGGCCGGGCCAGCATCGGCGCCAGCCGCAAACACAGAGGCGCGCCGCGGCTTAGGCCGCCGTGGCCGCCACCTCGTGGAGCTGCTCCAGCTCCCGCAGCCCCAGCACACGGTCCAGGGCCAGCAGGACGATCAGGCGATCCTGCAGCTTGCCCACGCCGCGGATGTAGTCGGTGGAGACTCCGGTGACGATCACCGACGGCGGCTCGATCTGGTCGCGGGATATGCGCAGCACCTCGCTGACGCCATCCACGATCATCCCGACGGCATGCTCGCCGATCTCCGCCACCATGATCCGCGCGCCCTTGCGCTGCTCGTCGGTCTGTGTGTCCAGGCCAAAGCGCGTCCGCAGGTCCAGCACCGGGAGGATCTCGCCGCGCAGGTCAATGACGCCGGCGACGTGCTCCGGGGCTTGCGGGATGCGGGTCACGTCGCACATCGGGATCAGCCGCTGCACGCTGCTGATGTCCACGCCGTAGTTCTCACCCGCCAGCTCAAAGACGACCAGTTGCTCCTCGGCGTCGGTCTGGACGACTGCTTCCATTGGTGGCACCTCACCTGGTAACGGAGCCGCCGGCTCAGCCGCCCCAGCGACCTTGCAGGCTCCGCAAGCGCCGGCTCACTGAGCGGCGAACCGGACCTGCTTGACTCCATATCGGTGACGGCGGGCGATTCTTGAAGGTGCAGGAGTCATTCCGGGCCGTGCCGAAGAGTCGGCGGCGCTATGCGGCGGCGCGGCCCGCTGTCGGGCCGGGCCCCGCCGCAACGAGGAACTGCCGTAGCCCCATCCCGGAACAGCATGAGCTCTTACCATGGCTTGGCCTGGGCGGTCCTCCGCGCCGTCGGTGAAGCGATCGTGGTCACCGACCGCGCGGCCCGGGTGCTGCTCCTGAACCCGGCGGCCGAGCGGCTGCTGCGGGTTGCTGCCGGCGAGGCGGAGGGGGTGGCCCTGGGGGAGCTGCTGGCCACTGATGGTCCCGGGGACGGATGGCCCGCGCTCCTGGCCGAGGCCCTCAGCAGCCCGGATGAGGCCGCGGCGCCGCGGTCCGTCCGTTGCCATTGCCGCCGCCGCGACGGCAGCGGCCTGCGCGTCCTGGTGACGGTCGCGCCGCTTCCGGCCGAGGCGGAAGGGTGGCCAGCACTCCCAGCCGGGTCCCCAGCCGCGGTGGTGACGGTGCAAGCCGTCACCGCTGAGCACGAGGCGCGGTACGGCCGCCGGTCGGACCGCGACTTCGGGCTGCAGGACCTGGTCTCCGGAGTGGCCCACGAACTGAACGCGCCGCTGGGGGCCATCCTCGGCTACGCGCAGATGCTGCAGGGCGGCCCCGTGGCTCCCGACGTACTGCAGCGACGCGCCGCCGCCATCGTGCAGCAGGCGGAGGCCGCGCGGCGCACCGTGCGGCGGCTGCTGTCGCTGGGCCGGCCGCGGCGGGAGGGCCTCGGCCCGGTCAGCCTCAATGACGTCATCGAACGGGCCGTCGGGCTGGCCGAGTACGCACTGCAGGCCGCCGACACGACGGTGTCGCTGCAGTTGCAGCCGGGGCTGCCGCCCGTCCTGGGCGACGCGGACGACCTCGGGCACGTGAGCCTCAACCTCATCGCCAATGCCCACCAGGCGCTGGCCGGGCAGCCGCCTCCCCGGAAGCTGACCATCACGACATGGGCAGCCGGCCACGAGGTGCGCGCCAGCTTCGCCGACACAGGCCCGGGCGTGCCGGCGGAGGGTCTGGAGCGCATCTTCGAGCCCTACTTCACTACGAAGGAGTCGGCGCACGGCACGGGGCTCGGGCTGGCCCTCTGCCGCGAGATCGTCGAGGAGGGGCACGGCGGCCGTCTCTGGGCCGAGGCGGCAGAGCCTCACGGCCTGGTGGTACACGTGGCCCTGCCAGTCCTCGCTGCGACGGGCGCCGACGTTGTACGCCGCCCCGTGGAGGACCAGGCCGCGACGCCGGCCGGCACGCCAAGCGAGCTACGGGTGCTGGTCGTCGAGGACGAGCCGGCCATGACGGAGCTGCTGCGCAGCTACCTGGAGGAGTCCGGGCACGAGGTCACCGTTGCCGCCACGATGTCGGAGGCGCTGGGGCACCTGGAAGCAGGGCAGCCGGCCGGAAGCCCGTTCGACGCGGTCGTGAGCGACCTGCGGCTGGCGCAGGGCACCGGCGAGGGACTGCACGCGGCGCTGGCGGAGATCCAGCCGGGCCTGGCGGAGCGCGTGGTGTTCATCACCGGCGATCTGGAGACGGCCTCGGCGCGCCGGTTCCTGCGGGACCTCGGCAACCCGGTGCTGCAGAAGCCGTTCGGCCTGCATGAGCTAGCCCGGGCGCTGGCCGCGGTGGTTGGGGATCGGTCCGGGTAGGTGGGGTGCTGGGCAGGCCCTGGTCGGAGAGGGGGAGGGAGCCTCGCCCCCAGCCCCTCTCGCGCGCCCTTCGACTCCGCTCAGGACAAGCGGACTTGGGAGAGGGGAGCCGGACCACGGCACGGACCCTTCGGATGCGCCCCCTTCGGCAGGCTTGGGGCGGGCAGGGCGACACCCGGACGGACGGCATGGCGGGCTGGAAGCCCGCCCCACCACAGAGGACGGGCAGGAATGCGCGTCCTACGCGGATGGAGAGCAGGTCCCTTCGACTGCGCTCAGGACAAGCTGGCGACCCGCCCCGCGACCGGCTGGCAGCCGGTCCCACTCGCCCTTCTCCCGGGCGGGGTGACACAGCGGCCCTACGGCGGGTGTACGGGCAGTCTGAGGCCCTAGCGGGGGGCCGCCAGAGCCGCCCCTGACCCAACGAATCGGCTGCCGGGGAGAAACCTCCAGCCCTCCCAAAGCGACAAAGCACCTTAAGAGGGGCCATGCGACCCGATCTTGACCGGATGACGGCTGCCCTTGCGCTGCTTGCCGCCCTGGCTGGGCCAGTGCTCGCCCAGAACCCGGGAGCGCCGGCCGGCGGCGCCTCCACGTTGTCGAGCGAAGTGGCGGGCCAGATGCAGCACGCCACTGAGCTGCTCTCCTACCGGCGCTATGCAGAAGCGGAGACGCTCTGGCGGGTCGTCGTGGCCGCAGTGCCGCGCAACGCTGACGCGCAGGCCGGGCTCGCGGCGTCCCTGGCGGGGCAGGGCAAGGCCCGGGGGGCCCTCGCGGCGTACGTCACGGCGCTCGCCCTCGACCGTACGCAGCCCCTCGCCCGGGACTACCTCCGGTCCCTCACCAAGGCCCGCCGCGACCTCATTCAGTCGGCCGCCGCGACCCTGGCCGGCGCGTGGGCGGCGCCGCGCAGTGGCGAGTACCGCGTGGTGCTGGCGGAGGCGTACCGGCGCCTGCGGCTCTACCCGGAGGCGCGCGCGGCCTACGAGCAGGTGCTGGCTGACCAGCCCGGCAGCGTGCCCGCGCTGGCGGGGCTGGGCCGGACGCTGGTGGCCCTCGGCGACCTGGATGGGGGTGAGCGGAACCTGCGGGCTGCGCTGGCGGCTGACCCGCGCCGGGCGGTGGTGCACTGCGGCCTGGGCGAAGCGTTCGTGGTGCGGGGCCTCGTGAACCCGGCCACGGAGCAGTTCCAGGAGGCGATCCGGCTCGATGCTACGCTAGCCGATGCCCAGCTCGGCCTCGGCCGCCTGCTGCAGGCGCACGGCCAGCTCGACCAGGCGCTGACGCGCCTCGTGACGGCCGCCGATCTGGACCCGAAGAGCGCGGCGGCGCACCACGCGCTGGGGCTCTGCCACTTCGCGCGGGGAGCCACGATGGCGGCGGTGCAGCAGTTGCGGCTGGCGATCGGGCTGGAGCCGGATGACGCCCAAGTCGCCGCCGATCTCGATGCGGTGCGTGCCACCCCGCGCGTGGTCCGCGTGCACGCCGTCGTGGATGACAGTTTCCGCCGCTACCCGGACTGGGAGTCGCAGATCGCCGAACGGCTGAACGCAGCCTCGGCGCAGACCAGCACGCAGGTGGGCCTGTCGTTCGTCCTCGCCGGCTGCAGCGCCTGGCAGCCCCCGTCGGGCCTGAGCAACTACCTCGACCTGGTCAGCGAGCTGCGGCGGACGGTCCCCCGCGGCGATGCCGACATCGTCATCGCCTTCAGTCGCGAGGACCGGGTCTACGACCCGCAGATGCCGCTGCACGTCTTCGGCATCAGCCCCAACTTCAGCGGCTACACGATCCTCAATGACCTCGTGGTGCTGGGGACCGACGGCACCGCGCGCACCGTGCGTCCCGAGGCGCAGCTCGAGACGATCATCCACGAGCTGGGGCACCTCTTCGGGGCAGTGCACCGCGTCGGGCCCTCGGTGATGCGGCCCATCCCCAGCACGCCCGCGATCCACACGCTGGACGACCTCAATGCGCGGCTCATTGACGCGGCGCGGTGGATCGAGTTCGAGGGGGGCCTGGAGAGCCTATCGGCGCACGAGCTGCGCCAGATGGCGGACCTGTACCAGGAGATCTCCTCCGCCGGTGGAGCCGATTACGGCGTGCACCTCTACCTGGCCTTCGTGTACCACACGCTGAACGACGCGGAGCCGGCGATCGCGCAGTACCGGGCAGTGCTGGTGATGGAACCCGAGGAGCCGTTCGCCAACTTCAACCTCGGCAGCCTCTACCGCGATCAGGGCCGCTTCGATGAGGCCCGCCGCTACTTCCAGAAGGTCATCAGCATCGGCGAGCCGCAGCAGATCGTCGAACAGGCCCGAACCGCGCTCCTCACCCTCGGCGGATGAGACCCCCTGGATCCCCAGCGCCCTCGACGTGTCCCGGGAGGTGGTGTGCCCGTGGTCGCCATGCTGGTGATGTCGGTCCTTGGCGTCGCCTGGGCCCAGCCGCCCGAAGTGCGTGAGGAGCCCGACCGGATAGTGATCAGCAATGAGCGCCTAACGCTCTGCCTGGGGAAGGCCGAGCGCGGCGCGATCACCTCGCTGACCGACCGCGCGACCGGTCAGGAGTTCGTCGCCGCGCAGGCCGCCCCGTGGCTCGTCTCCGTTGCGGTCTCGTCGCCGGCCGCAGGAGGGACCGGCCGCGGCGACCTCACGTACCTCTCGACCGGGCAGGCGGCCACGACCCGGTTCGAGGTCACGCGGACCGGGAACGGGGCCAGCGTTCGGGTCGTGTGCAGCGACCTCGCGGGGCAGGGCGTCAGCGTCGAGAGCACGGCCGCGGTGGCCCGAGACGACCCGTTTGTGCGGTGGCGCCTGGCGGCCGAGGTGCCAGAGGGGCTGGTGCTGGAGGAGCTGATCGGGCCGTGCGTCGTCGTGCGCAGCCCGCTAGGGCCCGGCGGCGGCGATGCCGTGGTGCTGGGGCACACGAAGGGCGGCGTGTACCGGCAGCCAGAAGCGTGGGCGCCGGGCACCACGATCGCCGCCGCACAGCCGGGCTCCATGGCGGCGCAGTTCGCCTGCATCTACGGGCCAACCGCCGGCCTCTACACCGCCGCCTACGACGGCCGGGGCTACCCCAAGCGCGTGGCAGCCCGGCGCACGGCCGAGGGGCTGCAGCTTGACTGGGGCGAGAGCTGCTTCGCCTCCGGCCGGCACGCGACCGACTACGACCTGGTGATGACCACCTTCGGGGGCGCCGGCGATGCGCCCGCGGACTGGCGCGATGCGGCTGACCTCTACAAGGCGTGGGCGGAGCGACAGCCGTGGTGTGCCCGCACCTTCGCCCAGCGGAATGACCTCCCGGAGTGGTTGCGGCAGGGCGCACCGATGGTGCGCTTCACGCGCGAGTGGCTGGCGCAGCCCGCGCTGATCGAGCGCTGGCTCCAGGAGTACTGGCAGCGCTACTTCCGCGTGCAGGAGGCCGGTGGCGCGGGTCGCCAGACCCGCGGTCCGGGTGCTGCCCCGGGCCTCCCCCTGATCGTCGCCTACTGGGGCTGGGAGAAGGTCGGCTCCTGGGTTACTCCGGACTACTTCCCGGTCTTCCCGTCGGACGAGGCGTTCCGCAGTCTGGTCGAGACGAACCGGGCCGCCGGAGGGCACGTGTTCCTGTGGCCCTCAGGCTACCACTACACGCTGACCTATGACCAGCAAGCGGATGGCAGCTTCGCGTGGGACGACCGGGCGCGCTTCGATCGCAACGTCCGCCCCCATGCCGTACTGAACCGCAACGGGGAGCTGTACCGCTTCCCCGCCTTCTGGCTCAAGGGTGGAGAGAGCACCTGCCTCTGCCCCGGCGACCCGTGGACCGTTGACTGGTTCGACGACATCGCCGAGCAGCTCGCCCGCCGCGGCGCGGAGCTGGTGCAGGTGGACCAGGTGGTCGGCGGCCACTTCCCGCCCTGCTACGACCCCACCCACCCGCACCCGCCAGGCCCGGGGCGGTGGATGACCGACGTCTTCCGCCGGCAGTTGCGCTCGATGCGCGAGCGCTGCCGCGCCGTCGAGCCGCAGGCGGTCGTCTGCTTCGAGGAGCCGAACGAGCACTTCCTGCAGGAGGTGGGCTTCCAGGACTACCGTGACTGGGAGGTCGTCGGGGCGCAGCCGCGGGCCGAGCCGGCCTCGGTGTTCGGGTACCTGTACCACGAGTACGTGCCCGTGTTCCAGAGCAACCCACGCCCCAACGACCTCGTGATGGAGGCCTACTGCCTCGTCAACGGGCAGACCCCGCACTTCGTGCCCTCCCCGACGGTGGGCCCGGGGCCACTGCTGCTGAACGGCACCTTCGAGGAGTGGACCGGCGACGTACCGACAGGCTGGGACCAGGTCGGCGGCTGGCAGGGGGCGGTGTGGCGCGGCCGCTGCTTCCGCGACGAGCAGGAGCGCCACGGCGGTCGCACGAGCCTGCGGCTGGAGAACGAGGCGACCGACGATGTGGTGCAGGTCTCGCAGAACGTCGCTGTGGGCAAGCCGTTCGCGATCGGCCGGACGTACCGCCTCAGCGCGTGGCTGCGGACCGAGGCGCTGGAACGGCCGAACAACATCACCCTCGCCACCCTCACCACGGCGCTGGAGGCGACGGGGAGCTGGCAGATCCCCTTCCCGACCGCGGGTCAGGACTGGACCCGCGGGGAGGCGACGTTCACGGTGCCCGAGAGGTCCGAGTTCCTGCGGATCATGCTGCACGTCGAGGGCCCGGCGAGGGTGTGGGTGGACGATGTGCTGCTGGAGGAGGTGCGGCCCGACGGCACCGCCGCGGAGGTCCAGCGCCCGGAGGTGCCGCCGGACCACGAGCTGATGCGCCAGTGGGTCCGCCTGTTCTCAGGCGAGGGCCGGCCCTACCTGCTGCTGGGCCGCATGCTGCACCCGCCTGCGCTGCAGACCGCCACCGCGGTGCACGGCGACCTCACCCTCCCGGCGATCCTCCACAACGCCTACCGCGCCGCGGACGGCAGCGAGGCGGTCATCCTGGTCAACGCCACCGACGAGAAGCAGCGGGGGCGCCTCGACTGGCGGGGGCGCGAACGAACGGTCAGGCTGGAGGCATGGGAGGCGAGGTTAGTCCGGGAGTAGGCGCATGCCGCCTGGGCCGGATGCGGGGCCGGCGGGGGCGCACAGGCCCCGCA
>Ga0315282_10006749_pt1 | contig 19070 bp, 17 predicted proteins | sample YL17G07_20_MG_FD_203693 | JGI IMG/M metagenome (GOLD analysis project Ga0315282, IMG submission 203693) | Sediment microbial communities from Yellowstone Lake, YNP, Wyoming, USA - YL17G07_20 | ecosystem: Environmental > Aquatic > Freshwater > Lake > Sediment | place: USA: Wyoming | collected... | reverse complement strand
ATCTGGTAAAAAAAATCAGGGAGAAAATTCCTGATATCAATCTATCAACCGATGTAATTGTCGGCTTTCCAGGAGAAACTAAAAAACAATTTGAAAATACGGTTAAACTTTTCAAAGAAATTAAATTTAACATTGCTTATTTTGCTAAATATTCTCCTCGGCCAGGAACAGCGGCCTGGCAAATGAAAGACGACGTTCCATGGAAAGAAAAAAGGAGAAGAGAAAAAATTTTAAGAGAAATAATTAACACCCGGTGTTAATTAACCAACACCGGGTGTTGGATAAATGAAATTAATTGTAATTTTGGGACCAACCGCTTCGGGAAAATCGGAGTTAGCGATAAAATTAGCCAAAAAACTTGCCCCGTACCGAACCGAAGGTTCTGGTGCGGGGTTTAACGGTGAGATTGTTTCGGCTGATTCAAGGCAGGTTTATAAAGGAATGGATATCGGAACTGGGAAAATCACTAAAAAAGAGATGAAAAGTATCCCCCATTATCTTTTAGATGTTGCCTCTCCGAAGAGAAGATTTACTGTTGTTCAATATCGAAAATTAGCGTTGAAAGCAATAAATAAAATTCATAAAAAAGGTAAAATCCCGATTCTCTGTGGCGGAACAGGATTTTATATTCAGGCTGTTGTCGATGGAGTCGTCATCCCCGAAGTGCCGCCAGATTGGGAATTGAGAAAAAAATTGGAGAAAAAATCAGTTGATGAACTTTATAAAATTTTGAAAAAACTTGACCCAAAAAGAGCTAAAACAATTGAAAAGAAAAATAAAAGAAGATTAATTCGAGCAATTGAAATTATAATGGAAACAAAAAAGCCGGTGCCTCCTTTCAAAAAACAACCTCTTCCCTATCCGGTTTTAATGATTGGAATAAAAAAAGAAAATTTAGAAGTAGAAATAGAGAAGAGATTTTTTAAATGGCTTAAACAAGGTTTTTTACGAGAGGTTCAAAAATTGAGAAAAATAGGTTTAACCTGGCGGAGAATTGAGGAATTTGGCATTCATTATCGAACTGCAGCTCTCTATCTTCAAGGAAAAATAAGTGATGCAGAATTCATTAAAAAATCCTTAATTGAATTAAGACATTATGCTAAGCGTCAAATGACCTGGTTCAAAAGAGACAGAAGAATTATTTGGATAAAAAATCAAAAAGAAGCCGAAAAATTGGTCAAAGAATTTTTAGAAAAATAAACAGAGCGAGGTACAAACGAGCTAAATAGCTCTCCCTCGCCCTTTTCGTTCCTCAGTTAGATCAGTTAGACTGAGGATTTTGAGGAAAGTCGGGTTTTAAAAGAACCGTGGCTTTCACCTTTTCTGCGAGATTCCGCGCAGCTTCGAGTTCCTCCTGCACCACCGGGTTTATGCCGGGTTGATTATCAACCTTAAATATTTTTCTGGTGGTCTTAGAAATCCATGTCTGTGGCATCTTAACCTCCTTTCTTTAGATTTTTGAAGCCATTTTTTCGATGACCTCTAATTTCTTTTGGAATCTTTCAATCAATTTCTTGGTTCGCTTCACAAGAGATTGAACCTCTTTTGGATCGGCTTTCGGTTTTTTTGTCAGTTCTTCAACCTCCTGAAGAATTCTTGCTTTCTTTTTCTCCAGGATGATAAGTTCTTTGACCAGCTCATCTAACACCTTCTTTTCTTTCACCTCTCACCTTCTTTCTGTCCTTTTTTATTTTTGTCAATCGGTTTCCTCGGATTACCCCTTAGCCCTCGATCTTGACAACGAACGCAGATGTCCAGGGAATCCAACGGAGTAAGGAGTTGATTGCAGATTCTACAGCATTCTCCAGCTGGATACAATTTTACCCCTCCCTCTCTCCTTTGGTACTTATCAGTGACCGAATCTGGGTCAGTAAATAACCCTGTTCCGTACATTTTCACCTCCTTTCTTAGTAATTTTGGAATTAATACCATACCCTGTGAATCTATCTTTTGAAGAAAAGCGGAGCTACCAAGAGCTCGCCGCATCTTTCTAAGCTCCTTCCCTTTAAGGACAGTAAGTCTCTTCTGCACATTTCGATTCCATTCTTCCTCAGTCAGAAAAAGAAAACAGTCTTCTCTGGTGATCACAATTACTTTTCCCCCAAAAACTGCTCTCTTTTCTTTCGGAAGAAGAAATCTTCCCTTTGAATTAAGCTTAATCTCACCCTTCTTTATTTTTATCATCCTTCACCTCCGGAGAGCTATTGCCTCAATTAAAACAGTCTTCATCGTCTGCCTTAACTTCCTAGGCATGGGCTCCTTAAACTTAAAGGAAAATCTTGTGAACTGACTGGTTTCGGTCCAATAAGGATAACCAGCATAACAATGGTATCTAGTTGTAGACAGGTAAGCTTCAACTATCTGTAAAACCATGTTCGCTTTTTTCACTTCCAAAAACGGAACAAAAAAAGAAAAATCATCGTTAGATTCTAAAGTCTCAATCTCGTCCATTTTCACCTCCTTTCTTTCGCACCCTTCTTATTGATTTGTAAAGGTGCTATTTTAATGAGATTATTATACTATTCTATTTAATTTTTGTCAACCCCGTAGAAGAATTTTGACAAGGTTTTCTTTTAGAAAACCTAATATCACGAAGTGAGTCAAAATTTCTCTACGGGGTCAATTCTTTACTCAAAATATCTTTGACTATCTGGGGGTTAGCTTTTCCTTTGGTTTGAGCCATTATTTGGCCAATTAAATATTGAAAGGCATGGGCTTTTCCCTTTTTGAAATCTTCAACTGCTTTTGGATTTTTGGAAATGACTTCTTTGATGATTTTTTCAATTGCGGCTGTGTCAGCAATCTGAATTAGGCCTTTTTCTTCAATAATATGAGAAGGGTCGGCGCCAGTAGAAAACATTTCTGAAAGCACCATCTTGGCAATTTTACTTGAGATTTTTCCTTCATAAATTAAAGTAATAAATTCAGCAAAATTTTCTGGCGTGATGAGAAAATCCTCACCAGTCACTGAAGCTCCTTTTAATAATCCCTGTAAGTCAGTAATTAAATAATTTGTTGCTAATTTTATCAAGTTAAAAATCTTTGGATGAGGAAGTCTTGGGTCAAATTCACTAATAACTTTTTCAAAATATTCTCCCAAATCTTTATTAAAAACAAAGAAATCGATGCTTTTTTCGTCCAATTCATATTCCCTCCTCAACCTCTCTCTTTTTTGTTGGGGAAGTTCGGGGATTTCGGCTTTGATTTCATTTAAATATTCTGGTGTTCCTAAATGTAAAATTGGTAAATCGGGTTCGGGAAAATACCTGTAATCATGGGCGAATTCTTTTTCCCTCTGAGAGACTGTCACTCCTTTAACATCATCCCAACCTCGAGTTTCTTGAATCACTTTTTTCCCCGACTTTAAAATTTTCTCTTGTCTTTTTATCTCATAATCGATTGACTTTTCAACCGCTCGAAATGAGTTTAAATTTTTAATTTCCACTTTTGTTCCTAACTTTTGCGCTTTGCGCTTTGAGCCTTGAGCTAAACTGATATTAACTTCAACTCTCATTTCCCCTTTTTCCATATCGGCGCCGGAAACATTGAGATACCTCAAAATCAACTGCAATTCCTCGGCAAATTTTCTTGCTTCTTTGGCTGAATTTAAATCGGGTTCCGTTACTAATTCCATCAATGGAATTCCGGCTCGGTTAAAGTCAACCAATGAACAATCTTTTTCATGAATCAATCTGCCAACATCTTCTTCCAAATGAATTTCACGGATTCTAATTTTTTTATTATCAATTTCTAAAAAGCCTGTTTTGCAAAATGGCATATAAAGCTGGGAAATTTGATAACCTTTTGGTAAATCGGGATAAAAATAGTTTTTTCTATCAAATTTAGAATATTCTGGAATTTGACAATTGAGAGCTAAGCCAGTTTTTATTACTTTTCTTACCGCCTCTTTGTTAATAACAGGGAGGCTTCCCGGTTGCGCAGTACATGTTGGGCAAATGTTAACGTTCGGATGACGCTCATTCGGATCATTTAAACAATCACAAAACATTTTACTTTTTGTATTTAATTCCACATGCACTTCCAGGCCCACAATTGCTTTATACATGTTTTTAAAAATTAATATATTCTTTAACTTTTTTTAAACGCATTCACCTATCGATCTCTTTATTTCATACTTCCAAAATCGGATATGAGGGACAGGAGAGGGACAGTCCCTCATTTTTAATTTAATCTTGAATTATTTTTTGATTTCTTTCATAATTTCCACTCCGGAACTTGTTCCGATAATGTCAGCGCCGGCATTTATTGCTTCTTTTGCATCAGAAAGTGTTCTGATTCCGCCGGCGGCTTTAATAAGAAGTCCGGGAGCGGCTTTTCGCATCAATTTTAGATGATAAAACTTTTCTTTTAATTCGCGATGTTCGAGGGGGTCTTTTTCAGTCGCTGTTTTGACACAAAAGGCGCCAGCTTCTCTTACTATTTGGGAGGCTTTTATAATTTCTTCATCGGTTAAATAACCAGAGCCAATAATCACTTTTGTTGGCAAAATCTGGCAAATTTCTTTCAAATCTCTCAAAATTTTTTCCCATCTTTCATGTTTAACATCGGGAATTGAAATTACAACATCTAAGTTATTGGCTCCATCTCTCTTTGCTTTTTGACAAATTTGAACTCTTTTTTTATGCGAGCTATCCCCTATTGGTGGATCAATTAAACAAACCACTTTTATATCGGTTCCTTTTAATTCTTTTTTCACCAATTTCACCCATTCAGGATTAACGCAAACCCCTCGAAAGCCGTATTCTTTTGCTTCTTGACAAGTTTTAATAATATCTTTTTCGGTGGCAGTAATTTTTATATTGGTATGGTCTATAATTTTAGCAATATTTTTCATAAATTTTTTGAATCTCGTCAAAAACTTTTTTAATTGGTTTTTCTCCATCAATGATATAAATATTTTTGAGCCCCGCACCAGAACCCTTGGTTCGGTACGGGGCAGGTTTTTTGGCAAATTTTAGATAGTTTTTATAAACACCTCTTAATTTTTCTTCTTTCTCAAATAACTCTTTATGAAATCTCTCTTTTTTTATTCTTTGAATGCAGGTTTTCGGGGAAACTTTCAAAAGAAAGGTTATATCAGGCAAAATAAATTTTTTATTAATTCCCATTAACCATTTTTCATCTTTAATATCTAAATTCCCATAAGCTAAGGCGGAAAGTAAATATCTGGTACAAATTACAGTTATTCCTTTTTTAAGCAAAGGAATTATTTCTTTTTCTAAGTGATGGGCTCTGTCAGCAGTAAATAAAAGTTGAAGACACTCGGGTGAACTTTTCCACTCTCCAGCTATCTGGCTTTTAATTAAACCTCCAATTAAAGAAGAAGTTGGCTCGCTTGTTAAATAAGCCTTTTTATTTTTCCGTTTCAAATATTTAAGCAAAAGTTCAGATTGAGTTGTCGTCCCCGACCCATCAAGCCCCTCAAAAACAATGAACTGGCCAGGATAGGGATTTTTATTCATATTTGTTTTTCTTTTTTCTTGGTGGTTACTCGGCCACCTTGCCATTGACCGCGGTATAAATTTGATTTTCCTTTGACTTCAAAAAACATAATGTGGATCACCCTCGAGCCCATTTCTAATTTAAAGCCCTTATCTCGAAAATTGTAAATTCCGGTTGTTAATTCTCCTTTGTAACCCGGCGCAGTTTGGCCACCAAAAATATAAACTCCCGAGCGATATAAAGTTGAACGAGGTGTAAATAAAGCTAAAAGATTATCTGGCATACTTAATTTCTCAATCGTCTTCATCAAATAATAAGTTCTGGGTAAAAGAGTTACTTTTTGGGATTTATCTTTTTTATATTTTGCAACCAGTTTAATTTCTGGCGTCTCCCTTTCTTCCACACCTAAAAATCCTTTTCCTTTTACCTCATATAACTCCCCTATTCTAATATCAAAACCGGCCCCCTCAGGATTTTTCAATTCTCTTTCCGAAAGATTCTCAACCAGTTTCTTTTTTTTAACTAACTCTAAAAGTTTTTTTACTCCTAAAATCATTTACCTAAGTTTTTTAGATTTGCTTCAAATTTCCTTTTTAGTTCGGCTTTCATTTCCTGGTGGAATTTTTCATTGTAGTTTTTAACCGAATTTAAAATCATCGGGCAGTAATTTTGTTCCGGGCAAAAGCCAGTAATCTGGCATTTTGGTCCAATAAATTTATTTAAAAATCCAAAGCCTTTTTTTGCTAAGATATTTTTAATCTGAGCTACTTCTCTCAGACTATTTCTCCTCATTTCTTCTTCAGCGGTTGGGCAAATCCTTAAAGGATAATATCCAGTTAAAAGATTATATAAATCGTATTCTTGCAAAATATCAATTTTTACTGCTCTGGGAATTAAAAAAATGGCTTCCCTCGGTTTTATTTTTAAATTAATTAAACTTTGATAGCCTTCAAAAGCTTGTAAGGCAGTTGAAAGATATTCTAATAAAAATTCTTTATTTTTCTTTATTGATGGCGGAATAGAAAAAGCTTCTTCGATTTCCTTTAAGGCAACTCTGGTAATTTTCTTTTGCTTAATTTGTTTTTTAAATTTTTTAAATTTCTTTGCTGCTCTTTCGATACAATAATAAATTGATTCAATAATCTGAAGGCAGGTTCGATGTCTCTTTTTTTCTCCCCAGACCCGCCAGGGAATAGAAGATAAAACCTTAATTTTTAAAGCCAAATTATAATCGCGGAGAATTTCCTGGAGCAGAGCCAAAAGAGTTAACCACTCTTTCTTAATTTGCTTTAAAGAAGAAAAGGTGGCTTTTCTCTTTTTTTCTAAATTTGCCAGTTTTTTCTCCAAGGTCTGAGGTACTGCCCCATCTATTGAAATCAATTTTGAGCCATCAATCAATTTTTCGGTTTTTCGAAGTTCTCTAACTAAATTTGATTTTTGAGGATTTTTAAAAATGTTTGGGTAAGGATAGACATTTCTCGGAGCGGCTTCCCTAGTCGCATAAAGCCAATCTATCCCTATTTTTTTGGCTTCTTTTTCTATTTTTTTAAGCAAAACATCTATCTCTTCTGGCATCCACTCTCTTTCAGCTATCCACTCTCTTTTTAGCCCAACGATTGTCTCAATTGGTAACTGAATTATCCCGGTACCGTAAATTCCGTATTGTAAAATCTTACTGACTTCATCTTTTTGAATTCCCTGGGATAAAAGAAAATTAAAGAATTTAATAATTCTTTCTGAAATATCTTCATAAATTTTTTTGGCTTTTTTGTTTGAAAAGATTTTATTGGGAAAAACAATATCTTTTTCGGTAGTTTCAGTCCGTCTACCAGAAGAAACTAAAGATGATGAAAAGACAATTCCGGTTAAAGCTGAGTCCAAAAATTTACTTCCCTCATAAGTTAGGCAAAGGGAGGGGGTAGTTGATAAGGAAGCGTGACCTCGTAAGGAAGATTTTTGTAAAATTATTTTTATTTTTTCATCTAAATTTTCTCCTTTTTCTTTAATTTCCTTAAAGAGGGTTTTTATTGCCTTTCCCTTAAAAGTTAAAAGGGCGGAAAGAGCAACGATTTCTTGGGGATTTAAAATACCAGTCTTGTCGTTAAAGACTGGTGTAATTCCTAAAAATTTAACTTTTAGATTAGAAGTCAAAAACGGCTTCATTTATTTATTTCCTGATTTAATTTGCTTGCATGAGGAGATTTTGGTTTAGCGTATTTGTGATCTTTTTGTTTTAAATAAGGGATTTCAGCTGGGCTGGAAAGAGTTTCGAAAGTTAGAGCGCAAATTCGGGTTTTTCCAGCATATAAAATCACTGGCATTGATCCCATATTACCAAGCTCTATCACGGCTTTGCCACGCCAACCTGGGTCAAATCTAGCTGCAGTTAGATGAACCACTACCCCAAGCCTGGCTAGGGATGATCTTCCGTCAAGTCTGGCCACTAAATCATTACTTATCGAGAATTCTTCTTTGGTTGTTGTTAAAACAAAACCTTTTGGTTGTAAAATGAAGGGACCCCCATTTTCGATTTTAATTTCTTCCATAATTTGTTCGAAATCAATTTTTCTTTTTGGATCTAGATAGGGATATTCAGATGGTTTAAAGGTCTTAAAAATATTTCCTAAATGTAAATCAAGAGAACAGGGGCCTAATTGCTCTTTAAATTTCGGTCTGGGTTTTATTTTAATTTTTCCCTCTTTTATGTATTTTTTTATATCACGATCCGATAAAATCATGGTATTATTTCTATTCCCATATTTTTGGCGGTGCCTTCGATTATCTTCTCAGCTTTTTCAATATTTTCGGTATTTAAATCTGCCATTTTTTTCTCAGCAATTTCTTTAAGTTGGGCTTTGGTAATTTTTCCAACTTTGTTTTTTTGGGGCTCGCCGGAACCTTTTTCAATTCCGGCTGCTTTTTTTAATAATTCAGAAGCCGGGGGTTGTTTTAATTGAAAAGTGTAAGTTCTATCTACATAAACTGTTATTTCAACCGGAATAGTAAAACCAGTTTGATTTTTGGTCACTTCATTAAATTTTTGACAAAATTCAATAATATTTAAACCATGGGGAGCCAGAGCCGGTCCCACTGGTGGAGCCGGAGTAGCTTTTGCAGCAGGTATCTGTAATTTTAAAATTGCTTTTATTTTCTTCATAAAATTAAAGTTTCTTTATTTGTAACGAATCCAACTCAACTGGTGTATCTCGGCCAAACATATTGACTAAAACTTTTACTTTTCCTCTTTCTTCGTCAATTTCCGAAACCTTGCCATCAAAATCTTTAAAGGGACCATCAATAATTTTTACCAAATCTCCTTCTTTGACCTCGATTTTATATTGAGGCTCCGCAACACCCATTCTTTTCATTAAATTTTCGATCTCTTCTGTGGAAACCGGGATAGGAGTGGTGCCGGCGCCAACAAAACCAGTCACATTGGGAGTATTTCTAACTACATACCAGGAGTCGTCAGTAACAATCATCTCAACTAAAACATAGCCAGGATAAACTTTTTCTTCAATCACTTTTCTCTTTCCATCCTTTATTTTAATCTTTTTTTCTTTTGGCACAATAACATTAAAAATTTTATCTTCCATTCCTAAACTTTCAATCCGCTGCTTTAAGTTTTTGGCAACGGCATCTTCATAGCCTGAATAGGTGTGAATGACATACCAATTTCTTTTTTGAGGTAATATTTGTTTTGGCATAGTAGTGGTAATACAAAGTTAGTCGCTCGCCCTCTTCCAGCCTTGCGTTTGGCGCCCAGCCCTTTCTTGGAAAGAGCTGGGCTTCGGGCTCGCTCGATAATCACCCTAGGATGGGAGTTTCCGCTTCGCGGATAATTCTCGCAACCCGCCCCGACCCCCCTCCGATGTGGAATGTTTTATCTTAATATAAATTTTTTTAGCAAGGTAGTAACAATAAAATCTAGACCGCCCAAAAAAATAGCTACCCCTACTGAAATTCCGATAACAATTAAGGTATATCTTATTGTTTCTTCTCTCGTTGGCCAATTAACCTTTTTCATTTCTAAACGGACTTCTTTTAAAAAGGTAGTAATTTTTGATATAAATTTCATGCGAATTATATGCGAATTATATGCAAATAGAAATTTAAATGTCAAGATTTTTCACTTTTTTTGCGTATGCCTGAATAAATTTTTTGCGGGGCAAAACTTCATCTCCCATTAAAATATCAAAAATTTTATCAGTTTCTCTGGCATCTTCAATAGTAACCTGTGACAAAACCCTATTTTCTGGATTCATCGTTGTCTCCCACAATTCTTCACTATTCATTTCTCCAAGGCCTTTATAGCGCTGAATACTAATCCCCGAAGTTTTTTTCCTTGACTTTAAAACTTCAGCCTTTTGATCTTCAGTATAAGCATATTTAATTTCCTTTCCAGTTTGGATTTTGTAAAGTGGAGGCTGGGCGATATATAAATATCCTTTTTCAATTATTGGTTTAAGATAGCGATAAAAGAGGGTTAAAAGCAGGGTTCTGATATGATTTCCATCTGTATTATGAAGCAAAATTCCACCCGGACCAGCTATAAAATTCTGATCTCCGACAACTGAAAAATCATAAACGAATTTATCTATCGGGTTTTTAATCTTCTTAATTTCTCTTGCCTTTAAAGCCACGAAATCTTGAGAAATCGGCTGAATATGTTTTCCAATAACTTTTTTATAATTTACTCTTTTTAAATAATGAAATAACTTCTTTGAGTCTTTATGGTATTTCCAAATATTTTTAGTCTCGAGTAAATATTCCACAGTCGATATTGATAAATCGTGAGATTTAAAATTAGACCTTATAATTCTCCCGTCTTTTCTGTAATGCTCCTTGGATTGACTTATAGTATATGCTGGGAAAAAACCCCATTGTCTAAAAATGGTTAGAATTCCTTCAATAAGTTTTTGGGAGGAAAGGCGCCAGCCATAAATTGCCTTAGTTCCTTTATCTTTTTTACGCTGCCAAACAGTAATAAACCCATCGCTCTGAAGCAATCCTTTAAGCAAGGATTCTTGAATTTCTTTTTTTACATTAAAAAACACATCCGGAATGAATTTTTCATTACATTTTTTTCCTAAAAGCCCAAGATTTGTCAAAAGAAGCCTAAATTCAAAAGAATGAAAATGAAGCTGAATATTATTTGGTTCTTGATATTCAACAACAGGATTGGCATTAAATTTCTCTTTTGTAATCCGGGAAAGGTCGCCAATATATTTATTTGCTTTTTCTTTATTGAGAGAAATCAAAAATCTATTTGGACTTCTTTTTTCGGGACTAAAGCACCCATCTCCTAGAAAGAATCCAATCAAATAGCTTAAATCTTCATCTAATCTAAATCCGGTTTTAATTTTTCGAGTATGATCTTCGAGATAAAATTCGGCCTTCTTAGGTAATTTATTTTGCCGCCATTCTTTTATCGGAATATAAACAGTGTAATCGAGATTACCTTTTTCAAATTCAAGTTGGTTTAAATAGTTTTCAAATTGATGAAATCTTGGCATTACATTATCTATTTTTTGCTCCCACTGTTGAATAACCTTATCATAAATTCCAATTGATTCCCCCATTGCTCGTCTGGAAATTCCTGCCAATTCTCTTTGTTTTTGGAGCCCGACCCAAGAAGAGTTATCTAATTCACACCAAGCCATTGAAGGTATCTGTTTTAGATTGGTTCGAGAAACCTTTACCGAGATATTTTTGAAATTTGAATTTAAAATAGTGTCTTTCAAATCTAGGGTAATTTCTTTATTTTGTTTTGGAAATGATTTGGGGAAGATAAGCAAATCGCCTTTTTTAATTTCGTTTCCTTTTTTAGTAATCACTTTGCCTTTCTCATAAACATAAATACTGTGACAAGAAGTAACTTTTATGGGATAGCCGCAATAAGTCTTTATCTGATAGAGAGGAGTCCTTAATGGGTGCTTTATTGTTTGATAAATTTCTTTCAATTCTCTTTTTTTATTTTTTGAATTATAAGTTAAAACTTGATATTTTGTGGTGTCATCGCAATTCTCAATAAATTTTCCGACTTCAGTTAAGAAAAATTCTTGTTTCTCTTTATTGAAAAGAAAAATTGGAGTATCAGCAGTTACGCTATCTGCATCGCAGGTTATTATCACTCGGTGGTATCTTAATTTATCTAAGTTAAAATCTTCGGCAATGGCGGTACCTAAAGCAATAATCAGGGCTTTTATTTCTTTTGAATCTAAGATTTTGTCTAAACGGGCTCTTTCTACATTTAAGATTTTCCCCCGAAGGGGTAAAATAGCTTGGAAATGACGGTCACGGGCTTGACGAGAACTATTATGAACAAATATACCCGAAGCTAAAGCGAAATTATGAGTATCTTCTACTTCTAAATCGTAAACGTCTATTTTCTTTTTTAGCTTAATAATTCTTTTAATCCTGTGATTGTAATTTAAAATTGCTTCTTTTAATCTTGCTTCATCGTTCCCAAAAAACCTTTGGCAAATTGTATCAAATCTTAAAATACTTTTATCATTTATCTTCAATCTTTCTTGATTGTATTTTTCTCTATCAAGCTGGCCGCATTGCTCAAAAATTTCTCTCATCAATTTAAGGGCTTTTTCTTGGTAAGTTTGATTATAAGCCTTTTTTCTTTTTTCTCTAAACTTCGAGGTCCATTGCTCTTTAGTTTTTTGCGATCTCCATTTTATAAGTTCTTTATCTTGCCACTGTCTTTTTGCTTTAAGAGAAAGTTCTTCTCTTTTTTCTGGATGTCTCTCAAAATATTCTTTTACTTTCTCAGCCCACCTTCTTCTATTTCTGGGGTTGCTCCAATACCTCTTTTGATTCTCGTATAAGAGTTTATTGTTTTTTTCTCGATATTTTGGATTTTTTTTGTAAAATTCCAAGAATTTTTGAACCATGTATTGCTTATAGCCTTCATCTTCCCATTGTTTTTTTGCTCTTTGACTTAGTAATTTTCTCATTTCCGGTTTTAGCATCGTTAATCTAATTTTTTCTCGGAATTCTTTTGACTGATGAATTTTTCTTATTTTTTCCTGAATCTCAGGTCTTGCCATCGTTTCTTTTACTATATTTGCATGTAGCTCTAAATGTTTCTGTTTGTCCATTCGTACTAAATTATCCGGATTATTATTTAGTTTATTAAAATCTCTATGATGAATGCAAGATTTTTTTTCTACGACATACCTTCTATTTTTTAAGTTATATTTATCACCTAAACAGTGAGTGTAAATCCACTTGTGGTCTTTCTGATTATAAATTATTTCATAACCCTCAATTTTAAAACCTTCCTTAATCTTTGAATATTTTCGATCCAAAGGCATCAAAGAATCTTGGAGACTCAAATCTTCCGCTTTTTTATAAGAACCATCTCTTAACATAAAAAGGTGGTCAGGCGTGCAAACAATTTCTTCGTCATTATCAAGAATAATTTTTATAACTTTAACATTTTTTCGAGTTTTCCTTGGAGCTTGAATTAAACCAACTCCTATTTTGCCATCTTCTTTTATTGTATAGCAATAATTTTTCTTTCCTTTCTTATTTTCTCTTACTAACTCTTTAAAAGTTAAATTTCTTCCGTCAGTTAAAACAACTTTTGTATTTCCAAAAAAACACCCCCCAGCGCTTTCTCCCTCGACTATATAAAGCTCTGATTCCTCCGGTTTTCGAGAAACGCAATCAGCTAATTTTCCTGGCAGAGCCATTCCTTCTAAAATTCCCTTTCTCAAAACTGTTTCTCTGGCGGCTTTGGCTGCTTTTCTGGCTTTTTGAGATAAAACACATTTTTCAATAATCGCCCTGGCATCTGCCGGATTTCTTTCTAAAAAATCGGAAAGCGTTTCTGAAATAACCTGCTCCACTGCCACCTTTGCTTCCGGGTTACCCAACCTTGCTTTGGTTTGACCTTCAAACTGAGGTTCTTTTATTTTGACAGAAATCGCTCCAGTCAAACCCTCTCTGATATCTTCTCCAGTTAAATTTTCATCCTCTTCTTTCAAAAAGCCATTTTTTCTAGCATAGTCATTGAAGGTTTTAGTTAGGGAAGTTCGGAAACCAGTTAAATGGGTACCTCCTTCTTCAGTATAAATATTATTAGCAAAACCTTCTTCATAACACTCGTATTCCTCGGTGTATTGGAGAGCAGCTTCTACAATTATCCCATTTTTCTCGCCAAAACCATAAAAAATATTGGGATGACGAGGGGTTACTCCTCTGGTTAAATATTTGATATAAGAAGCCAACCCGCCCTCAAAATAAAAGCTATAAGATGTAGGGGCCCATTCGCGAAGCGAATGGGACTCCGACCCTCCCACCACCCTCCCCGACTTACGTCGGGGCCCCTCGGATGTGGTGGGTGGGTTGTAGTCTGGTTTTACTCTTTTATCAATTACCGTAATTTTTACTCCCTTTGTTAAGTAAGCCTGTTGGCGAAGATGAGCTAAGATTCTTTTCAAATCAAATTTTATTTCTTTAAAAATTTCTGGGTCCGGCTCAAAAACAACGGTGGTACCGGTTTGCTTACATTTGCCAAATTTTTTCACTTTGGTTTTGGTTTTTCCTCGAGAATATTCTTGATAGAATTTTTCTCCCGATCTACAAACCTCTACCCTCATCCAAGAAGATAAAGCACAAACTACCGATACTCCTACTCCGTGAAGACCTCCAGCCACCTGATAGGCCTTTCCTCCAAATTTTGCTCCAGCATGCAAAGTGGTTATTACTGTTTCCAGGGCTGATTTTTTTGTCTGGGGATGTTTTTCAACCGGTATCCCTCTTCCATCATCAATTGTTTTTACTTTATTTCCTGGTAAAAGCATAACCTCAATATTTTTGCAATAACCCATTATCGCTTCATCCAAACTATTATCAACACACTCCCAGATTAAATGATGGAGACCATCGGGTCCGGTTGAACCAATATACATTGCTGGCCTTTTTCGAACCGGCTCCAATCCCTCCAAAATATAGATATCCTTAGCGGTGTAAGTTGCTTCAGTTTTTAGTTTTTTAGGTTTTCTTACCATATTACTTTCTGACTTGCCATTCTGGATTTTCTTCCAGAGTTTTAATTATTTTTTGTTGAATTTCATCGATTTCTTTTGAAGATAGAGTTCGGTCTTTAGCTTGATAGATGATATGGAAGGCTAAATTTTTTTTACCTCCGGGTATTTCCTCTCCTTCGTAAATATCAAAAAGGTCAACATCCTTAACTAAAATCCCTCCAGCAGTTTCAATTTTATTCAAAACCTCTTCCACCCTAATCTCCAGCGGCACTAAAACGGCAATATCTCTGACTGCTGCTGGAAATCGAGAAATTGGCTGATAAATTGTCTCCTCTGAACTTAATCTTTGTAATTTTTCGAAATCGATATCGAAGACGACTACTTTACCTTCAATCTTGAGATCTCCGAGAATCTTTTGAGACGTCTCTCCTAAAAATCCGATCTCCTCGTGGTTAACTTTAATTTCGGCACAAATTTTTGGGTGCCAGATAGATAATTTACTAGGGGCCAATTCGCCACTAGGCGAATGGGAGGATGTGGTGGGTGGGTTGTAGTCTTCGGGTGTTGGCTGATATTCGTCATACCAAATATTGCTAATCCCAAGCTTTTGCAAAAGTAAATCTATCACCCCTTTCATTTGGTAAAAGGCCTCGCCCGTTATCAATCCGGTTAACATTCTTTTTTCCCCCCCACCAAATTTTGGTGGGGGGTTAAAAATTTTTCCTAATTCAAAAATCCTGATTTCTCTGAAATTTTTCTGATTTTTTGCCACATTTTTCAGAAGATTTGGGATTAAACTTGGTCTTAAATATTCTTGTTCAAGACTGATTGGATTTTCTACTTTAACCAAATCCCTGAAATTAAAATTAAAGATTTTTGCTAGATTCTCTGAAATAAAAGAGTAATTATAAACTTCAGTAAAGCTGGCCTCCTTTAAAATATTTTTTGTCAGGTCTTCCCAAAAAATATTGAAATTTCTTTTGGGAGGAACCAAAGCGGAAACTGGAAAGACGGCTTTAATTTTCTGATAACCATAAATTCTGCCAATTTCTTCGATCAGGTCTTCGGGCAAAGAAATATCCAACCTAAAGGTCGGTACCTCGACCTCAATTTGCAGGGGTCTGACCTCTGTAATTTTGAAATCTAGCCTTTTCAAAATATTGATTATTTCTTTTTTAGGAATTTCTATCCCGAGCAGTCTTTCTACATAGTCTAAATCCAACTTAATTCTTTTTGCCCCCCAAAAAATTTTGGTGGGGGGTTTTTGGGGATAAAAATCAATTAAACCTTTAGCTATCTTCGGGTACCCGCCTTGCGGGTGAGCAATTTTTTGAATTAAGAAAGCGGCTCGGTTAATTCCAATTTCGGTTAAATTTGGGTCAATGCCATGTTCAAAACGCCAGGAAGCATCGGTTTTTAAATCAATTGTTTTTGAGCCCTTACGAATAACTTTAGGGTTAAAATTGGCCGATTCTAAGACAACAATTTTTGTCGAATTCCCAATCTCCGGGAGCTTTCCTCCTTTAATTCCAGCGATTGCTATTGGTTTTTTCTCATCGGCAATAACCAGAATATCCTCATTTAAATCGTATTTTTCCTCGTCTAAAGTAACAATTTTTTCTCGCTCTTTGGCAAATCGGACAATAATTTCGGGTACCCGCCCAGAGGGTGGGTGTGCAAGTTTTTCGCCATCGAAGGCGTGAAGAGGTTGACCAGTTTCTAACATTCCGTAATTAGCAATGTCGACAATATTGTTAATTGGTCGTAGGCCACAAACTTTTAATCTTTCTCGGATCCATTTTGGCGAAGGAAAAACTTTAACATCGGTAACCACCCTGGCCGTATATCGTGGACAAGCATTTTTATCTTTCACCTCAACACGAACAAAATCTTTAGCTTTTATATTTTTGTTTTCCCTAATTATCGAAGTTGAACTTCGATAGATTAAGCCGGTTATGGCTGATATCTCTCGGGCAATGCCTAAGTGGGAAAAACAATCTCCAGCTCGGCTTGGCTTAACATCAATATCTAAAGCAAAATCTTTCCCTTCTTTTCTAATCTCTTCCACTTCAGCAAAATGGACAGTTAATAAAACTGCCAATTCTTTTGGAGGGGGTAGCTTTTTCTTAAAAAAAGATTGTAGCCAATTATATGAAAACACCATAGTGGTATTAGAACTGGTTAAGGAATCTTAAATCTCCTGAACGGAATAACCTGATATCATTAATTTTATATTTCATCATTGCTAATCTATCTAATCCAAAACCAAATGCCCATCCCTGCCACCCCCCACCATTGGGCTGGTGGGGGGTTAAGCCAGCATTTTTAAAAACATTTGGGTGAACCATTCCGGCGCCAGCCATTTCTACCCAGCCACTTTCTTTGCAGACCGGGCATCCTTTTCCTCCACAAACTAAACAGGTTATACTAACATCGAAAGATGGCTCAGTAAAAGGAAAGTAATCGGGCCTCAAACGGAATTTAATATCCTTCCCGAAAAATCTCCGAAAAAATTCTCCGATTATTGCTTTGAAATTGGCAACCGAAACTTTTTTCTCAACCATTAATCCCTCAACTTGATAAAGTTGGAATTCGTGAGAAGCATCGGTGGCTTCGTGTCTGTAAACATTACCTGGAACTATTATTCTGAAAGGAGGATTATTTTTCTCCATATAACGCACCTGAACCGGACTGGTATGAGTTCGAAGTAAACGGCCATTTTTTAAATAAAAAGTATCCCAGAGGTCTCGGGCTGGATGGTCTTTTGGAATATTCAAGGCATCGAAATTATACCATTCGGTTTCCATATCTGGTCCCTCCACTACCGAAAATCCCATTGTCTGGAAGATTTCCTCAACTTTTCTTTGGACCTGAGTCAGTGGGTGCAAATGGCCTAAAGTAAGTTTTTGCCCGGGAGCAGTAATATCGAGCCACTCTTCCTTGTCCTCCGTAGTTTTAACGAAGGAGGATTTCTTCTGTTCCATTTTCTCCCGCAAAAAATTTTTCAGTTCATTTGCCTCTCTGCCAATTTTAACTCTTTTTGCTTTTGGCAGCTTTTCCAAGGAACGCAAAATCCGAGTAATCTCTCCTCGCTTCCCCAAATATTTTTTAAAAATCTCATCTAACTCTTTCAAATCCAGTGCTTTTTCTACCTCTTTTTGGACCCGATTTTTGAGGGTTTTTAGATTAATTTTTACCATTTTCATTAATTCATTTTACCTTAAAATGAATACAAAATCAAGCCCTCCCAAGTTTCGTTTTATCCACAGTGTAGCTAAAATTAAGGTGGAATTATCCAAACGACGAAATTTGGGAGGGCAAGTGTGGATAAGTCAAAAATTAAATAAAAAGTCGCTGAGCCTAATGGCCCAACGATCTATATTGAAATTTAGCTTATTAGCTAAGCTCCTTTCTTCTCATCCAAAGCCAGTGATGCAGGGGTGTAACTTGAACAAGTCTTGGGTCAGCCAAACCAACTCGTCTCTGTTCTTCTTCTAAAATCAGGTTATTAGCCCATAATTCGGATTGGAAGCGGCAACGTCCGGGCTTTTTCTCATAAAGTGGAGTGGGAATTATCCAATCTCCTTTTATTCCAGACCCGCAAGAAATTAAACTACTGGCTGTCCGACAATCAATAATCCGAACAGGATAAACATCACAAGAGCCATCGCTTTCATTAAGAAATGGGCAAGGTTTACCATGCCAATCTTCGTAGACCTTGAGGGAGTTAATTTTAAGACTAAATTCGTTTCTCCCAAAATAATCCCGCCACTGAGAAACAAAACCCCGGATTCTCCTTAATAAAGGAATGCGGATCGGCCTTGGTAATCCATCAACAAATTTAACAATTTCGTCCATTTCTATCTTAGTGCAAGCAATCATCTGATAGCAGCAATAAGAACATCCCTTTTTGCAGGCTAAAACTACACCAGAGTTTTTAATTTCCTCTGCCACAAACTCATCTAGAACTTGATATAGAGCCAGGACAAAAGATATCCCCTTCTCTTTTTTTCTTTGCTGGACAGCTTTTTGAAAATCCTCCAAAGTTAATCCAGGTTGAAAGGCTGATTTTATTTGACCAACTTGATTTAATCTTTCTCTCACCCTAGATGGAAGTTTTTCTTCCCAATCAGACATTTTTACCTCCTTTTCTTATTGATGATATTTAGAACAAAATATTCACTTTTTAATCTGCTGTTTTTAGATTTTTTATATTAGCAAATTGAATAAAAAAAATCAATTCCTTAAAATAAAGTGGCCCGCCGGGATAAAACCCAGTCGGGCCGTTATGTTTTTTGTAAACCAATCTATTTAATCTAGGTATTCTTCTCCTCTGCTTTCTCGGCCAGATATTTCTTTCCCTCTCCAACTTCAGTGTTAATCGGTACACCTTCTTTGCAAAGCGGGCATACTGCCGGTTCATAAGCAGCCATCTGAACGCTGGTGAGAGTGAAAAACTCCGGTACTCCCCCAATATCCTCTGCCTTAACTCCGCCACGATTGCAAAGACCTCCGACACCGACCACTTCTCCGCCTAAAACTCGGATCATCCTGACTAGTTTTTCCACTGAACCGCCAGTGGTAAAAACATCATCAACT
>Ga0315282_10006748_pt1 | contig 19071 bp, 21 predicted proteins | sample YL17G07_20_MG_FD_203693 | JGI IMG/M metagenome (GOLD analysis project Ga0315282, IMG submission 203693) | Sediment microbial communities from Yellowstone Lake, YNP, Wyoming, USA - YL17G07_20 | ecosystem: Environmental > Aquatic > Freshwater > Lake > Sediment | place: USA: Wyoming | collected... | reverse complement strand
TGCGAACACGAAAAGACGACAGCCTTTTTCTTACCTAAGAGTTAGAGGCCGAAACCTCTCTAAGAAAAAGGCTTAAATTTTAAAAGAACAGTTTATCTTTCAGATTTCTTGGGCTTTTTCCCTATCTTGTAGTATTCAACCAGGGCTTCTCGCACCAATGCGTTCTTTGATGTCCTGAGGCGAAAAGCCCGCTCACGCAGAAACTCATCTATGCCCTCATTCAATCTTAGCAAAAACCTTCGCGTTTTTTCTGACTTGCCCTTGGACATCATTGTATCCTTCTAATATAAATATATCACAATATCGCAGACTTGTCAAGAGAAAAATTAAGATTTTTAACTATCTTTAAAATATAAAGAAAAAGACCCGCATCCTATTGCATGGCCTTGTGAACTAAGATTTTGCTGCTTGTCGGCAACATAGAGGGATTTTTTTCTTCGCTTACGTGTTGGGCAGCATAGAGCACAAGTCATTAACCACGACTTTCGATAGCTTCGTTTATGGCCCTAACCACTCGATCCATGAAATGCTTATCTTTATTTTCAAGTGCTACTGTTTCTCCCGAAGGCAATCCAAGGTAGAGTTTATATAGCTTGTACTTTCCCTTAATAAACTGTGCTGCAATAACTGCGAAGATAGCTACAGTCAGACCTGCCCGAGGATTCTTCCTTGATACTCCGATTCCTATACCAATAATAATTCCCACAAACATAATGGCTTTTTTAAGAAACGATTTGATTGGGGCGGTTTCTACACTATAGCGGCACCTACATGAAGAGACATGGGCCAGTGGATAAGTGTCACTCTTGACTATTATATGACTCTGGGTTACACTAACCTCACCTTCGTCAAAAAATGTCTTTTCAGCCATCGCTTTCCTCCTTTCTATGTGGAAAAATAGGTTTCATCTCAACCAATGTTTATATTATGAAAGGGCGACTGCCGATGATATAGTATTGAAAAACAAAAATATCTAAAAAAGAAGTTATCTTGTGTCAATCTATTATTCATTTACTAATTGGTCCCCCGAGTGTATCATCTTCTCATGCCAAGTTTGTCTCAGTCTAAATCGCACTTAATCACCTCCCTCCATATTTTTCCATGTCCCTTAGTCCCTTATATCCCCTCATGTCCCCTGTATAAATCATCGCCTAATCATGCAGTTAATCAGTTAATTCCCCCTCGATGAGAACATACTTATTCCATTTGCTTCTCCCAGAATGAGGAAAATATATCGATTTTTTATCGTTGGCTAATTCCCTGACAGCAATCAGCAAACGAATCAAGGCTTTATCATAATCGGAGTCAAAGCCTACTAAGGTATGCAACCGCATGACTACTCTCAAATTTACCCCTATTTTAAATCCATCTTTCCTTTCGGCATTCCTTTAAAATTTCTTGGTAACGGGTTAGGCTTCCGTAACCTCGTAAACCGTCAAATATGTTCTGAAGCATTCCTTCCTGGCGTAGAACTCCAGAAGACTCTATCATGCCCCTAATCCAGTTTAGGCTCCTTTCGCCTCTTAAAAACGTCTCCAACGAATTTCTAACAAGTCTTCTGGTAATTTCTTCTATTTGGGGGATTTTTACCACCTTATCGCACCTCCTCTTTCAAGTTGATAGTAAATCTTTGTCCCTTAATTAAAGCATGTAGCTTTACAGGGATGGTCTTCTCTAAAATTTCGAAAACAAGGTCATCGTCACCAATTTCTTCCGGCATTAGATTAATATTTAGTATTCCCTCTCCCATTAAGGGGTCATACATATAACCTTTGTCTACCTCTATTTTATAATCCTGTTCCTCCGTACCCCAAATCCATAAACCGTCCTTCTCTTTACCTACATTTTTGCCTTTAACTGTAATAATCACAAGTTTATAATTAGGCTTAGCTCTCTTTTTAATCGTACCTTCTGCAAGAGGGAGAGCAGGATGTCTGCCGGTATCGTAAGTTTCTGTTGTTCTCATGGAATGAAATGTAATTAAAAGTTCACCTATCCTGACTCCTTCGCCCAGATTAATAACGTTTTTTGTGGGCTTCGCTTCCCTTTCCTGGGCTATCTTTTTCGCTGTTTGTTCAACAATATCTTCTGGTTTTTGAGCAAGAAAGGAAACAGAAATAAGTATCCCTAATAAGCCCATGACTAAACCTGGAATCGCCATTGACCTCAGAATCTTTTTTACCAAAGGAATAATCCCAAAAATTACTGCCAATATGGAAGGCAATAATCCTAAACCAAAAACAAAGGAAAGTAAAAATCCTATTACCCCCAATATGAATGACGCAATAGCTAAACCTTTCACCTTATATCACCTCCTTCAATATGCCGCCGAGTAATATGGCATATTGCGCTAATCTATTATTCACTTACCAGTTGGTCACCAGAGTGTATCATCTTCTTGCGTTAAGCCTGTGTCAATCTAAATCGTTACCTTCAATAATTTTTCCATGTCCCTTATGTCCCCTATATAAATCATCGCCTAATCATGCGGTTAATCAGTTAATCCCTCCTCGACAAGAACATACCTATTCCACATACTTTTTCTCGAATAAGGAAAATATATTGATTTTCTAATGTCCGCTAAATCTCTAACAGGAATCAACAAACGAATCAGGGCTTTGTCGTAATCGGAATCAAAACCTACCAGATAGTAATAATCTACGTTTGTTCTCTTCCATAGATTAAAGTTCCAATATTTCCGCAGGTGCTTTTTCCGGCCTCTCTTCCTATAGTCCTGAAGCAAGCCACTACTTGATACGTCTACCCAGCCTAGATCTTTATCCAAAAAATCTACCTTGTCATGATAGATAACATCCTCACGGTTATTAACTGCTATATATTTCCCACGCAGTCTTATGAAATCCCTTTCTCCTTTTCGCGCTTTGCCATTTGCGGTAGTAATTTCAAACTTTGGCTTATACTTTTCCGTTTTTCTTCTCTTATAAAAGCTTTCTCTTAATCGTTGCCTTACTTTATCCGGAAAATTCTTGTGATAGTATCTGGAACGACAGAGATCGGAACAAAATCTCTGGTCTTTGTTCTTTTGAAAAACCTCAAATTTCTTACCACATTTCAGACAATAACGCTTCTCAGGATAGAAACCGGCTAGATTAAGCGCCCTTTCCCATCTGCCAAATTTGTCTATTATCGTTCTGGAAGTAGGAAAAAGCCCTCTCACAATGAGATTATCGTATTTTTCTGCCGAAATTGGTTCGTCTTGACCTACTGAAAGTATGGATTCAAGGCATTTCTCTTTTGTATAGCGCACATGGTACTTATCTGGCATTGTCTTTTATCGAACTATTTAATGGAATATCTGATATATCGCTATCTTACTCCATTTCATCATAGATACTCAGATAAATAGGGCCTCATCACTAGTAGCGTTCAAGAGGACAGGCCTCTTAAGGAAAGGCCCCGGCATGTCAGGTCTTCAACCGAATGTTGAATTAAAATCGTTATTAGTTTTATCTTGAATACAACACACCGAGCATATAGACGTTACGACCATTCGCAGCAATGTTACGAAAGCCAAGCGTGTAGCCGGTAGGATATATGTTATATGCTTCTGGGGTAAGATATGAACTATCTATGCCTGACCTTACTCAATAATATCAGAAATTAACTTCAGGTCATTGTCAACAAAACTGAGAGTCTCTACTGCAGAATAATTTTTCTTCCATTCCTCAAATAGATTCTTAAACAGATGTGCGGCAGTAAAGATAAAGTTCGGACTTATGAGTGGAAATTCTAATGTTGGGACCCGATGAAACCTATGTAGAGGGTTGATACATCGACGTAGGTTAGTATCTCTTAGAGAAATCCACTCTCCATGTACATCGGCACTAGTGGGCGAATATAAAAATCTATATAAGTCCTTAAGTCCCACTTTCTGAGCAATTTTATAGGTATCCAACCCACTCCACCCCCCTAAATCTATCGGAAGGAGTTCTTCCCAAATTTCGGAATTTATTGAATCTTCTAAAGATTCCTTCAATGAAGAAAATGAGGAATTTTTCTCTTCAATATTTCCCAAAATTTCCTCAACATGAAGCTTTAAAAGTTTCTCTTTTCCTAAGCCATATTCCTTAAACTTTCGATATAAGCCCAAGTCGTTATTGAAAAGCAACCATTTAAAGGAAATCAATGTATCTGCCATACAACGGAGGATTATTCTTGCCAAATCTGCAGCCCATAAATAAGGATTTGTTACCAAAACCACAAAGAGTCTATACTGCCTACTTAACAAACCAAATAATACTTCATCCTTGTCAGGCGTATACAAATCTACTTGAACCTTTTTAAATATCCTTCTCAAAGCCGTAGTTAATTTAGATATCATATTTTTTGATACAGACAAAATTTGCTCGATCGTTTTTTCCGTATCCGGTGCCTCAGATGGATATTCTGGAAATTCGCATACACTTATTTGGTAGTTGTGACGCCAAAAATAAGAGCCCCAATCATAAAATTCCTCTCTATCCATGATAATCATGCTCATAGTATTTCTGGCGAAGGAATCCACATGTGCCCTTTGCTGCTCAGGACATTCTGGATATTTTGGTATCCCATCCAAAAGTTCTTCTGAAACACCCTTAAGGAATAATTTGTTATGTTTGAACATTCTATTCAATGGTATAGAACGGCGTAAAGAGGAATGGTGAGACTTACCATCCATTAATAGACATACCGACCGTTTTAATTTTTCGAGCGTAAATTCAAGATTAAAATCGTGGCAATCCTTCCACTCGTCGATGATAAGCCAATTCATGGGGCATTCTGAATATAGTAATAGAATATCCCCAAAAGGTTCAAGTATCGCCTGTTTAACCAAAGGTTCAATTTTCTCTCTAGCCCTTTCCTGCAATTCTTTCGGAATTTGTTTAAAGGATGAGACTAAACCAAGTAGAGGATTATCTTTATCTGGATTAAATTCATCCAGTAGGTCTAAAGTGTTATTAAAGTAATATAAGGCAAGCCCTCTATCATAGCTATTCAGAAGAGAGTCAATCCAAAGAAATTCGGGCAATTGCCTTGGAATCCAACCAGCATCTTTCATTGGTCCAAGCTGACTAAGCAAAGGGGGCAGAAGTTTTTTCCCGACACGTTTTTGGTCTTCAAAAGGATTCCTCTTTTTCTTCCTAGTGATTTTCTTTGCCGCCTTTCCCTTCGCTCTTGCCACTTGTTCTCACATCCTTTTTATAAGAACTATAATGCCAATTTATCCCCTTTCCAATCTTGGAAGCGCAGAGCAGTAAATTTGTAACAAGAAATCAATACTTGTTTATTTCAACGCCTTTCCTATTTCTCCAACTTTATGCTCAAACAAATGACTTGTATAACGAGTAGGTTCTTCAAGTCCTCTCGTTACGTAAATGTCTTTGGAACCGTCATCGAATCCAAATCCAAAAAAAGATTCCGGTTCTCCTTTTTTAGTTCTTATCCTCCTTAACAGGGTACGCATTTCTTTGTCTTCAAAGATAACAACCTTATAGCCCCACCATTTCTTCAAAGCTTTAGTTTTATCCAATCTTTTACCCGATAGCCTCCCTATGGGATGCAAGATAAAGAAAGCATAGAAATCCGCAATTCCCTTTTTACAGTCAAACTTATGAAACCAGGAGCCATGCTGAAACTTTTGCACGTTCTTCCTTTTCGTTGGCTTTCTTTGCCAAGACCGGGAACTCTTGACCTGTATAGATATTGCCTTTTTTGTTTTTTGATTGTAAACCAACAAATCAATGCCTTTTTGCTGTCTGCTTAAAGGAATCTGAACGGAATAGCCTTCTTTTTTCTTAAGATATTTCTGAAGAAGCGTTGCAACTACATATTCTGGATAAGGTAAAGTGAAAATTGATTCCATGGAATATTAAGGGCCGACGAGTTATATAAATTTAACTAAATCCAAGCTTGCCAGAACGGAGAATAAGAAGGCTCCGTCTTCCGATGAAAGGTGAACCCCATTTGCCATTAGCAAAAAGAAAGGATTTGTCAAGGATGCAAGTGTGTTTTTCGAAAAGAAAAATTTTAATCTACAAAAATATTATCTAATAAATGTTTTCTTTCTTTGCTAAAATTACTTGAGTATATTATATTAAATTTAGTTTTCCTTGATTTCCAGAACGCTGCTATACAGGCAACGCCTCCTTCAAAATCATCCAAATCATCTATAGAATCCTCTATGAGTTGTAGTTTATTTTTTATCACTCTTTCCTCAAATTCTCCTAGGTCTCTTACATCCAGAGCAACAACAAAATTGAAAACCGGATTAATTATTTTACCTTCAAAAATTCTTCTACCATCAATTTTAACCTCTTTGAGAAATTTGTAAAAAGTTTCCATGCTTTCCTTAATCTTCTCTCGATTACGTATAATAGACTCAAAACTTTCTTTTGATTCGGCAATAAAAAATAATATTTCTGCTTTTTGTGTAGACTTCTGTAATGCCAGATCGGGTCTTTTTACTGTTTTTCCAACGTAAAACCTATAAGTATTATCACCGTCTTTAACATAAGCTTCTTGCCAAGCCCCTCCAGGTGGACTTATATAATTAAGAAACCAGTTATCCTTAAGACCTGTCATATTTAAAAATACAGATATTAATGCGCATTCTTCAGTAAATCTTTTTGGTTGTTTTTCAATCATCCTTTTTAAGCTTGCCATTGTATTACCTCTTCTCCCACAATAAGCACATCCATATAATGAACTATTGACTTGAACATCTTAGATCCCGAGCCCTCTTTGGCCTTTTCTAGTTCTTCATTAATGTCAAATCCTTCTGGCGGCTCTACATGACAATAAAGAACAATGTTCATAATCTTTCTGTTTTTTAAATCTTTAGAAAACATCTCTGAAAAAGCTGCTATTTCTCCTGCCTCTGGATCGCCCGCTATAACCTTTTTCTCGCCCTTAAAGATTCTTATAGGAATAAATAATGTGGGCTTATTTAAGTTTATTTTCTTATTCAGATATTCTTTCTTTCCATACAGATTGCTTAAAATATCTAAAAATTCCTTAGTATCTTTAGTTATTGCACATTTAGCATCTGAAATATATGAAAAAAATTTTGGTATTTTTCCTGCTTTGCTATTCTCTACAGATTTGAATAAGGAAGGAGATTTCTCTTTTAAAGCCTCTATCAATGGATATCCTGACAACCATTTTGAATATAATTTCTTCCACTCTATAAATTGTGAAAAATCCCAATCTATAAATACAAATTCTGCTTCTTCTTTTTCTCCATTGATGACTTTAATAAGTTCATCAATTAGATAATCTTGGTTAGAGCAAATTAAGTTTTTAGACGGGAACATTGAAAAATCCTTGTCAATTCTTCTAATGCTTCTGTTTCTATAGTTAATAGATTCTGTTATATATTCGAGCATATCTCTTAATATTTGTTTCTCGCAGTTAGTCTTTAATGCCTTAAATTTTTCATCTGCTTTGGAAGCTAAGGTCAAGGCTATAAGATTGCCTAGATTCTTTTTACCAATTTTCATGCTTCTATCAAAGCCTATCATTGAATCTATATCTGGGTCTGAGTAATATATGACAAATGAACCCACTTTATATCGCAAAGAATAAATTAAGTGGTTAAGAACCTGCAAGCAGGTAGCCTCTCTTGCCACATCAGTACCCTGAGATCTATCAGTGCCAGCATAAAAAGTTTGATAAACCATTGGAGTCTTATTAATCGCTGCTCCTATTTTGCGTCCCTCTCGCTGCCATTGAGAGTTACCAACATTTGCCGTGCCAGTAGTTTCGATTGCTAGTATTGGTTCAGCATCCTTGTCTGTGATTACAATGTCCAGTTTATCAATATAGTTTATTATTTTGCTTATTCTTACTGGCAAATCCCAGTTTTCATAGCTTCCGCATATCTTAATTCCTATATTCTTGTTTGAATTTTTTATCTTGAAAAAGTATATTGGCTGGTCAATCTGTTCGGCAAATACACCAAGGAATTCAAGAAATTCCACTTGCCCCATAATTAACTTTATTATGTCCAAACTTTCAAGAATATTGTCAGAATAACTATAGAAAGGTACAAAATTAGATGAACTTAACTGTTCAGCTTTGCTCTGGTTTAGGATTTTTATCATTTTTTTACCCCACAATAATAAACGTATTCTGTTGTCTTGTCTCCTGGCACTTTATACTTCCTATTTTCGTGGTCTGATTCACTTCTAAATCTTCTATATTTCTTTTCATATAGTTTAAATGCCCCTTTATTTTTTAAAATTTCTATTATATTCTCCTGTGGAATTATCCCTTCATTATTATAGCTCATTAAAATATGTTTGCATTTCAAATTATTGATAAGTTCTCCGAAAACTTTAGGAGCACTACTTTTCAGGCTATAAGTGGAATCTTTATCTTTATGCGGCCTCATGCCTGTTTTCCCATAGATCTTTGGATTATCCCAGCAGGCAATTGTCTCTAGCACATGATAATTTGCAGCATATTGTCTTGCATTATATGGTGGGTCAATGTATGCTATATCGCAACTCCTTATTTTAACCAGCTCATTTGCATCTATTTTGAATACCTCATGTTTCTTATCACTCTCTATTATCGTTGGCATATTTAATATTAAAGGCTTTAACGCCATAGACCTCCAAATCTTAAGATAGGCCCCATAAGTTCCAGAATTATTCGCCACATAATCTGAACGGTCTATTAGTTCCGCCAACAGGATATAAAATTCATCCTCTGAAATCTCCCCATTATCTTTCCATTTTTGGATGCAGTTTCTAATAGCATCTATTCGCATTGCATTAGAATCGGAAAAAAATCTTCTTTTATATTTTTTATTTTTAGTCCCATCTTCGCAATAATTGTTATAAATAAAACCTTTTTCGCCTTTCAGATTGTTCAAGAAAAATATAACTTTCTTGAGTCTTTCTACTCTCCGCTCCTTTTCAGTTTTTTCTTTCTTGAAATCAAATAAGCTTTCTTTCGGTAATTTTATATCTGGGAGCTTTAAATTTTCAAATTTAGGATATTCGGAAACCTTTATATAAGCTCTTTGAAAAACATAAGAGAAATCAAGTGTGTCAGTGGAGATTATTTTGAATCCCAGTTTCTTAAAATGCTTTCCCACATTTGCTGTTCCGGCAAAGACATCCATAAAAACGCCATGGTTTATATTATTGTCTCTCGTCACACTTTCTATAAAATTGAGTAACCTAAACTTATTTCCTATGAATTTCATCTTTAGAACCGCTTTCTTTCTTAAATATAAGGATATTTTGATGAATCATTGAGGGAACAAAAGAAAAGGGATAGCCATAAACATGCAAGCTTTTACTAACATCATACCAAATCAAATTAGCCTTTAAAGTTAAACACTCTATTTCCGAAACTTTATTTGCTAATTCTGCTGATAATATATGGTATCTTCCGCCCCTATACATATCACCAATAAAAATTGCTAGATATTGATTATTTTTTAGAACATTTGCACATTTCTCAAATATCTCTTTCATTTCATTAAGCCACTCTTCCTTGGTTTGGGTTTGTTTACCATTAAATATAGATAAATTGGTCCTTCTGGCCCTTTTACTTCTGGTCTGTTCAAGTTTATCCATATTCCAATAAGGGACATCGGTAAGTACGAAATCTACAGAATTATTTTCCACCTCATCCAATAATTTTTTGCAATCGCCAACTCTTGTTTTTTGTGATTTAATCCCTTCAAGTCTGCAGACTTCTTTATATATATCCACCCATCTTTTATTAATTTCAAAACCAATTGCTTTTCTATTACATAAACTTGCACCAAGCAAAGTTCCACCAACACCCATTAATGGATCAAGAACTGTTTGATTTTCTTTTGTAAAGGTTTTTATTAAATCTGCACATAACTCTGGAGGTTTCTGTCCACCATGTTGTTTCCTTAAGTGCATCTGTATATTTGGAGGAAATTGCTTTGTTATGACAGATTTAGTAGCGAATTTCCACTCTTTTCCTGTAAGATCGTTTAGTTTGTTATTTTTGTCATATATCCCCTTGTTATTATTGATTTTATTGTTACTAATTTTGTTTCCTTTACTCAAATCTTCCTCTGCAAAAAATGTCATTTGATCATTAAATTCTGTTTTCTTTTTTTTCTTCATTTTCCACCCTATAATCTTTTTCTAAATTACTTTCTTAATCTATCGATTTTCTGCGCTTTATCATTCTCATCTCTATATTTCCAAAAATTCCAACCATCTACGGGATAGCCACAGATACTGCGCGCAGCACCAGACGGCGACCTGTAAGTCTTACCATTAAGTTCTACTTGTTTAAGATTAATAAGAAAGGCATTGAATGTTTTGCCTTTGCTCTTTCCGAATATCTCAATTTTCGCTGAAGTTTCTTTACCAAGCACTTTCTCTAAGAGCTTGTCGCTTTCATCAAATTCCAAGACAGATATATCCTTTTTCTTGACCCCAACCTGATACTCTACCATTAAATCCACCAGCTCTTTGCCATTCATCAAAGCAATAGGAGCCTTATAGGGGTCGCTTGCTTCTTTGATAGCACCTTTTGAAAAGTCACTTGTAGTAATAATTAAACCTTGTTCATGAGGCCCCAGGCTCCCACGTAGCTGTGTAACAACTGGCGTCTGAATGTTATGTTTCCACCTTTTAACCTGTACAGCCATCTTGGTTCCAATAACCCCGCCAACTACCAATTCCCCCTTCACATCTATTCCCCCATCAGCCGATTTGTTGGTAACCTCAATGCTATCAAATCCTATCTCTGCTAAGAGCTGCCCAATTAATTCTTCAAACCTTTCCGGGGAAATCTTCATAATAGATTTGCGTAATTTCTCTTTTACGTCTTCATTTCTTTCCTGTATATCCCTCAATAGACCTTTAGGTTCCCATTCTGATAAGCCATATAACCCCCTGCCATGCACAACAAATCGCGGTTCCCCGCCTCTGCGCAATCTCCTTCTATTCTCAGAGCCAATCACAGCAGTCAAAGTCGTCTCAGGAGTTAATCCTTTTGTTAAAATCCACCCTTTTCTCACAGCAGTTTCTAATATTTCTTTATAATGCATCGGCTCTTTATTACCGAATTCTCTAAGCACTTTCTCAGCAGCATCCGTGAAACTCAATTTCTTCGGCATTTCCGCTCCTTAAAATAAAATCCAAAGCTTATATTTTAAGAGTTGCATAATCTTTAATAATTTTTCTATACTTCTTCTTGCTGCCAGAAATCTACGGTTTTTTTGCTGAATTACGCACTTTATCCAATAATTTCAGACTAAGCTCTATGATTTCTGGGATTTTCAGCCTGTTCAGTTCACTTTTATCATCTATATAATCCATTATATTATGTGCTTTTGAATTGGCCTCTCTTTTAAATGGTGGAATTAATTGAAGAAGCCTACCAAGAATACCTTTTTGTTCTTGGTCAAAATCGTTCTTCCTGTCAGCAAGATTGTCTATCAATCTAGCAAAATCATGTGGTCTGTTTCTTGTTGTATCCCATCTCAATCCGATATCTTTCGGATACTTTATCTCAAAGAGATTATAAACAAGATTCTCTACCAGCTTTCTTGACAAAAGGAGGGCTGCATTGGGTAAGTCCGTCTCGAAACAGACATTTATTTCGTTTTCGAGCTTGACATAAAAAACCTCGGGATATTTTCTGCGAAAGTCTATAAAACTCTCTGACTGGGGTTCTTTCTTCCCGCTTATTTTTGAGACAGGTGCCTTTGTCTTTCTTGCCGCTTTCTTAATCTTTCTCCCTGTTTTTATATCTCTTTCAGCGGCCTTCCTGATATCGACAAATTTCTTTATTGATTTCTGAAGAAAATTTATCATATCATTATAGGCGTAATTCTTAATTATGCCTTCTCTTGTTGTGGTATCTTTTATTCCGGGATTTGTTTCCTTTGAAATTTTCACAAAGCCAAAAACCTGATTATTGCTCGGATAATTTGATGGATCGTTAATCCTCAGGGCGTCAAGTCCTATCCAGTCATATTCCTGAAGTTTCACCAGAAAATTATCCCGGTAAAGTTTTACTCCGGAGAAATCATCGAGTGTTGACCTTATGCTTTTTATATCAACATCTTCATTTGGATACTTATTCTTGTCTCTGTAGAAGAAATACAATAAGAGGTTCATCGGACCACAAGAAAAGTCTCTTAGATGATCGGAGTCTTTCTCAGCTTTTTTATTTTTCTCCTTAAAAGAATATCTTATAGTACCGTCTTTTTCCAGTTCCGCAGAGAAAACAAAAATCGCCTGCAGAAGAAAAGCACTTCTGATCTTTCCTGTATATCTTGGAAACTCATCTGCGCTTATTCTTGGCTCGAATCTGTCTTTCCTACTTCTGCCCACCGGGGGGATAAGAAGAGAAACGTTCTTGCGAAACACCTTAATCTTATCCTCATCCCATTTATCCCTTAAGCCAGACAAAATTATTTCAAACCCGCAGTCTTTCCTTTTCTTTTTGAATTCCCATGCAGGATTTGGTATTGTTGTGCAATATACCCCGTCTTTCTCATACTCATCCCAGTCTATGCTCAACTTGTAACCAGTTGTTTCACCATCCGGCCTTGAAACAATATCCACTTTTCTAGCCAATTTCTCGGTTGCAAATCTTCCTATGCCTTTTTCGCCGATTTTCCTCCTTTTGTTTCTCTTCGTGAGGGGATTTTTCTCTTTATCATCTGTTGCAACCGACATCCAGTTTTTATCCAGCTCAAACAAATTGAGTCCAATACCATTATCACTAATTTTGATAACGCCATTTCCTGCACGAACATTCTCAAAAACCATATGGACATCAGTTGCATCTGCATCATAGGAATTTTTGACGAGCTCAACAAGTGCTATAATAGAATCTGACACGGATTCCCTACCAAGTAATCTGGCAATTTTCCCCCTGAATTTAAAATATAAAGGATCTATCTGCTTATATTCGGACATTTCAACCCCCCCGTGCATTCATTACCATATAATACAATCGTTCACCAATTCTCATTGCCAGCAGCGGCGGCACCGCATTCCCTATCTGCCTGAATTTCTTGGTCAGAGGACCCTCAAATTCATAATAGTCCGGAAACGACTGAACCCTTGCCGCTTCCCTTGGCGTAAACGTTCTTGCCTGTCTGCTGTCCGGATGTATAAACCTGTTACCATCCCTTTCAAGATGGGCAAAAACCGTTGAACACGGCCTGTCCCAGCTTTGCTTCTTATATTTATCTTTAAAACTTGCCATATTGTATTTTATTAATTTTCTCAACCTTCTTATATTTTTCCCTTTCTCCTTAAAGATATCTCCTGCTCTCATACCCTGCTTCATACCCCTGAATAAGAGGATGTCATCCCTTTTCTGTGACCTGGCAACATGGTGAGTAAGATATCGAATCTTATATGGTCTTACAAATTCCAGAAATCTCTTTCCGGCCTTACTTACGGTTTGATGATGTTCCCTGAAATTTTTCCCGTGATAGTCCATTCTGTCCTTTCCATTAAATATCTTTCTATTTCTTAATGCTATTCTTTTCTTCCAACTTCTACCTATATCTGTATAGGTAATTTTTGGCCTTACACGGGGTAAATCCCCTATTGCCTGATGAAGTGTGATATATTCACTAAATCCACCGGTGTTCTCGGGATTAACATTGACTCTTTTCGGGTCGTAATGCGTTCTTTCAGGATATGGATTCGGAATTCCCAGATTATTGCCAATAAGGAATACCCTCTGCCTTGTCTGCGGAACCCCGTAATCCGCCGCATTGAGAATCAGATAATCCGTTTTGACATCTCCATTTTCGCTGTTGAAATTATAGCCGAGCTTCCTGAAATCCGAAGAGATTATGTCTATATATCTCCTGTTTCTGCCGTCTTTTTTTGAAATAATCCCCCTGACATTCTCGAATATAATAAATGAAGGCCTTAACTTCTTTACAAGTTTAACGTATTCAATATAAAATTTATCCAGAATTGCGTATTTTGAATTGTTCTTTCCGTTACCGTTTCCCGACCGTGGACCTATTAAGGAAAAAGATTGACATGGAGGTCCGCCAATCATCACATCCACCTTATCCCTGCACAGTTCTATTATCTTTTCGTGCGTGTTCTCATCGGTTAAATCGGCCTCGAGAACAATATTTTCATTTCCGTATTCCCTGCTGAAATATTTTTTTAGCGTTTGACACGCATACCTGTCATTCTCAACCGCAAGAACAATTTCATATACCCTGTCTCCGTTATTATCCCTTACAAGGTCAAACCCTAAGGAGAATCCACCCGCACCCGCGAATAGATCCAGTACTTTAAGCTTCTTTTTTGCCATTTTTCACATACTTACAATATCTTTTAATTGAGCATCTGCTGCATAAAGGATTGTTTTCCCTGCAAATTTTCCTGCCATGGGCGACAAGGTTAACATGGAATGAGTACCTTATGTCTTCCGGTATAACCCGTGCCAGTAATTTCTGCGCTTTTTTGTGATTGCTTTTTTCATTTATTAACCCCAGACGGTTGCATATCCTTATTGTGTGTACATCAGCTGGGAAAACCCTGAATCCGAGCGAATACATCATTATGCAATATGCGGATTTTTCACCAATTCCCGGTAATTTCCTGAGATAGTTGAGGGCATCCTCCTCAGACCATTCTCTTAATTCATCAAGGGATATCGTGCCGAAATCCTTTTTAATTTTTTTCATGGCAGATATTATCCTCGGAGCCTTAATATCCGACATTCCGCCCCGGTATATGACCCTGGCCACCCTCGGTGCAGATGATTGAGGAATGTCTTCCATATTTTTAAATCTTCTCTTTAATTCCCTGAAATTCCTTTGGTAGCACTTTTCATTTGTCCGCTGCGAAAGAATAATGTATATGACCTCATCAACAGGATTTGATTTATTGCCATGTCTTGGTGAATGGTATTCCTTTTCCAATATATTGTTAATTCTATATATACGGTCCATTTCAGCAATTTTACATTCCGGATACATCCCCGGACTTAATAAATCTTTCCGGTTCTTCGTTCTAATACGTTAAATTCCGAACGAAAACAATCCAAAAAAACCCTTTCCCCCTGGCAACCCAAAAATTTCCGTTTGAAGGAATCAAATTGGAATCTTTTAATCGTCGTCATCTTCTATTTTCGTCAAGCGCTCGCAAGAAGTCTTCCTTGTCGAGAATTAAAATGTTTCCAAAAATTGGTTTGATTTTTCCGACCCGAGTAGCAAACGCAACATATTTTTTTATCCTCTTGCACAAAGATGCTTTCTGGTGGTTAAAGGGTATTACTACGCCTACGGAACCGATTATCGATGCATTTGCTATGTTTCCAAGCATGTGTTTGCTAGAACCTGAATTTTCTATTTCTATCGCCAAAAAACATCTTGGATTCGCATTTGCGTTTTCAAGAAAACCGTCTACATTGCTACCCTGTTGTTGTGAATAACGCAGCATTCTGTCTATAAAGTCTCTGTGCCTACGGGCGACTATTTTTATCGCCATTTTGTTACGCTCAATGTCTCTATCCTATGTTAAACGGACCTATAGCGATGTCTAATCTTGGATAATACAATTCTCTCGTAAAATCGTCCCTGCTATCTTTGGCAACATTCCATTCTTTCTTTACATTGGTTTCTCCAAAAATTCTTTGCAAAGAATTACATACTAATTCTTGATATTCTTCAACTTCTTTACTCGTTTTGCCTCTTGGCATGTTTAAACATCACTCCTTTAAGTTACGTAATCGTAAGCCTGTTTTATCAAATGCATCGCATAGTCTATTTGGTCAAGGGAATTAATCTTAAAAATGGTATTTAAGTGCCCATAGCCGTAAGTCTTGGGAACCGGCTTGGTTATCTTTTGAGGGTCGTTTATTTTTCTGGCTCCCATTTTAATGAAAATCTTTAGCCCGTCTTTCTGTATGTTTGGGCTGGCAAAAGTAGAAGTCGTTCTGTAGTCGCAATACCAAGGACCTACTTTTTCTCTAACGTCATCGGAAATCGCCAATATTCTCTCGCGCAGTTTCTCAAACAATTCCCTTACTTTTGGTTCTGCTTTACTCAATAGATTCTCAAGAGTATATTCCTTAAGCTTTCTGCCCTTTCCCGTCTCCGTGCCTTCTTTCGCATCAACAATTCGCTTTTGTCTTATGACATTTACATCTTCGATGTTAAACAAATCACCATAGTAAGAATATTTCTTTAATTCAACCGAAGGCGTCATCTGATTTATTGCCGATAATTCTTTCTCGTTAAAACTTTTGGCAATTATGATAAGCCTTGGCTCAACATTCCAATTTACTTCAATCTTGTTGTTGAATTTCTCCTTCGCTATAAGATTAATCGTCCGCTTGTTTTGCTTAACCCAATCTAGATAAAAAAGACCTTGTATTATCGCGCCGGGGTCTCTCACCCATTTATACTCAATGACTACTGGCACATTATCTTCGTCTATCCCAAGCGTATCTATGCGACCATTTGGAATAGGATATTGCCTCTCAAGGAGTTTAACACCTGTTAGCTCCTCAAGATTATCCTCTATGAGTTTCTCTAGCTCTGCTTCGTCTTTAAATTCGCAACCGTTTACTTTCATAACCTTGTTATCTTTCAATCTAAACAAAGGCATTTTGTCTCCTTAATCCATATTACTCCTACTCTTAATAAAACTTTCCAAATGCTCAAGCTTACTTGCTTTTACTGCCGGAAACATAACCCCATATGCCACCAGTAGCGGTAAATCCAAGATAAGCAAGGACCTGTTCTGGGGTAAATATCCCTTTTAACCAACTTGTAATAATTACTGTTAATGCCAAGGCAAGGATTAAATCCTCCCAGCTTAGTTTTAATTGTCTTTTCATTCGCTGAGTTTCGGCTTCCGTCAAACCCGCTCTTGGCACTTTAATGAGTCTCATACAATTTCTCCTTTCCCTGTTGTTAGCTTAAACTAAATTCTCCGTCAATCATCGTCCGGCAAATCTGTCCTGAATTCCGCATACACGGGATAATGGTCTGACACTTTCTCGATAAAACTGTTATCTGTTACCCCATATTCAGCATCCCACCTAAACACCCCGGATTTGCCCGTATATTCCACATTGGCAGTCGTGTCGCGCGTCATCATGCGGTCGTAGGTATTATCAGAGATTGCGACTGTCGTATCCTCATCGTTACCGATTAGCTGTATCCACAACGGGAATATTACAGCCAGATTATCCTCATCAAAGTAAGAACCATCGGCATTCATGTCTCCAAGAACTATCACGTCTTTCTCGGAAGAACTATCGTAAATGTCATTTATTACGACCGCTAACTGGCTAAATTCCGCCGAAACGTCTTCTGGCTTGATGTGATTGTTAACAAGCTTAAAGTCAAAATTTCCGCTTCGGAAGAAAGCAACGAAAGGCTCCCGTTCAAAAACGTCATCAGGATCATCCACCACATAACTGCTCTCAGATATCAAATTAACCGTTTTTGTGTTATAAACAAAAGCATACTGCTCCTTGCTTCCCGTCCTGCCCAGTCTTTGGCTTATTATGTAGTCATAATTCGTATTTGCATTGTTCACGTAACTCAACAAGGTCGGGATTACGTTTTGTTCCTTACTTCTAACTTCCTGTATTGCTACCACGTCATACCTTCTGATTATTCTGGAGATTATGTCCATGATTTCTGGCTTGCTTATCTTGGTCTGTCCGAAAATCTGGATGTTGAAAGAAGCTATTTTTATGGAGCCTACTTCCTGCTTATTTGAGTTATCAGCCTCGCGACAGCCTGCTACCAGAATCAAGGATATCGTTAAGATTATCGTCAGATGCTTCCGCTTCATGGTTTTCTCAAGATGCGTGGATATTTAAAGTTGACCTTGCCTGCTCCTTCGTTGAATCTCCTACCATTAATATACCAAAAACGGCCGCAAAAGGCAATAAAAAAACCGCCTCACTTGGTAAGGCGGTTTCAAAAGCCCTATTATTGCCGTTAACTTAGCCCAACCCCTGGTCATCCTACTTGGTTCTCCCTAATTATTTCCAATGTTGCGCCGGTCCGGCAGCTGAATCTCTTCAGTATCTTTGCTCTGCGGAAATTTCCCATAAAGGTGCAGTCCGTTCCAACGGATGTGCGTAACCAATGAACCCAAACCAGGTATCTACTAAACTATCCAGATACATTATACTAATTTCATGTTTTCTAATGTGGGCTAATCCGGCGGGATTAAAATTGAGAGCATTCACATCATTGGCCAGAGCAACAAAGGCTTCTCCCATTCTCAGAGACCGAGCGCCACTGGTCTGTTTTAAAATTATAGCTCCACTGGTACCAGCGGCTAAGCAAAAAAGAGAGGGCAAAATAAGAAAAGTAAAATGGCAAGAATGAATATAAAAAAATAAGTCCTTTTTCCTATCTCATATCTGAACTAAACTATTTTTGAGCTATTATAACTCTTGCCAGGACTTCACGAGAGTTGCCGGTGTGGCGCCTGCTATGGGCACTTTGAAACCAAATTCACTCCATTCCATGGTCACATTTGAGTTTACGCTGATGGTTTCGCCAGATTCTATAACTCCCTTTATATCCACATTTGAATTAGCGTCTACTTCCGTGGTGCCAGAAATAAGACCGTTAATCTTAACATTAGAGTTTATCATGATATCAGTCTTACTCCAAGTTCCTCCAGATACAATGAGATTTACATCTGCGTAACCGCCATCCGGACCAAACACATTGGAACACAGTTCCAATCCATAATCTTTTCCAGATCCGCCACTTACCCAGATTGTACCTTCTCCGGCAAAGGTAATACTCGAGCTAAACTTAACTCCCTGCGTAAATTTGTGCACTTTGCCGTTGAGATAGAATGTCTCATTACTCTGATAATTCATAAAATCATTATAAACTACCTTATCCATATTATCCAGCGCCGCCAAATCAACAGAACAGAATGAGCCTGATGGCTTTGTATCCCAAGAAGTATCTTCCTCTTTAATGGTTGGATTTCCACTCTTTATTCCACTCTCCTGGTATATGCCAGTGTTAGGTGTGTCGCCGCCTTGACTGGCATTGGTGGGACCCCTCGACTTTATTTCTCTCCC
>Ga0315282_10006747_pt1 | contig 19073 bp, 18 predicted proteins | sample YL17G07_20_MG_FD_203693 | JGI IMG/M metagenome (GOLD analysis project Ga0315282, IMG submission 203693) | Sediment microbial communities from Yellowstone Lake, YNP, Wyoming, USA - YL17G07_20 | ecosystem: Environmental > Aquatic > Freshwater > Lake > Sediment | place: USA: Wyoming | collected... | reverse complement strand
TTTTATTTCCGGGAGAGACATTGGAACCAACGCGGTAGTTGTAATATCGGACCGACTTTCAATCCCTTCAAAAAAATTTACCAATGCAGTTTTGCCCATTCCCGGGGGACCATAAAAGAGAATTCCATGGGGCATATAAAACTTCGGATTCTTTACCATATCTATGAATGCCTCTGTTTCGTCTACGGTAGCAATCGAGGGTTTCCAACCCCGCTTTTTAAGTAATTTTGCTACTATCTTCTTTATTCCATGGTTCATTTATTTCCTCCCTGACCAGCAATGATTATTTCAAATGTATGATGTAAATTTGCTTTTCTTACTTCTTATATTATAGCACACTCACAAATTTTGTCAAGTAAAATTGCGGAATCAAAAAACGACTCAGATTTTCTCTAAGTCGTTTTAAATCGTTTTAAAAAGTTCACTCGCCTTATATGAGCTTCTGACCAAAGGTCCGGAAGCCACGCCCTTAAAACCGAGTTTTAAGGCTATTTCTTTTAACATTTCAAACTCTTCCGGCAAGACATATCTTTTAATCGGCAAGTGATTTTTTGAAGGCGCCAGATACTGGCCCAGGGTCAAGAAATCGCATTCTATTTTCCGAAGGTCTTCCATTACTTCAATAATTTCTTCTTTGCTTTCTCCCAATCCCAGCATCAAACCGGATTTAGTTGGAATTTTAGGATTTATCACCTTTGACATTAAAAGAATCTGCAGAGACCTTTTGTAATCAGCTTTCGGTCGAACGGTTCTGTAAAGCCGGGGTACTGTTTCTAAATTATGGTTTAAAACATCGGGACGGGCATCCAACACTATTTTGAGAGCTTCGGCCGAACCCTGAAAATCGGGAATCAAGACTTCAACTTTAACTTCGGGATTTTCCCAGCGAATTTCTCGGATAACTCTGGCAAAATGACTGGCTCCGCCATCTTCCAAATCATCGCGCGTCACCGAAGTGATAACAACATATTTTAAACCCAATCCTTTAACAACTTCGGCAATCTTTTTTGGCTCCTCGCTCTCAAGAGACTTTGGGATGCCTTTTTGGACTGCGCAAAACCGACAATTTCTCGTGCAAGTATCACCCATAATCAGGAAAGTAGCTGTTGACTTGGCATAACACTCGCCCCGATTGGGACATTTGGCGCTGGTGCAAATTGTGTTCAGTCCGTATTGCTCCAGCAGACCTTCAGTTTTTAGAAGCGTCTTGCCATGAAGAATGCCCGTTTTCAACCATTGAGGAAAATTTCTTCTCATAATCAACCTCCGCCCCTAACCGTCTCGTATTTTGCCATCAGCTTTTTTGCTTCGGTGATTTCTTCTTCAACCAATAATCTCGTTATTTCAGAAAATTCAATTTTCAAAGCATCCTGGAATCCTTCAAAAAGAGCTTTTCTTACATCCTGCCAGGTAAGCCCGCCAAATATCTCCTTAAAAGAAGTTGTTTTCTCTCCAAATTCTTTCAGGGCTTTTTCTTTAATTTCTTCTGAAGGAAAACGAAAAATCGAAAAAAGGAGCTCGGGTTCCTGCAAAATTACCAGACTGCCGTGCTGCAAAATGGTATGGCCTTCTCGCATCCAGACGCTGCCAATCAGTTTTTTTCCCTCAAAGGTCAAGTCGGTTAAACCGGAACTCAAAAAACAAAGGGCTGATTTATTCCGTCGGGGAGCAGTAATAAAGGCAATCTCAATTCCGAGAATTTTGCAAGCAGCTGCCAGTCCTCTGTTTATAAGCTGGAAAGACTCCCTGAGTGATACAGGGAAGCCGTCTTTTTCTGAAACAACCACCGAATAGGTAAGCTCTTCTTTGTGCAAAACAGCTCCTGCTCCTGTCGGCCGTCTGACTACATCAATTCCCAACTCTCGACATTTTTCAAAATCAATATCCTGGGTTTCCTGAAGCCGGCCTAAAGACAAAGCAGGCGGGGACCATTGAAAAACCCTTAAAGTGGGTAAAGTCAGCCCCCGCTCATGCGTCTTCAAAATAGCTTCATCAACGGCCATGTTCCAGGCACCAGGATGGGCCTGGGTGTCTAAGAATCGCCATTTTTTCATTAGTGCTCCTCTTCTTCTTCCAGATATTTTTGAAATTCTTGAGCTGACATCAAAGGAATCAAAGAAGACGAATCAAGAATTTCAATTTTAGCTACCCAGCCCTCTCCGTAAGGGTCTTTTTCAATCAGCAAACAAGTTTCGCCCGGTTTTTTTGCAACCATTTCGTTTGCTCTTTCATTAACTTCAATGACTTTGCCCAAAACCGGTGAATAAACACAAACTACATTTTTTGAAGAGTCTATTTCGCTAACGGTCTTCCGGGCTAAAAACTTGACGCCCCTTTTTACTTCTTCATTTTGAAAATCTTCTTCTTCAATGGGTCGTACTTCCAAACCCGGCCCGTAAAATACTCCGCTTACAGTCTCATTGGCATAAACGTGATTTATGCCCTGTAATTCCTTTACCGCGTAGTCGGTTATTCCGATAGTCAAAATATTCCCTTCGATTTTCACCCACTCATGAGTTCTTGTGTACTTTAAATTTTCTGGAAACATTCTATCGCCTCCTTTCTGAATTCTTTATTGCCTCGCTGACTATTTCCGAAAAGGTTGGATGGGCAATAACTATTCTGTCATTAAAATCTTTGACAGTTAATTTTTGATTTACGGCCAGGGCTAAGAGGTGTATAATTTCCGCTGCTCCTTCTCCGACCATCTGACCGCCAAGAATTTTTCCCGAGCCGGCTTCAATAGCTAATTGTAAAAATCCAAAGGTCTTTCCGGCTGACATGGCAAAACCATTGGCCGAAAAATAGGCCACGCCGGTTCTTGTCTCATAAGCGAGCCCGCGAGCCTCGGCCTCGGTCAAACCGCAAGAACCTACTTCGGGAATAGTATAAATGCAATGGGGAATGCAAAGAGAATTTATTGAAAGGTTTTCTCCGAGAGCATTCTCAGCTGCTATTTCGCCGCTTTTTTGGGCCCAGTGCGCCAGCATTACTTTGCCGGTCACATCGCCGACAGCGTAAATCCCCTCAACATTGGTTTCCATTTTTTCATTGACAACGATGAATCCCTTCTGGTCAATTGCTACGCCAACATTTTCAAGACCCAGTCCCTGGGTATTCGGTCCCCTGCCAACAGTAATCAATGCCTTTTGGGCCAAAAGTTTCCGGCCGTCATTTAACTTTACCTCAATTAAATCTTGGCCGTGGCCCAAAATTTCCGAAAATCCAGTTCCGGTTAAAATCTCCACTCCTTGGTTTCTCAAAATCTGGGCAATCGTCCGCCTGATTCTTAAATCCTCGGCTGTCAAAATATCCTCCAGAATTTCTATCAAAGTAACTTTTGAACCCAGGATGGAAAACAGGGTCGCAAACTCAACGCCTGTCACTCCGCCGCCAACGATAATTAATTTTTGAGGCAGAGCTTTCAATTTCAGGGCTTCTTTGGGAGTCAAAACCGCCGGGCTTGACCAATCAACTCGACCGATTTTTAAGGGTTGAGAGCCGGTAGCAATAATTATCTTGTCGGTCTCAAGGATTTCTTCTCCCTCTTTTTGATGCACAATGACCTTTTTTGGCGTATGCAGTGTGGCTTTTCCAAAAATTATTTTAATTCTTCTATTACGCAAAAAAGCATGCAGCTGAGACTCAAGATTTTCAACAATATTTTCTTTTCTGACCTGAATTGAAAACCAGTTAATTCTTGGAGAGTCAACCTCAATCCCCAAATTTCCTGCTTCTTTCACTTCCAAAAATCTTTTGGCTGAACAAAGTAAAGCCTTGGTCGGAATACAGCCCTGATGAAGGCAAACTCCGCCGAGTTTTTCTTCTTCAATCAAAATGACCTCGCAGCCTCTCTCGACTGCTCTGACCGCCGCTCCTTTTCCGCCCCAGCCAGCACCAATAACTACTATCTTCTGTCCTTTTTCTAACATATTTTCAAACTCCTTATTCGCATGCTATTTTCAAAGACCTCTGACTATTTTAACTGAATTTTAAAATTTGTCAAGGCATTTTAGGTACTTTCAGTCTCTCATTTTTAAAATTTTACTTTAAAACAAAAACCGCCTCTTTGGCGATTTTTTTATAATATTTAATTTTGAGTTATTCCATATTTTTTCTTTCCTCCGGCGAAAATGACGTAAGCCAAAAAATAAACGGCCTTCTGAGTTTATCAATGGACCATTCATTATCTTTAAAAAGCGAGGCTTTTTCTATCCTGAAACGAGAAAGCACGGACATCGTAGTCTGTAAATCAAGTGGAGATAATCTGTTGTGTTCAAATAAAAATTGTTTCTTTTTGCTCATTTGATTGATTCCCGACTTTAAACCTTTGCTCTTTTTATGCTACACTTATTCTTCAAAAAAAGCAAGCCCGCCTAAATTTTATTTGAAAATTTAGGCGGGCGCAGTCCCGTACCAGAACGAAGCTCGGTACGGGGTAAACTCCGCGAGCGACCGAGCCAAGAGAAAGAAACACTAAAAACATATATAGTCGGGGGTAAGCCTGTTGAGAGCCATTTCTTGGATTGATGGATAAGATTTGGCAGGGTGATGGAGAAACTCGGCAATCGCTTTAATCGGGAAGCTTTCAAATCAAAAACGCCCATTAAAGGGCGTCCTGATTTGAAATCTCCGCATCGTGGACAATGTTGGAATCATAATCCAGCGGCAAAACAAGTATGTCTATATCCCAGATTTTGCTCCACAAGCATAGATTTATTTTATCAATAACTTACCCTATCCCGTAGTTCTCTGCTGCTTGAAAACAAAAAAACAACCCACCAAAATAAAATTTTGTTATAAATTTTATTTATGCTTTCTTTTGCTTGCCCTGGCTTCGAGCATAAGCCGCTTTATTTCCAATCGCTTCTTGGTTTTATGAGAATGCGATTTTCTATGTTTTCCGATTCCTGTACGTCTTTTTGCCATATAGTTATTTTATTAATATGATTTAATTTGGCTCCCGAGCCCGCAATTTATGCAAACCTTAGAAGATTGGATGTATATTGCCTCGATTAAAGAGAAAATGAACCCCGTTAGAAATAACTATTTCTAAACGGGGTGAACCTGATTAAGCAAACCTGCCGCGAATACGGCGCTCCGGCCGTAAATCATTTATTACGGCTGGAAAAGCTCTTCGGGCAAAAAGCGGACTTGCTGGACTTCGGGGAATTGCTTGGCGGTGGCTTCAATTTGAAACCACAAAATCCCGACCCGGCAGGCGCCGCCAACGGTTTTATTTTTGGAATCGTCAAATTCAAGAGTTAAGACGCCTTCTTTTAAAGAGGCTCCTTTCAACGAAAGACCTGCCAGAGGATATTCGGTGTCAATTCCTTGAGCCCGCTCTTCTTCGGTGAGCTCGCCCAAAAGCAAAAGCTTAATCGTGTCCTGAATCGGAGTTTTGGTTACTGGAATTTTTCTCTCAACCGCTACCAGCCCGTTTCTACTGCAGGCGGTATTGCCCGACTCGTCTCTGTCCAATTCAGGATTGTAATAATAAAGTTTTACCAACTTTTCGGCTTGAGATTTTTCGCCGCAAGGTTCGGTTGGCATTGGACTGCTGGGATTGCCGTGTTTTACCCACTCGCCATTTTCGCAAATCCACGCGTCTTCAGGTCCGCCAATTAAAAATCTCAAACCCAGCCAAACCCCGGTCAAAACAATTAAAATAGCTAAAATAATTAATGCTTTTTTCATATTTATTTTTCTGTCGTTATTCCATCAAATGGCGCTTCGTTTGCTTCAGCATCTTCTTTGGTTTCGCGGACAATGCCGTCTTTGTGGTGAGCAGGAGAGTAAATAGTATAAAGCTTTAATTCTTCGGTATCAGAAGTATTGATTACATTATGTTCGGCTCCGGCCGGCACCACAATCGCCACCCCATCATTTAATTCATATTTATTGCCGTCAATAATACATTTTCCTTTCCCTTTTTCAATCCGGAAAAATTGATCATTGTCAGGATGTACTTCCATACCAATCTCCTCTCCCGGTTTCAAACTCATTAAAACCAACTGACTGTGTTTTGAGGTATAAAGCGCCTTACGAAAATTTTTGTTTTCCAAAGTATCTTTTTCAATGTTTGTGATAAATCCTCGCATATTTCTTAAAATTTAAATATTTTTAAGCGACCTTTTTTACCTTTCTATTCTATCAAAAAGCCACCTCTTTGGCGATTTTTATTGGCTCCCCAACTGAAGTCTGTCCGAACCTGTTTGATGGAAACTTAGTGGTTATTTTTTTAATTGGATTTATTTTTAACATGCTTTTATTTTATCACCACAATATCTTGCCCCAAAATGTCACATCGTAGCCGTCCTCGCAGTTTGCCACCTATCTGCCGAATGATGGTTAAAAGTTTATCTTTCATGGCTTTGTGTTAATTATGCTTCCGGAGATAATTACAGCGTTCGGTCGAAATACAAAAATAAAATTTTTGTAGTCCTTCCTCAGTGGTAATTATAAACTTATTAATTTTTCTTGTCAAAAGTGGCAAAATCTGTCAGAAACAAAAACAGCCCCATTCTGGCTGAAACGCCAATATCTGGGGCTGGTTCTGATAAAAAAAGACTGGCTCCGCGGACTGGAGTCCGTTCGAACCTGGTTGATGGGGATTTAGGATCAAGCTTTGAAGAAAAGACTTAATAATAAAGATATTGTTCCAAAAAGAATGAAGGCGAATTTTTTATTTTTGAATAAGAATTAAGCATGTTTTATCTTTTTAACGCAGAAATTTTTTGCTTGAATAATTCTCGCAAGTTTTTATTACGCTTACGGCAAGATAAGTATCTTCTATTGTCGGAATACTCATCATTGGCGCTCTGCCAAAACCACCATTGTCTCGCTGACAGCTATCAACAAACTGAATGATTTTGCTTGCCTTGGGCAACGGCTTACGGATAAATGCCAAACTTTCAACAATGTAAAATAAATCTTCTAAGAAATCGCAATCATCCCAACGTTCCACCAGATAACTATAAACTTTCTCTTCAGCGGGAAAATCAAAAAAAAGAAGCTTTAAAATAGCTAAAGCATGGTAAGTTGCCATCAAGTGCGATTCCCTGCCCCGTCCGAATCCGCCGTTTTTATTCTGCAAAGAAATAATTAGTTTAATTATTTTCTCTTTATTTATTATTTTAATCTTTAAATCCTGGTTCAAAGTAACTAAATAAAATAAATCTTCAAGTTCTTTGCCGATGGTGCTGAAATAACCCATCGCAGACCAAAAACCCTTCCCGCTCAATCTTTTATTTTCCGAATAAACAAAAGCGCCTCGGGGAATAATGTGTTTATAATAATCGGCTAAATATTTTCTATATTTCCTGAATACTTCAACTTTCAATCCTAATTCTTTGAACGTTTCAACAGCCAGGAAAATTGAAAAAGGGTCATCTATATTCCCTTCGGCTTCTCTTTGTTCCCAAAACAATTCAACAGATTTTGCGTTTTTTGTTTTTACCCCAAGGAGCCTTAAGGTTTTTACTGCCAAATAGGTTTCCAAACCGCTTGAAGGCTCAATTCTTGCAAAAAAATATCCGCCGTCCGATAAATGGCAATCCTCAATATATTTGACTATTTTCCGTATATTAAACGTTGTTTCTCGGTCATCATTTTGAAATGCAGTAGCGTAACCAATCATATTTGATAGCTTTTAGCTTACTTTTTATTCCGCAGTGCAAAAAGCATAACTGCCGAGCCAGCACTTAAGACTGCCGCGTAAATAAAACCGGAAGCGGGAGAAATTGCCGACCAGAGAAAGCCGACCATAAAACTTGAAATGAAGTCTCCAACACCATCTACGGTTTGTAAAACGCCATAGCCTGTTCCTCGCAAATGCGCGGGCAATAAATCAGCAGCATAAGCTTTTTCAAGTGCGGTATAGGCTGCGGCACTGATTCCTGAAAGGGCAAACAATATAACAAAAAACCAAAGCGCAGGTATGGGAAATGCCAGACCCAACGACATAAGCCCGAAGATAAAAAAGCCAAAAAATGCGAGCAATACTTTCCTGCCAAGGATGTCGCTTAAATGCCCGATAACATAATCGGCAATTGCTTGAATGATGTTACGGAAAGCGTATAGCAAAATAGAAAAGCTTCCGGCGATTGCAAGTCCCCTGACTGGGGTTAAAACATTCTGAGCCCGTAAGAGAAGCAATGTCCGATTAAAATTTCCGATGCCAAAAACAAACATGACCAGCAAGAAAAAACGGAATGATTTAGGGAGTGAAGCAATATCTTTCCAAAATCCTATTGACTGCTGTCTCCCATTTTCCTGCCAACTCTCTCTTGTAAGTAAGATAACGGCGAGCACCGCCAGAATGCCGGGAATAAAAGAAATGAGAAAAATATTTTTTACACCGAGGCTCGGTAAGGCAAAAAACACGACGAAAGGCGCTGCGATTGCACCGAGTGTATCCATCGCCCGATGGAATCCGAAGGCTTTGCCGTAATGGGCAGACGAAACTGAATCGGCAATAAGTGCATCTCTTGGCGGTTCTCTTAGACCGCGCCCCATCCAGGCAAAAGTTCTGCAGAATAAAGCTCCAATCCAGTTTGTCGCAAAACCCGTAAAGCCAGCAAAAAATCCAGTAGCTGCATAACCTATCACCATTAATCTTTTTCGTTTTTTGATTTTGTCGCTTATCCAGCCAGAAAAAATTTTTACAAAACTTGACGCGGCATCAGATAAGCCGCTGATGATTCCGAGAAGCTGTGGCGCTAATGCATTTCCGACAAGATTTACAAGAAATGTTGGGAGCGCTGCGGTTGTCATTTCATGGCTCGCATCGCTGAAAAAACTCGTCAACCCCATTCCGAAAACATTTTTGTTAAGCCAGGATGATTTAATTTTTGTTTTGTCGTTCATAGTTAATAAATAAAAAATAATAGCTTCTATTTTAATCAGTAGAAGCTATCAGCTGATCCGCCAGCGTTAAGCGAGCTTCATCGCTATTTATATTGACCATATTTTATACTCTTTTTTATTATATCAAAAAATCGCCCTTTTGGCGATTTTTGTTTTGCCTCCCCAGCATAGTCCAGAACCATCTTTTGAAGGGGAAATCCAAGAGTCCATTGGATGGGGATGGGTCACTTAAAAGTAATCAAAAATAGGCTAAAATTGAACAAATTAGACACTATAAAAGAAGCCGAGGGGCGTCTAATTTGTCTAAACAATCCCGGAAAGAATGTCTAAAATTTGGGATACCTGCCACCGACAAACCAAAAACCGCCCGAAGGACGATTTTTGTTTCTTCTCAGATTAAGATTTTATAGGACGAATGCTTTCAGTTGCTTTTAGCTCCTGGTTTTTTGGAACTTCTTCTAACGTTGCTGCTCTGGCATATTTGTATTCTTCATAGAGGGAACACAAAAGGAAAAACCAACTTAGGTGAGTTCTTAATGTTATGCCTTCCCGATCATCATATTCAACAATCGCAAATACTTTTCCGGTCTCTTTATTCTTTTTTATCTGCTCCCCCCTGTTATAACCCATCGGGCTGCCGGAGCTTTCCCATTCGGCCCAAGAATGAATTATTATTTCCTCCATTTTCTCGGCCGATACCTTTTCTCCTTTTCTTTTCGTTTCTTCTCGAAATAATAAAATGACGTTATCCAAGGCCCATGCATATTCATATCGATATTTGGACAATTCCTTTCTTAACTCCCCAAGGGTTAAATAATTGGGTATTTCTTCATTTTGTTTTTGAATTAATTCTTTCATAAAATTTACAACCTCTTTCTTGGGGAAAGAGGTTGTTTTTACAAATTAAAATCGACCTTTATCTTTCCCCGTTTGGGGCTGGATTTGGCACCTATCTTTGAGGAATCACCTCAAAGGGTTGCCGGCGGGTCTTCGGGCCAGTACCCTCGCCGCACTCTCGATAAACGCGGTATTCAATTTTCGATTATATTATAACACATCTAAAAATAAAATCAAGTGTTTTTTGTTTTCAACTTATTGACGTATGGCAAAATATGCTCTTGGAAAAATTTTTCCCACTCCGCTTTGGAAGCAATTCTTGTACGATCGAGCCAATTATCATTAATATCGCGGAAATCTTTCACGTCTACTACGAAAAAATTTCGTCTTGCGGTTATGTACATAAAACATTTTCCCTGAAACCGAAAAGACATCCAGGGTCCTCCTCGGATGGGCCTTTCTTCGATGCCGCTTTCTTTCAGCGTGGCAAGAGCATCAATGAGAGTTTTTTGAGCTTCCTGATTGGTAACATATTTTATTTTCTCGTCTATTGTCGGAATCTGTGGACGGTCTGGAGGTTGACCAAAATTTATTTCATTGCAAATAATCGCTTTTTCTCCTTTTGAATCTTGAATGGCGTAATATTCAAATAATTGTAATTCCGCATCAACATACTTTGCGATGCGTTTAACCGTCTCGGTAAATGAGGGTGCGATAAGAATAAGACGGATCGGGCTGTCGGGATTTAAACCAAAAGACGAATAATCTTTCGCGAGCCAAGCGAGATTCTGTCTGGCCCAATCATAGTAACGAAGTCCTTGATTGAGATGTTCTTCGTTGGCTTCAATTTTTAGTTCAATTATGACCAAGGAGCCCCCGGTATCCACCGCGAGAATATCGAGGGGTCCACTGTCTGTAGGATGCTGGTGCGATATTAATTTTAATCCCTCTTCGATTTGGGAAGGATCCGCGACAATCAAAGATTCGAGTTCTTTTTCCGATAATTCGATTGTTGTGATGATTTTTGAAGACATATTTTAATTCCTTTTTATTTTTTAAAAAAATTCTAAACAATTCTTTTCTTAAATCTGCCGCTATAATAAATTTTATTTCCCTTTCATGTTTTTCAATCTTGGCGGAAAACATAAAGCTCGCCGCCAGCGATGGTCTTACGACCACCCATACCTCTTTCGAGATATGACCCATCGAAGAGTGCTCTGGATGAGGAGCTCTTTATCTTCGATGGGCTTTTACGCCATGCCTCGAAATGGGGTTTAGGCTTAAATTCTACTCCCAGACTACCATATTTGCCAAAATTTTCAACTTACGAGATAGACACATAACCCTCTCTTTATCCTAAACGCCAAACAAACTCCGCGGGTAGGACTCGAAAAGTTGCCCGAAGGCCACAAGGGGAGCACGTTCTCGCCACACTCACAGAAATCTGAAACTGAAAACGCCCCTTCGGGGCGTCTCAGTTTCAGAACTCCGCGGGTAGGATTCGAACCCCGAAGGAAAGCCTTCGGCTTCCTACGGGGCAGGCCTGCAACCTATCCCCCACCAACGCTTCGCTCCGTATACTTAAAATAGTTCGAACATTTTTCGCCGCCTGCGGCGGCGAAAGCAAGCCCCCGTAATTTGCCTGCCCCGTAGGGAACCGAAGGTTCTCCTTCTGGGGCGGCTCGCCCGCAAGCGGGCTCACCGCGTTCTTTGACAGTTTTTCTTTGGCGGCAAATTCTTTTAGAAAAGAAAAATCCGTCAGAGGTCCGAAGACATGACGGAAAGCAGTTGGTCTGCTTAGTCCTTTGGTTAGATGGGCTCTATGGTAGTGACCTCAAGCAATCCGCTTAACCTCTTCGAATGTGTATTGCTTGTTGGTAAAATCACTTTCATCACTTGGCGTGTTTGCCCATGCTTTTGCCACCGCTTCATCTGTGGTGAATCCCTTGAACTCGAGACCGATAAAGGTGCCACTAATGTGTTCTGTCTCTAACACGTAGAGAACATAGATCATCTCCATGGGTTATTCCTCCTTACTTGTTGTATCTTATTCCATTATCATTATAGCATATTAAGAAAAATCTGTCAAGTCCAAATTGAACAAAAAAACAGAAATTTATTGAATTTCTGCTACATATATGAAAAATTTTCTTTTATTAACAAAACCAAAAATTGTATTTCAGCTGGAAAATCCCGTTCAATTTGGCCGCCGAGCCGCGAAGCGGCGAGGCGGAAATAAACGCCGATTTTTTAGAACTTCCTGACTGGCTCCGCGGGTAGGATTCGAACCTACAACCTAGGGATTACACCTAATCCTAATGTTCCCAAAAGGGGTGGACTATATCTTTACCTTAGTCAAATGATTATTGACTTTAGGTATCCCGGTATCTAGTCTCTACGGCGCCCCCATGAGATAGCTTATGCATCTCACGGGGTTCCCACGGTATTACCCAAAAGGGCTCCACCGTTATCCCGGAATTTTCACTCCAAAATTTCTTTTGGAGGCTGCAATTATTTTACAGTCCCCCGCGCTACCATTGCGCCACCGCGGAATGTGCGCCCTTTGGCGCAACCGTAAACTTTACATTTTAAACCTTAAACTAAATTTACGAATTTTTCAAGAACTTACGAAAACCGGCTAATTGAGCAGTAAGATTTTCGGTTTTTTCAGTAAACTTTTTATGTAAATTCTCATCAATATATTCGTCATCTAAACAGATATCAAAACATGCAACAACCTCATTTAAAGAAGTGTCGGCCTGATTTAAGAAATGAGCCAAATCTTTGTCCGATGCTCGATAGGCACCCTCTGCAATATTAAGAATACTTGAATTTAAAGCACGTTTTAATTGAGAAGTTAATTCAAATCTTTCTTCTTTTGGAATCCTCGGCAAAATTTTTTCTATTACCTCCCGCCTAAATTTTCTTAAATCTTTATAAATTTGCCAATCCCGAAATTTCAAACTCATTGTCTAAAGTTTATAGTTTATGGTTTAAGGTTTCTTAATAACCTTTTAATTTTTTCAATGCCTGATGTTCCCGGATTTTTTCCAGGGCCTTGGCTTCAATCTGCCTGATTCTTTCTCGAGTGACGCCGAATTCCTTCCCGACTTCCTCAAGAGTATGGGTTATGCCATCATCAAGCCCAAATCTCATTTTCAGGATTTTTTGCTCTCTTGGCATCAAATCAACCAAAATTCCCCTTAACTGGTCTTTTAAAAGCTCTCTTGCAGCCATCAGGGACGGTGACACTTCTTTCGTATCTTCGATAAACTCTCCAAGAATGCTGTCTTCCTCGTCGTCGCCGACCGGCGTTTCCAGAGAAATGGTTTCCTGGGAAATTCTCATTATGTGGTGAACCTTGTCGACGGTTAAGCCCATTTCGGCGGCGATTTCTTCAGGCAGAGGGTCTCTTCCCAAATCCTGCAAAAGTCTTCTTCTTGCCTGGGTATATTTGGTAATGGTTTCGATCATGTGAACCGGAATGCGGATGGTACGCGCCTGGTCAGCTAAGGCGCGAGTTATTGCCTGCCTTATCCACCAGGTTGCGTAAGTTGAAAATTTGTATCCTCTTCTCCAGTCAAATTTTTCCACCGCCCTGAAAAGGCCGAGATTTCCCTCCTGAATTAAATCAAGCAAAGTTAAATTTGGCGAGCGGCCGATATATCTTTTAGCGATTGAAACCACTAATCTTAAATTTGCCTGGGCCAGTTTTTTCCTTGCCTCCTCGTCATTTCTTTCGATTCTTTTTGCCAATTCTTTTTCTTCGTCGGCCGTCAAAAACGGGGTTTTGCCGATTTCCTGCAGATACATCTGAACCGAATCGAGTCTCGGCTCAGCAATGGAAGATATCTCCTTTTTCTTTTTGACTTTAGCCTCTTTTGTTCCGTCTTCAATACTTAAATATTCTTTTAATCTTTTTATTTCTATATTTTCCTCCTCTATCCGCTGGTAAATATTTTCCAGCATTTCAATGTCCTCTTCAACTCGCGGGAAATAATAAAGAATCTCGGCGAAAGTCACAAAACCCTTCATTCTCCCCCTTTTGATTATGGCATCCAATTTTTCTTGGAGCTCCGCTTCTTTTTTGCCGGACCTGGCGGGTTTTTTTCTGATTTTCCGAATTTTTTTGATTTTCTTAACTTTTTTTGCTTTTTTGAAAACAAATTTTTTTCCTCTTTTTTGGGACTTCTTTTTTGGTTTGATTTTTTTTCTAATTTTTATTTTTGTTTTTTTCGATTTAATCTTTTTGATAGATTCCACGGTATTTAAAAAGCAAAACGCCGTTAGCAACTTTCCAAATTTGCAAGCTCCTGGGAGGTTTTATCAAATTCCTCCATCAATTGACTGATATCTTTTCCTTCCTTTTCCTGGATTTTTATATCAAGCTCCAAATCTATGAGCTTTTCCCTCAAATCGATTTTTTTCATTTCCGCCAGACAGAGTTTGAATTCCTGCGAATGGTCAAGGTCTTTAAAATTTTGCTCGCATTCGTTTTTCAAAAGTAAATTGTTAACAAACTGGCAGGCCTCAGGCGAAGAATCTTTTTGAAAATTATCAATTTTAAAATTGGCACCTTCCCTTTTCAAGTTGTTAAAAACCTGCGAGGCCAACGTTGTTTTGAATGGCGAGTCGTTGACAAGGGCGATATTTTGGGGAACCCGGAAAAGAAGTCTCAAAGTTTGCTCCTCCAAAATATCCCTTCGTGATTTTTTTAAAAATATTGGGGATGATGATATTTCTTCTTCAAAGCTGCGTTCCTCCTCATTTAAAGAAATTTTGTTTAAATCCTCCCAGACTTTGTTTTCCGGGACTTTTAATCTGTAGGATAGCTCGGCTACCCAGTGGGACTGCTCAATGTTTAAGGGAATTCTTTTTATGACCGGCAGCAAAATTTTTGAAATTTCTCTTTTCCCATCCGGACTTAAAGAGTCTCCGCCCAAGGCGGAAAACTTGGAAAAAGTGCTTTCAAAATAAAATTCCAGAAACGATTTTGCTTCATTTATTTTTTCAAGCCAGGCATCCTTTCCTTCCTTTGAAATAAAATCGGCCGGATCAAAATCCTGCATCAACGTTACAACTTTTATATTGAATCCCTGAAGCTGGGCAAGATTTATGCCGCGCTTTGTCGCAGAATCTCCGGCAACATCCATATCAAAACAGGTCAAAAGATTTTCCGTGTATCTCTTCAAAATTTTCAGCTGATAGGACGTCAGAGCAGTGCCAGAAGTTGAAACTACATTTTTTACTCCCGCCTGATGCGACATTATGGTATCAGTATAACCCTCAACCAGAATGCATCTATCCTCTTTTCTGATTTCCATTTTTGCTCTGTCAAGACCGTACAAAATCCGGCTCTTATCATACAAAGGAGTTGAAGGAGTGTTAACATATTTTGCAATTTCATCCGGGGTCTCTTCAAAAATCCGGCCGCCAAAACCAACAACTTGCGAATTCAAATCAAAAATCGGAAACATAATCCTGCCCCGAAATCTGTCATAGCAATTTTGATTTTTGATATTTGATTTTTGATTTTCTGTTGCCAGGCCAGCTTTGACGATTTCCTCTTCCCTGTACCCCCTTTCTTTAAGGAAATCAGTCAATCCAGTCCAGGTATTTGGCGCATAACCAATTTGCCAGTCCTCTATTGAATCTTCAAAAATTCCCCGTCCCAGCAAATATTTTTTTGCCTCCTCGCCTTTCTGACTTGCATGAAGTTGTTTTTTGAAAAATTTTGAGGACAAATCACATATTTCAAGGAGCCTCTGACGCTCGGTTTTTAATTTTTGGTCCTGGGGCCTTAACTCGATTCCGGCTTTTTGGGCTAAAATTTTCAAAGCGTCACCAAATTCAATATTTTCCACCTCCATTACAAATCTGAATATGTCGCCGCCCTTCCCGCAGCCAAAACAATGCCAGATCTGGCGGCTGGGCGAAACAAAAAAAGACGGCTTTTTTTCCGAATGAAACGGGCAGACGGCCCGATAATTCGCTCCGGTCTTTTGCAATTTGAGATATCCGCCAATTATATCAACAACATCCAGCCGATTTTTTATTTCTTCAATTGGAGAATTTAACATAGTTGCAGAGAATCAAATTAAACAGCTCCGATTTTTAATTTCCCCGAACGGGAAGTTTAGTGTGTCATATTAACTTAGCAAACTCCTGGTTAAAAATCAATACTAAAAACTTCGGCTATTGATTTTTTGTTTTTATAATGTCTATAATGCCAAAAATCCAGATTAAATTTACTTGATAGGCAAGATTAAGCGGCGTTTTGCCGGTTGTTTCCACGGTAATGCAATATTTCGTTCCAACCCTGTACATCAAATCGGGCCAGGAACCATCATGCCTGACAATAAAACCGTTTTTATCGCTTTTTAACGCATCGCCGTCGTAACCGGCTCCGATGTTTCTGTTTTTAAAAATTGGCAAAATTTTTTGTAATTTTTCAATAATATGATTGTAAATGCCAAGTTCTCCGTAGGCGTAATGGTAGGCGGCGGAGATTTTTGTTTTAGTAATACAATCCTGATGCAAATCAATTGCCGCAACAACCTGCGATAGCGGGTCTTTTTTTAATAAACGGTGAAGTAATTGAGTTTCGCGGGGAAGTTTGATTTTAAATTTTTTATCCGATGACCAATACCATTTTTTAAAAGAATTACCGCCCCTCAAATCATCAACAATTTTTCCGTTTTTAAGTTCGTATCTCACAAAATCGTTGTTTCCAGCTTCCCCCTCGTCCCTGTCAACATTATAGCGAACCCTGGACTCAAAACCCGAGGGATTAATCAGGGGGTAAATAATAACTTTCAGGCCGTTTTCGCGGGCGTAATCTATAATTTCATTCCCATATTTCAAAATGGTTAATGGGCCAGAAATTTCCTCACCGTGGCTCCCTGCGCAGAGCATTATAATTTTATCTTTCGGACGGATATTTTTTGAGGAAATTTTTAAAAAATCAAAATCGCCGTTTTTATAATGGAGTTTGTATTTTTTTATGATAATATCTTTCCGATTTAAAGATTCAAAAAGTTTTTTATAAAAAATCGCTGCTTTCATCAATTAAAAAATTTAGCAAAAACATTTTCCAACTGGCGGAGCTTCGTGGTTTATCAATAATAAGAATATGAGGAGATTTTCAGGGTGTTTACAACCATTTCTTTTTTCTGAAATAAAAAACCATTGAAACGCCCACACAAAACATCATAAATAGGGCTAAGGGGTAACCCCAAGGCTTATTAAGCTCGGGCATATATTTGAAATTCATGCCATAAACCCCGGCCATAAACGTGAGGGGCATAAATATTGTTGCGATGATAGTCAGGACTTTCATGACGGCATTCAATTTATTGCTGACGCTCGAAAGATAGATATCCAACATTCCGGAAATCATATCTCGGTATGTCTCTATGGTTTCAATTACTTGAATTGTATGTTCGTGAACATCTCTGAGGTATATTTCGGTGCTCTCTTTTACCAATGGCGATTCTCTTCGCTCCAAACAATTTAAAACTTCTCGTAGGGGCCAGACCGACTTGCGCAAAAAAATCATTTCTCTTTTTAAGTGATGAATGGCCCGAAGAATCTCCTGCGTAGGATTATTGACCAGTCCTTCCTCAAGTGATCCTATTTTTTCTCCGAGTTTTTCTAAAACCACAAAGTAATTGTCAACAATTGCATCCAATAAAGAATAGACAAGATAATCGGTTCCCATTTTTCTGATGAGGCCTTTATTATTTCTGATTCGTTCTCCAATAATACGAAAAATATCTTCTTTTTTGTTTTCTTTTTGAAAAGAAATGACAAAATTTGCGCCCAAAATTAAGCTCATTTGCTCGGTGATAATCTTTCCGTTGTGATTTGAGGGATAGAGTATTTTTAAAACTATAAAAATAAAATCGCCGAAATCTTCAATTTTTGGACGTTGATTTATATTTAAAATATCTTCCAAAGTAAGATGATGCAATCCGTAATAATTTCCCAATTTTTCCAAGACTTCGGCTTGATGAAGGCCGTTGATTTTTATCCAGGTAACCGTTGGTTTATCCTTGAAAACAAAGCATTCCTCAATTGTTTTTGCTTCTTTTTCTTGAAAAGACGCCTCATCATAATCAATGATTGTAATTTTTAATTCTTCTATTTCCTTCTTCATAAATAATTAATAATTATATCAAAGACAAGTTTCCTAACTGGCGGAGGGGGCGAGATTTGAACTCGCGGTCCCCTTTCAGGGACAATTGCTCTCCAAGCAATCGCACTAGACCACTATGCGACCCCTCCAAGATTGGATATTGGATATTAGATATTAGAAATTATATTGATTCCTTCCGATACCACCTAATAAGTTTTTGGGCCAAAATTTCAACATCCTTGCGCGCCTCAAACCTTTTCTTAGCCATCTCTTTATCCCCCTTAAAGCGGGTTGGCAATTTAGCAAAAATAGAAGAATCATCACGTTTCTCTACTCCGCTAAGATTATGCCGTTTAAAAATACCTGGCGCGCCTCCCATTCCCCAAAATATCTTCCCGCCAAGATATTTTTCCAGCATCCCTTGGTTGTCTCGGAAAAAAATCCCAATGGTGGCTATATCAAAATTTATTTTCATTTTTTTTAATATCTCTGTAAAGGGATGGAGGTGTGCGCCGCTGGAAATAGTGTCGGTAACTAACAGAACTTTTTTGTTTTCAGCCATTTCCCGCACTTTAGTCTTTTCAATAAAATTTCTAAAATCCTGGCTGATTTTTTCCTTTAATTTTGGATTCCAAATTTCTCTGCCAGCAAAAAATAGGATTTTGGGACGGTCAAGATTTTTCTCTTTATAAATGGCGCTTAAAATCCTCTGGAAAAGAAGGACCGGAAGTCTTCCCGATGCATCATCTCCAAAAATTGCAGCATAGTCTCCCTTATCAATATTTTCGCGCAAACCAGAAAGAATTTTTTTTACCGGTTCAGACAATTCAGCAATCTCGGGCATTTTTATTTCTGGCGTCTCTTCGGTTTTTTTGAGTTCTTCCTTTCCTGATTTTTCTATTTTATTTTCTATTGAAAATTTTTCCATACTAATAAAAATTATATTGACATTCCTCTTAGGGCCTTAATTCTTTCCACAACGGGAGGATGGGTTAGAAATAGCTTTGTAAACCAACTTTGCGATTTTTTTCCGCGAAAGGGATTTGAAATATATAAATGGGCGGTTGAATTATTGGCAACCCGCAACGGGGTCGGATCAGCAGCGATTTTTTCGAGAGCCCGCGCCAAACCTTCGGGATAACGGGTCAGAAGGGCGCCCGAAGCATCGGCTAAAAATTCCCGCTTTCTGGAAATCGCAAGCTGAAGCAAAGTAGCGGCAATCGGCGCCAAA
>Ga0315282_10006745_pt1 | contig 19076 bp, 20 predicted proteins | sample YL17G07_20_MG_FD_203693 | JGI IMG/M metagenome (GOLD analysis project Ga0315282, IMG submission 203693) | Sediment microbial communities from Yellowstone Lake, YNP, Wyoming, USA - YL17G07_20 | ecosystem: Environmental > Aquatic > Freshwater > Lake > Sediment | place: USA: Wyoming | collected... | reverse complement strand
TCTGATATTTTTGTGTAAATTAATCCTTAAAATATTCCCCGGTAGCTCAACCGGTAGTAGCGGGTGGCTGTTAACCACTAGGTTGCAGGTTCGAGTCCTGCCCGGGGAGCCAGAAATCAAAGGGGCCACTTAGGCCCCTTTCAAATTTCTGTTTCTCTGTGCACGAGAACCTTCTTCTTTTCTGGTGAGCTTGCCCTGAACGAAGTGAAGGGAGTCCTGCCCAATCCTTGTAGCTAAATGACCGTCGAATATGAAGAAGCTTTGGCACGTTTATATCTGCAAGCGTGGAGGTCAACTCTACACTGGAATCACCACTGATCTTGAACATCGAATGAAGCAGCACAGAGCAAAACTGCTGTACTCAGAGACATATAGCGATAAATACTCAACTGCCCAGCGAGAACGACAGATTAAGGGTTGGAGTCGCTCAAAGAAACTGGAACTGCTGAATCGTTGCAGGTGAGCTTGCCCTGAATGAAAGGAAGGGAGTCCTGCCCGGGGAGCTATTTCGACGGGAAAAAACAGCTTCGGCTTCTATTGTGTTATTGCAAGACCTGACCCTTTTTGATTAGGTAGGATTATGTGAGGGGCGACAACCCAACCAACCAACCAACCAACTTATACAACAAACCGTGAGATATTGGGTAGGGTATTAGGTAGGATTATGTGAGGGGCGACAACCCCCCAACCAACGACAACGACAACGTCATTCAACTGAAAGACCAGAATGATATCAATTTACATGAAGGAGCAATGGTGGTCATCCCTAAAGGGGTGGAACATTGTCCGAAAAGCATAGAGCCCTCCTATGTGTTAGTGTTTGACCCGTCTGGATTGAAGTCACAAGGAGATTAGGGACGCTACTGGGCCCTCGAGAGCCTATGGTAGTTTTTCAGAGTTCTCTTTAAGTCAGTTGAGAGAAGGAAAGAGCAAACCATGAAAAAGCCAAATATCGTAGAAATAGCCGAGAAGGCCAAAAAGATAAAATGGTTATGTAAGCTTATTTAAGTCGTTTACTATAGCTTCGTCATTATTTTCTATCTCCCTTAAATGAACTAAAAATGATCGCATCATCATTAGTAGGGCCACTGCACCAGGATCTGCATGGCCTAAAGATCGGTCACCCAACCACTTTCCACGCCCAATTTCTGATTTCATTTTCTTTGTATTTTCTACACCTTGTTCCGCGGCTTCACAGGCTTTCTTAAGAGCCGTTTCTAAACTTTCCCCCAAGCTTATGGATTTTTCGAAAGCTTCCTTCATAGGAACTAAAGCATCAAGCACAGTTTTATTACCTATTTGCGCTTTCCCAATTTTTTTTATTGCGTTCTCTGCTTCATCCAACATTCGTATCATATCTTTGGCATCGATTTCTATCTTATTAAGAACAACTTTTCCAGCGCCTACCAATGCTGCCATCATAACAGCCCCAAATGTTGAAGAAGCTGCACGATTAAAATTCATTCCACTTTGAATAAGAAACGTGCCAATATCTTTGGCTTCTAATTTCTGTACACCCTCTTCGATAGCATTCATTCCCAAGACTGTAGTAACACCTAGATCTCCATCGCCAACAGCAGCATCTAAGTTTGTTAACATTTCATTTTGCAGGATTATGTCCTTCCTCACTTCTCTGAACAAGAATATCAAGTCTCCAGAACTCAACCTGTCCTTCATTTTTTTCCTATTTAGCAGTTCAACGAATCATATTTAAACTAAAGAGTCAACTTTGAATAAAAAAGGGGGACTCAGCTGGTGCATCCAGCAATTGTTTCAGTTCCTCATCCAACCTTATTAACGTGACAGAGATTCCAGCCATCTCTAAAGAAGTAGCATATTCCCCTATATAAGGTTTGTGGATATCAATTCCGTAATCCATTATTATCTCATGTGCCTTTCTATATATGATAAATAACTCCTCTCTTGGTGTTGAACCTAGACTATTTACCAAAACGGATACGACGTCTCCTTTTCTGAAAGGAAGATCATTTATAATTTGTTCCATCAAGAATTGTGTAATTTTATCAGCATTTTCGATCCTACCTCTTCCTACACCGGGCTCCCCATGGATCCCCATTCCTATCTCCATCTCGTCATCACCAATAGTAAATGTAGGCTTTCCAACAGCAGGAATCGTACATGGAGATAAGGCTACTCCCATGGTCCTTGTGTTCTCAATAACCTTCTTAGCAACTCGCATTACTTCATCCAAATTTGCCATTTGCTCTGCCTTCGCTCCTACTATTTTATAAGCATAAAAAAGTCCTGCGACTCCTCTCCTTTTAGAAAATTCTTTTGGGGGTGCAGAAGCTACATCATCGGATACTAAAGCTAATCTTACCTCTATGTCCTCTGTCTCGGCCATTTCCTTTGCCATCTCGAAATTCATAATATCTCCTTGATAATTCCCGAATAGATATAAAACCCCCGTTCCTCCGTGAATAGCCTTTGTAACAGCCAACATTTGTTCTGAATTTGGTGAAGAAAAGACATTCCCTACCGATGCTCCATCCGCTAAGCCTTTACCGACGTAACCCATGAAGACGGGTAAATGACCTGAGCCTCCCCCTGTAGCGATCCCTACTTTCCCTGATTTAGGAGAATCGGCTCGAACGATAGCTCTGGGGTTTGAAGTAATCTTCAGTTGGTTCGGATACGCCAATAAAATACCTTCTAACATCTCGTCAACAAATTTAAAAGGATCATTAATAAATTTCTTCATTTTTTAACTCCCCCACTATTTTTTGATTTGAAGAACTCGGTCACCCCCAAAATTGAATTCTTAACTTTTGCGAGATTATCAAAATGGATTTTAGGCTAACTTTCTTTCTTCTCCCAATGGTGAATAGCTACATAGGTGCAATGCGGATCACCTTTCATCAGCAATCGTGGCTGAGAAAAAACTTCAAACTCCGGGTTAAACCCACTCCAAAAAGCCGCATCTGCTGAGCAAAATAGTGGAGCCCACTCCTTCATCTCCTCGGGAGTTCTTCCCATTTCTCTAAATACTTCTACCATAGGGCATCTTCTACATTTTTTTTCAATTCTGTCATCGTTGAATACAAACCACTCAACATCACAAATCGCTTCATATTGTGCCGAATAGGCATCGTAAAGCTCCTTCAAACCATCTTTCTCATAATTTTTAGCAGCTTTTTGCCCAGCCTCGTATGCTTGTTTCCATCTTATCTCATGGGCTATCTCCATAACACTTATTCCGTATTTTTTTTCTATCGCCTTTAAAATATCCCACATTTGGGCAAATGTCCTACCTTCTGCCATAAAGATCCTTTTGATTGCTTCCTTGGTCTCTGGCAAACAGCTCTCATATTTCTTCCGTGCGTCTTTAATCAGATGTTTATATTTTATTTTTTCTTCTTTCATTATGCATTAGCCTCCTTATCCCTTATGTTTTTTTTTACATATGCCACCGTGTGATGATCTTCTGCCTGAAACTCTGCCGTCAAGGGCCCTGCTGGCCATTTTGTCTCTTCGTTTTTTGGATTCACTAGTGTGAATCCAGCCTTGACTACTTTAGCCATTTCGGCTACTCTTATTCCCAGAACTTTTGCACATGCCATTGCTGCCTTGTCTTGGTTAACCGCTTTGAGATTCCCAGGGGTCAGGCTACCCATATTATCAGGAAACCCCTGCCTTCCTGTAACTCCCCACGGGGAGGCCATTCCTTCCATTGGCCAAATCACATCTACTCCAATAGGTATCATATCATGAAACATGATAAATCGGATTATCTCCGAAATAACGTGCTCCTGGCCGGCAATGCTTCCAAGTGCCACAGTAACGGCTCCCGCTGGTTTATTTCTTAGTAATTTTCCCAAACCTACAAATGGATGAGTTCTATCCACAAAGGTTTTAAATTGTGCTGTCCAAGATCCCCAGTAAACAGGACTTCCGAAGATAAAGCCATCACCTTCCATTAATTGTTTGAGAACCAATTTCATCTCATCATCATAAGCCCAACAAAATTTTTCTGAATTTGGTTCAGCGTAACACCTTAAACATGCTTTGCATCCACCTTCTATTTTGAAGTCAGCAAGATGGATGAATTCTGTTTCAACATCCTTTAACGTCTCGGCTGCTTTCAAACATTCTTTAACCAATATATTCGTGTTTCCTTTTCTGGGACTTCCAGAAACGCCTATGATTTTTACCTTCATAATAATTCCCCCCGATATAATGTACTTAAATGTATTTATTTGACTCTTTCCAATTTGAATATAACAGGCCTCAACCCATCTGTGCAACATGTATACCCTTTACCAGATTCTTTTAGCCAGGGGAAATTGCCCCCAAATTGAAGAACTGTTAAATCTCTATGAATATCATGCCAAGCCCAACTGCAGAAACCGTCAGGCATTTTACCGTCTTCTTGCACAATGAATTCTCTCCCTTCATCCCACAAAATGCATTTGCTATTAAAATCGCCTGATGTCCCAGGCATTAGTTCCCCCAATACGTCTTTGGAATCCATTTTCTTCAAAACAGTTATTTTGACTTTACTTATATCGGCCATCTTTCTCCTCCTATGAATATCTCAGTCAAACTAAACTACTACCGCCTAAAGGCGGTAGGTTTGGATATCGGCTGCAAGCCGACTAAAGCTCTTCGTCAATCTTAAATTCAGCATCAGGAGGCTCTAGCCCTTGTTGCTCAATGTACTTCATGATCACTTCATCGGTCACGTTTCCAGAACTGGCCGCAAAATACCCGCGAGCCCACATGTGCCGACCCCAAAACGCCCGACTCAAACTCTTATACTCCATCAACATCTTCCGAGACGTCTTCCCTTTCATCGACTGAGCCAATTGGCTAACCGAGAGATGTGGCGGCACCGACACAAATATGTGAACATGATCCTTCGAGATATGTCCCCTCAGAATCTCCATATCGTTAGCCTTACATATCTCACGGATCAAATCTCGGACCCGCTCCGCAATCCCTCCTCTCAAAACCGGCTTGCGGTACTTCGTCACCCACACAAAGTGATACTTCAAGTCATAAACGGTATGGCTGGACTTTCCATAGTGCTCCATACCGCAAGCATACTAAAGTCTTCGCCTAAAGGCGAGGGTTTTTCTCCCAATCCCCGAGGGGGACAATAACGACACGTGACCCAATGGCCGGTGTGTGGGTCGCCACCTCTTTGCTGTGTGGCTCTTGCATCCATTACACCTTGTCCGTTTTACCGGCGTGCCAGCATTCAGGCTAATAACTCAAAAATAGGTTACCCCATCTTTTTTACCTCCACTCCCGATCCCCATACAATATCTACTGATCAGTAACATCTTGGATTATATTTAGACGTCGGGGGGATGGATGCTTCCATTCCGTCAACCTTATACACGTTAGGCCCCAACCAGGGATGGTCATAATATGGATTAGGGCCACTTACTACTTCGCTGCTATATAGCGGTGCCACTAGGGTATGATCACATTTCCTCATTTCCCACCAACCAACCGGAGTCTTGTACCAAAACCCTTCAAAAGCCTCGATGATTTTTTCCGTATCCAAGGAATTGGCCTTTTCAACTGCAGCAAAAAGCATCGGAACTGCCAAGGCAGGAATCGCCCCTGATTCCCTTGGCCAACGCTCACAAGGATTCTTGTTGTCTTTGTTTTTTTCATGAAACCGTGCAACAAACCTCTTGTTTTCTGGTGTATCCACTGCCATGCTATATATATGCACGCTGGTCATCCCCACTGCATCTTCCTTCAACTGCTCCATCAATATTGGGTCAGGATTGACATATGTCACGAACGGAAATGGACTTTTTAGGCCCAAAGACCGAGCCTGCTTCATAAGGTAAATGAAATCGGTCCCAAAGGTTCCAGTGAAAATAGCATCGGCGTGGGAGGCGACAACTTTCTCAATATACGGAGCGTATTCCTTCGTGCCTAGCGGATGGTAGTCTTCACCTACGATCTTTGCCTCGGGAACGTAAACCTTCAAATTTTCCTTGAAAGTTCTCGCTATGTCGTGGCCCATAGCATAATCTGGGTTAAGAAAGTAATATCTCCGGAAGGGCTTACTGGACATGTACTTAGCGACTCCTAAGCTAAACGTGTGACTATTTATGGTCGCCCTGAAAGCATAGCGAGAGAATTCACTTCCCGTAATGCTGTCAGCTACACCCCCGTAATAAAGGAATATTTTTTTATATGTTGGTGCTATCTTGTTCAAGGCTATGCATATGTGGCTAGCCATGCCCACAAACAGAAATTCCACCTTATCCTCTAAGAGAAGTTTTTTCGCCTTCCGTACAGCAATCTCTGGTTTCATCTCATGGTCCACTGGAATGAGTTCAATCTTTTTCCCAAGCAACCCGCCTTTTTCATTTCGCTCCTCTACGGCAAATTTTACAGAGTTATACCACTCTCGGCTGAAGTATTCGGAGGTCCCTCTAAAACACTCCAATACACCTATCTTAATCGTGTTTTGGGCAATTGCTCTTGAAGGGCCCCCGATAAGAAGGAAAATAACCGGAAGAATGCAAAAGACAATCATCCACCCTTTTTTCTCGATCAAAATTCTCTTCATAATTTCCTCCTTTCTTGCATCTATAGAAGATGCGGTCAAAAATTAAATTATGAACTCCCTCTCCCTGATAAAGCCCGAATTTCAGCTTTCTCACAAACCGGAGATTGACCTATAGCCATACCAGATTATGTGGCAAAAACCTCTGTCTCGCTTTGATCGGATGTGATCCATCGCAAGTTTAGGAGTCTAGCGATGTCAAGCATACTTTATAAATGTACACAATTTAAAAGATTCTTCACCTTAGGGTTTTCCCGTATTCCCCATAACTCTTCAATGGGTTGGAATTTATTCAATTGATTTTCACTGTGAGGCTCGAAACCTTTCAGAGATTATACCTCCAAATACTTCATCCTTACCGTGTCATCAGCTAAAAGTGCCTCCAGCGTACCCCGAAATACTACCCTTCCTTTCGAAAGAACATATGCATCTTGCACTAAGCTGGGGGCCACACTCTTTGCTTGCTCCACGAGGAGGATGGAAACGCCTTCTTCGTTGATATCACGAAGTATCTTGACCACCATCTCAACTAGTAAAGGGGCTAATCCCTCCATAGGCTCATCAACTAAAAGAAGGGAGGGATTTCCCATCAGGGTGCGACCAAGCGTTAATATCTGCTGCTCACCGCCAGAAAGATGACCTCCCTTTTGTCCGTCTAATTGCTTCAGCCGAGGGAAATAACTGTATACCCGGTCGATCGCCCATGGATGTTCGACTCGTTGCCTCGGCTTTATTCCGACAAGTAGATTTTCCCGTAGAGTCAAGCCAGGGAAAATGCGCCGTTCTTCGGGCACGTAGCCAATGCCCATTTGACAGATTTCATGTGGCCTGCAACCGGTGATTTCGTAATCCCTAAATCGAACGGAACCCGTCTTGGGTGGAGCAAACCCCATAATGGACTTCAATGTGGTGGATTTCCCAACACCGTTTCTTCCCATCAAGACTACTATTCCCCGACGCCTCACCTCCAGGGAAACCCCTTGTAAGATGTGACTCTTCCCGTAATACGTATTAATATCTTCGACACGCAGAATTATCTTACTCTCTTCCAAGATAAGCATCCTTCACCTCTTTGCTCATCCGAATTTGATCCGGCGTGCCTGTTACCAGGATCTTGCCGAAGTTGAGGACGGTAATTCGATCCGCAAGACTAAACACCACTTCCATGTCGTGCTCGATAATAACAAGCGTTTTTCCTTCAGTAACTTGTCTAATCAATTTGATTGCGTCTCTCGTCTCCTCTACGTTGAGGCCTGCTGTTGGCTCGTCTAGCAAAATCAGAATAGGGTCTGGCGCAATTACCAGGGCTAGCTCAAGCTTCCGTTGTAGCCCATAGCTTAGCTGCGAAGCGGGGCTATTCTTTACGTCACCTAGTTCGCAGAGATCCAAGATTCGATTCGCCTCTTTATTAATCTTTTCGTCACTATTCAGAAAGGAGAGCCAGTTGAAACGACGATCGAATTTGGATACAATAGCGTTTCGAACATTCTCCAAAACACTCATTTCTGGAAATACATTGATTATTTGGAACGATCTGCAAATACCCAATCGAGCGATCTTGTGAATCGATTTTCTGGTAATATCGTTGCCGAAAAAGAAGAGTCTTCCACTACTTGGTCTATGTAAACCCGTAATAATGTTGAAAAGCGTTGATTTCCCAGCCCCATTTGGCCCTATAATGGCATGACGTTCCCCCTTACATATATCTATGTCAATCCGGTCTAAAATCTGCAGTCCGCTGAAACTTTTGGATACTTTTTCTATTTTTAATGCCGCGGTTTTCATCTAATTGCCCCGGCCCCTAATCAAAAGTCGAATCTTTCCCATTTTCTCACTCTGAAATAGACTTATCACTCCACCTCGCAGGTAAAGAACTACAAATACGAATAAGATGCCCATTATCAGCCACGAGCGGTCAGTAAGATTGGATATCCAATCCTGAACTAATATATATAAGGATGCTCCCAGCGCCGGCCCCAAAAAATGTCCTGAGCCGCCAATTACAGTCATCAGCACAACAGTCAAGGACATATCCAAATTCATTGAGGAAGTGCCTATGAATTTTTCAAAAAAAACAAAAAGAGACCCAGAAAGCGCAGCTAAAAAGCTGGCGAGTGAAAAGTTCACTAGTTTTGTCAGAAATGGATCATATCCGAGAAAAGATGCTCTGATCTCGTTTTCGCGCACGCACACGATTGAGTTTGCTATAGGTGTTTCTAAAAAGAAGTAACAAGCTACAATTCCAAGAATCACAATCACCAATATGAACCAATAGATATTGCCCTCATCCATCATGGAGATTTTACTCAAAAATGGTAGATCGAGGTCAGGCCTCGTCACTCCCATTCCATCATCGCCCCCGGTTAAGGTTCTCCAGCTAAAAGCCAAAGTGTAAAGGAACATTTGGAATGCAAGCGAAATGAACGCGAAGTAAGCCCCTTTTAATCGGATGCAAAAGAGGCCTATAAAAACCCCGGCAACAAGGCCGGCAATGGCAGCAATTGATAATGTTAAAAGAAGCGGAATGTGAGCTAAATGATTAAATAATAGAGCGGTGACATACCCTCCAATGCCGAAGAAGGCTCCGTGGCCAAAGGGAAGGAGTCCAGAGTATCTATATAGCAGATTGAAGCTAGTGGCGAAAAGCGAGAAGATCAGCATTTCAATAGCAAGATTAAGTCTGAATGGGGACAAAATCAATGGAAAAATCAATACAATCAGGGTTAAACCAGCGATGATAAAATATTTTAGCTTAAAGCAACTACGAAAGTTCATTCTTTTTCTCCAAAAAGCCCCGTAGGTCGAATACTTAGCACAACGGCCATAAGCAAAAACTGAAATACCATTGCCAAACGTGGAATCAATAGAACTCCAAACGAATGAAGTGTTCCGATCATCAACGAAGATAAGAATGCACCTCGCAGGCTCCCAAACCCACCCACAATCACGACAACGAAACAATCCAACAGCATGTCCATCCCCATCGCTGGATGGGCACTGAGAAATGGGGCAACAATAATTCCTCCAATCCCTGCGAGCGCTGATCCTATCGCAAAGACCCCCGTAAAGAGAGCTTGGGTATTAGTTCCTAAGGCATTCACCATATCAGCATCCGCTACAGTTGCGCGTATTAAAATACCTATCCTGGTACAGAACAGCATTACCGCCATCCCAAGCGCAACAAAGAACGAAAATCCAAGAATAAATAGCCGATATAGTGGAAAGGTTTTTCTTCCTAAGAATGGAACAACCCCCTCAAAAATTTCGGGTCCCTGGAGAGGTATTGAAGCTGGTCCCCAAATAATGGAAACTGCTTCGACTGAAATAAAAAAAAGCCCAAAGGTCAAGAGAAGCTCCGGTTCATGGCCTTCCTTGTGGACTTTGCGGATAAGAAATCGCTCTGTTAGCAAACCCAAAACGCCAACCATAATGGGGCTTACAACGAGACATACCCAAAAATTACCTACATAATGGCTGATGGTGTAAGCAAAGTAAGCTCCTAACATGTAGAAAGCAAAGTGAGCGACATTTAAAATATTCATTAGACCAAATACAAGCGTGAATCCAGAAGCCACCAAAAAAAGTAGCATGCCATATGTAATTCCGTGAATCGCCTGGGATATATATATTTCCATGAGAAAACCAATCACTGTTTTTAAATCACGGACTCAACCCGTGAATGTCGAGCAAAGCCCTAAGCAGTCATTACTTCATATCTTTTTTGAAGCAAAACGGTCTATTTTCCCCCGATGATTGTCATTAATTTCCAGTACCTTGCTTTTCATAATGTTCGCCTCCTTAAGATTTTCCAAATGGTGGTTTCGACGATTTCATGGGTGCATCGATCCAAACTCATTTTGTGCTATCAATGCAGCTCCTAAAGCGCCTGTAATTTGAGGTTCCAGTGGTGTCGAAATTTTCATGCCAGTAGCTTCCTCCAAAGATTTTTTTATGCCAACATTCTTCCCCGCTCCCCCTGTAAGAACGACTTCATTCTCAAATCCAATTCCCGCTCCTAAGATGGTGACTCTCTTAGCCACAGCTTGGTGTATTCCAGCAACGAGGTCTTTAACAGAGTTCCCCTGTGCTCTAAGTATAACAACTTCTGACTCTGCAAATACCGTGCAGGTGCTACTTATACGGCAGGGATTCCTGCTCTCTAGGGAAAGAGGACCCAAATCCTCCAGTGTTATGCCTAACACACTTGCCATCACTTCAAGAAACCTGCCCGTTCCGGCAGCGCATTTGTCATTCATGGCAAAATCGATCACCTTTCCACTTCCGGTGATTCTAATAACTTTACTATCCTGAGCTCCAATATCAATAATGGTTCTGGATTCGGGCTTCAAGTAGTATACACCCTTTGCATGACAAATTATTTCACTGCTCACCTTATCAGCAAATCCTACCGAACTTCGACCATATCCAGTTGAGACGACATAGTTTATGCTATTTCTGGACAACCCTGCCCTCTTTAGCGCTTCTAAAGTCACCCGCTCCGCTGCTGCAGCCACATTATCCAGAACGGGTCTTACAGAATAAGTGATAATGGAATTGTTTCCGAAGATAACCGCCTTCGCAGTCCCCGCGCCTACATCAACACCTACGTAATAACTCATTTTTGCCTCTCAACCCTACCACTTCTGCAAAAGTCTCCAATTTTGTGATCATTTGATCAGTTGTGCGGCTTCTGGAATCACAATAGTCTCCCTCGAGTAATAAGACGGGTATACCCAATTCATTTTCAATTACTTCTTTTGCTTTTAACGATAGAATGCTGTATTGGCGACACGAGTAATGGTACCAAAAAATTAAGCCATCCACCCCCAGTCGCTTTGCAAGTTCTTTGAGATGGACAATATAGGCCCAACTGGAATAATTCGCACCCCTCCACTTCATGAGGTCCTCAGCCAATTGTCTAAAAAGGAATTTGGAGGGGGGGGTTGGATTACCTCCCGGAAGTGCCAAGGCGGCAGAGCCAACGATCGCCAACCCCAGGTTTTCTATTACATCCGTCAATTCTGGGTTATAGGGTAACATGGTTACAATTACCCTCGGCACCCCTTTCTTTAGTGCTGAGGCTCCTATTTGAACTTTCTTCTCTAACTCTTCGTGTAGGATCCTCAGAGTCTCCTCCCCTTTACGTAAACCTGCTCCAATACATGAGGCCGCCAGTTCATTTGCGATCTTGTAACTGTTGTACTTCAATAGCAAAGGATCTGTCTGTCCAAGTCTTCGAATTTCGCCAAGGGCGCTGTCTAGGCTATTCCGTAAACTGATCGCTTTTTTAATGTGATTCTCTGACAGATCACAGCCAAGTAACTTTTTGGTGTGTTCCACCGCTTCAGACATTTCAGTAGCCAGGTAAACCGCCTTACGTTCTTCGATTTGAGGCCAATCTTCCCCTCCAACATCAAACACATTATCGACATAAAGGACTGGTATGTCAAACATTTCATGCAGCCATTGATCGGCTGCGGGTGTTAAATCGCAAAGATAGGAAGAAGCGATGAGGAGGTCGGGCTTGGGAACGATTCCCTTTACGATAGCTCCCAATCGGGTCTGCAGGTAAGAGCAGAAGGCAATCCCGGGCGAAAGTCCGTTTTTTTCAGCTGTTTCCAAAACAGGATTGATTTTGTTAAAAATTAGATTCAAGGTATTGCTCAATACGACATCAGGGCATGAACAGTAGATGTTTTCTGAGCTCAATGAGAGAGCAGCAGCTATTTCCGCTACCGGCGGATAGCTTACGTAAACAATTCTTTTCCCATCCTTTTTGGCTAACACCATTTCGATGAGTTCCCTGAACCACAGTCCCAATACCTTCCGAATTCCCAGTAAATCAATGTCGAAATACTTATGAATTCTCTCTTTCGCTATTTCTATATCCTCAGGTCCTACTTCTAAGATCTCAAAAACCTCGTCTATCCGACTTCTTTCATTCTTTATTTCGCCAGATTCAAAACCACATAATTTAAATAATTCGGAGAACATCTACACAGCCTCAAGTAATATTTCGATGAAGGTCTCAATTTTTGTCTGAAGAGCACCTTTCTCACTATCTTCATATTCCGAGGAAATTTGTAGAAAAGGTATTTCTAGTTTTTTCATTAAGTTTCCGAACAGATGTCCCTCCACATCAAATGAGTCGCGATACATCAATGAGTACCAAACCACCCCATCTGCTTTGAAATCTCTAATTAAATTAAGTAGGAATTGAAATCTCTCACGCGCCGCACCTCTAAAAAACGCACCAGGGATTCTTTTCATAAAATAACAGTCAGCCAGGCGCTGCAATAAGTTTCCGCCAGATATAACATCCCTCCAGTAATATTTTGTCCCCTCACAGAACTCTTCAATAGCAACAGAAACTCCGTTCTGTTCTATAAGGTCGTATACTTTGTAATCACCCAAGGCAAGTGTTGATCCGGTTAACAACACTTTGGGCCTTTTCAAAATAATACTTCTTTTCTCTGTCGCTTTTTTATAAACCAATCCTAATACCTCAAGTATCCTATGTGGGTTAGTGTAAAGGCAGGCTTGATTTAGTCTCAGGAATTCTTTGCCACTCACAGGCCCGGTCTCCAGAGCCCGCACGAGACTTATTTTTCTCAGCAGGTCTTTAATCTCGTTGGACAAAATAATTTCTTGCTTTAGCCTCTGATCTGTGATTATATTCCCGGTCAATTTTTCTAGCATCTCTTTAACGGAATGCAGGCCATCTACATAATATAGAAACCCATGATCGGTCTTGGCATGAGGAACCCCAATACGGTGGACTGGAACATCGGTGTAAAAATTCCAAGAATCTGCAATTGCTCTTATATGGTTGTCTGTAACCGGTACAATGAGTAAATCAATGTTTTGATAGAGAGGGTCTTCCTTTAAAATTCGGTAACCGATCTGTGCCCGGCAGAAAGGATCAAGAAATCTCAAGAGACATCTGGCAGACGCGATTACTGGGGCAGATTCTCCCCCGCGACAAAGCGGAATGGGCACCGCGTCACATGCCCAAATTAGTTCTTCTGGGAGATATCCGTTGGGGATATACCCAATAAATTTTTTCCCTGAATTTTTCAGTTCTAGGAGTTCCCGATATCTGATATCCAAATCAAAAGACACTTTGCCGCTCCCGAAGAAATCTGTTAACAAATAGAACCTATTGGAACTTGTGTCAAAAGCATGCATAGAATCGGTATCGAATCGCTCAGGTCTATTTCTCCTAAAAAATTGCAGAGACGAAGTTCCTTTCTGGGTTTCATCGCTTCTTGGTGAAATTTGAATCACCACAATGCATCATATATAGAAGCAACGATTTTGCAACGACGAAAGAGAAAGTACTCCTTCATGAGAAAACCTTTAAACAGTTTTTCGGCTTCGGTCCTGGATGATGCAAAGAGATGGAGGCAACAATCCCATGAGACACCCTCAGCATTTGCCCTACCCTTGGCCACTCCTGTGCCAACCACACCGGAACCGCTAGTGATCAGAACCTGCATCTAACCAATTCCTCCATTTCCGCGCATTCACAGGCCCACCTATTTTCAGTCGGGTCTATAGTTATAATTAGGTTTTTGATCGAACCTGTACCATTGTTGTTCCTTCCTAATTTCGCGAAGAAGGATCTCTGCAGCCATTTTCGCCGTCGATGCCGCCACATTACAACACACTTTGGAAAGTATATCGAAGTATTCGCCTGATTCCACCATTTTTTGGACATCTGGCTGAGTCACATCAAGTCTTTTGCCCACTAGCTTTTCCTGTATCTCGAAACATTTGGTCGTCCCCCAGAATCCTTTGAACTTCTCGTATAGCTCTCCTGCTAGATCCTGCGACGCTGAATAAGGGCTTGAACCAAATTCCTTAGGTTGTCCAGATTCTCGAAAATCGTTTCTCCCTATATAAAGTCCAATAACCATAATTGCACCTGTAAGGTGTCCACACTGATCACCCTTTCGGGCAACTCCGGCGGCAAAAGGTGTTGCGGCCCTGAATACATCCTGGCTAAAGAAACCCAAATGATCCGTTAAGGCCTTCACTTGCACCTGGCAGCAACCCCGGTAATTCATCTGATGTCGATATGCCTGTTCCTGAATAGCTCTAATAATCTCTTCTTCACTTTTGGCTAACAAAAACCCCTTGGACATTTTCAACCTCCTTTGGGTAATGTTTTTTCTGATCAATTCAGAAGTTTTAACATCATTGTTTTAGACCTAAAATACCGCGTGCCTCATTTGGAGTCGCCACCTCACATTGAAGCAGAGTAACCAAATTCGCCGCCATTTCCACAAACTGAGCATTGCTCTTTGCCAAAACGCCCTTCTTAAAATAGATATTGTCTTCGAAGCCTACGCGTATATTTCCTCCCAATAAAATAGCCATCGTAATCATCGCAAGTTGTTCTCTACCCACCCCTAAAACGGACCAGATGGCACCGGGAGGCAATTTGCTCTTCATGAAGAGAAGATTTTCTGGCGTTGCCTCAATTCCCCAGCGGGTCCCCATGCAAAGCTGAAAATACGGCGGCTGGTCAATAAGCCCTCTTTCAATATAGTGAATCGCTTGGTAGATGTGGCCAACATCAAAAACCTCTATTTCCGGTTTTACACCAAACTCGCGCATCCTTGTTGGAGCAGCCTCTCCCCACTCCGGGGGATTGTAAAAGACTTTGTCCTGAAAATTGAGAGATCCTAAATCATAGGAACAAATCTCTGGCCGCAGAGTGGCAGGCTGGAGACGCTGTTCAATCATATCAGGACCACTCAGCCTTAGCCCGCTCGTCGTTAAATTAATAATGATATCGCATTGTTCTCTGATTAGATCCATAGCCTCTCTGAAGTACTCGAGTTTAAAATCTGGCGCACCTGTTTCTGGATCCCTAACATGGATATGTGTTATGGCTGCTCCAGCCCGCCAGCACTCCACTGCAGCATCTGCAATTTCCTTCGGACTATATGGTACAGCAGGATTCATCTCCTTCGTTGGGCGGGATCCCGATACAGCTGCAGTGATAATTACCTGTCTCATGAATTCTTAACCTCCAAGTATTACCTCATGGTATTAATTAAATAGACAAAAAGTGTCACGCAAGAAAAATGCCAAGAAAGGAATGTATGGATAACTATTTAAATTATCTACAATATCTTAATATAAGGAGTTTGATGCACGACTTGATTTTTTTGCAAATTAGAGACAGGCATTTGGAAGGTGATAGAAAAACCTTATTAAATTAAGGAAGGTGAAGATCAGTCCTATTTCTGAGACGATTCTCGATTATTAGATAAATTCAGTTTGCGATAAAGACTGGCCCTGCTAATTCCCAAAGACCTGGCCGTTTTGGACACAGAAAAGGGGTATCCCTTATATCTGTCCAATGTCTCCTCAATTATTTTTCTTTCGATATTTCTTACCATATCTGAAAGCGTTCCGACATTTGGGGTTGTGTACTTGCTACAAATATCCTCATTTGATTCAAATTTTGAAATAACACTTTTTTCTCTTAAAAAAGAGGTGTCTTCTAAAAAAACTCCATATTCAATCAAATTCTTTAGCTCGCGAATATTCCCTGGCCATTCATATTCATGGAAACGCACTAATAACTTATCCTCCATTGATGTTATATTCTTTTTGTAGTCCGCATTGTATTGCTGCAAAAAAGATTCAGCCAAAAGATCGATATCGTCACCACGCTCCCGTAAAGGTGGGATAAATATAGGTATTACATCTAGCCGATAGTACAAATCTTCTCTAAATTTTCCCTGCTTAACAAAATTTCTGAGATTTTTATTTGTGGCAGCTATAAACCGAGTATCTATTTGAACAGGTCCGACTCCTCCCAGCCGGTGGATGCATTTGTCTTCCAAGAATCTGAGCAATTTAGCCTGTAGATTTAGGGACATATCTCCAATCTCATCCAATAAAATCGTCCCTTGATGCGCAACTTGAAATCTTCCTATTTTACCTCCTCTTATTGCACCCGTAAAAGCTCCCTGTTCATAACCAAATAACTCGCTTTCCAAAAGGGTATCAGGAATAGCACTACAGTTAATAGCTTCAAAAACATGATCTTTTCGACCACTAGCGTAGTGAATTGCTCGCGAAAATAATTCCTTACCAGTTCCACTTTCCCCTGTAATAAGAATATTGGTGTCGATCCGAGCGGCTTTTTTAGCCATATTGATGGCTTCACATATTTCCTCGGATTTACCTAAGATCGTATCAAAGGTTACTATCCCGGAAAAATATCTAACCCCAGGGTTCTTTGTGCCCCCCCCCCCAACCTCTCGGACCCCAAAAATCACCTTTATTAATTCGGCCAGTCTCAGAATAGTATTGTAGTAATCGATGCGTTTCCTCAAAAAGCGTCTTTTTTGAGAGTTATCCATTGCGACAATTCCTATTACTCCCAAAACCCTATCACCCAAGCAAATTGGAGCACAGGCCTCCGCCCTCACCACGCACTTTTGTCTAAACTCGCAGTGCTGACAGTATTCACTTGCCACAGCCTCTTCTACCAAAAATGGTTTACAATAGATAACCGAGTTCCTATAAACTGACCCTACTGGCAATGGTTGCAAAACCTTCTCTTTGAATACCCCTGTCCCCACGATCCTGACAAAATTCCTGTCTGCAATTGTAATCTCCAAGTCAAGTGCTTGAGCAAGGGATTCTGCAAAATCTTGCAAAAAGTTTCTAATCAATTCAAGACTCAGTTTCTCCACAAATTTCTTATACTTCAACATAAAAACTTTGTCAAGTTTCTCTGCTATGTTGTAATAAACTCCAGTTCAGACGCTATGAGGTCTGGGGTTAAGTTGGAGAAGGTATGTAGGATGTGATGAGGTTAAATACTTAGGAAGAAGGAAAACCCGTATGGAAAGGTAATAATAGATCAGGGGCAGCAATCATTTTATGCCTTTTTCCGGCCTCCCCTTCCCTTTTTTCAATTCTCTATTCAATAGACTCCCAACCCTCCCGACGCAATGATCATCATGCTCGTCAAAGACACCTTGTTGATGATTGCCTCTTTGTGTTATGTAAGAGGGAAATCCGGACGCCATGGCTTTTGCTCATGTGCGCATGAAATGTTCTTATTATGCTAACGCATACTCTTCAACAAAAATGGGCGCTGTCCGTATTAAGGAAAGGAGCAAATTCATGAAAAAGGCGGAATTGGTCGAGAAGGCCTACAAGCTGGGGAAGGAATATGAAAAAACTTACAGGGGATGCAGTTATTAATCAGAGCGAGCCATTTGCGATGCTGGAGCAACCAATAAGCATGCGGGTTTGCTGGAGGGTAGAGAAAGTCTTTACCCCAAGCTGAGGCAGTATTTATGGTCTATTTGCGAGCGAGGGATGGTCGGAAGTGAGAAATTCACCCCAGCCTAAGGGATGCAGGAAAAAGGGTCGTACGAGAGTCATCATGGAATTTCTCCGAAGTGAAAATGGTGTTGGAATTTTCTGCGTTTCGTGATATCAGGAGAGTATCCCAAGACAGAGGAGAGGTTCAGATGGCGAAGCTGATAGCCCCGTATTTGTTCACCTGGAGAGAAGTGGAAGCGAGAAGTGACCTTGAGCGTCTGGGGCTTGTATTGCAGCTTCTTCCGGACGAGGGGTTGATGCAGAAATTGGAGGAGCAGCGGAAGTGGGGGCGGAATGATTATCCCATTCGGTCGGTATGGAATTCGGTATTGGCTGGGGTTGTGTATCAGCATCCGAGTATCGATTCCTTACGGAGGGAGCTTTTGCGAAACGGGGAACTCCGAGAGCGCTGCGGTTTCGATCCGCGTCGGGGGTCCGGGGCCGTACCTCCCTCGTGGGTGTACACTCGTTTTTTGAAGCTTCTATTCAAATACAAAGAAGAGATCGATGGGATGTTTGATCATTTGGTAGAGGAGCTCAAGGGATTACTGCCGGATTTAGGTTTCTCCGTGGCGGTGGATTCGAAGGGGGTAAGCTCGGCGGGGCGTCCGACGAAGGAGACGGGGGAGGATGGGCGGAGAGACAGGGATGCCAATTGGGGGAAGAAGCTCTATCGAGGGAGAAGAGAAGACGGGACGTTGTGGGAGAGAGTGGTGAATTGGTTTGGGTATAAGATTCACCTTTTGGTAGACACGAAATATGAAATGCCGCTAGGGTATCGGGTGACGAGGGCGAGTGAATCGGATACGAAGCAGCTGTTGCCCATGGTGAAAGAGGTGAAGGAGAAGCATCTGCAGATTTACAAAGACATGGATATGGCCGCGGCGGATAAGGGGTATGATAGTGAGGAGAACTGTCGTCAACTTTACGATGAGCATGGGATTAAGCCGGTGATCGATATTCGGCGGATGTGGCGGGATAAAGAGACGAAACTTTTAGATCCGGGGTGTGCGGACAATATCGTTTATGATGAGGTCGGGACGGTGTATTGCATCTGTCCTAAGACGGGAGAGCAGCGTCCGATGTCCTATGGGGGATTTGAGAAGGATCGGATGGCTCTCAAATATATCTGTCCGGTAAAAGCTTACGGATTGACGTG